>Ga0209271_10000078_pt1 | contig 36101 bp, 33 predicted proteins | sample tdAd002_FD_187123 | JGI IMG/M metagenome (GOLD analysis project Ga0209271, IMG submission 187123) | Marine sediment microbial communities from the Atlantic coast under amendment with organic carbon and nitrate - tdAd00.2 (SPAdes)... | ecosystem: Environmental > Aquatic > Marine > Coastal >... | reverse complement strand
CCTGTTCCAGGGTTAAAATCATCGCCAGGTCTTCCTGGGCTTCCATCATCAGGTTGAACCATTTGCGCAGACAGGCGGAGCGTTCCTTGGCGGTGCGCTGGCGCCATTCGACAAAAGCACCGGCGGCGGCCTCGATCGCACGGCGCGTTTCCGCAGTGCTGCATTTGGCGACTTCGGCGATGACTTCGCCATTGGCGGGATTGGTTACCGGTACGGTTTCTCCGCTGTCAGCGTCGATCCATTGGCCGTTGATATAAGCCTGTGTTTTGAGCAGGGCCTGGTCAGAAATTTGAATACTCATAGCTGTGATTCCGAAATTTTGGCGAAAGGCGAGCAGCATAACGATTTCGCCGGGTGGCGACAATGAATTTACGATCTTGCGGCTGCATCATGCTTTAACTCTGGTAGAATATCGCGGGCATAGCCAACTGGAGTTGAAATGCCCGATACTGGCACCCCATCCAAACGGAATTCACGCACCAATCTGGATTTTTATCATAGTCCGACCCAACTGCGCTTTGATACCTGGAATCAGCTCAAGGAGCACACCAGTCGTCTACGCGAAAAACAGATGCGCAAGGCCGATGTCGCAGCACTCAGCAAAAAGATTAAGGCAGAGATGACCTTGCTGGAAACCATCGAGGATTACACCGCGTTTCCGTCACAGGAAGACGTCAAGCTGCTTTGGCAATTGTTCGAACAGCAGGACTTTGATCTGCTGTCACGCGTAGTCACGCGCATTGTACGAGCCCTCACCGGCGGCACTTATCGCACGCGTCATATCAATCTGCGCGTACCGACCGAACTCGAAGACAAGGACGAGGCGGCCCAGTATTTTGATGAAGAACGTCATCAGCAGCGCCCCTATTTCGAAGTGCTGTTCGTGGATGAAAGCGGGCAGGAAGATGTCAAGCGCTTGCGTGAAAGCCTGCATCAGTTGAGGCGGCCGGAAGATCAGTTTATCTACGATATCGTCGTCGTGCCGAGTTTCGAAGACGCGTTGATCGCGACCCTGTTCAACTATAATATCCAGGCGGCGGTAATTCGCTATGGGTTTCCGTTGCGTTCGGTTAATCACCTCGAAATCCTGCAACGCTACCTGGCGCGTATCGATGAATCCGAGTACGAAGATGCACTCGATAACGAACGTGGCCCGTTGTTGGGTAACTGGCTGGCCGAGTTGCGCCCGGAGCTCGACCTGTACCTGGTTACCGATGCCGCAGTCGAGGATATCGCCGGTAACGTCACGCAAAAATTCAAGCGTATTTTTTATCAGCAGGAAGACTATCTCGACCTGCACCTGAATATTCTGCGCGGCATCCAGGAGCGTTACCAGACACCCTTTTTTACCGCGCTGCGTAAATACAGCCGCCAACCCACCGGGGTATTTCACGCGATGCCGATTTCGCGTGGCAAATCGGTGACCAAGTCACACTGGATCAAGGATATGGTCCAGTTTTACGGGATGAATATTTTTCTCGCTGAAACTTCGGCGACATCGGGTGGGCTCGATTCGCTGCTACAACCGCATGGTCCGATCAAGAAAGCCCAGCAACTGGCGGCACGCGCGTTTGGCGCTAAACGCACTTACTTTGTCACCAATGGGACATCTACCGCGAACAAGATCGTGGTGCAGGCACTGGTCAGGCCGGGCGATATCATCCTGGTCGATCGCGATTGCCATAAATCGCACCACTACGGCATGGTGCTTGCTGGCGCACATGTCTGTTACCTGGACTCTTATCCACTGAACGATTACTCCATGTATGGCGCGGTGCCGCTCAAGGAGATCAAGCAAACACTGTTGCTCTACAAAAAGGCCGGGCTGTTGCATAAGGTCAAGATGCTGTTGTTGACCAACTGCACCTTTGACGGCGTTGTCTATAACGTCGAACGCGTGATGGAAGAGTGCCTGGCAATAAAATCGGACCTGATCTTCCTCTGGGATGAAGCCTGGTTCGCTTTTGCCGGATTCACGCCGACCTACCGTCGGCGTACAGCGATGGCCACGGCCAAACGCCTCAAGGCACGCTACCGCAGCGACGAATACGCGCTCGAGTACGCGGACTATCAGAAGCGCATTGCCAAATTGAAAGACGACGACCTGGTCGACGAACGGTTGCTGCCTGACCCGGCCAAGGTGCGCATTCGAACCTACGCCACCCAGTCGACCCACAAGTCGCTGACTTCGTTACGCCAGGGTTCAATGATTCACGTGTATGACCAGGACTTCAACCACAAGGTACAGGAGCCATTTGTCGAAGCCTTTATGACGCACACGTCGACTTCACCCAATTACCAGATCCTCGCATCGCTCGACATTGGCCGCCGTCAGGTCGAGCTTGAAGGTTTCGAAATGGTGCAGAAACAGATCGAGCTGGCGATGGCCATTCGTGAGCGGGTTGCGTCGCATCCTTTGTTAAGCCGTTATTTTCGTTTTCTTAACGCCAAGGACATGATTCCCGAAGAATACCGGCCTTCGGGTATCGGCAACTATTTCGATCCGGATAAGGGCTGGCGTAACACGGGAATGGAAGAAGCCTGGGCGATGGATGATTTCGTCATCGACCTGTCACGCCTGACGCTTTACATCGGGCTCACCGGGGTCGACGGAGATACGTTCAAAAATGTATACCTGATGGACAAGTACGGTATTCAGATCAACAAGACCTCACGCAACACGGTGTTGTTCATGACCAATATCGGCACCACGCGCAGCTCGGTCGCGTTTTTGATCGAGGTGCTGGTGAAGATTGCCACCGAACTGGAGCAGGGGCGTGAAGATGCGAGTCGGGTAGAGCGCAAGCTGATCGACAAAAAAATCCGCTCACTGTCGCAGGAATTACCACCGCTGCCCGATTTTAGCCACTTTCACGCGGCGTTTGCGCCGGGATCGGCCAACAAGGTCAAGACTACCGAGGGCGATATTCGCAGCGCCTTCTTCCTTGCCTACGACGACGAAAATTGCGAGTATATGACCATCGATGAAGCAACCATCGGCAAGGCGATGAAATCGGGGCGCGAACTGGTCTCGGCAAGCTTCGTCACGCCTTATCCGCCCGGCTTTCCCGTGCTCATGCCGGGGCAGGTTATCAGTGAAGCCATTCTCGCCTTTATCCGCGCGCTCGACGTCAAGGAAATCCACGGCTACGAACCCGAAATCGGCCTGCAACTGTTCACCGAAGAAGCGCTGCAAAAACTGCAGGCCTAAATGTTCGTTCTGAAGTGATCGATGCCCAATGCGATTGATCTCGATCCGGAATATGCTTCTGCCTGGTCGCTGTTGGCAGGACTTCACTTTCATATAGAGGAGGATGGGAGGTACTCAGGGGAGGAACGAAAACAGGCCTTACAATCTACACGCAACTATGTAGAGCAAGCCATTGATCGCCAGCGCAAGGCGATGCACTTGTGCCTCGTCTATCCGCTGTGGTTCCTGTCAGTTTTGGGGCAGGTATTGCGGGTATTAGGCAGGACCGAGGAAGCAATCGGCGCTTATACCGAGATGGTCGAACACTACCCGGATTTTTCGACAAGCGGGTATGTGGGGAATCTTACAAATATTACTTAGCCGTAAAAGATACCCGCTTTCGCGGGTATGACTGGCTCAGGTAAGTTCGAAGCAGATCTAGTCCTGATCTTTTCGGACAAGAACCCGCGAACAGACATTAGTTTATCAAAACTGCAGTACGGGTAACGGTTTGCTGGTGTAGATCTCGCCGTAGGCTTCGCTTTTTTCAGGATAGCCTTCGGGGTCGATGAAAGCGATGTGGTAGTCGCGCGCGGTGAAATTCTCGAAATCGAACTGCCAGGCGTTATGCGGCCAGAAATACTCGCAAGCGTTGCTCTGCGGGTAGAAGGCGGCGTCATAAAGGGTGCCGAAACCACGCGCAAACTGGGTGTGGTAGAGCGGGGCTTGCAGGAATTCGTGTGCAAATCCCCGGGCATCGAGATGAGCCGCAGCGGTGATATCACTGAGGTGCTGGAAGCGGGCGTGAGTATGCACTTTCTGCTCGTAGAGTGGCCAGTTGCTGCCCGTCTGGTGATTGGTAGCGACACGGCTACCGATAAATTTTGGTTCACTATCGGCATCGACGGCAACCGTTTCGAAATTAGCCTCGCGATCGAGCAGCATGATGTTGTATGCTCCCTGCACCGGGATGCGCCGAATCAATTCACCGGCCTCTTTGACGTCGCCGGCGAATTCGAGCAGGTAGCGTAAGATGAGCGAAATCCCGAACCCCTCGCCGAACTCTTCGCGACCGCCGAAAGACATCGATACAGCAAGGCCATCGCTGTTGATGCCGTCGAGTACCCCGGACATGCAGTCGAGCATGGCGATAACTTCACGCTGTCCGAATTTGCTGCGCATCAAAAGGCCGTCGAATACATAAGGCGAATAATCGTAACTACGCACCAACACAGCCTCGTCGGCGTGATACACCGCCTGCGAACAACCGCGAAACAATGGCGGTGGGCAGTACTGGGCGAGAAAACGCGCGGCGTGGTCACCGCCGCCGGCAAGATCGACCATGGTTTCATAAATCGGCACGAAATCGGGCATATATCGTTTCAATGCCTGCAGCGATTCCAGGTAGGTGGGTCGATCGGCCTCGCCATAGCGCAGGAACCAGCGGCGATACGCGGGCCACAATTTATTGAAGTGGTACTGCCAGGTGGTCCCGGGCGCATCTTCCGCGAAAGCGCGAAAGGTGAAATCCATTTGTGTTGCGAGGGCCATTAAAAAGGCGAAAAGGGTGGATCTATGAATGCCGGCGAAGCGGGAGGTGTCTCGCTTGGGTCATCGGCTTCGGTAGTTGCGCTACCCACGGGTTCGAGATCATTGCGGGTCCACCAGTACCAGAACCCCTGCTCGCGCAACCAGCCGCATAAGCGGTCGATACTGTTCCACTCTCGACCCGCGCCCCGCGCGTTGTATACCCGGCACAACTGGTTATCGACGTAGACGGCTACCGCCCATGCCAGGGGGTGCTTGCCCTGGTCACCGTAGCCACCGCCCCGGTGAAGTCGTTCGATGCGGTAGACCAGGGCAAACTCGCCAAGGCGAGCACCGTCACGCAATGGCGCTAAATCGGCCTGGGTGACCGATCCGACGACTCCTAGCTCGACATCTTGACTCATGGTGTTGACTAATCCTGTTTTCTAAACTACATTATGGTTCATGATGTAGTTAACTGCAATTTATTGTGACTGCATTAGCAGATTTAGAAGTTTTTTAGATTCTATTGTTATCAATCCACATTATGGAGCATATTGTGAGTAAAAAAATTTCCCCAATTCCGCGCGGTTACCGTACCGCTACCACTTGTTTAACCGTTTACGATGTCGATGCCGCGTTGGCATTTTATCAGGCTGCTTTCGGTGCTGAAACGCTGACCCGTCTTGTCGGTGCTGATGAAGCATCTGCGATCCATGCCACTATCAAGATCGGCAACAGCATTATAGCCCTAAACCCGCAAGCACCCGAGCAAGGTGTTTATGCGCCGATGAGCCTGGGCGTTTCGGTTGGTCAGATCCACCTGTATGTCGATGACGTCGATGCAAGCTGGGAACGCGCTATCGAAGCTGGCGCAATTGCGTATACCCCTGTTTATGAAGCCTTCTGGGGCGATCGCACCGGAATCCTGCAAGACGGTAATGGTCATTTGTGGTCGATTGCCAGCAAGATCGAAAATGTAAGCCAGGACGAAGTTGCCCGTCGCGCACGCGTAGGGTTCGAAGTCGAAGTGGCCCTGCCGGTTGACGCTGAAGTTCCGTTTGAAGCCCTCCTGGGTCAGGAAGCACTTGCAGACGAAACCGTAGCTGCATAAGCTAGATGGTATCAAGGGCCGGGAGCAATCCCGGCCCGTTAGCTTCCACTTATCGGGCAAATGTTGAAAACCACAGCAATCGAACAGTTAGCTGCTTTGCGCGCCGGTCAAACCAGCGCCACCGAGTTGCTCGAAGACACCATCGCTCGCGCCGAAGAACTTGTTCCGTGCCTGAATCCATTCGCACTTACCCTGTATAGCCGCGCGCGTCAGGCGGCGCAGGAAGCGGATAAGAAATTAGCTGCCGGCAAGGGTGGGCGTTTATGCGGTCTGCCTATTACGATCAAGGATTCGCAATTTCTGGCGGGTTATCCCTGCGCCAACGGCTCGCATGTCCTGCGCGACTTTGTTCCTACTGAAACCTGCCGCGCGGTGGAACTGCTCGAACAGGAAGATGCCATCATTATGGCCAAGACAACCTGCCCTGAATTCAGCTTCACCGGCATAACGCATTCCGAGATGTATGGTTTGACCTCGAATCCCTGGGATATCGAGCGTACCTGTGGTGGTTCCTCGGGAGGCGCCGCGGTAGCCGTTGCCGCCGGACTGGGTGCCTTTTCACTGGGTGGTGACGGAGGCGGTTCGATTCGTATCCCGGCCGGATTTTGCGGCATTGTCGGTTTCAAACCGAGTTTTGGTGCTATTCCCCGTGATCCCTGTTTTCCTTCCTGGCAGTCGATCGTGTCCTATGGGCCGATGACGCGCAGTGTGGCTGATGCGCGAATGTTTTTCGATATCCTGAGCCCGGATTTCAATCGACAAGATGAGTCGCATCGGGCAGATGCGACGATCGTTTACTCCGAAGACCTTGGCTTTGCACCGGTCGATGTCGATGTGCGCGAGGCATTTCGTGGCGTAATCGACAAACTGAAAAAATCTGGTTTCAAGCTGGCGAATGATAATCCGGGATTACAGTCTTCGGTAGTCACCTGGGCGGTTACCGCCTGCTACGATGCGGCCGAGCACGCGCGAGGCAGTGCCTATAACCTGGATTACCTGGGCGAGGTGGCGAAAGGTTTCATCGACTTTGGCGAACAGTTCAGCGCTGCCGATTTCGACGAAGCCCAGGCTCACCGCAATGTGATTCGGGAACACTATAACGAACTGTTCGCCCGTCATGGAGCGCGTATATTGCTGACCCCGTCCCTGGGTTGCGAGGCATTTCCGCATGGCACGATTCATCCACACAAAATCGATGACACACACATCGAGTTGCCGTGGCTGGACTGGGCGAGTTTTCTTTACGACGCTAACCTTGCCGGTATGCCTGCCTGCGCCATTCCGATGGGAGTCGGTGACGAAGGTCTGCCATTATCGTTGCAGATCATCGGGCCCGAAGGTAGTGATTACGAAGTTCTGCGCATCGCCGAGGCGATCGAGCAGCTCATCGGCTGGGATAATTCGATTGTGACGCCCGCTTGCGGGCCGCTAGAACAAACCGCCTAGAACAGTTTCGATCTGTACGGATCCTGGTAAATATCGGGCATCGCCCTGGGTTCAATACCATGGAACTCGGCATTGATTGCCGCGGTCCACTGCTTGGCGCGTTCGCGTAATTCACGTTGTTCGGTTTGCATCCTCCCGCGGGAAACGATGATGCCAAGATCAGCGCCTTTATAGGTATAGTCTCCCTCGCGATAAACCCGCAGGTAAAAGGCTTCATCGTTGTCGATCACATTGGTCCAGTCAAGGTCACTACGGTCGAAAGCGATGCCGCCGTACTTGTCCATTCGCCATACCCCGCTTTGCGGCGCATGCGTGAGCTGCCTGACCTTGTCCTCGGTTTGCTTTAACACCAGCTGGCTCCAGAAATCGTATTCGTTCCAGCGATTTTGTACTTTTCTCAGGTCAATTTGGTAATCGACGTCGAGATATTCGAGCATATGAAAGAGAAACAATGGAACCCCGCCATAATGCGCGGTAATCAGGTTGGTCAGCGGGCTTGCGCCGCTGATACGTGGATTGACCTCGCCGAGATACGGCGTGCCATCGTCGGTATCGAGTAGAAAATCCATGCAAAACACACCTTTGTAACCTTCCTTGTACAGGCGGTCGCCGAGATTGGCCGCCATACCACGCAGCTCGCGTCGAGTCTTCGCATTGAAAATCTTCGGCCAGACGTCGTTGCCGCACCAGCCGCCCTTGTACGGGGTGATTTCTTCGAAACCGGTGATGTCGGTTTGAATCGGGCCCGACAGGGTGCCATGACGCGTCACGCAAACTTCGAGTGTACCCGGCATATGATTGATGCGTTTCATGATTTTTAACTGTTCGTTTTTCATGTCGTCGGCGTTTTTGTCCCAGTCTGCCTCGGACTTGATAAAGAAGGTGGTACGCCCTGAATCACCATAGGGTGTCTGCACGACGAGGTCCTTGCCAAGTTTGCCTTCGGTTGCGACTTTCATCAGTTCTTCGAAACTGTCTGCCTTGCCCAGCACATTCGGTGCGCTATCGATGCCGGCCTCGTTGGCCAGCCGTGTGAGTTCGATCTTGGAGTCCAGTTTGTTACGCAATGCAACCGAGGGCAGCGCAATATCGACGCCGAGATCGTTACATATCTCCTCGGTTTTCTCATCGAGCATGACGAATAAAAGTTTGGCTGGACCCTTGCCGGCTTTTTTGATGCGATCGATGACTTCTTTATGCATCAGCATGTAATTGCACACGTCTTCCATCGAATCGAACTCGGCGTGGCTTTTTTCTTCGGGCACGAATACGCGCGGGTGCATGCCGTCGAACGAGTCAAAATAATTGATATGAAAAAATCGGTTAATGAATTTTTCGACGCCTAACAGATTAAAGGCGGTGGGTGAGACGAAAAATATAGGTGTCTCATTGCGACGAAAGTAAGTCAGGATGTCGGATAAACCGCGGAGTTTTGGAGATCTGGCCATGCTTGTAACTCGCAAATAACGGCATTATCGGATGTTACTGTCTATTTAACCAGCCTATATTCCCAATAAGTTTGTGTGAACCGGGCTGGATTCAATTCAGTTCAAATTAATAGTGGTCTCATTTACACTCTTTACCAGTCACGAAAGTCACGGTTTTGCAGTGGCAGGCGATGGCTGGCTGCCTTGTACTCACGCCGTTGCTGGGCAGGGGTAATACCAAATTGGGTGTGGTAGCTACTGGTTAAATGCGACTGTGAACTGAAACCCACCGAATCCGCAATTGTGGTCATAGGCAACCGGGTGTTCAATATCAGTGAGCGGGCTCGATCAAGTCTACGCTGGGCTAGAATTTTTGATGGGGTATTGTTCAATTCTCTTCTGAAAAGACGTAATAGCTCGCGACGGCTGACCCCAATCCGATTAGCCAGCTCAGCAACCGTGATCGCCTGACCTACGCCCGCTTCGATCATGCTTAGCGCGCGCTGTACCTGGGTGGAGTAATGTTGACCCATCAACCGGCTATTCGGACTACCGGGCAATACGATGGATTGTTCCTGTAGTAACATTTGCCGGGAAATTTTTAAACTGATCTCATTTCCCAGATCCTGCCGAACGAGTTCGATGAACATATCGAGCGTGGCTGATCCACCCGCGCAGGTTAATCGATTTCGATCGATAACATATCGCTGATAACGCGCCTGGACTTCTGCAAACAACAGGCAAAAACTTTCGAAATCCTCCCAGTGCGTGGTGGCACTGTACTGGTTCAGCAATCCACTGGCGGCTAACAGGAAAGCGCCGTTTGAAATGCCGCCAATTTTACGACCTTCGAGCGCCTGTCTTGCTAACCACGCGCATAGCTGAGGTTGTTTTAACTGGCTGGCATCGAATCCAGCCACGATAAAAGCGAGGTCAGGTGAATCGACTTCCGCGATATCCTTGCCTGGGTACAGCCACAAACCGTTGGCGTCCTGCACCGGTTGATTGTCTTCGCATAAAAACGTCCAATCATAAACCTTGCCGCCGGCGAATCGATTGGCATGGCGTAAAACGTCGAGCGCGGAAGCGATGCTGAAAAGAGGCGCCCCGGGACACAGGCAAAAAACAATATGGTGGTTCATGTTTGATTATCAGTTTTGCCCAAATATAACAAATACAGGCTCAAATATTAAAGAAATTTTGAGACGAATGCTCGAGAATAGTAGTTTCAAACCTTATGTAGCAATTTCCCATGGCCAGATCGAATCGTCGCCGTTCACGCAACAGACCTTCAGCGCCAGTCGAGGCGGTCCATCAAATTGAGCGTAAGATTCTGCGCAATCATTTTGCACCACTGGAGCCGCTGGACGAAGAACAGCTCGAATTTATTCATGATGTTTCGCTACGTATCGTCGAAGAAGAAGGCATTGAGGTGCTCGGCGACCAGGCGCTTGATTTATTCCGTAAGGCCGGGGCAACGGTAGATGAAAATGGTGTGGTGCGTATGGATCGCGCCTTGCTGCTGGAAACAGTTGCCAGGGCACCCGAGACTTTCGAGGTAACCCCGCGCAATCCCGAGCAGACTCTGTTGGTGGGGGGTGACGTAATCAACTTCGGCCTGGTGTCGGGTACTCCGAATGTGCATGACAATATCAACGGTCGGCGTGCGGGGAACTTCGATGACTATAAAAAACTGATCAGTTTCGGGCAGTATTTCAATGTACTGACCTTCTTTGGTAACCAGGCTACCGCGCCGACCGATATGCCTGCGAACTCGCGGCACCTGGATACGACTTTTATCAACTTGACGCTTTCGGACAAGCCATTTTTTGCGACCGGTATTGGCGGCGGGCGTGCCCGCGACGCGATCGAAATGAGTGCCATTGCGTGCGGTCTGAGCATGGAAGAAATGAAGTCCCACCCGAGCGTTATGACCAACATTAACGTCAATTCCCCGCGCAAACTCGACGATGCAATGGCTTATGGTGCGATGCAAATGGCGATATTCGGCCAGCCGGTGACGGTCACGCCGTTTACCTTGATGGGTGCGATGACACCATCCACGATGGCCGGTGCACTGGCGCAACAGAATGCAGAGGCCCTGGTCGGCATCGCACTATTGCAGTTGACCAATCCCGGCACCCCGGTGGTATATGGCGGGTTTACTTCCAATGTCGATATGCGTTCGGGTTCGCCGGCGTTTGGTACCCCCGAAAATGCGCTGGCCAATATTGCCGGTGGCCAGCTCGCGCGCAGGTACAAGTTGCCTTATCGCAGCAGTGCGTGTAATGCATCGAATGCGGTCGACGCGCAGGCGATCTACGAAACCCAGATGGCGCTATGGGGTGCGGTTATGGGTCATGGTAATTTGATTTATCACACCGCGGGATGGCTCGAAGGTGGTCTGGTCGCGTCATTCGAGAAACTCGTCATCGATTGTGAAATGCTGCAACACATGAGCAAGATGCTCGAACCGATCAAAATTGACCTGGCCGAAACCGGCCTGGAGGCAATGCGCGAAGTCGGGCCTGGTGGTCATTTCTTTGGTTGCGCGCACACCATGGAGCGTTACAAGACCGCTTTCTATGAACCTTTTATCAGCGATTGGCAAAACAGCGAAAACTGGGCACTTGCGGGTGCCAAGGATGCCACCACCCGGGCAACCGAGCTGTGGCCGAAAATTCTACAGGAGTTTGAGCCGCCACCCGTCGATCCTGCGATCACGGAAGCACTCGAAGCTTACATGGCGCATCGCAAGGAAGAATTGAAAGGCGAAGAGCCGATCAACGAACCGACTGCCTGACAGATTCAAATATCTCTCCCTCCAAGGGGGTCAGAGCAAAAATTCCGGTGCTACCGAGCCGATAGTAAGATGGCTGGCGAAATTTTTGGTCTGACCCCCGAGATTTCCAGACCTGAACCCTCGGGGTCAGACCACGTTTTCGCCAGGCTTTCCAATCCTGGCTCGGAAAGTAACGAAAACCGTGCTCTGACCCCCTCGAAGGAATTCCGGGGTTACTTCAGCAACCTTTCTTCAAAGGGGTAACGGGTCAGGTTTTCGTAGCTGTCTTCGGTGATCAGCACCTGGTCCTCGAGTTTGACCCCTTCCTTGCCATCGACTTCACCCGCGTAAACCTCGACACAGATTGTCATACCTGGCTCAATCACACCATCATAGCCATAGGCGTCATAGTCTTCGCGATAGCGTAGGGATGGGTATTCGTCGCACAGGCCGACGCCATGCATAACCACTCCGTAGCGGTTTGGCACACAGCTATCCGGTAAGCGATGCGCGCGCGCGGTAATTTCACTGAACTTGACGCCGGGCTTGAGTAACTCCATGTTGGCCATAATGTGTTCATAGGACATCTGGTAGAGGCGCTTTTGAGCGACTGTGGGTTCGACGTCTCCGCACAGCCAGGTGCGTGAGATATCACAGCACATGCCATAGGTGCCGACCATGTCGGTGTCGAGCGCGAGCAGTTCGCCGTCGCTGACGATGCGCGGTCCCGATTCCTGAAACCACGGGTTAGTGCGCGGACCTGATGAAAAAATTCTCGTTTCGAGCCACTCACCGCCGCGTTTTATATTGCCAGCATGCAACACCGACCAGATTTCATTTTCACTCTTACCGGCTTTAACAGCGTCCTGCATTTCAAACATTGCGGCTTCACAGGCGGCAACTGCGCATCGCATCGCCTTGATTTCATCCGGCCCCTTGATGACCCGCGCGAGTTCGGTTACTTCCTGTCCCTCGAACACTTCCAGGCCGATTTTTTCCAGCGCACGTAATCCTGCAATTTCTATCTTATCTACCGCGATGCATCGATTGTCACCCGCATGCGTACGCATCAGCTCGTCGATGGAGCGGGCAAATTTGTTGGCGTGTTCTTCGCCGCGATGCGCTGACTCGAAGTAAAAGAAAGATGCGCCGCTGCGCAACTCCCTGACCAGAGGCAGGTGTGCCGAGAGGTGATCGCAACTATGAAAATCGAACAATACGATATAGCCGTCGGCCGAGACAAAACAGGCTCGTGCCGGATTATGCGTGATCCACAATTGCATGTTGCTGGTGTCGGTGGCGTAACGAATGTTGAGTGGGTCGAAAAGCAGGATACCGCCGTAATCGCGTTGTTGCAGTTCATGTGCCAGGCGTTGCAGGCGAAATTCCCGCATTGTATCGAGTTGTGGAATCTCGAGCCCAAGCGCTTCCCATTCGGCAAAGGCGAGCGCGGTCGGACCGATCTCAACACGATCGTTATCGTCCGGCGATCCATCCGGCTTCAATGCGCATTCAGGATTGCAGTAAGGATCGATTTTTCGATTGGAACTGTCGATCGAGTAGGGCGATGTGGCCATTTTGACAATGCTCGCAGAGACTCATTTCGCGCAAGCATAAGCTAATTGTCAATATAAGATAAGTTGTTTTTTGTCAACTCGATCAAGGTTCAAAGAGGCCCTGATCGGGCTCGTGCCAGGATTAACTTTTAGTTCTTGTTGCGATATGAAAATGCCTTTGCGAATCGCCACACCAGATAGTCACCACAACTGATAGGGGGCTGTTTCACCTGATGGTCAGCACCGTAGATATCACCCGCGTCTATCATGGTTTCCGGATTTGGATCGAAGGCAAGTACCAGGGACATGCGCTCCAGTGCCGATGAATTGATGACGCGATGCGGGGTTGAGCGACACGCGCCATCGGTCCAGCGCTCGAGCAGATCACCGACGTTGACGATCAAGGTGCCCGGGATGGGTGGTGCTTCGATCCAGTCACCGTCCAGGTTTTCGACCTGAAGCCCGCCAACACTATCCTGACATAACACTGTGAGCAGACCGAAATCAGTATGGGGCCCGACACCAAAAACCGGTTTGCCCGATTGCGTCGTTTGGCCCGGGTAATAAACAAACGAAGCACGACTCAAAGGAATTTCCGAGTTGCGCAGAAAGAAGTCTTGTTCCAGCTTCAATCCCAGCGCAAAGCCTTGTAGCAGGTAGCGCGCCACCCGATCGGCATGACTAAAAAAAGCTAGTGCGCCAGTCTCCATTGCGGGAACAAAATCGGGCCACAGGTTCGGGCCGCGCAGCTGGTGATCAGACAGGGTGTTGCCGTCATCGTCCTGGTAACCCCAGATAAAGCTTTCCTTCATATCAGCGACGATGCCATCCTGCATTTTGGCACCGCCGCGTGCTAGCCAGCCGCGATGTTTGTCGGAAATTGTGTAGCGTCGTTTTTCCTTCTTCGGGCTGCGGAAAAAATCGAAAGCTCGTGCCCGCGCAGTGGTAATAACATCCTCGGGGATGCCATGCCCGCTGATATAAATGAATCCGAGGTTCTGGCTTGCTGCAAGCAACGCCTGCGCGACGGCATCTGGCTTGCTGCCGTCGCGTAGCGGCGAAATGTCAATGACCGGAATGGATTCGGCAGCGGTTGGTCTTACCTGTGTCACGCCTGTGTCCGGTCTGCCGAACTGGAATAGTAACCGACGGTATCATTCTCGGTCGTCACCCCGAGTCCGTTCAGGCTGCGGTTAACGTAGTTGAAGTAACAAACGATCTGGTTGGCTTCGAGAATCTGGCCATCGTCGCAGCCGTGTGAACGCATATCAGTGATATCGGCCGCCACCATTTCTCCAGGCCTGAGGGTGAGTTTTTCGGCGTATTGCAGCAACGCCAGTTCCCGGCCCTCGAACACGTCCTGCGGTTGGCGTGCCCGTAGCGCGGCCTCGACGGCATCGGCTTTAGCGTCATCCGCCATTAAATGCCGCGCATTGGCCCAGTGATTGGCCAGCGAGTATGGGCAATCGTTGAGCATGGAAACGTAGGAACTGATCGTTTCCTGTAACCACATCGGCAGAGTGTTGGCATCATCGTGCAAAGCTGCCCGATATAAAACGACATGCCCACGCATCGTGTTGGGCCGTAACGAATGCACGCGCATGACGTTGTCGACGGTGCCATGCGGCGTTCGCGCAAGTTGCAATGCATCGAGCAAGTCCTGGTCAGCTTCCTCGTCGGAAATCATTTCTATCCAGGCACTCATATTTTTTCCTCAGTTAATTTTGAACGTCGGTTTGCATACGTTTTTCAAGCCAGCGTACGCCGGCCGATACGATCAGGATCAAAAACAGGTATTCGAGCACCAGGATGGTGTAAATCTCAAGCGGGCGATACTCCGTCACCACCAGTTCGTTGGCGCGGCGGGTCAACTCCTGCAGGCCGATTATCGAAACCAGCGAAGACATCTTGAGCATGTAAACCAGCTGGTTACCGAGTGCGGGCAGGATCCGGCGAATCGCCTGGGGCAGAATCACGTAACGCATGGTGTCGGTATAATTCAGTGAAATCGAATGCGCTGCTTCGTACTGGCCCTTGTCAATAGACTGGATTCCAGCGCGGAATATCTCGGCTTCGAAGGCACTGTCCGAAAGCGCGAGCGCCAGTACGCCGGCCCAGAAAACGCTAATCGAAATACCCGCGAGTTGAGGCAGGCCGTAGTAAACCCACAGTATCAATACCAGGATGGGCACCGCACGAACCAGTTCAACGTAAGTGCGATTGATGCCCCTGAAACGCCGCTTCGATGACAGCCCAGGCAACGCGATCAACAAACCCAGCAAGACCGATATCAGTATCGCGCAGAGCGATATCAGCACCGTGTAATAGAGCCCATCGATTAAAAATCCGAGGTTGGAAAGCCCGTTGGTGGTCGTCGGGTTGACCACGTACCAGCCCCAGTTACCCGAGCATCCGCTTAAGGCAAATGTGAAACCGATGATGGCCAGTGCTTTCTTCATGCTTTAGTGGTGCAGAATTTTTTGCAGGAAGTCCTGGCAGCGATCGCTGTCGGGATTACTGAAGAATTTCTCCGGCGGCGAGGATTCGACGATTGTACCGTGATCCATAAACACCATTTTGTTGGCTATCTTGCGCGCGAAGCCCATTTCGTGGGTGACGCAAATCATCGTCATGCCGCTGCCGGCCAGTTCCACCATGACGTCGAGAACCTCGTTAATCATTTCCGGATCCAGCGCGGAGGTTGGCTCGTCAAACAGCATGATGTCGGGTTGCATGCATAACGATCGTGCAATGGCGACCCGCTGTTGTTGGCCGCCGGATAGCTGACGGGGAAATTTATCGGCCTGTTCCGGAATATGAACCCGCTCCAGGTATGACACGGCCAGTTTATTGGCTTCGGTCTTTTTCATTTTGCGGGCTCTGAGCGGACCCAGGGTCAGATTCTCCAGTACAGTCAGGTGGGGAAACAAGTTGAATTGCTGAAAAACCATGCCGACCCGGGCCAGCGCCGGACGCTGGTTTTTGAGTCCGCTTTTTACTTCGATACCGTCTATTAAAATCTTGCCGCTCTCGTGGTGCTCGAGTTGATTGATGCAGCGAATCAGCGTGGATTTCCCCGAGCCTGACGGTCCACAAACAACCACCCGTTCACCCGTGCCTATTTCCAGCGACACGCTTTTAAGTGCCTGGAATTCACCAAAGGTTTTGCATACATCCTGTACCGAAATCAGGGGTTCAGTGCTCACAGTCAGCGTGTTTCGCTTTGAATTATTGGTTTCGATTGAAGCACGCTGCCGGTTCTTATGCAAAGAAAAGCTGCCGTTGCAAAACAAATATGTCCATGAAATGATAACCAGCCTTTTCCAGAGTCGAGAGCATAAAAATGCAAATTATAAAAGCAATAGGAGTGGTGCTGTTAATGATCGGTACGACGGCCCAGGCACAGAGTCCTTCAGCGCTACAGGATATTCTCAGTAACGGGGTGCTTAAGGTTGGAACCACGGGTGACTGGAATCCGATGACGATGAAAGATCCCGCCAACAACAGTTACAACGGATACGATATTGACGTCATGACCGAGCTCGCCAAAGACCTGGGAGTTGAGCTTGAGTTTGTTCCGGCTGACTGGAAAACGCTGGTCAGTGGAGTCACTTCAGGCAAATATCACATGACTGGATCAGCTTCGGTGTCACCAGCGCGGGCAAAAGCGGCGGGTTATTCCGACAGTTATTTCTCACTCGCCACGGTACCGTTGATCCTGGCCAAAAATTCGGCGAAATTCAAGGATTGGGGTGATCTCGACAAGGCCGGGGTAATCGTCGCCGCAACTCTCGGTACCACCCAGGAAAAGCAGGTAAAGACCTATTTCCCAAATGCCGAGCACAAGATTGTGGAAGCACCAGCGCGTGATTTCCAGGAAGTCCTGGCTGGACGTGCCGATGCTCATATCACGTCGAATGTCGAAGCAAACAAACTCGTGATCAAGTATCCACAAATGATGATCGTACCGGTATCGGCACCTAAATCACCGACCCCGATTGCAATGCTGTTGCCCCAGGCAGACCAGGTCTGGATCAACTACGTCAATACCTGGATCGGTTTGAAACAGGAGCGAGGTTTCTTCAAAGAGCTCGGTAAAAAATGGAATTTGAACAACTAGTCTGACGCTGGCTGGAGTCCAGGGGTGTCTGACAATAAGCAACACAAGATGGAATCGATGATTGCGCAGGCCTGCCATTATATTGATGAAGTGACCGGCGGGATCAGTCCGCCACTGCAGCTGTCAACGACTTATTCGAGGAACCAGGATCACGAGTATGTCGGCAACTATAGCTACAGCCGCGCCGATAATCCCTCATGGGAAGTGCTCGAAAAAGTTTGTGCCGAACTCGATGGTGGCGCCGAAGCAAAATGTTTCGCGTCGGGCATGGCGGCGGTTTGCGCATTTTTCGAGACGGTAAATTCAGGTGAACACGTGGTAGCGCCGCGTATCATGTATCACGGTTCGCAGGACTGGTTGCGCCGTATAGCGGAGAAGCGTTCGATCGGGCTAAGCCTGTTCGATGCCGGTGACATCGAGGATTTGCGCCGCACGGTGCAGCCCGGGAAAACTTCCGTGGTGTGGATTGAAACCCCGATCAATCCGACCTGGGAGGTGATTGACATTGCACTGGCTGCCGAAATTGCGCACCAGGCCGGCGCCATACTCGCGGTTGATTCAACCGTCGCTTCCCCGGTGACAACCCGGGCGCTCGAATTCGGGGCTGATATCGTGTTTCACTCGGCGACCAAATACCTCAATGGCCACAGTGACGTGGTTGCCGGCATCCTGGTAACCGCGAAACAAGATGATCGCTGGGAAGAAATCAAGCTGGTACGGACCCTGACAGGTGGTGTACTGGGGCCATTTGAAGCCTGGCTATTGTTGCGCGGTATGCGTACCCTGTTCTTGCGATTCGACAAGGCATCGCAGAGTGCGTTGCGCCTGGCGCAATATTTTGAAGGCCATCAACGGCTGCAACGGGTGCTGTATCCGGGCCTTGAAAGTCACCCCGGACATGAAATCGCGAAACGACAGATGACACAGGGTTTCGGCGGGATGTTATCATTGCTGGTCGACGGCGGTGCCGATGAGGCCAGGCGGATCACCGGCAAAACCCGCTTGTTTGTGCGCGCCACCTCACTGGGAGGAGTCGAAAGCCTGATCGAACATCGCGCCGCGGTGGAAGGCCCGCACAGCGAAGTACCGCAAAACCTGCTGCGCCTGTCGATTGGTATTGAAAATTGCCAGGATTTAATAGACGATCTTGAGCAGAGCCTGAAATAGCACTGAAAACCCTGAGGAAAGATTATGTCAGTTGAAAGTTCTATCGATAATACAGCCGCATCAATCGTGTCAGCGTTGTCCGACCACGATCTGTCAGAAGAGGAAAAAGAGCAGATTACCATGCTGGTGGGCCAGCTACTGGTGAAGACTGTTGAAAAAACTACCGATAATCACCTGAAGGCGGCGGTTAATTGCTGCGGCTCTGAAGTCGATCTGGCGCACCAGATCAGAGAGGAAATGAATCGCAAGAAGAACGTGCTGATTTCCAATCTGAAGGCGTTGCGCTAGCGTATTTACCCGTTTTCGAATTCGCGACAGGCGTGTTCGATGGCATGCGCGAAAGAGCGCGCCAGGCTGCGAATGACGAATAAATCATAGGTCTGCGCATCGTCAACCTGCACTATGGTGGCGTTCATATGCGCGATCGAAGTCATTGCGCACTGACCCGGTCCAAAAGCGCGGGGATGCAGATCTATTGCGGTGTTTTTCGCCATCACCTGGCGTGCGCGGGCGCCGCTTAAACGTAAGCAACAGCGACCATGACTCTGGTCGACAACCGCCCCAAGATCTCCCACGGCAGCCTGTAGAGTCTGCAACAATTCACCGCGACCGCGGGCAGATTCGTCGTCGCTGGCAATAACCATCCAGCTATTGGGACCATTCCAGCAAACCTGGGTTATACCATTCGAATTAACGATCCCGGGCTCGGTTGAACATTCGATACCGATCGCCTCGCTGACCGCTGCCGCCGCATCCTGGTGTTTGCCGTTGAAGGCCAAAACCTGGATCGCGCTTAGCGCCTTGCGCTCGGCCAGACGAACACTCTTATAGTCGACAATAAAATCGTCAGGAGTCGGTAACAGCGGTGACAGTCGTAGCGGTAAGTCTTGATTGACGTCTTGATTCTCAGGCACGGACAAGTTCTCCCTCGGGGTCGATAAATACTGGGTGGCAGACTTCGACCTTGAGCGTTTCATCATCGAGCGGGAATACCGCCTCGATCTGCTCACCATGTCGCGAGGCACCGTCGCGCAACAGGCCAAGCGCGATGCCGCAATCGAGTTGGGGGCTGTAGGTGGTGGTGGTCACATGCCCCTGCGACTGGCTTACACTCTCCAGGGTTACTTTTGGATCGACCAGGTGGGCTCCGATGCGCAGGTTTTTACCTGGCTGTAGTGACTTCAGTCCCACCACCTGCAAGCGGCCCTCCGCGAGCAGCGCCGGGCGCGCGGAATTGTGTTTGCCGATGAAGTGCTTGCTACGATTGGCCATGCCTTCGAGACCGAGATCTTGCGCGGTAGTGCGACCATCGAGTTCGGAACCGGCGACGTGGCCCTTCTCGATGCGCATGGTGCCGAGTGCTTCCGTACCATACACGGAGACCCCCAGTTCCTTGCCGGCTGCGAGCAGTTCCAGCCAGGCCTGTTCGCCATAGTCGGCAGGCACGTTGATTTCGTAGGCGAGTTCACCGGAGAATGAAATGCGGAACAGGCGGCCCGGGATATTGTTCATCATGCACTCGCTGGCGCCCATGAAGGGGAAGGCTTCGTTGCTGATGTCGATATCGATAACCATTTCCAGTAATTTACGGCTATTGGGGCCCGCCACCGCGATGCCGGTCCACTGTTCGGTGACCGAGCAGAATACGACGTCGAGTTGCGGCCATTCGGTCTGGTGATACTGCTCCATATGCGCAAGCACCGGACCGGCGTTTGCGGTAGTGGTGGTCATGTAGTAATGATTCTCGCCGAGGCGTGAAGTCGTGCCGTCATCATAGACCATGCCATCTTCGCGCAACATGACACCGTATCGTGCTTTACCCACGGGCAGTTTGAGCCAGTTGTTGATATACAGGCGATTTAAAAATTCGGCGGCATCCGGCCCCTGGATATCGATTTTGCCGAGCGAGGTCACATCGACCAGCGCGACATTGTTGCGCGTCGCACTGGTTTCACGGATATAGCAGTCGTTCATCGTGTCGCCTGGCATTTGCGGATAGTAACGCGCGCGTAACCACAGGCCGGCTTCGATAAACACGGCACCCTGTTTGGCGTTCCAGTCATGGATTGCGGTGCGCCGCACCGGCATGAAATCGGCGCCGACGGTATGCCCGGCAAACACACCCATGGCGACAGGTACGTAAGGCGGGCGAAAGGTCGTAATGCCGACATCCGGCACCGGTTCGCCGCGTTGGCAGGCCAGTATCGCCAGTGCGTTGACATTGCTGGTCTTGCCCTGATCGGTCGCCATGCCCTGGGTGGTGTAGCGCTTCAGCAATTCGACCGAGTCGAATCCCTCTTGCGAAGCGAGTTCCACATCACTGGCCTTGACATCGTTTTGCTGATCGACGAATTGCTTGTAAGATTTATTGTATGGCGTCGGTGAAATCCACAATGCTTCGACCGCGTAGGCGCCTTCGTCTTCGGCTTTGCTGGCGGCACTGCTGCTGCCTTTAAAACCGGCCAATTTGGCGGCCTCGGCCCCTGCTGCGGTACCCTGGTGAAGACAATCCTGAAGGCTGAAACTGCCGTTTGCGGCACCAACAGAAACCTCGGCCTGGCGCGATTCGCCGGGCACAAAGCTGGCGATCTCGGCATCGTAAACCGGCTTGGCCCCCGATTGACTGTGCAGATGCACATTGGGATTCCAGCCTCCGGAGCAGGCGATCAGATCGCATCTGATGCGTTCCGGGTCCAGGGTGTCGCCCTGGGTGGTGACGATCTTGGCGTACTTGACACGTTGGCCGCCTTCGGCGGCACCGACAGTACCACCGGTGATGAGCCGAATCGAAAGCTCTTCGAGTTCGTCTGCCAGCAGTGTATTCGGATGCGCGCGTGAATCGACCACCGCGACTACCATGACACCGGCGCGATGCAAATCAATTGCGGTTCGATAGGCGTCGTTATTGTTAGTTGTGACCACGGCTCGGCGGCCGGGTTTCACGCCATAGCGATTGACATAGCTGCGCACGGCAGAGGCCAGCATAATGCCCGGCTTGTCGTTGTTGCCGAAAACCAGCGGACGTTCGGTTGCGCCGGCAGCGATAACAACCCGCATCGGGTAGAAGGTCCACATACGCTGGCGGGGATGGCCCTTCGGCGGTACCGGCAGGTGGTCGTTTACCTTTTCTACTGCCGCCACCACGTTATGATCGTAATAGCCAAACACTGTGGTGCGGTTGAGGATATGAACATTGCTCATGGCTTCGAGTTGTGCGACAGCGTCGGCTGCCCATTCACTGCCGGGTTTGCCTTCGATGGTAAAATTTTCATCGTTCAGGGAGCCACCCGGTAGCGGATGTTCATCAACCAGAATGACGCGCGCGTCGGTCGCTGCAGCAGCAAGCGCGGCGGACAATCCGGCAGGCCCGGCGCCGACCACCAGTACATCGCAGTGTTCATGACATTGTTCATAAAAATCAGGATCAGCCACGGTAGGCGCGGTGCCGAGACCTGCCGCGCGGCGGATTACATGTTCGTAGACGTTGGTCCAGAACGATACCGGCCACATGAAGGTCTTGTAATAAAAACCTGCAGATAGTAGCGGTGAAAACAGGTTGTTGACCGCCATGATATCGAAGGTCAGCGATGGCCAGCGGTTTTGACTTTTTGCCACCAGACCGTCGAATAGCTCAATCGTAGTCGCGCGCGTATTGGGTTCTTTGCGCGGTCCGCTACGCAACTCGACAATTGCATTGGGTTCTTCCGAGCCGGAGGTCTGGATACCGCGCGGGCGGTGATACTTGAAGCTGCGTCCTAGCAGGTGCACGCCGTTCGCAAGCAGTGCCGAGGCGAGGGTGTCGCCCTTGTACCCTCGGTAGAGTTTGCCGTCGAAGGTAAAACTGATCGACCGTGCGCGATCGATATGCCCACCACTGGTAGTGCGATACTGATGAGTCATTTTACGCTACTCCCCTGCACAGCGAGCGGCAGGTTCGGCGAAGCCGGTGCGATACTGAAAATTTCATGGGTTCGCGTATCTCGTTCCAGCACCATCCAGGCGCGGCAGCCGTTGACGTGATGCCAGTACTCTCGGTGTCGACCGGCGGGATTGTCGCGCGTGTAGACATAATCGTACCAGTCGTCCTGGGAGGCTTCATCGGCAGGGCGTATGACAGTGGCGTCACCACCGTAAGAGAATTCGTCTTCGTTTCGAATCCCGCACCAGGGGCATTTGATTCTTAACATATCATGACCTCCTAGTGTGCCCTGGGCGAGGCACCAACGCCTTTTTCGTCGAGCATGTTGCCTTCGCGAAAACGCTCCAGCGTGAATTCGGCATTCAGGGCGTGCGCTTTGTCGTGCGCAATGGTATGCGCGAATACCCAGCCCGAGGCCGGGGTTGCTTTAAAACCGCCGTAACACCAGCCACCGTTCATGTAAAGATTATCAATCGGGGTTTTACCGATAATTGGTGTCCCGTCCATCGACATGTCCATGACGCCGCCCCATTGGCGTAGTACTCTTAGCCGTGCCAGGCAAGGCATCATGGTTACGCCACCAGCGACGACGTGATTGAAGGTTGGCAGGTTGCCGCGTTGCGCGTAAGTATTCCAGCCGTCGATGTCGCCACCAAAAACCAGGCCACCCTTGTCCGACTGGCTAATGTAGAAATGACCCGCACCGAAGGTGCAGACAGTATCCACCAGGGGCTTGATGCCTTCGGTGACAAAGGCCTGCAGCACGTGTGACTCGATGGGAAGCTTCATACCGACCATATCGAAAACGCGGCTCGAATTACCCGCCACCGCGACACCGACCTTGCCTGCGCCAATAAAACCGCGTGAGGTTTCGACGCCCAGCACCTCGTCGCCGTCGCGCTTGATACCGGTGACTTCGCACTTCTGGATGATATCGACACCGAGCCGGTCAGCACCCCGGGCATAACCCCAGGCGACCGCATCGTGTCGAGCGGTGCCGCCACGCGGTTGCGCCAGGCCGCCCTGGATCGGGAAGCGCGTGTTTTTCGAAAAATCGAGGTGCGGCATGAGCTTTCTGACTCCATCGAGGTCATGCATGACTGCATCAACCCCGTTCAGACGCATCGCGTTGCCGCGTCTGGCAAATCCATCGCGCTGGGCATCGCTGTGAATCAGGTTCAATATGCCACGTTGGCTGAACATGACGTTGTAATTCAGATCCTGGCTCAGGCCTTCCCAGAGTTTCATCGAATGTTCATAGAATTGTGAATTCGGATTGAGCATGTAGTTGGAACGTACGATGGTCGTGTTACGCCCGGTATTGCCACCGCCGATATAACCTTTTTCCAGTACCGCAACCCTGGTGATGCCATGCAGTTTGGCCAGGTAGTACGCGGTCGCAAGGCCGTGACCACCGCCACCGATTATGACCACGTCATACTTTTTTTTAGGCTCCGGATTACGCCAGGCCCTGGTCCAGCCGCGATTGCCGGTTAATGCCTGTTTTACCAGGCTGAAAGCTGAATAATGCATAGGCGCCGATCTGGTTGAGTCTGCTTGGCGAATACCGGATGACTGACATCCATTGCGGTCCGCAAAAGCCTGGCCACGACGTATTCGATGCGAGGCGCCAGTTTAAACAGAATGCGAATATTGCTGTCAACCGATAAACGACTCGGCAGAGTATATAAACGACATCTGCAAGCACGCTCGAAATAGCCACAATCGATCATGATTTGTACTTTAAGACCCGGCAAATGCGATATCTCTGGTTATAGGGAATTTCTGATTAACCAGTTCCTGCAACCTCGATGGTGTAATTGACAAAACCATCAGTGCCACCGGTAATCTTGTCGTACAGGACGCGCGCGACCGAATTGTGGTTTTGGGTGTGCCAGTAAACTTCGCTCCAGCCCTGCAACTTCGCTTCGTCGACCACCGCATCGATCAACAGCTTGCCAATGCCGCCGCCACGAATGTGCGGCGCCACGAACAAATCGTTGAGGTAACAGACCGAGTTTGCATGCCAGCTATGGGCATGCGGGAAAAAGTGCACCAGGCCAACCAGATTGCCGTCAATATCTTCGGCGACACGGCACCGGATTTCATGGGCTGGATCCATGATTCGCTGCCACAGTAAATCGGTAACCGCATCTGCCAGACTGGATTCGTAAAATTTAAGGTAACCCTGCCATAGCGGATCCCATTGCAGACGATCTGATTCAGTGGCGGGGCGTATATTGTATGGACGTGACGACATGGTATTTTCGCTTGAGGTTGACAGGAAGCCGGGCAATTATATCTTGCCTGTGATCGATATGCTGGATAGAATCGCTGCCCGCTGGCAACGATGGCGTCGCTGCCGCAAAGCAGATATTTTGATCCTGTACGCCCGGATTTTTTCGGAGTGATTATCATGTCTCAAAACCAACGTCCCGAGTTCTTTGCACTGCAAAACGGTGCCAAAGCAAAGCTGCCTTTTTCCGCTAGCGAGTATGAAAACCGCCTCATCGGGCTGCGCCAACTGATGGTTAGTTCCGGGATCGATGCGATGCTGCTGACCTCGATGCATAACATCGCCTACTATTCCGGTTTCCTGTATTGTTCATTTGGCCGTCCCTATGCCTGCGTGGTAACCGCCGACCGCTGTGTCACGGTCTCTGCCAACATCGACCTTGGTCAGCCCTGGCGACGGGGTTATGGCGACAACGTAATTTATACCGACTGGAAGCGTAACAACTACTGGCGCGCGGTAAAGTCGGTTGTCGCGGATGCGCGCCGCATTGGCATCGAGGGCGACCACGTGACGCTCGCTACGCGTGCATCGATGGCTGAATTTTTAAGCGGAGCAGAGGCCTGTGACCTGAATCGCGAGGTCATGGCTTTGCGTATGATCAAGTCGGCAGAGGAAATTGACCTGATCAAGGGTGGCGCGCACACCGCCGATATCGGTGGTGAAGCGATCCGCGATGCGATCCGCGTCGGCACCCGTGAAATCGATGTTGCCATGGCTGGCCGTGACTCGATGGAACTCGAAATTTCACGCGCCTACCCGGATAGCGAGATACGCGATTCATGGGTCTGGTTTCAGTCCGGCCTGAATACCGATGGCGCGCATAATCCGGTAACGACGCGCGTGCTGGAAGGCGGCGATATTCTGAGCCTGAATACCTTCCCGATGATATCCGGTTATTATACTGCGCTCGAACGCACGCTATTTGTCGGTGAACCCGATGCGGCCTCGCTGAAAATCTGGCAGGCAAATGTCGGCGCACACGAACTGGGACTGTCGTTGATCAAGCCGGGTGCGACCTGCTCCGGAATTTGCGCGGAAATCAATGCTTATTTCGCCGACCTGGACCTGTTGCAGTACCGAACCTTTGGTTATGGCCATTCGTTTGGGTTGTTATCACATTACTATGGCCGCGAGGCAGGGCTCGAACTGCGTGAAGATATCGATACGGTACTCGAACCGGGCATGGTGGTTTCGATGGAGCCGATGTTGACGCTGCCGCTGGGCGTGCCGGGTGCCGGCGGTTATCGCGAACACGATATCCTGGTGATCGGTGAAGAGGTCGCGGAAAACATTACCGGCTTCCCCTACGGACCTGAGCACAATATCATTGCGGCCTAGGCCAGTCCTCGTGCAATTGGGGATCTGGTAAAGCGTCGTCCTTGCGAGATCTCCGCTCGCGCGGGGATGGCTGAAAATGGCAGCCTGTGCGCGGGAATGACGATAACGCATGTAGAGAAATCCAAATGTCGGAAGAACGCTCTCATCCTGAAGTTCGACAAGCCATCACGCGCTTGTGTGCCGATTACCCGGATGAATACTGGCGAAACAAGGATCGCGACAAGGCCTATCCCGGTGAATTTGTACAGGCGCTTACCGATGCAGGTTACCTGTCGGTATTGATTCCCGAGGAGTATGACGGCGCTGGCATGGACCTGGCGGCGGCCTGTGCGGTGCTCGAAGAGATACAACGCTGCGGCGCCAATGGTGCCGCCTGCCATGCGCAAATGTATATCATGGGCACCCTGCTGCGGCATGGTAGCGCCGCGCAAAAGCAGAAATACCTGCCGCATATTGCTTCCGGCGCGTTAAGGCTGCAGGCATTCGGGGTCACCGAGCCATCGAGCGGAACCGATACTACGCGTATCAAGACGCGGGCACAGCGTGATGGTGAGCATTACGTGGTCAGCGGCCAGAAGGTGTTCATCTCAAGGGTCGAGCATTCCGATTTACTGTTACTACTGGTGCGCACCACGCCGCGTGACGAGGTCGATAAGCCCACCCGGGGGATGTCGGTGTTGCTGGTTGATTTGCGCGACGCGGTGGGCAACGGATTGACCGTGCGACCACTTGAAACCATGTTGAATCACGCAACTACCGAGCTCTTCTTCGATAATTTGCGTGTGCCTGCGGAAAACCTGATTGGCGAGGAAGGCAAGGGCTTCGGCTATATTCTCGATGGCATGAACGCCGAGCGCATCCTCATCGCCGCAGAGTGTATCGGTGACGCGCGCTGGTTTATCGATCGCGCCAGCAGCTATGCGCGCGAGCGTGAAGTCTTTGGCGCCGCGATCGGAAAGAACCAGGGCATTCAGTTCCCGATTGCCCGCGCTCATGTGCAAACCGAGGCGGCCGCATTGATGGTCGATAAGGCCTGTCGCCTGTTTGACGCCGGTGAAGCCTGCGGCTCGGAGGCCAACATGGCGAAGCTGCTGGCTGCCGATGCGTCCTGGGCGGCCGCGGATATGTGTCTGCAGACCCACGGCGGTTATGGCTTCGCAATCGAATACGATATCGAACGCAAATTCCGTGAGACCCGGCTCTACCAGGTGGCACCGATATCAACCAACCTCATCCTGTCGAACATCGCGACCCATGTACTCGGGTTACCGAAATCTTTTTGAGTTATCCATAATTTGTTGTGTTGAAACTTGATAACATCCTCGTGGTTTCGCTGGAACAGGCGGTGGCGGCGCCATTTTGTTCCAATCGGCTTGCGCATGCGGGTGCAAGGGTTATCAAAATTGAACGTGCGGAAGGTGATTTTGCACGTGCTTACGATAGCGTTGTGCATGAGCAGTCGGCTTACTTTGTCTGGCTGAACCAGGGCAAGGAATCCCTGCAACTGAATATCAAGCAAGATTCAGACGCCGGGTTGCTGCATCGAATTCTGGCGCAGGCGGACGTGTTTATCCAGAACCTGGCCCCGACCGCGGCGCAGCGTGCCGGCTTCGGTAGCGAGACATTACGCGAGCGCTATCCGCGGCTGATCTGTTGTGATATTTCGGGTTACGGAGACCAGGGCGAATACAGTGAGATGAAGGCTTACGATTTGCTGGTGCAATGCGAATCCGGTATGGCTTCGATCACCGGTACCCCGGAAGCGCCGGGCCGGATAGGGGTTTCAGCCTGCGATATCAATTGTGGTCAACAGGCCTACGCCGCGATCCTTGAAGCGCTGATCGAACGCGAACATAGTGGCAAAGGCTGTGTTATCAAGGTGTCATTATTCGATAGCATGGCGGAATGGCTGGCAGTACCGTTGTTACATTACGACTATACCGGCAAGATCCAGCAGCGCGTGGGTATCAACCATGCGACGATTTCACCCTATGGCTCTTACCGCTGTGGTGATGGTCTCGATATCGTGCTCGCGATTCAGAACGAACGTGAATGGGACAATTTTTGTGAGCAGGTACTCGGCGATAAAGCGCTTGCCAGCGACGCCAGGCTCAAATCGAATCAGTTCCGGGTTGAAAATCGAAAATTTGTCGATCAACTTATCAGCGGGGTGTTTTCACAGCTCGATCAGGATGCAGCGGTGGAACGCTTGAGCCAGGCCGGTATCGCCTATGGTCGTGTTAACGATATGGCAGGTCTGTCGACCCATCCGCAGCTGCGCCGGGTCAAGGTTGAAACTCCAGGCGGAGATGCAAGCCTGGTCGCGGTTGCGGCAATTCGCTCCGACCAGGCTGAAACCCTGCGCAAAGTACCATCGGTTGGCGAGCACAGCGCAGCGATTCGCGACGAATTTTCTGGAGGATAAATACTAGTGGAAACCATAGACTGGAACGAATTCGAAAAAGTCGAGTTACGCGTTGGCACCATCATCGAGGTGGAGGATTTCCCTGAAGCCCGCAAGCCCGCCTACAAGTTGAAGATAGATTTTGGCGAGGCAATCGGTGTGCGCAAATCGAGTGCACAGATAACCGATATCTATCAAAAGGATGATCTGCTGGGACGTCAGGTAGTCGGTGTGGTCAACTTTCCCGCGAAACAGATAGGGCCGATGCGTTCAGAGTGCCTGGTGACCGGTTTTCATCGTGACGACGGCGCTGTAGTGCTGGCTCGACCCGATAGCGAAGTACCTAACGGCGCCAAACTCGCCTGAACAAAACTGGACTATACTCGTTGGATCATGAATCCGTGAATTGAGGAAATGAACATGCTGGTAAAAAAACTATTGCAGTGTCTGTTAATCGCAGCGGCAGTCATCGCAGTGAGTCTGCCGAGTCGGGCGGCGATGGTCGACACCGCACAGCTGCAGGCCAACAAGGTGGTCAGAGACTTCGGCAGTATTACTGCTCAACGCGACTGGATTAAAGAACAATTAGTAGCGGGCGGTGTCGACGCGGCCGATGCGTCACTGCGGGTTGTCGCGTTGACCGATGCACAGGTGTTGAAAATTCATCAGCGCATCGATCAGGAGCCTGCGGGTGGCAATACATTGGTGATTATTTTTCTTATTCTAGTGATTACCGAATTGATGGGAGTCACCGATATCATACCCAACTGGCCTGCTAAATAGTTGAACTTCGTTATCAAACGCGCAGGCCTGGTTGCCGCCGGCGCGCTATTTTTCCTCGGTTATCTCGGCGGCTGTGCTACTTCTCCGCAGACCCGGTTACTGGTCGACAATCCACCCAACATTCCCGCGCAGGTGGAATTGATCGAAGTCCCGTTTTTCCCGCAGCTCGAATATCATTGCGGTCCCTCGTCGCTAGCCAGTGTCATCAACTATCGCGGCACCCCGGTGGAGCCTGATCAGATTGCGCAAATGATCTATGTGCCCGGGTTAAAAGGCAGTCTGCAAATCGAAGTGGAAGCCGCGACGCGCCAGTTTGATATGCTGCCGGTGCAGTTAGACGGCAAACTGGAATCCCTGTTACGCGAACTTGCCGCCGGCAATCCGATTTTCGTGTTGCAAAACCTGGGACTGGATTCAATCCCGGTCTGGCATTACGAAGTGGTTGTTGGCTACGACCTGACCGAGCGCGTTATTATATTACGCTCGGGAGTTGATGCGCGGGTGTTGCGATCGTTCGCACTGTTTGAGAAGACCTGGCAACGCGCCGATCACTGGGCACTGGTAGTTGTCTCAGTCGATACGGTTCCGGCGACGGCGAGTGCCGATGCTTACCTCGATGCGGTAATCGGTATGGAGCAGGTGGGCAGGATTGATACTGCGAATCATGCCTATTCAACCGCACTGCGGCGCTGGCCCCAAAATTTACTGGCGCACACGGGGCTCGGCAATTCCGCCTATGCGCTGGGTGAGTTTGTAGCGGCCGAATCGGCTTACCGTTCCGCGCTGATGATAGATCCGCAAAAGGCCGAGCTGTGGAACAACCTTGCCTATGTGCTGGCCCAGTTGGGCCAGCACGAATCATCCATGGATGCTATTGGCCGCGCGCTCGAACTTGATCCCGATAACCGGAATTTCAAAGACAGTTACAACGAGCTCGCCAACTGGCAATAATCCCCTGATGTTCTGTTGCTTTCCTCACTATCGAACAGGAAGTTTTTTGCCTTCTACTATCTCAACAACACCACGGTTTCTGACGCCGTCAATCATCGTAATGGCGCCGTTGTTATTCACGTAGTAGTGGCAGGCCTGATTCTTCCATTGTTTAACCTCGTAGCAGACGTTGCCGTCATCTAATACGTTCCAGACGCCTTTGATTTTGACTTTACGCCATATCATTTCCAGTTCTCCGCCCGGATGATAGTAAATCGGACCTTCCCTTCGTTTTTCAGTATTGCCAGAAACATGAGCTTTTGCCTGTTCTGCGTTCAATCGAGTGACGCCGGGTTCGTTGACTATCTTTGGAGGACCCGACCTGCAGGCAGAAACAAGTAGCGTCAGTACCACTACAGCAACTAGATTAACTTTTATTCCTGGCATTACGCTCTCTCAAATATTCCGCTTTGTAGAACCTGGCTGAATTGCCGGGTTGCGCAAAAATTCTAACGGAATTTCATCGGCACCGACAGCCTTGATTCTTTTGCATGATGGTTAATCGGAGATCTGTATGTAGATATCGCTGTCGTGGATCCGGACGGGAAAGGTTTGCTGGATGACTGGCTCATTCGGAGTTACTGCTTGTAGTCGGGTTCCTCGCGATCGAGGATTTCACGTAGTTCGCGCAGGTGTACATCGGCGAGACCGATCCGGTTCACGTAGTCTTCCCATTGCTGCGCCGTCTTCTCGGCGACTTCAGCGGAGACGATGCGCAATGGTTTACTGGTCATCAACGCCGTGATGTAGGTCTCGCAGGCGCGCTCGAAGTAATACAGTTCGTCAAAGGCTTTGGCAATAGAGTCACCTACCGCCATGACCCCATGATTGCCCATGATCAGTATCCGGTTGTTGCCCAGGGTCGTGGTCAGGCGTTCGGCTTCGTCGCCAAGCCCCATGCCATCGAACCCGGTGTCGATCGAGACACGGTTAAAGAAGCGCATCGTGTTCTGGTCGATCGGGGGAAGGCCGTCCTGTTCGATCGATGCTAATACGGTCGCGAATTTCGAGTGGACATGCAAAACACAGCGTGCCTGGGGCGCATAGCGATGCATCGCGCTGTGAATCGCCCAGGCAGTAGGATCGGGTGCGTTTGGTTGGTCCATGGTTGAATCATCCCGGGCGTCCAGTAACAGTAACTCACTGGCGCGAACGCTGGAAAAGTGGCGCCCGAAAGGGTTGATCAGAAACTGGCTGCCATCGTCCGAGACCGCATAACTGAAATGATTGGCAACCGATTCGTGCATATTGAGACGCGCCGTCATACGGAAAACTGCGGCGAGGTCGATTCGATCTTCGTAATAAGGATCGGATTCGGTCGAATCATTGCGGCTATCAACAACTGAAATCGGCATCACAGGCTCCTGTTGCGTGGTTTGACGATAAATTAAACCGCAGGTCTTCATATTGAGCAATACATATTTGTCGATCGCCTTAAGCGGTATTCCTGATCTATAGTGACAGTCATGAATCATTTTGCGCACCTGGTGTTATCACAACCTACGGTCGAATCGGCGGTGGGTAACCTGTTAGGCGATTTTGCGCGTGGGGTAGATCAACAGAAACTGGTGCCCACAATTATGGCTGGTTTGTTAAATCACCGTGCGGTCGATCGATTTACCGACAGCCATCCACTGGTGAAGGAAATGAAGTTGACTTTCAGTGCTGGCAGACGGCGTTTCGCCGGCATTGCGCTCGATATTTATTTCGATCATTTACTGATTAACCACTGGAGCCGGTTTGAAAACCGCAACCTGAAATCCCTGATCGATGAACTATATCAACGAATGCATGCTGGGCATCACTTGATGCCGAGTGAAAACATGCGTCACGTCACCAGGCGCATAATTGAGTACGACTGGTTTGGTTCTTACCGGGAACTTGACGCGATTGCCGAATCGCTGAACCGTGTTGCTACACGTATTCGATTTGCCAATCAGTTTGACAACGCGATCGAAGATTTACAGCGCAATCACGATATGATTCGCGATGGCTTTTTCGAGTTTTATCCGCAATTGCAGCAGCATGTGCTGGAGCGGGCGATCGAATTGCGTTAGCAATCGACTACCTTGCCGGGGTTCATGATATTTTGTGGATCCAGCGCCACCTTGATCGCCTGCATGGCAACCATCGCGCCGTCACCATGTTCGTTGCGCATATGCTTCAGCTTGCCGATACCGATACCGTGTTCACCCGTGCAAGTGCCGCCCATCTGCTGGGCGCGTCGCACCATGCGTTTATCCAGTTCGAGCGCTTTGGCAAACATCGCTTCATTGCCGGGTTCGAGAAACATGGTGGAATGAAAGTTACCATCGCCAACGTGACCGATCACCGGAGCAAACAATCCCGAGGTTGCAATATCCGCCTGGGTTTCGGTGATGCAATCTGCGAGACGGGAAATCGGCACACAAACATCGGTGACATAACCCTGGTAGCCGGGGTATACCGCAAGACCGGCGTAGTAAGCGTCGTGACGCGCTCGCCAGAGTTGCCTGCGATCTTCTTCCTTATCCGCCCATTGAAACCCGCTGGCACCAAATTCCTGTGAAATTTCATCGAACATCTGTACCTGTTCGGCGACGCCGGCACAGGTGCCATGAAATTCGAGGAATAGTGTGTCGAGTTCGGGGTAATCAGTTTTACTATAGGCATTGATCGCTTTCATGTAGGCACGATCGACAATCTCGATACGTGCTATGGGAATTCCCATCTGGATAGTCTGAATCGACGCCTCTGCCGCCGAGCGCACATCTGGGAAATTAACGATTGCCGCCGAGATAGCCTCGGTCAGTCCATGGAGTCGAAGGCAGACTTCGGTAATAACGCCAAGGGTTCCTTCAGAACCCACGAACAGTCGTGTCAGGTCATAGCCGGCGGCTGATTTGCGCGCCCGGGTACCGGTTTTAATTATCTCGCCATTGGCGGTAACCACGGTCAGACCGAGTACATTTTCACGCATAGTGCCATAGCGTACCGCGTTGGTTCCGGAGGCGCGCGTTGCTGCCATGCCGCCGATTGAGGTATTGGCGCCCGGATCGATGGAGAAGAACAATCCGCTATCGTGCAGGTACTGGTTTAACTGCCGTCGCGTTACGCCGGCCTGGACGCGGCAATCCATATCCTCGTTGTTGACTTCGAGGATCTGGTTCATCTGTGTCAGGTCGATGCTGATTCCGCCATTGACGGCCTGCACCTGGCCTTCTAGCGAAGTACCGGTGCCGAAGGCGATTACCGGGGTCGTGGATTCGGCGCAGAGCTTTACGATAGTAGCTACTTCTTCATTACTATGCGGGAAACATACCGCATCTGGAGCCTGCACCGGATGCCAGGATTCACCGTGCCCGTGCTGTTCGAGCACCGATTTGCTGGTAGTGAGCCGCTCACCGAATAGCGAACGCAACTGATCGATCAGGGCCTCCCGATCGGAAAGGTTTGCTGCTGCTTGATTCATTGCTCATCCTCAAGTTGCTGAAGCAGGTATAGATTATGCTACAGCGTAGATTTTTTACCAGCCCGTGGCGGCCCTGGAAATGAGGCTGGGCAAATGGAAAAATCGATTTCCACGCCTATACTCATAGTCTTTAATATAGAAGAATTCAACGGAAGAACTAAATGCCGACGATTGAGCCGCTGGAAATAACGCGACCTCAGAAAACACCAACCAATGAATTTTCCAGTTTTACCCGGGAACAACTCGAAGTCGAACTGGGAAAGCTGCGTCGTCGCGAAATATTATTCGATGCGGCTGAGCAGGCTGCCAAAATCGGGCACTATAAGTGGGATTACCTGGGCGACCGGCTTGAATCCTGTTCCGAAGAATACGCTAACCTGTTCAACATGTCGGTCGACGAAGTGATGGAATCACAGGCTAGCGGGGAAAAAACGCTGCAGTATATTCATCCCGACGATCACGATCGTTACCGGCTTGCGATGAATGAGTTACGTGACACCCGGTCGATCATTGTTGAGTATCGTATCTTGCGTGCAGATGACTCGATCAGGCATGTTCGTGAATTCGGTACTGTGGTGCTTGATGACGCGGGTATCGCGCGCGGTTGCTTCGGACTGCTGCAGGATATTTCCGCACAGGTGAAACACGAACGTGACCTCGAGTATCGCGATGAACTCGCGCGCCAGACCGAGACCATCACCGACGTCGGACATTTTATTTACGACGAGGATAACGAGCGTTATGTCTATCTGAGCGAGGGTTGTGCACGCATTTTCGGTAGTACGTCCGAGGCTTACAAGGCCAGGATAACCAACGCCGAAGACGACCTCGAGGATATTCTTGCGGAGGATCGCAGCCGAGTCAGGGAAGAGTACCGGCATTACATGGAGACTGGCGAGGACTGTGCGGTGGAATTTCGCATGCGGCGAGACGATGGTGCGATTCGCTGGATACGCGAACTGACCAGGGCGAAGCTGATAAAAGGCGGGCGTGTCAGGCAGACCCTCGGGGTGGTCCAGGATATAACCGAGCGGGTCGAGCGTGAGCAGGAATTGGTATTCAAGGACGCGATGGCCAGCCAGGCGGAGGCCATAACCGACATCGGTTACTTCCTGTTCGATGAAATTAAGGATCGGAATCTATTTATCAGCCCGGGCCAGGCGCGAATCGTCGGCCTCGAAGTTGAAGAGTACCTGGACAAGGTAATAACCAACGAAGATTATATAGCCCTGGTATACGTAGAAGACCGCGAGCTGCTCAGGCAGGCTTACCGTGATGTACTGGAGAATCATGGCGGCTGGGAAGTCGAATATCGTGTTCGACGTCCAGACGGTGATATACGCTGGGTGCGGGAAGTGGGCAGGGCGCATAAAAGAAAAGGCGATGCTGTCGAGCAAACCATCGGCGTGCTGCAGGATATTACCGAGCAGAAAAAAGTGGAGCAGGAACTCTTGTACAAGGACACACTGGCCAACCAGGCCGAGGCAATTACGGATATCGGGCATTTTATCTACGATGAAATCAGGCGTAAGTACCTGTTCGTGAGCCCTGGCCTGGCGAACATTTTTGGCATGGATGCGAATGACATGGTCATCAATATCATATCGAGAAGAGGTGATTTGAAAACCATCCATGCCGATGATCGTACCCGCGTAGAACGTGCTTATGACAGATTCATGGCCGGAGGTGTTGGTTGGCAGGTTGAATATCGTTTGCTGCGTAGTGATGGTCAAATTCGCTGGGTGCGTGAAATGGGTAAGGCGCTACTGATGACGCATGGCATTCCGGAACAGACCATCGGCGTACTGCAGGATATTACCGAGCAGAAAAACACGGAACAGGAAATTATCAAGGCCAGGGATACCCTCGAACAGCAAGTGGTCGAACGCACCAGGGAACTGGCAAATACAGTCCAGCAACTGCAGGTAGAGATTGAGGAGCGTGAAAAAATTGCTGCCGAACTCGATTTTCTGGCCAATCACGATGCGCTCACCGGGCTACCGAGTTTACGACTGTGCAAAGATCGTCTCGATCAGTCGCTGGCGGATGCACGGCGTAATCGCCAGACTTCTGCAGTTATGTTTCTGGATCTTGACGAGTTCAAGAATATTAACGATCGGTATGGTCATGAATTTGGTGACCTGGTGTTGAAGGCGACCGCGGATCGTATCAGGGAGGAGATTCGCGAAACCGACACCGTCGCGCGTATCGGTGGTGATGAGTTCGTTATTATCCTGTCGAGTCTGCCAGAAGATAATATTGCCGAGCGAATTGCAACCAACGTCATCAAACAGATCGCGCGGCCGATTGAGATCAACAAGATCGAAGTCGCGGTCAGTGCGAGCGTTGGCATTTCGCTGTATCCGGAAAACGGCACCACCGCCGAAGAACTGATTCGTTCGGCCGACAAGGCGATGTACAAGGTCAAGCACGAGGGTAAAAATGACTTTGGGTTTGTGCTCTCAGATCAAGGCAATTAATTTTCTCGTAGTTACCACTCACTGGGTATAAGCTCGGCGTTTTGACTCTACCCGGGGTTGCGCCTTAATGGCTCGCTATCAAACCAATAACCTGCTTGGCATCGGCCTGAT
>Ga0209271_10000077_pt1 | contig 36591 bp, 56 predicted proteins | sample tdAd002_FD_187123 | JGI IMG/M metagenome (GOLD analysis project Ga0209271, IMG submission 187123) | Marine sediment microbial communities from the Atlantic coast under amendment with organic carbon and nitrate - tdAd00.2 (SPAdes)... | ecosystem: Environmental > Aquatic > Marine > Coastal >... | reverse complement strand
CCCATGAGCAGGCATACCGCGAAGCAAAGGAAAGGCTACTCAAGCTCAAACTGACCGACCTAGATCTCACGGTTGAACTATTCGATGATTCCTTAAAGGATGAGATAGGCGACGTGGTGGCGATCACTCACCCCGTCGGCCTGACCGCGAAGGAATTCCGAATTCTAAATATCTCGGCCCTTGGGAACGGGCCGATGGTTGCCGTTGGGAGCGAGTACAGTGCGACAGTCTATTCTGATGACGAGGTAGGCGACGCGGGCGAAAGCGATACCGACGCCCCGAGCCCGCTCACCCCACCGCTGGTTACCGGCCTGTCGGTCGCTGAGGAGATATTCCAGAAGAAGGACGGGGTCTACGCTTCTCGCCTAGTCCTGTCCTGGACTGCGGCCAGCTACCCCTACGTTCGCGAGTATGAGGCCTGCTTGCTCGTGGGCGCCGATGTGGTGTGGACCGGTTTTACTGCGGACGTTTCGATTCCCTCGGCCCCAGTAGTGCAGGAAAACGTCTCCCATACCTGCAAGGTCAGGGTTGTCTCGATGCTGGGTGTGCCCGGGGACTGGACCAGCACGCCTTACACGCCGCTGGGAAACCTGCTCCCACCAGCAGACGTTACCGGCCTGACTGTGTACGAGGTCGGGGGTGAGATCCGCTCCTACTGGAATCGCGTTGTTGATATCGGCTTGGTCCGCTATCTGATCAGGATCGGGCTCACAACCCAGGCCTGGGCCGACCTGGACGATTACGAGCTGACCGACAGTTTGCGGTTCACCACAAAAGATGTGCCGCCCGGAACTTGGCGCTTCTGGGTCGCAGCGCTTGACGCGGCCGATATCCAGTCGACCAACCCGGTTTACAAGGACGTCGAGGTCACTTCGGACGCGGACGCTTTTTTCGTTGGTGTCCATGATTTCCGCGATGATTTTGCAACGTGGGTGCTGTCCAACATTTACCAGTGGACGCGGCACGACAAGGGAGTCGACCTGTTCACCTACGACTCTACGGACACCGTAAACGGCGCCCTCCCGTCGACGCTGGACACCTACACAAACGCGATAGCGACTTATCACGGCAATGTTTCCTCGAGCATTACCACCCCGGCGCACGACTACGGCGCAGAGTACCAGGGCAATTGGCGCGCAGCGTTTGACGCGACAGCAGTAAACGGCACGGTAACAACTCAGCTTGGTTTGAGCGCTGACGATATCTCGTATACCTGGGGTATTCTTTCGATAAATGATGTCGGGCGCTACGCCAAGAATAGGGCGACTGCGACCACAACCAGCACGATATTTATGTCTCATGAGGCAGTCGCGGACATAAGGCTGGACGTGGTGGCAAGTGCTGAGCGTGGAATAGCGACAACTGGGGCAGGCGGTAAGGCGTCCGTAACCCTGGACAATGATTATACATTCGTTAAATCGATAATGGTGGCCCCAGCTAATGACAATACGGGGCAGGCAACCGCGCAATGGGATAATGTATCAGTCTCAGGCGCAACCGATTCATTCGACATTTACGCCTGGATTTCAGGCACACTAACCACAGGTGTTGATGTGAGCTGGGAGTTTAAGGGGGTTTAATGGCCTACCAAGATTTTAATTATACGGCAGTAGCGCCCGCGACGGACACGCCTGCGCAGGCGTTCGATCACGTTGACAAGAACGATATCGCGGTCCTGGACGCCTTGATAGCAGGGCATGGCATGCTGGACTGGGACCACCAGATACAAGAGCCTAGCGGGACTTACCCGCCAGTTGATCCCGCGCATCCGGCCCGCATTATAGCCACGAGAAACAGCGATACAAATTACAAGTTGAGGGCAACTCTCACGTGGAGCGGCGACAAAAACACGGCTGTTGTTTATGAGAAAACCACAAACGGAGGCACTCTGTGGGAAGCCATGGGGGTGACAGCCAGGCCGCTAGGCAAGGTCACATTTACCTATTCAGCGGTTGCCGGATACGAAACCTTCGTAATCGCGAGCACTTGGAGCTAACATGATCGGCGCAATCCAAACAGCAATAGCCACTATGGCGACTGTGGTAGCTGACCTTGCTACCCATACGGCCTCATGGACTTCAGCTCTCGCGACGAAGTTAAATACAAACGTCGATGCGACGGTTTCAAGTCGGGCAAGTGCAACTAATCTTGCAACTGTTGATACCGTGGTAGACGCGATTAAGGCCGTAACAGATACTCTGCCATCTGCGATGAACGGAAGGGTTGCGCTTAACGTATATAATGGGACATGTACAAAAGGAACTGGGCAGGACGCTGTATATTATGATTTTACGGTGTCAGCTATAACTGATTTTCAGAATGTAATTTGCATAGCTAGCGGATTTTTCACCACCACGGCTAGCATTACTTCTTTTGATGCAAAAATTTATTCGTGCAGAATGACATCAACAACTAACGTCAGGGTTTCTCACTGGTATGGTAGCCCGTCTACTGTATATTTCAGCGGGAATATACTTGTTCACAAGTTTCATTAATGAGATTGCCAGCATTACCATATATCGATTGCAGAGCATGTGAATACCTTAGCTATCGTGGCGCCTCAGACGTGCGAGAGAATAAGACCGGTAATTACTGCATGCTAGGCAATGAGCACATATCGAGCAACCACCAGTGCGATGATTTTTCACGAGAGCCAGGTGCGGACGACTATCTTGAGTAATTAGCTGGATTATGAGAAAATAAGCGGCTTTTTAATCTGGAGAGTCAAGTGAAATACTTCTCGATGATGTTTGCATTCATCCTCCCGTGCTTCGCTTTCGCCCAAGGCGGGCAGAATCAGTTCGCGCGGCCAGACGAACTGCCGAACGTGGACGACCAGACGCGCACGATTACCGCATGCGAGGATGGCGAGATCCCGGTAGCCTACTGCTACCCCGTGCCGCCGAATCAGCAGGAATGTGTGGTAGGGTGCGCGTTTCCGGACGATGAATCCGAATAGCTACGCAAAAAAATGCCCCGCTGAGGGAAGCGGGGCTAAGCCACTCTTGAGGAGGAGAAACGCAAATGAGTGGTTACATTATGCGCTGGGTTTTGCTACCTGTCAAAAAGGTGCGTCTCCTGGGGCGCGGGCGCCGCGCGACTGCTGGCTGACGCGGCGCACTGCTGCTGTCATGGCGTCATGATATTCTTGAGCCTGGTCGCCCATGTAGCCTTCGACTATCTCGACAGCAGCCTCGCCTATCTCGTCTAGCTCCGAGAAGCTTGTCGCGGATTCCATCGCGGCGAAGATATCTTGCATGGTGGGTCCTGCTGGCCCGTCGACTAGCTCCCCATGGTCTTCCGTTAGCGGGATTTCCTCCTCCTCGATGTGCCCCTGCGCGGTGATGTAGAGCGCGCCACCTGGCTCGAGGTCACCTTTGCCCCCCCGGTCTTCCGTGGGCGTGATCGTTTCTTCGTCAACATGCCCGCGCTCGCCATCGCGTTCGATACGCCCTGCGCCTACTGGGATGCCTGGCAGCTCCCCTCCGGTCCCTTCCTGGTAGACGCCGTTCAGTTCGGCGGCTTTCGCCGTTGAACGCTGAATTTCGATATCTTCTGGCTCCAGCTCTTGCTCTGCGGCCTCTTTGCAGAATTCTTCCCACTGCTTGGCCTTGATTGCCTTGCCGCGTTGAACACGGAATAGGCCGAGCTTCGTTCTCGTTGGGACGCCATTCGCGTCGGACACGTGAATGCTTGGATTGAACTTGATTTTGCTCGCGTCGGGAAGCAGGGGCGACGCGGGCTCGGGCTGCTTCTTCGGCTCCGGCGGGTTGGCTAGCCCGGGCTGCTCCTCCGGCTTCGGTGTGGCGGCCGGCTTCGGTGTGGCGGCTGGGCTCTGTTCCTGTTTCCGGTATTTCTCAGGGTCGATGCGCTGAGGTTTTGCGGTGATTTGCTTAGTGCTGCCCGCGTCTACCCCGTGGGTATCAGGCTCCCGCTTGATGAGGTGGATTTCCGGCGGTGGATCGATTGGCGTAACGTCTATTTCAGCCGGCCTTGGATCATCCTCCGTAAATACACCGAACATGCACGAAGACGCGTTTAGCCTGGCCCATTGCCGCGTGGCTGCGTAGCAGAGTTGTATCCAGGGATTGGTCGCCCACTGTGTCGAGAATCGCGGCCATGCCGACGTGAGGAGCAAGCGGTGCTCCGTTGGCTGATCTTCGCCAGCCAGGGTCGCGGACGCGACCACCCCGAGCCCAATTTCATCCTCGTGCGTGTACCCCGGAGCGAAGAACTCCTTCCCTGTCTTCCCGGTCCTCCTCACGGGAGCCTTTGACAGAATCTTATCCCAGTCCCCGACCGGCTCATACCGGAATGAGCCCCTGATAGAGCCCGATGCCTGCACGATGGCCGCGATCAATTTCGCTTCATACCCGATTTTCCCATCGGGCGTAACGAATGTACTCCCGACGAAGTCGAACGGACTCATGTTGAGGCTCAAGGCCTTTAGTGTCAGGGCGAGGCAGTCCGCCTGCTTACCGACCAGGTGGCGAGGTGTAGTCACTGCGCCTTTGGCCAGTGTGTCGGCGATAGCCTTGACCCTACTGCTGGTCTCAGGGTCGAAAAGCATCTTCATCATGGTCGGAGCGTTTTCGAAAGTCGCCAGACCGCCATTTTGTGCTTGCGTTGTCAGTTCGTTTTCCATTTTTACTCCTTAGAGTAGGTATTTGGGAATTGTTAGTGGCTGGGGCTCTTCTTCCGCAAGATATCCCGGCCACGAGTTATTTTGTTTGCACTGAGCAAATGTGTCAAGCGCATTTTTGGATATTATTTTGCCGGCTTGCTGCTCCTCGCGGTCAAGGTAATGCCAGAGGGCTGTATATCTGGGCTTGTCCAGGCAAAAGCAAAATAGGAAATTGCGGTGTGGCAGTCCTACGGCTCGGGCGGCACGCTTGTACCAGGCTTCCTGGATGTGGTATCCAAATTTCCCGCATGTCCGCGATATTTCGCCGGGCTCGTCACTGTGGACCTTTTTAAGGTCGACAATTACGTCGTGCCCGTCGGGTAGCCAGTCAAAACGCGCCTTGCACGGTACGCCAGTGCCCTTGTCGATCCAGAATACGGAAACCTCAGGCTTCCCCCCGGCGAAGAGCGCGCGGCCAAGTCCCGACTCGTGCACGGCGTTCGCCATGTTGGCCGCATGGAAATACTGACCATCAGTGATGACCGTTTTGTCTGTGTTCTGCGCTTCCCATGCTTCCGCTTCAGCTCTCCCGGATTTGGTCCGCCTGTTGAATTTCGGGGCAACCACAAACTGGGCTTGAAACTCTTCTGTCGGGGGATTCTCCAGCGCGAGGAGGTGGAATAGCGTCCCTAACACCATGTCCGGCGATTGCTTTCGCTCGAGCTGGCGTTCGCGTTGCATGTCTAGCGGGCTACGGCCGGAGATCACCTTTAGCATGGACGAGGATAGGGCGGGCACCGCAAGATAGTCCTCAAACGGCATATTCTCGACAATGCCTAGCTTAAACTGTACCCCTGGCATTATGCCGGCTCTCCGTCAAGCGGCGTGTTTTTCTCCAGGATTTGGCGTGCGATAGAGCAGCACTCCCAGGCCGACGTTCCCTTTTCGTAAAGGCGTTTCGCCGTTCTGATGGCCGCTTGGCGCACGAGGGCAGTAGCGTTTATCTGGTCGGCGTATTTCTCAATATGGAGAATCACTGGGCGATAAGTGGCTTGCAAGATGTTTCCGTTGGCCATGTTGGTGCCTCTAATTTTGGGTGGCGGTTGAGTGGTGTTCGCGGTTGTAGTTTTCTATGGCGCTTACAAGCGCCTTGGGGGCGCTCTTAGGCAAGTTCAGCCCGAAAGCAGGGATGTTGGACTCGAGCGCGTAGGAGTGGCGATAGGCGGCACGCCAGTATCCCTGGCGCTCTAGTTCGTAGGAGAGTTGCTGTCCGGTCATGTTTGCTTTCCTCTTGTTTGCTGGTCGGTACAGTTCAATCCTAGACCATGGATTTGCAATTTGCAAATATTTTTGCTATATTTCTGCCATGATCTAGGAGCGCGCACCCATGAGTGATTACCAGACTATGCCGCCATCAATTGATGTTACTTGCCCGTATTGCTTGAGGGTATTCACGCCAGAGAAAAGCGAAATTCCATCAAGTGGCGAAATCCATGAATGCGAATTTTGCCATTCCAAATACTATCTTGACTTAGACGAGGGCTGGTATATCGCAACGCCGGACTGCAAGCTAAATGGCAAAGAGCACAAGTTTAGTCTTGAGCCTAATGGCCCCTGCATTGTTTGCGGATCAATAAACGACTTTTAAATATCGGATAAAACAATTATGAAATTACCGAAAGAAGAATTAGAAAAGTGCGCGACGAAGGAGTCTTTTTTCGCGCTGATTATTAGTGCTGCTGGCGGGCTGGAGAAAGCGTCTGAGTTGCTTGATGTATCCCAATCATACCTTTCCCAACTAAGAAGCGGGAAGCGCAAGCCCTCGCCCGAGATGGCACTCCGTATAGAGCTGAAGCTAAACTCCCAGCTCAGAGCTGCATGGCTCCTTTGGGGCCGTAAATGAGGTAAACACAATGAGTATCGATGCTGGTTCAATTCTGGCCGCGCTCGCACTGTTATGGGCGGGCGTTTACCTGAGCGCGGTAGTCGGGCGCTACGTGGCGCATAAGTATTTTTGGAAGCGAAGCGAATGATTGGCGGTGGCGGAGGATTAGCCGAGTTTCTAGCGCTATCAATGCTGGCGTTTGTCTTCATCGGCGTGGTTGCAGTGGTGGCGCACAGAGTGGCTTCGTTTTTGTTTTGGCCAAAAAGGGGCGGGAATGATTGACTTGACGTTGGATTTACTTGTTGCCGTGTCGCTTATATTTCTCCTGTACGTTCTCGGGTATGGGATTGACGACTTCATTCCAAAGAAATACCGGCGGCGGACAAAGCAGAAGTAATAGTTGCGCACAGCGATGTTGCGCGATATAATTCCCGGCGCACTTGGATTCGCTTTCCTGCTACTAGTGCAAGCGCCCGTTAGGCGGAGCTGGTCACTCCGCCGCTATTAACGGGCGTTTTTCATTCCAACCTGTATTCACCGTCATTCCACTCGGGATGCCAAGACCCAAGCCACGGACGGCAAGGTCAAGCCAGACACCTTGGTGTTGATAAGCACCTATGGCGGTGAATTTGGGAATGCAATTTTCAAAATCCAATATTCCTAACCGCACTGCCACCCATGTATGCTCCCCACATGGCAAGCAACCTTGTGGAGGCGCATCCCAATGCAAGTTATCACCCCCCGTCTGAACGAAAGACAGGCTGCGGAATTTCTCGGTCTCTCTCACCGCACGCTGCAATGCTGGCGGCGGATCGGACGCGGACCCACCTTCCTCAAAATCGGCGAGGCCGTACGGTACGACCGAGCAGAGCTGGAGCGTTACTTGGCTGCCCAAGTTCGACAGTCAACGAGCGATCCATGCGATAACAAGCTTCGGTCAGGCGATTGAGGGGGAAACGATGCGATACGCGCCACGCGGGCGCGGTTTCCCTTCCGGCGCGACCGCCTATGCCCATCAGACAAGAATTCCCCCCTCTCAAAAAACACGGACGCGGCCAAGGCGCCGACTGCGCGTCGGAAGGTTTCCGCCGGTGGTGGCGCGCTGAGGCCTCGAGAATCCGCGACGAAAATCCAAAATCCGATCCGGCTCGTGGGTTCGATGCCTACATGCGGTTGCTTAAGGCTGTCGACACGGCGATCTGGTGTCGGGCATGCGGCAATCATCGCCTGCACTCGGTCGCGGCTTCAGGGGCCCTAAATCGGGCTTTCTGCCGTGGTTGCGGAGAGGTTGGCGTGTTCTGTCGCGGCGTTGTGGTCTATCACCCGAGGTTTCGCCTTAGGAGTTGACGCGCCACACGTGGTGGTTTATGGTGGTGCCTCCATCCCAATCAGGTTGAATCAAAATTCCCACCATGACCGCGACTATTGAGTTTGATACCAGACCCACACCCCCGTACTGGCACACACCGCACTTTGATGTGCATCCCTTAATCCTGACCCGCGAACTACAGCAGAGCCTTGACGACGCGCCGTATGGGCATCGAGGGATATGCCTTGAGTTACTCGAGTCAGCGTGGGACTCGGCGCGCAGGAACGACGGTCCTGCAGGCACATTGCTTGAAGGATCGCTTCCGGTTGAAGATCTGGGTTTTGCTGAAGCAATCGGGTTCGTTGAGCACACGAACGGCTACCTCTACCACCCCGAGCTGACGCGACAGGTTTTAGCCATCCTGAAGATTAGGGAGGATGCTGCCAAGCGGTCGCGCGACTACCGGCGCCGCCTTAAGGCCAAGCGATCACAAAAGTGTGCTGCGTGAGGGCGTGCAGATGGCTCTCAAATCAGTCTCCCGAAACCCACTCCCAGAACCTCCTTACCCGGCTGATACGCAAGTCGGCGGGTATCGGCCCATGGTGGATTTGCAGCGAGCGCTATGCAGCGACACATGGATTTTAGCCGATGATGAGGTTCGCCCTTGGCTCTGGCAACTCTGGTTCATGGCTTGGCAGTCGATCCCTTGCGGAAGTTATCCGGCCAGCGACAAATTAATTTGTAAGACCATCCGAGCGAATCCATCGTTCTTCAAAGGCTACCGCGAACAGCTGATGCGTGGGTGGATTTTGCATTCGGATAACAGGCTTTATCACCCATATATTACCGGCCAAGTGCTCGAAATGCTGGTCGGTCGGAAGGCGAGGCGCGACAGGATGGCGAAATATAACGCTAAACGAAAGGAGGCAAAACAAGTCCAGCAAAAACCGACCGGGAATCAAGAGGAAATACTTTCTTCCTCTAATTTACCTTCACAAGAAACCACTAATGTTGACGCGTCAATGACGTGTCATAGCCCCGTCATTGACAGACTTGATAGTAAACGTGAACTTAAAGAAGAAAAAGAAAAAAGAGAAGTGAAAGAGAAAAACGAAAACGAGGCGCTCGAGCTTCCGCAAAATCCGGCCAAAAAAAAGAGGGCACCGCACAAAAAAAAGACGCCATGGATTTTACCTGACGGGATAGATTCTCAAATTTGGGAAGACTTCCTCGCCGACAGGTCGGAGCGGAAAATAAAAACAACTGACCGACAAAAAACCATGGCGGCAAATGTGCTGCTAAAATTTCCTGGAGATTCCGAAAGCCAACGCCGCTGTGTAGACGCCACTATCGCAGCGGCCTACCCAACGCTCTACGAGGAACGAGGCCATGACCGAGCCAACCAATCCCGCACTATCCATCACATCCACACAAACGCAGCTGACCAACGGCGCCAAGAAATCGCCGACGCCCTCGACAACTCGATTCGAAAGCAGCATCCCGACAATTTGGGTGAAGGCGATTTTCAAGAAGTTTGCGGCGATGTACGGGCGCAGGTGGCAGGATTCATTCCCCCAAACCGGGAACGGTGAGTCGTTCGAGCAGATCATTGAGGGCGCAACCGAAGCGTGGGTTGCTGGACTGGCGGGGATGGGCCCCCAGCAGATCGCCCTTGCTTTGAACGTCTGTCGGCAAGAATCCGAATGGCCGCCGAACATCGCCCAGTTTCGGAAGGCCGGGGGCATGGGCGCTCGAGACGACTGCCATGGGTCAGCCGCCTACGTGCCCTTCGACCGTTGCGCTGCCAGGCCCAAGGCACCGCTTACGCCAGAGGCCCGTGGGGAGTTGGAGCAGAGCGCTGAGGCCCATATCAAGAAAATCCGGGAGGTCCTGCGCAAGCGAGGGAGCTGGGGCGGCGGCTTGATGCCTGGTGCTGATGGCGGTCCGCTGGGGCAAGGCGAATTTAGCGACTTGAGGGCTGGGATACAGGCCTTCTACCGGGAAAATCGGAAAAGGTAGTCTCCCCTCCCCTTATTTTTTAGAAAGTTTGCCGGGTATTAGCCCGCCCAGCATGCCTGGGCGGGTTCCCGGCTACCACCACGGCTCCTAGCGCGCCAAAACGCCTTAGATCGCTTCTTTGGGGGCCGGGCTCCTAGCCGCTGCTAAGCACTAGCTAGCCGCTGCTTGGCAAGACTGAACCAAAATCGCGTATTTTCGTTCAGTGGCAGTTGGGCGAAATTTTTCCGCCCAGCTATCTGACCCCAAGATAGCCCCTAGCTAGTTCGCAGATTGCAATATTTGCAGCTTGCAATTCCTCGGAAGGTGTTACATACTTTGGACTGACATGAGGAAACACGATGCCACGTAAAAACTACCCGGGCAGAGGCAAGGTCCGCGGCCCGAAGGCGCGGACGAACTGGGGTCTGGTCCAGACAAACAACGAGCCAGTACCTACGCGCAGCTTTCGCCTTCGCCGAGACCAGCTGCTTTACCTGCTTCAGTTGGGTGAAGGCAATATGTCGAAGGGCTTTCGCGATTGTATCGACTATCACATGCGCGAAAATACCGGGAAAGAATATTGGGACGAAGAGTTCGACTTTGGCGAACTCGGCGAGCCCGATAAAGACGGGAATTGGAAGAATATCCCCCCAATCGATGAATGCAAAAAGGGCGAGAAATGAGTAAGAAAATTATCAGCGTGGCCGATAAAATCGGCGTTCAACTCGATATCATCAGAGCGGAGGCGCTGGGCTTGTCGCGTCCTGATGCGCCAGAAAAGCCAGAGTTCAATCAAATTGCAATTGACCTGGTCAAAAAGTCTGAGGGTATTAGGCTTTCTGCGTACCCCGACCCGGTCGGGGCTTGGACTATCGGCTATGGGCACACCGGGTTCGTCGATGGCACCAAGGTCGGTAAAGGGATGAAGATTACCAAGGATAAGGCTAGGGCGCTTCTTGTCGGCGACATGCGTAAAGCTAAGAACGCGATATTGGACTTGGTAGACGTGGAATTGAACGACAATCAGATCTCTGCTTTGATTTCATTCGTTTTTAATGTTGGCGTTGGCGCCTTTGAAATATCAACGCTTCTTAAAAAACTGAAAAAAAGGGATCATTTCGGTGCGGCGGGTGAATTTGACAGGTGGATCTATGGCACGGACCGTCGAACCGGGGGAAAAATAAAGCTGAAGGGACTTATTGCTCGGCGCGCAATAGAGCGCGACTTATTTTGTGGCTTTCATTCTGACATGGGGAGGGAAGATATATGAAAATCATCTGCCCCGCACCATCAAAAATGGGCACGGTATCCCTGTGCGCAGCGCTGAAGCAATTAGGGATTGCCGTCGCGCACTATCCGCATGATGAGGTGGTGCAGCACTATTCGTTGCGGCTTGGTGAGCCGCCGACGCGAACTATCGATTATTCAGACGGCATCGCAGATCTACCGGCTGCAATATGGTGGCGCGAGCTTATGGGCATCTACCCCGACTCGCAGATTATCGTTACTTACCGAAACTTCGACGCGTGGGTAAAATCCATGCTAACGCATTACGCCAATAACCCGCCATCGCCCACAGGATATTCTGTCCATGACGCCTTGAGAATTGCTTTTTACGGGTTTTGCGGGGTGAACGCCGACAAGTGGACTGAAGTCGCAAATCGCCATTACGTCGCTTTAGCTAGAGCGGCAGAACTAGATGTGTTCGCCCACTGGCACTACATCGACCTTGATGGCGATAATGAGCAAAATTGGCGCGAGTTGTGCGATTTTCTGACTCGTAATACCGGCATAGATTATTCCGAAGAGCGAGAAACAATGACGTTCCCGCACCTGAATAAAACAGTGGGTGAGAAATGAGTTGCCAAGACACAACAGAATATGAGCGGTCAGGCGAGATGATTGAGGAACTTGCCGATAGGGTTTCGCGTCTTGAGTTGAGCGTGCTGGCGATGTCTGCCGCAATTTCCGATATGGGTGCGACGATTGGCATGCTTAAAATGGATACAGAAATAATAAGGATTGAGCAAAAAAATACTTTCTTCCTCTAATAATGCCCCACAAACACCAATCTTGTAGACAATGTGAGCACTACAGGCGCGGGCATGGCACGCCAATACGGGGCGGCGTTTCATGTGGTGCGCCAACATGCGCCTTGGCTCGAGAGCACCGCAATACGCGGATTTTAGTGCCGAGCGCGACAAGGGTTTGCGACTTATTTGATGAGGTAAATCGTGGGTAACAGAAGGGAATGTAATTTGGGTAACCGAGAGTATGGCGCTCATAATGGCCGGGCTGGATGAGTAAGCAGAAGGATTGGGGCTTTGCCGAATGTTCGTCTTCCTACGTTACGGTTGACAAGGAGGGCGGTTTAAGGCATGTACCGCGCCACAAATACAAAGCAAAGCCATGCGAGCTTGACGGCATAAGGTTCGCCAGCAGATTAGAGGCAAGATACTATGCGCAGCAGAAGCTTAGAATTGCGGCCGGAGAGATTGTGTTCTCGCTTCGGCAGGTTCCTTTCCACCTTCCGGGGAATACAAGGTATGTTTGCGACTTCCTCGAGTTCCACGCAGATGGCAGCGTTCATGTTGTCGATACGAAAGGCGTGGAGACAGCCGCATTTAAGCGAGCCAAAAAACAGGTAGAGGCCATCTATCCTATTGAGATTGAAGTCGTCAAAAAAGCTTGAAACTGGACTCGAATTTTTTGCCAAAAAACCTTGACATAAGATTTGCAATTTGCGAAACTAACCCCGTCGCAATGAAGCGACAACCAACCAAACCAGACACATGAGGACGCTATGAAAACCATCACCTCCACCATTCTTGCAGCAGTTATCACGACCGCTTCTTTCGTCAGTTCGGCCGATGTTATGCGCTACGAGGCCAGCGTTGACGGCGCGCCCCCGGTAAGCGTGTTTATGCGCGCCCAGCCGGCCGCTGGCGATACGCTTGTTACCCGCAACGCATGCTTCACGGTCGACGATGTCGAGCTGGACGTTTATGGGGGTCTCTATGATCCCGACGGTCAGCGTAGCGTCGACGACCAATATACCCGCGTGGGCGCCATCTACGGCTCCCGCATCCTATGCGCGGACTAATTCCGGGCGTGGTGGCTCCTAGCCGTTAAAACCGGCCAAGCGGGTGGAAAGCCCGCATTTTTCGCCAAAAGGTAAAGCAATGATTAAAATTGATTTGTACGATGTTGGCGCGGGTGAGGAAGGCAGAGGATTTCAAGGTATCGGCGAGAAATACGTCGACGCTATTCCGCTCCAAGGCTCCAGCCTGGAGATCGGCGACATCGAGTACATTGTCGATGGCGTTACCATTCGGGTATACGATACGAACCTGAACGACCTAACCCCGCACATTGCCGCAATCGTTTATGTGAGCTGTGGGCAGATGTGGGGCGAAAGAAATGATTAAAATTGATCTGATTGATGCTTATGGGATTGGTGACGGATGCTTTAAATACAAATCTTACGGACAAAAATATGTCGACGCCATTCCGTCAGTAGGTTCGTCACTCGCCTTCAGCGGGAAAGAATATCTTGTCGAATCTGTAACGATTCAGGCTTATGACACAAACTTAAACGAGCTGACCGGAAGGATTTCGGCAGCGGTGTACGTAGCATGACCATGAATCTGCGACCGATGAAGCCGAAAAAGATCGTTCCGCGCACCGGGACGTTACTCCCGAAATACGAGGACGGCCTTCGCATATCACAGTGCCAGATTATAATCAAATGCCTTGGGCGAAAGGCCGTGAATTTCGGAGCTAGAATGGCGTTTTTTTATCAAGCAAAATGCAGCTGCGGCGCTCTGAACGAGTACACGCAAGACTCAATTCGCAGCATGATACGGCTTGACCGGAAGAGCTGCAAGCATTGCTTCCAACCGAAACCACGGATAAGTAAAAATCCCTACACGCAACTGGACCTGGCCGCGCGGGAGGACGCCAAGTTCCTCGCGAAGCATTGGGACCCATCATCCGCGAAGACCGCGGCATTTGTAGTAGACGCAGGCCTTTCGGATTGGAAGCCCAGGTAAGTGTGTTTTATACACTAACTCATATTTTAGCCTTGACCGAACGGTCAATAATGGGTTGCGGCTATGGCTGACGATACAAAAAAGTTCACGAAGATTCCGCCGACACAAGTAATAAGGCGGTTTGTCACCGCCAAGCGGAAAAGGCTGATTTCGCATCTTTACACTAAAGGGCACAGCCAGGCTGATATAGCGGACCAGCTTAAGGTTACTGTGCAGACTGTACGCAATACCATTAATGAGCTTCTGGAAGACTGGCGGGAAGATTCAATCCAAGAACTACACGACTATTTGCGCCGAGAAGACCAGAAGATCGCTCTGGTGGAAAAGAGCGCATGGGATGCGTGGCAGGACATGATGGACAACGTCCACCGCGAAGTCCCGGACGCAAACGGCGAGATGATGACGCGATACGTGCCGCCTAACCCACAGTTTCTCGCCATAGTACTCAAGGCGGTTGAGACTAGGCAGCGGTTGTTCAAAATGGACTCGAGCGACATACAAGAAATTATGAAACGGATCTTCGGAATAGACGGTGACGGGGCCGATGCTCCAGCGCCAGAGTTTTACCTGCCCACACTTGTTGAGATAACTGGAGAAAACGATGATCAACCCGGCTGATGCGTTAACATACATTATGATTTGGTTCCTTCTGGCTATTTTTGGCGCCGCTATGCTCGGGCGATTCAACAAGGCGGGGTCCGGATTCATGCTCGGCCTATTTCTTGGTCCCCTCGGCGTTTTGATCGCATGGGGAATCCGCGACCACGAAAAATCCAAGCAAGATCTTGCAATTCGCGAGGCTATGAAAAAAGACATTCTATCGCAAATGGTGGCAGCCGCCGATGCTGATGGCGGGCAAAAGTGAGCAATCTGAAAGGCGCCGTTAGACTGCTTTGCGAGCACTGCACACCCGTTTTCCAGGATGACGAAGCGGACAGAAGCCTATATGCGACAGGCATTAATCTTACTGGGCTGACTTGCGGCGAGATTGCCCGCCTTCGCTGTTTTGGCATGTCTCAGCTCCTATCTCCGTCTCCGGCGAATGGCTCGGTTAGATCTAAAATGCTTTTCGGCCGGGCGCAAGAGGCCAATAGATACGTCGAGATGTTTTTGGGGGGAGAGAACTGATGACTAAATTCGAGCGCGCAATACCGATTTTCCTCAAATACGGAAAGCCCCAATTCAAGGATGATCACGACGGGAAGAGAATGATCGAGGTAGACATAGACCTTATAAATATGCTGCTGAGCGACTGCGCGGCCATTGAGCAGCTTGGCTTCTACGTCTACTTTGTTCAGGACAACATGCGCTTCTACTCTCGCGAGATGTACGGGCAGGCCGATGATGCAAACTACCATGTTGAGCAAGTCGCAGGCGCGCGGTAGTGCCCGGCATGGCAAAGGCAGTACCGCCACAGCAGCAAGGGTCGCCTGGGCGGGCTCCGCCAATCATCAAGCCCAACCCAGGCCCGCAAACCCTGTTCTCGCAACTGGGAGCCCGCATCTCGATTTTCGGCGGACAAGCGGGCGGAGGTAAATCCTTCGCCCTACTTGCCAATGCCCTCCGGTACATCGCCTATCAGAACTATTTCTTCGCCATTTTCCGCCGAGAATCGGTGCAAATCGACAAGAAAGGCGGCCTGTGGGATGAATCGATGAAGCTTTACCCGGCCATGGGCGGCCGCGGTAATCGCCAGCGGCATGAGTGGCAGTTTCCAGCGCCATCGTCCGGGCAGTTCGGTCATATGGAGAACTCGAACGACTATCTGAAGTGGGACGGGTCGCAGATCAGCTATATCGGCTTCGACGAACTCCAGCATTTCACCGAGCTGCAATTCTGGTACATGCTGAGCAGGAACCGCAACGCCTCAGGCCTCCCGTGCTTTGTGCGTGGGTCGTGCAACCCAAAGCCCAACTGCTGGCTCTCTAGCCTCCTACAGTGGTGGTGGGACCCCGAGACCGGATACCCGATCAAGAAGCGCAGCGGGAAGGTCAGGTGGTTGCTGCGGTTCGGCGAGGATATTCACTGGGGGGAGTCGAAGCTCGAGCTGATCGCGCGGTTCGCGCCGGAATTTATCAACGATCCCGACAACCCAAAGAATCCGGTACGGCCGGTATCCTTCACCTTCATCATGTCCTCGCTTGATGACAACCCGATCTACCGGGAGAACATGGAATACCGGTCTGGTCTTATGCTCTTGCCCCGGGTGGAGCAGGAACGTCTGCTTAAGGGCAATTGGAAAATAGTCCCCAGCTCGGGAGATTATTTCCCACGCGACAAGGTCGAAATAGTCGACGCGGCGCCGCAGTGCATCCAGGTTGCGCGATGCTGGGACCAGGCCGCGACGAAGCCAAGCTCCCAGAACCCGGACCCTGATTGGACAGCATCGTTGAAAATGGGCGTTGCCGGCGGCCAGTATTTTATCCTGGACGCGCACCGATTTCGCGAAGATCCGGCTGGTGTAAATCGCGGCATCGCGAATCTTGCGGGGCAGGACGGTCAGGCGGCCCGGATTGGGCTTTTCCAGGACCCTGGGTCAGCTGGGAAGGCCTTGTTCGCATCTCAGGCCGCCATGCTCGCAGGCAAAATTGTGATAAAGCTTGCCACGACCCGAGATAAGGAAACGCAAGCTCTCCCGCTCTCCGCTCAGTGGGGGGCCGGGAATGTGAAGATCGTCAGAGGCCCCTGGAACGAGGCTTTTCTCGAGGAGATGAACAGGTTCGGCTCTGGCGAGGGCCATGATGACTGGGTAGACGCCGCATCTGGCGCCTTTTTAATGTGCAGAACTCGGCGAGTTGGGCCGATAGGGGCATCGATATGACATACCGAAAACCTGTGACGAAAACCACGAATACCCGCAGCCTGGGCCGGACTCCGAAGAAAACGCCGCCCAACGGGAAGCAATACGAGATGCAGGAATGGGATCTTCTGAAAGAAGAGATAGCCGGGCTTGAGATTGACAACAAATACAAGGTCGCGGTCCTAAATCTCTTGCAAACAAAGTTCGCTGGTCAGCGGATTTACATCAGGGCCGGCGACGCGCGCGATGAGACCCGGCGCAAGGCGGTAAAGGCGCTGATAGCGGCCAATGTGCCGCCAGTTGATGCTGCTATCGCTATTTCCAACCGCTTCGGCGTATCCCGCGAAACAGCCAGGAAGATCGTAAAAAATGCCATTCCCTCCTGAAGATCCGCGTTTCCTGCAAATTCAGCGCAATATCGATTATGCGGTTTCGCTAATCTTTGAAAAGCTACTGCTCGCCATATCTGAGGATAGGCCCGTGCAGGAGGTGCTCGCAGAGTCGCTAGCGGCCTACAACGCCGAGGTGGGTGTCATCATAGGAACCGCACTTGGTGAGCGGCTGGCTGGCTTCGTTGGCACCCTGGACCTGAGGGACTATGTGGTCGACGGCTTCCCCCTGAGCGACCGCCTCTACCGAAAGTCGGTCGATGTCTCGCGCGCCGCGCGGCAGGTGGTCGCTAAGCATGCCAAAGGCCTGCACTCTGCGCAGAAGCTTACGCTCGAGCTATTTGAGGGGTATCGGTTCGACCAACCCAGGGCGATCTTGGATATCCAGGCCAAGCTGCCCAAGTATCTACGCAAGCCGTTTGCCAACATCAAAATAGCAAGGCTCCGCACCCCCGCGCTTCGAGCAGCCTACCAGAAAGTGATAAATCATCAGCTGGAGCTGGCCAGCGAGGCCGCTATGGAGCGGGCGCTACGAGTGGCATGGGACGAGCAGGGGAGATACTTCGCGGCGCGTATCGCCCGCACAGAGCTTGCCAGGATAGTGAATACCCAGGACGGGGAGGAGATCATGGCCGATCCGGAGTTGAGGGTGGTAGAGATTAGGCTTTCCCAGGCTCACCCGAAAGTCGATATCTGCGACGCGCACGCGCGGGCCGATAAGTACGGGCTTGGCCCGGGCATGTACCCGAAGGCGAAGGCACCCCGGCCGCCGTTCCACCCGCACTGCTACTGCCAGATTGTTCGGCGATACGACCTTGACGGCGGGCAGGCGCGCGAGCGGCCAGGAGCGTACAGGAGCTTTCTAAGGTCCTTGCCTGCCAAAGAGCGCGCGCTTGTCGTCGGCTCTTATGACAAGGCCGCTGAAGTGCTCTCAGGAAAGGATTTGGTTGGCGTGATCGATAGGGGCAAGCGCCCCGCATTCAAGACCAAGACGCTATCAGGCCGTCCGGCGTTTGTAATCAAAAAATAATTTCGCAATTTGCAAAATAAACCCTTGCATGTTGGCGCCAACGCGCTATACTTAAAGCATACAAGCCAAACACAAGCCACAGAGACCGGAGAGACGCTATGTTTAAAGTAGAGTGTGAAAAATTTGAGACCTTTTTGGATGCTGAGGATTACGCAAAAAACCTGATTATTGGGCTGCCCTACGGCGAACACATTATGATCGAGACGAGAATGGGAGATGAGTCGGATTCATACTGGGAGCCCACGCATCGCGTAGAACGGGATCGTGGTGGCAAGCCGGTGGTCCGCCGATAGCGCGCACTCTTTGATAGATTTCGCGTAGACCAGTCAATAGCGCCAAGTAGGGCGCGCAAAACACAGAGAGAAGCCATGAACAACCAGACCAGCACCACCGATTACATCAGCGAAGCACGGAAAATACTTGCGTTTCGTAAAACAGGTGTCGTTGAATTGCGGCTTATTAGGCGGCCGCCAGGTGAGACCACCGTTGCAATCGGCGGAGAATATCAGGTTAATGGTGACTCCGGAGTATCCTATAAGATCCGCCCCGAAGTTCTTGCTGGGTTCCCGGACACTGTGTCGTGGGTGCTTTTCTACTCGGGCAAGCGCGTGGTGTGCCAGGACGCTTGGCAGGCAATTTTAACGGCAAACGAGCATGAGGGCTTGAGGACTTCAGGATTGAGTCAGGCGCCACAGTCGAATACACCGGTTCGCGCGGCGAAATCTGGGTTGACTACCCGGTCGGAATTATCACCCTCGAAGAGGAACTCGAGCTAACCGAGCGAGTATACAGGCTCGCGATCAGGCACGGGCTTACCTACACCGGGATGCACTTCGACGCCCCGATTTACAGCTAGTCGCAAATGCGCCAAGTAGGGCGCGCAAAATAGAGGAGTAGAAATGAAAAAGACAAGTACAGAGCGATCAAGCGAGCGGGATGCCCGCATGAGAGAGGCAGGCCTGGTACAGCGCAAGGTATGGGCATATCCGGAAGATTGGGCGAAAATTTACGGATATGTGAGTGTGTTAAATTGTGAGTATGAGGAATACCTCAATCTACTAGAAAGCGAGGGAAAACGCATGGACTGGCAATCGAAACCATCTAAATTTAAAGATCGAAACCTTGAGATAACTCGCAGAGTAGGATATGGCGAGACCTACGAGGAGGTTGCCAAGGATTACGACATGACAGCTTCTAACGTCAAGGCTATCGTTCGCCGCACTTGCCTGACAATACTAAATGTCCAATGGAATTACCAAAGAGCATGCAACGGCAAGCCGGCTGGCATCAATTTGGTTAGGCCGAGAATCCGCGCGGCATTTGAGAAAGGGGGCGTGAAATGAGCGGGGAATCCTGTTTCTGCGACTATGACTCGCCAACAATTTACAATGCAGTCCGGCCAATCGCCAGAAAATCGTATGAATGCTCTGAATGCGGCCGGAGAATAAACCGGGGTGAACGCTACGAGCGCGCGAATGGGCGCTGGGACTATGGGTTTGACACGTTCAAAACGTGCGTTTACTGCCTGTCTGCTCGCGACAGGATGGAGTCTGCCTACAAGTGCTTTTGCTGGAGCCACGGCGGGTTGCGCGAGGATATTGCGAATCACTTGGATTGCGAGGCAGCCGTGCCAGGCATAAGGTTCGCAGTAGGGCGAGTCGAGGTTTATAGACGGAGGGATTTATGAGAAAAAAGATTTGCAGGCTGTTGAGTTACGCAAGGAGTAAATCAAAAATGTTTGCGTCTAAGCCTAAGCACGATTACAAGGCACCACAACCGTAAACTCGGCGACCGCGACCTTGTATTCGTCGAAGCCATCCACAAGCTGGTCAACGTCGAAAGTGACGGAAACCCACATGGCTTGATAGTCGGTGTGGGCGGCTTCCATAATGGCGCGGATTTGGCGATGCATCTCGAGCTGGGAACCGTAAATATCCAGTAACCCGCCATCGTCAAATTCGTGCCTGGGCTCCCCGAAGAATATCGAGACAGAGGCCTGGTCGCTGTAGTAGTCGTCTGTGGCGTCTAAGCGGTCTATCACCACCCTGATGAGCGGATAGTCATCACCGCTTATCGTCCGTTCGATCCCGGCCTTGACGGTATTTACCCCGCCTACTTCGCGTAGGTCGGCTAGCATGCTTTGCAGTGCGGCCTTGTTCATGCGCGGGCTATCGGAATCGAGAGTGAGTTAAGGGTCAAGCCGCTGGTTGCGTCTGTCGTTGCGTTTTTGGCGATGGCCACGCGGTTTTTAAACTCCCGGTTGTAGGTCGCCAGCTTCGTCGAGAATGCGTCGTCCGGGCTCGCCAGCTTGCGCTGACAAATCAGGATGTACGCCCGGAGCGGGACTAACTTAGCCAGGTGAGTTGCCGAGAACGAGGCGTAAATTTCGTTCACGTCCGCAAGCGCTTCAATCTCGATAGCCGGGGTGATCAGCTTCCCCAGGTACGAATCATCATAAGTATAAGTTATGGCCATGATCTATCGATTTTATTGATGATTGAGGGAAGCTTGCGCTCGGCTTCTGCCCCAGCGCGCACAAGCCAGGGATCGGCCTTGATGCCGCTGATTCTGTGGCCCTTTGAGAAGAAGAACTTTCCTCCGGCTGCCCATCGCAGCGCCTTTTTCTCTGACGGTTTCACTATTCGCGCTTTGGTGCCCCAGTGGACATGGACGGCATATTGGGCCACCTGAAGATCATGATAGATCAAGTGCGTGGTGCCGCTTTTGACATGTTTGAGCGACCGCAACATCTGTTTAAATCCAGTGTGTGATTGCCCGGACGCGCGTGCTGCGCGTATCTGCGCCATGGAGCGGGAGTGCTTGTCAACGTCCCTGAATGCTGAATCGAAAGCAACCTGCCCAAGCTCATTCAGGATCGCGGGCTTAAGGTCTGCCCGTATGCGCCTAAACGCCTTAAATACCTCCTCTGTGCCAGTCAGCTCGATTGGCATCAGACGGCCTGGTCCTGCTCGTTCAACTGCTGGTCAACCGCCGCGGCCAACTCCTCGTCCATGCCAGGGAGCAATAGATCTATCAGCCTGCGCTTCTTCTCGGTGATTGCGGCCTCGGGGAAACCGTTGGCTTGCATGCGCTCGAGCGAGTCCATTTCAGCCTCTTCGTCGGCGATTGCATAATCTCGCTCCCAGGAGACCTGAACAGCTCCTTCTGGCAGCCCGAGGACCCCGGCCATCACGTCGAAAATCCGCCGCTCGAAATCTTCCATCTTCCCGGCATAGCTGGACAGCGAACTATTCAGCTCTTGAAATTTGATCGCCCTGGAAACCCCGCTCTGCGGAACCGCGCTATCTTGCGCAACGGTGTGTGTAATCTCGGCGATTCTGTCGCGTTTGTCCTTGACTCTCGCGGCGATTACCTCTGCCGGATCGGACTCAGGCGAAGCATACCCGGGCTCGTTGTTGCCGTAGTACGCCAACATGTTGTGCACCCCGACAGACTGAGCGACCTCGTTGATCATGTTGATGTCGCGCTCGGCAGGTATCTGGTAGTGCAGGATCGAAAATGTCTGGTTCCTGATTACTTGGTCAAGCTCTGACTCCAGATTGTACAGTCGCTTGCTGAGGCCTACTACGCTTGAGAATTCTCCGTCCAGCGGGAACTCGGACTCAGAGAATGGCACCACCGGGCACTTTCCGCCAATGACCGGCCCGCTGGAAACGAGGATATCGCCGATGTATGTGGCCCATTCTGTTTGCGACCAGCTACGCTTGACTGTTTTTGCGATCCCGTCGTGGTACTCCATCTGCTCTATCGCTACTGCAGTGATCAGGCCTACTTCGTCGATAGAGTAGGCGGTTACGGTCGCAGGCTCGATCCGGGAGAGCCTGGGGATCGCTCCCACCTCAATCTGCTGCTGTAGCGACGCGGGCACTTCGATATCCGGCATGTCCACCAGAGCAAGGCCGTAGCCATACGGCTTAAATTCTTGCGCTGCGCTGATCATCCATGGCCCGATGCCCACGCCTGCCCCGTTGCAATTTTCCAGTACTGCCTGCATGAGCGGGTTGTCGGTTTGGCGCGACGCTGGCGCCATGGCCAGATAGCCGGCATACCTGGAGCATGCGGGCTTGAGCTGGTTATCGTACTGGGCTACACCCTGCCTATCCGCATAATTCGCCGCAGTCTCCCGCCCGAATCTGTCGAGGTAAGATCCATCAAGATAGCCGCCACGTCCATGATAGGCGTTGTATGTTTCAAGCGCGCGGGTGCGGGATAGTGTTTCCATCTGCCAATTTTCCGACAAAATACGCGATAAACTTTCCAAAATACTCGCCAAATAGCAATTATCATTGCATTGTCACAGCTTTACTATTTTCTTGAGGAACACAATGGCTTTTGATATCGAAGCTCTTAAAGACGCACTCGGGACAAACTACGACTCGCTTAAAACCCATCTGGAAACGCTCGAGCGGGAACGGGATCAGGCGCGAGATGGCAACGGTAGGCTGCGCGGTAGCTTGCAGGCGCAGCTAGACCAGGCGACCAAAGACCGCGACGAAGCAAAGAATTTGCTCGCGCAAACATTCGAGAAGCTCGGCATCGAAGATCAAGAGGGGCTCGACGCGCTCCCGAACGCCAAGGGTCAGGCCGAAGCCAATACCCAGCTCGCCGCTCGCCTGAAACGGCTCGAGCGCGAGAACGGCGAATACCAATCTTCCTTGGGGCAAGCCAAAAGCCGCATCCAAACCATGGAGCGCGACGCCGTAATTTCCAGCGCCATGGGTGGCCATCACTGGGCAGACGGCGTGAAGGATATCGCCCAGGCTTATTTGCAGGCCAACATTGAGCGCGAAGGCGACACCTGGATGATGAAGGGGGCGTCCGGCCTGGTCGAGCTTAAGGCCGGCATGGCCGATTTTGTGAAGGAGCGCCCCGCGTTGGTGCAAAGTTCCGGGCAACCTGGCTCGGGATTTTCCGCAAAGAAAGGCTATCAGCGTAAGCCCCTGTCGGAAATGACCACCGGCGAAAAAACCGAATTCTATAACGAAGTTGGCGCCCAAGGCTATGAAGCAGCCAAGGCGGCAGAATCTCAACATTAACAGCGAGCTAGGAAATGGCCTCCACAACTCTCACTACCGTCGCAGGGATCATTCCCTCAATCTGGGCCCCCGATATCGAACGAGCGCGCGAAAAGGCATCCGCCCTAGTTCGCTCCGGTATTTTGGCAACCCCCGCAAGTGTTCAGCAGCAGCTAGACGCCGGCGGGCAGGTAATCAACCTCCCATACACCAACCCCCTCACCGGCTCGTCTGAGGTAATCACCACCGCCGGTTCGATGACGCCTGCGGCTCAGACCGGTGATGCCTGCATCGCGCCGCGCCTGTTCCGTGGTAAAACCTTTTCCTGGGACGATATCGTTGACTGGGTGCGCCAGCCCGGCGAGTCGCTTCCTGATGCCGCTGTTCGCACTATCGGGCAATGGTGGGCTGAGGACGAGCAGGAAATTCTGATCGCCGCGCTCACCGGGTTTTTCGCCACCGCTGGCGCGACTACTCACACGTATGATGGTACGGCCGCCACCGCGACGGCGTCGGCCATCATCAATGCCGCCCAGAAGCTCGGCGACATGCGCAACCGGGTCACCGCGCTGGTTTGTCACTCGAAAGTGGCCAAGGACCTAGAAGTTGTCGACGCCGCCGTGACTGCTCTTCGCCCAGGCGAGACCGACACCCAACTCGGCGACGGCGACCTGTTCATGAACCGAATCCGTGTGGTCCAGGACGATCTTTGCCCGATCACCACCGGCACCCCGGATACCTATCACAGCTACCTGTTCACCGCTGGCTCCGTTGCCTACGGTCGAGCCACGATTCCGGCAGAACAGGCCGTTGAGCCTTTCAGGGCCGAACTTGCGTCACAGTCGTTACTGGCCGTGCGCGGTAACATCGTGATACAGCTGAACGGCGTGAACTATGCGGGTGCCGCGAATCCGACGAACACGACCCTGGAAACTGGCGCCAGTTGGGCCAAAAAGTGGCCTGACAAGATGATCGGCGTCATCCAGCTGAACACCCAGTAGTGCTATTCCTCAACGCCATGGACGGCAGGGGCTTAACTCATAGAGGCATAGCGAAATGAAAGATAGACGCAGATTTTTCCTGTTCAAACAGGAAGTAACCGAAGGCGTGGACCCAGGCCTAGCCGGGGCGGACGCCGTGAAAACGACTGGTGTTCAGTGCTTCCCCTATGAGGGGAACCGGGTCTCCCTGGATTACGATAAGCCGAACTTTGGCTCTAGCGCAACGGTCAACGTCAATCCGCATATGCGGGTGACGTTTGGCCTCATGATGAGTTCCTCAGGCGCTGCCGGGACCGGCCCTCAATGGAATGAGATACTCCAGGCATGCGGATTCAATGAGACGTTGTCTGTCGGCGTTGATGCGCAATACGACGCCATTAGCGATAACATATCCTCAGGTACAGGCATATTTCTGCTCCCGCAAGCAGCCGGCGTGAATGACGAGAACCATGAATCCAATGGGATGCGTGGGAACATGTCTTTCACCTTGGCCGCTGGCGCCTTCCCGCGATTCGACATAGAGCTGATCGGGTCCTATGTCACCCCTGTTGAAGCTGCGGCCGTGACCGCTGATTTCACCGGCTGGACCGATCCTATTCCGCCGACTATCGTAAATACGCCAACTGTGACTATTGACGGCGCGGCGTCTTGCCTTCAGTCCATTACGCACAATTGCAATAATGAGCTGAATTTCGAGAATATTCCCGGATGCACGGGCGCTCGAATCCAGGACGCGAACTTCGGCGGAACCATGGTGATCAAGGCTCCGGATTTGACGACGAAGAACTTTTTCACCTCGTTGATCCGGAGCGATGACAGCGTGAAAACTGGAGCGGTCCAAATAGTACACGGAACCACGGCTGGATCGATAATCCAGCTGGACTATACGACTATCCATATTAGCGGCGTTCAATACACGCCAATAAATGGGGATGTCGGGTTTTCTTTCAATTTTGTCGATGTCGACAATACGCTGCTGATCACTGCCAAATAAACAGGTTCTATCATGGGTGTACGGTGTGGGTTCAGCAGAAAATCAATCGGCGCCAACGGGGCGAATGGAGCGTTGGCATGAGTACGCCCAGACGTTCATCGTCCCATTGGTCATTTCAGTTATCTTTGGCGGTTTTGGCTTCTGGCACAGTACTGGCATTAGGTTCAGTACTGTGGAGCACTCCCTCGTCGATGCTTCAAAATCCTTTGCTAGAGTCGAAATACGTCTTCGATTACTCGAGCAAAATTCCGCTAGGCACGCAGCCGATGATCGGTCAGCAGCGGATGAAGTCGAAGCTGAATTGGCAACTATTACCGCTGTGCTTTCCGAAAAGCTCCAAATGTGCGCCGAAAATATCGTCCGACTCGAGGAAAGGACAAGGCAAGCCGAAACCGCGACCAAAAACCATCCACACGTAATGTCAGGCCAGTAGGCAAAAGGCAAAAGGCATTAATGGTTGTCAAGACGAATAGCGTAGTCATGGACGAATACGATCAGCTAAAGGATTCTTGCGCGGCTATAAAGTCTCGGTTCAGCGAGGTGATCACAAGAATCGATGGGCAATCATTGTCAACCGAGTTTTTGCTAAAAGTCTATTCCACGGCGGCTAGATCTCGCACAGTGATACAGGGATTGTTGGCTACGCCTGGCCTGGCTGATTACGCGAAAGCGCTAGAAAATGATCCTAATTACGATGTAATTGCGGAGGGAAACGCCCTTATATCGGCCGTCACGGGTGTTATTGCTTGGGTGGACAACAATTACCCGAGCAGTGGAACATACTTGCTGTCTGTTGAAATTAGCGACGGGGAAATCACTCCAAGAGTTTTAAGGGTGACGGCTTCCGCTGCTTTCTCGGCGCAGCTTGCCAGCGTTGTGGCGTTAATAGAATGAAGAGACATTTTATGAGAAAAAATCATTTTTACAATATTATCATGGCGGCGGTTATTGTAATGGTAGCCACTGACTTCGTTGGAGCGGCATCCCTTGGCTGGACCAAGATCACCCCTCCGGCTGACGTTCCCGAGGTGACATATCTGGTTTACGTGGCGCCCACTGCGACCGGGGCATTCGTTGAGTACGGCGTCGGTGACGTGGATGTATTCGACATGGGCGATGCAGCCACCTTCCCGCTAGGCGTGGAGTACGAGGCCTATGTGCGCGCTTCTTGTGTCGTTTGCGACCCGGTGCGCACGTCAACCGATAGCAATCATCTGGTGTTTACATTGAGCGCTCCGCCCCAGGTGATACACATCCTCTCTCCGCCGACTTCAGTGACATTTCAACTACCATGAGCGTAATCACGGTTCCAGTCGTTGAGCAAGAGTATGACTCTTTCAAAGGGTCGGCCGCTATCCTCAAGGCAAGGATCAACGCTGTAATTACCAGGCTAGAAGGATCGACTGTAAGTTCAGAGCTAATGCTGAGCACTTACACAAAGCTCGGCATCGCGCGAGACGCGTTTAACGAGTACATGCTGGTACCTGGAATGGTAGCGCACGCCCAGGGCGCAGAAGATGATGTGCTTTACGATGTGGTAACGGAAACAACCGCTTTGGTCGCGGCAATCCAGGCCGCTATTGACTGGGTTGATGCAAACTTCCCGTCTTCAGCCGGCTATTTGCTTGACGCTGCGGCGGCCGACGGCGTGATTACCTACCGCACGCTCCCGACTACAGCTGCGGATGCGTTTTCGGTAAAGCTGGCGGCTGTCGTGGCCTTGGTCGCGTGAGACTGATATGGGCAATTACCGGGCTGCTGGTTTCCGCCACATGCGGAGCGCTGATTCCGCCGCAAGGGATCTATTACGACAACCCCGTATCAGCCCCAGCAGAGCCGCCTGAGCCGCCACCGACCATGCCAGCCCCGACACTCGGCACCACCATTAGTAGCGTCAGAGACAGCACCTACGCCTTTACTTCGCTGACTCACACGACTGACACAGACACCGATTTATTGGTGGTGTTCGCGGTTGGCTGGGAAGGCGGCGGGACTAGGGCGCTAGAGGCCGACCATGGTGAAAACAACTATTCCATAGATGGCGCCACATGGACCAAGTCCGGAGAATCCGGTCAGGCCATGACGACGTTGACGCCACCAACGGACGGCGGCTGGAATACGAATGGCGCGCGTGAAGCGCTAGCAATTTACTACGTGGATTCGCCGAACATTGGCGCGGGTTCGGTGAGTTTCGGGTCCGGCAACAGCCAGCCGGACGAAGGGATTCACTTCGTCGCGGTAAACGTAAAAGGCGTTGATGGTACTGTAGGATCATCTGGAATACGTGACACCGAATCCAATACGGCAAATGTTACTGGTGGATCAACTAGCGCGAGCGTAACTTCTACCGTAACCGATTTATTGTTGGCGGTCGGCTATGTTTACAACGACACAAATATCGGGCACACCGCTGATTCGATTGAATACAATAACGGTGGTAGTACTTATAATTCCGTTTACGGCCTAGTATTTAGCAAAGCTGGTAGCGCGACATCCGAGTCCATAGAAATATCAAGCGCTGATTACCCTGGCATCTTCATTATCAGCATTGCCGGCGCGACTTCGCAATCAGCTAGTCCGGCCGCAGGCGCCTTGCTGTCTACTGGCTCCGTATCGGGCACTAGCCGCTTGGCAGTAAGCCAAGCGGCTGGTGCGCTTGCGTATACGGCTTCAATTGCCGGCGCGGCCGATATCGCAAGTTCGGTCAGCTTCCCATCTGATCCGCTCGCGGCCACAGGGTCGATTACTGGCTCTCACCAGATTAGCGTTAGCTTCGGTTCTTCTCCGATGGCTTACACGGCATCGATTGCCGGCGCGGCTGACGTGGCAAGCTCAGTTAGCTTCCCGGCTGACCCACTTCTGTCCACGCAATCGATTCAAGGCTTTGCCGAGCTGTCTGTGAGCCAATCTGCCGGCGCGCTATCTGCGTCCGGCATAATTTCCGGTAGCCATCAGATTGGGGTTGGCGTTGCGGCTGGCGCTCTATTGGCAGCCGCTACTGCTTCAGGCGCCCATCAGCTCAGCGTTAGCCCCACCACAACACCTCTCAGCGCTGATAGCAGTCTATCAGGCGCGCACCGATTGATAGTTGCGACTGCTGCGTCCGCGCTGTCTGCGGCTGCCTCTATCGCTGGCGCGGCCGATATTGCTGGGACCGCCATCATTGCGGCCGATCCGCTTGTCGCCACTGGATCGATTGCCGGGCAGTCGGTGCTCGATGCCTTGATCACGGCCGGGGCCCTGCCGATAACCGCATCTTTGGCCGGCGAGGCTCAGGTCGGTGTTGCGGTTTCGGCCGGTCCGCTGGCCGCCACTGGCTCCGTTGCCGGGTCTTTCACTGTGAGCGTTGTCCAGGCAGCTGGGGCCCTGGCTGCCACGCTGTCGATTGCCGGGACACCCGATATCAGCGGCGCAGTAATTTTCCCGGCATCGCCGTTGTCCGCGGCAGCCTCTATTGCCGGCCTACCAGAAATATCCGTTGTGCTCGCGCCATCTGCGTTGGTCGCAACGGGATCGCTTTCGGCATCCAGTGAAATAAGCGCGGGGGTAGCGGCATCCGCACTGTCTGCCGCCGCGGCGATCTTGGGCACCCCCGACGCATCCCTCGGTGTCGAGGTCTCGGCAGGCGCCCTAATTTCCACGCAGAGCGCGGCCGGAACGCATATCGTATCGGCGTCCGTTACGGCTGATCAGCTGTCGGCTTTGGCCTCAATTCAGGGATATGCCCTTGCTGTCGGTCCGGTGGTTCTTCCGCCGTTGATCGATCCTGTTTATGTGCTGATCGATAATCGACAGCTTTGGGTAGCCGATCCAGAGCATGAAATCGATGACGCCACACCGACTCTAACTATTGGATGAAAATCATGTTGAACGCTTACGAGAAAGCGATTACCGATCCGACCTGCACAGAAGTAGGCCCGGGCATTATCCAGACCGGCGAGCGTGCTTTCGTGGTTGATATCACGAAAGCCGCACCGGCTTACTTGGCCGCTGTCGGCCTGGATCGCACAGTTGGCGGGATGGAAATCGTTCGCCAGCTGATCACCCGCGACGTCAATGACTTTGCCGGCGAAGGCGGGCAACTGCGAATCCACTACCCCAAGGTTGCAGGGTGCGAGCAATTCTCAGACAAGTTTCTCGAAACACAGGCGGACCCGGATGAGAACGTAAACGAAATGCTATTCAGCCTGGATGTCTACGCCAAAAAATTGCAGTCGGCCCGCGTCAAACGCGCAATGGCCGCATCCCAGAGAATCGAGGTCTAACTCATGGCCACACAATGCTCTAACCACTACCTTTTCCAGCTGCATTCCGGCCTGATTGACTGGGATACCGATGCTGCCTCAGCCAGGCTTATGGCGACAACCTTTACCTACAACCAGGACACAGACGCTACATGGACGAATATCTCGGCCTCAGAGCACGCCAACGCCAACGGCTACACCACTGGCGGCGACCTCTGGGACGGCGCGGTAACGGTCTCTGAGGATGACACCAACAACCGCTCCGACGTTACCAAAGCCAATGACCCGACCTGGACCGCGTCCGGTGGCAGTATCGTGTCCCCCGGGGCCGCGCTGGTAAACACCACCACGGTCGACGATACCGTTTGCGGCTATATCGACTTCGGTGGTGACCAAACGGCAACCAGTGGTGGCACATTTACGATTACCGGTATCACTTTGCGGCTAGCCAACTGATGAACGACTACGCCGAAATCTGGAACACGCACAGCAATGCGCCTGCACTGGTGCTGCTGTCGAACGGCGAGGTTGTCGACCTGTCAGGCACCACGCGCGTTACGGTTAATTTCGGCGGATCACCGGTAGTAATTGTGGATTCCAGCACTTCGCCAACGGCGTTTGACTGGGCCACAACCGTTGAATACCCCGCAGGCTCGGGTACCAACGTAAACGCGCTGCACCTTAAATTCGGCGCCGAAGGGCTCGACGTAGGGCAATACCCGGACTGCGAGTTAGCAATTTACGATGCAGCACACCCCAACGGGCTGGTGTTTACCAGCGAACTGAAACTGAAAGTCAGAGAACAGCATGCTTGAATATGAATTGGAGCGGCAATTCACTCTAGAGATCTCGGTGGCACTCACAGGGCGAGACGGGCGGCCACACAAGGGCACGTTTCACGCCACGTTTAGGAGCGTTGAGATGAGCGAGGCCCGGAAGATCGTGCGTGACGGCGATGAAATGGTCCTCGAGCGCGCACTGGTATCCCTTGGCGATGATCTGGTGCTGAGGGATTCGACTGGCCAGAAGATCGAAGATCCCGAGTTGCGAAGGACTGCCGTGCTGGAGCAACCGAAACTGGCCAGCTCCTTGGCTGCGGCGTACTGGGCGGAAGAGTCGGGAAAAAAGCCTTAAGGCAGAATATAGAGCGCGCGGCTCGGTTGATCATTGGTGCCAACCCCGACCCGTCACATGCCGGCCTGAGCGAGTCCGATATTGCTGAGCTGCGCGCCCTAGCCGGGGATTCTGCCGAACTACCAAAGCCAACGGCGGCAACGACAGTCAAGGTATTCTGGGAAGCCAAGGACGTCATCAGGCTTTTCGACGCCTGCTACCCAACCCAGTGGAGGGTAAGCGGCGGGATGCGAACAGGGATCGATTATGCGGCAATGGATGTTTGCCGGCAATGGCTGGGGATTGAGCCGACCGAAATTCTGCTAAAAATGCTGAGGCTCTGCGAGATTGTAGCGCTGAATTACTGGGCGGAAAAGGCCGCAAAATAACATGAGAAATCTTGAGTTAGGCCTGACACTGTCCATAGACGACAAGGGAAATGTCGATGCAAAGCTGAACTCCACCACCGAAGAACTCAAAAAAATGCAGCGTGCGGCCGATGGGGCCGGCGACGAGCTTGACGACGTTGGGGCTAGTGCGTCAGTCGTTGGCGGCAGTTTAACCCGCTTGATTCCAATAATTGCCTCCATGGGGGCGGTTTGGGCGGCGTGGGAAGGGCTGCAAATCGCGGACAAGATGAACGTGCTAGACCAGCGCGTTCGATCCGCAACCAGGTCTACCGGCAACTACGCAGCGGTTTCCGCCGAACTTTTCCAGATCTCCCAACGCACCGGAACTTCGCTCGAAACTAACGTTGGCCTATTCCAGTCGCTCGCCCGCTCCTCAGCAGAGCTTGGCGCCACGTCCGGTGAAATCCTCACGCTCACAGAGTTGGTCGGTCAGCTTGGGATAATCGGCGGATCGAGCGCAGAGGCCATGTCCAACGGCATCCTTCAGTTTTCTCAGGCGATGGCGGCCGGAACTGTTCGCGCTGAAGAGATGAACTCGATCCTGGACAACATGCCGGAGGTCGCGGCAAAAATCGCTGATGGCATGGAATTAACCGTTGGCGAATTGCAGATGGCGGTGCGCAAGGGCACTGTTTTGAGCAAGGATGTCTTCGAGACCCTGCTTAAAATGGCTCCTCAAATTGCCGCTGAGATGAGGGAAATACCCGTATCCCTGGATCGCGCAACCACGTCTCTCGGTAACACCTTTGATAAGTTTTTGCAAAAACTTGATGTTGCAATTGGCGGAAGCCAGACTCTTGCAAATTGGTTGCAAGCAGCCAGCAAACACCTTGACACACTCGCCGGAGATCAGGCGGCGGTACTTGAAGGCCAGTTAATCGACCAGCTTGATGAATTGCAAAGACTCGACTGGGCAAGGGAAGGGACAGAGAAGCAGCGGAATTTTTACAAGGGCTTGCAGGCTCAGATCAGGGTCACGCGATTAGAGCTGGCCAAGCTTGAGCAGGCCGCCGCTAAATCGCTCGAGATACAAATCGAGCACGGGAAGGCCTCGGGGAATCTTGGCGGAAAGCTGGGCGAGTTGCGCGGGGAGCTTGATGGCGCAGCCGGCGGCATGGGCAAGCTCGGGAAATCAACGAGCCAGGCGACCCGTGAATTTGAAGGCCTGATTCGCGAGATGAACGGATACCGCGACGAACTGAACGGTGTAACCCGCGAAGAGCGCGCGTATTTGGACTCCCTGGACGCCATTAATCTGGCCTTGGAGCAGGGCATCATCGGCGAGCAAGAGCATGCGGCCATGCTGGCGTTCAAAGGCGACCAGCTTGACGAGATCACAGCCAAGCAGGACGCAGCGGCCATGGCCGCCATAGAGCGCGCAGAGAAGGAGAAACAGGCGGCGGCACAAGCGGCACAAGCGGCCGACCCATGGTTCCAGGCATGGGACCGGGCGATTAAGTCTATCGATGGCTCTTTCGCTGATCTGTGGAGGTCAGCCTTTGATGGGTTTGGCAACTTCGCCGAATCGCTAAAGAACTCATTTCGCAATCTTCTGGCCGAGATGGCTCATGCGGCGATAACCCGGCCCATCCTGATTCAGCTAGGTGCGGCCGGCGCCGTTGGCCTGGGCGGTTCGGCCGGATCGCTGGGCGGAGCAGGCGGCATGCTGGGCGGCGGAAACAATATGACGGGCATATTTGGCTCCGCCATCACGAAAGGTATTGGGAGCATATTCGGTGGCGGCTCGTCAGGCCTGGGCAGCACCATCGCTGGGACCGGTGGTGGTGGCGGTCTGCTTGGTACCGGCTCCAGCTCTGGCGCCTTGGCTGGCGGCATACCAGCGGCCCCTGGCGGGGGCGGCATGATGACCGGGCTCGGCATGGGGGTCGGCGCAATAGGCGGCGGCCTGCTAGGCGGGGCGCTATTCGATGGGGATAGCGGGAAAACAGGGGCAAACATCGGGTCTAGTGTGGGCGCTATGATCGGCTCAATTTGGGGTCCTCCGGGCGCCTTAATCGGGGGGGCGCTGGGCGGCCTTATCGGCGGAGCAATCGGTTCAATTTTCGACGATAAGACAGAGCCAAGATTCCAGCTGATCACTCAGCCTGGACATGGCGGATTCGAGGACGATGTCTATGCGGATTCTCCGTTCGGCGTGACCGGATTCGGGGGGAAGTCCCATGGAGTTGACGCGGGCGAGTCCCGTGGCCTGTTCAACACTATTGCGGATATCGATACCGCAATTGCGGCGATGATCGGCGAGCGCGCTACTGCGGCTATCCAGGAATTCCTCGAGGGCGACCATGGGATCAAGGGCGGCCCCGGGTACTCGAGCGACACGTTCGAAAACTTCTCCGATGAGAATTTCGCTTACGCGGTATCTGAGCGATACGCCGATCTGCTTGCCCAAGGCGGGACCGAATTTACCGATATCCTCTCCCGGTTTGCGAACGATGTAGAGGGATCAACGGAGGAGGTCTTACAGGCAATTCTTGGCTTTGCCGCAGACCTCTATGCCGTGCAGAACGCCTTTGAAAAAGACATCGGCGTGTTCGGCGCGGGGGATTTCGGGTTGGAAGGGCTTGAGAGCGTCAACACATTTCTGAAAGGCTTCGCGCGCGGCGGCGAGGGCTTGATGGACGTATTCGTTCGCCTATCGGATGTGCTGGCGGCAGTGACAGGCGTCGCGAAAGCTTTCGGGATAGCACTGGATCAGAGTGGCTACGCGCTTCTAGAGACAACTCAAGCCGTAGTCGATGCCTTCCCAGGTGGGCTTGACGAGTTCAAGGCGAAAACGGCATTTTTCTACGAGAACTTTTTCTCGCCAGAAGAGCAGGCCCAGGATGTTTACGATAAGGCTCGAGAAGACATTATCGGCCTGAACCAGTCTTTGGGCATGGATCTCAACACCGAGCTGGTCGATACCGGCGAAGAGCTGCGCAACCTGGTCGAGGGACTGGACCTGACAACAGAGGCGGGGCGTGAGGCCTTCGTGACGGCCATGGAGCTGGCTCAAGCCATTTGGGCGCAGGACCAGGCCGCACTAGTGCTCACGCAGGATTTGCAGCTTCTTGAGGCCCAGTTAGGCCAGATCCCGATATTGATCGACGGTATCGGGGCGATGCTGGACGACTCCAGGCGCCAAGTCGAGATGTCCGGGCTCAATGAGGAGGAGCGATACGATTTCATAAAACGCGAAATCGACGCGCAAATGCTACTGCTTGGCACGGCTAGCACGCCTGAGGAATTCGCCCAGATCGCCCAGGACATAAATGCGCTGATCATGGAGGCCTGGGGGGGGATAAGCGAGGAGCAGCGCGCCGCGTTAAAGGACGAATTCCTTGTTCTATTCGACGATTTCGAGAGCTTCGCCACTCTAGAAGCCGAAGCGCTCGAGGCCCGGCTCGAGATGGAGAAACGCGCGCTCGAGGCCCAACAGGAAGCAGCCAACAAGATGGAAATAGCGGCGGCCGTATCACAGCAGGCCTCGCAGATGTTTGCGTCGGCGGCGCGGGAGTTCGGTAGCCGGGTCCAGGCGATGCCAACAGAGGTTGTGGTGCGCATGGCAGCCAGCGAGGTTGGCTGATGGCCAGAACGCTATCCGCAACCCTTGAGACCGGGCTGGCAGGCCCGGTAATCCAGCCGCTATTCCTGGTACAGATGGGATTCTCGGCGGCCCTGTATTTGAGCTCTAGAGGCGATATCGCGGACTGGAACGGCATCGCGTGGACGGGCTCTGGGATCGCGGTTGGGCAAATCTCTCAAGACAATGCGGGGATCATCCAAACCAATCTCACCATGCTCAACGGGGATGCATCGATTTCCGCTTTGCTGCTGTCCGAAGGGGCGCGGAATATCGCGGTCTCCATCTGGAAAAGCGACGGCACCGCTCTGGCAGTTGGTGACCCCGAGTTACTCTTCGAAGGCGTGACGAATGGCGCATCGATAGACCGAGACCAGTGCAGGATTGCTCTGCGTTCAGATGCGGACGGGCTCAACATCGCATGTCGGCAACCCGTCGGGCCGCCAGTGTTCAACCATATTCCGGCTCCGGGCACCGAGCTGGCATGGGGCGGAGAAAAGATAGACCTTGATCCAGTGCGCGATCCAGGCGCGGACATTTTCCGAATCAATTTCCCCGAAGTTCTATCAACATAATAGGGCGTCGACATGGCAGTATATCCGAGCACAGGATTTCAAGCAGAAATAGTCCCGGCGTCTGATGGCCGCGTAATTTCTCGCGCTACCGATGGCGTGCCAAAGATCCGTGATTACCACGCGCTTGAGTGGTTCAACGGTACCTTGATTCATCCGTGCTGCACCGAGACCGAAAAAGACGCGATCCTAACTTTTTACGATACCAACAAGGACTCGTGGAACACATTTAGCGACACTTCGGAAACTACTCCGCAAAGCTACACAATGCTGATGATTAGCCGGCCGCTGCCCGTGCATCTAGCCGGGACCTGGTGGCGCGTAACGACTCAGTGGATCGGAAAATTCACGCCGTGATCAATAATCCATTCGATTTTGATCTAGACGCCTTCGACGCGAGCCGGGCCCCCCCGACACTGCCCGACCTGCCGTCGGGCGGCAGCCGGCGCATAATGCCGCCGCTTCCGACCATCCCCTGGGCGCCGCCAGTTGTGCCGCGCTCGACGCTCAATCGCACAGCTAGGCGCCCGATCTCTGTACAAGGCTCTGCCCTTGGGGAATTCTTGGGGCCACTGTACGGGCGCTGTATGCCCGCAAGATCGCTGCTTTATGCGGCGGTTATCGAGGGCGACTTTCTCTATTTGGGCGTGGCCTGGGGCGTGGGCGAAGTAGACTCCCTGGAGACGGCCTACATCAACGGCGAGGCCTTGCCTGCGTCTGTGGTGGCTACGCACTACACGGGCACCACCACGCAGGTTGCTGACCCGACCCTTGCCGGGGTGATCACAGACTACGCGGACACTCTGATCTATTCCGTTCGTGGTAGCTCTTTGGGCGTTGTGCATTCAGTATTTAAGATTCCTGCCGGGGTGATAAACGGTCAACCACAGCTCTCGGCAATCTGGAAGGGCCGGAAGGTTTACGATCCGCGCGATGTCGGGCAATCCTTGGGTACCCCCTCGACTTGGCTCTACTCCACAAATCCGGCTCTGTGCTTGGCCGACCTGCTGTCGAACGAACTCTACGGTGCGGGCCGAACCCTGGACTGGGCCACGGTCGAGGACGTGGCCGACGAATGCGACGATACCTTGGTCAGTGGCGCCAAGCGGCGCGAGATTGGCCTAGCGGTCGACCGCCGGGCTGACATTGGATCGTGGATCGATACGCTTCGGACCTACGCGGGTTGCTTCGTGGTGCAGCGCGGAGACACCACGCGACTGGTCGCGGATCGTCCGGCAACCGCAACCCGCACGATATCCAGCTTCCCTCAAGATGGGCGATTTTCCCTCGTCAAGCGCGGGAATAACGACGTGCCCACCGTGGTGCGCGTGGACTACACCGACACCACACAGATGCCGTGGCGCTCGAGGCCGGCCTACTACTACGACGCCGGCGTGTTGGACGGTTCGACCAGGTGGGCGCCTTCCAACGTCTCGCTGCCGGGCATACAGTCCCATGAGCAGGCATACCGCGAAGCAAAGGAAAGGCTACTCAAGCTCAAACTGACCGACCTAGATCTCACGGTTGAACTATTCGATGATTCCTTAAAGG
>Ga0209271_10000072_pt1 | contig 38492 bp, 38 predicted proteins | sample tdAd002_FD_187123 | JGI IMG/M metagenome (GOLD analysis project Ga0209271, IMG submission 187123) | Marine sediment microbial communities from the Atlantic coast under amendment with organic carbon and nitrate - tdAd00.2 (SPAdes)... | ecosystem: Environmental > Aquatic > Marine > Coastal >... | reverse complement strand
GATCTGCAATACCGCAATGAATCCAGCCGTTACCACGGCTTCGGCCTGTCCGGGCCGAAGGCGCGTGAACTCCTGTCCCGCCTGTGTCGTGACGACGTTTCCGGCGAGGCGTTCAAGTTTCGGGATATCCGTAGAACTTTCGTCGCCGGTGTGCCGGCCATACTCACTCGACTGTCGTTTTCGGGCGAACTCGGATACGAGATTTACGTTCAGCCCGAGTATCAACTCAGGTTATACGAAGCGATCCTGCAAGCCGGAGAAGACCTCGGCCTGCAGCACTACGGTGCGCGCGCGTTGATGAGTATGCGCCTGGAAAAAATCTGGGGCGTGTGGACGCTCGATTTCCGCCCTGACTTTACCGCGGCACAGTCCGGGCTCGATGCCTTCATAAACTGGAACAAGGACTTTATCGGCAAGCAGGCAGCAGCAGATGAGCGTGCAGCCGGGCCGACGATCAAGCTGGTCGCGATGACCATCGATACCGATGATATCGATGTCTGCAACGACGAAGCGATTCTCAAAGATGGTGTCTGTGTCGGTTATGTTACCTCGGGTGGTTATGCGCATCACGTACAGCAATCGATGGCGCTCGGTTACGTACCGACTGAACTGGCTGCCGCTGGCACCGCGCTGGAAGCCGAGATCAACGGTGAAATGTATGCCGCGAAGATTGTCGATGCGGCGCTGTATGATCCTGCCGGCGCAAACATGCGCGGCTGACCTTCGGAGTTAAAAGGCGGAATAGAAGCATCGTGAATTAAGGTGACAGTTAACTTATCTTGGTGCATAAGTGAATTAAGTTAACTGTCACCTTAATTTGCGGACGTTTATATTCAGCAACAGGCTCGCAATAAACGGGATGAGGTCGTCATGCGTTCTACGGCCTTACAAGCAAAATATGTGTTTCCGTGTGTGATAATATTTGCTGACCATGATTTCGTCTGGACCATTTGTCCGCAATAAACAGGCTTTCAGTTGAATTTGCAACGACCTATGAATAATTTCAAATTCTCAATGATCATCAGTCTGTTGTTATCAGTTACAGCGTCTCAGCTATCTGTAATCGCCGGCGAGTTCGACTATCCGGTGACACAGATAACCGACAAGATACAAGTCATTTTCGGACCACTGGATTTACCCAGCAATAAGAACCGTGGATTTCGTAACAACGTCGTCATTGTAAATACCAGCAAAGGAATTGTATTAATGGACCCTGGTGGGAGTGCATGGTCTGGCGACATGGTGGCTGCAAAGATCAGGTCAATGTCCGACACGCCAGTAGTAGCTGTATTCAACTCACATGCACACGGAGACCATTGGCTAGGCAATGAGGGCATCAAGCGTCATTTCCCCGATGCCATCATTTATGGGCACCCGAACATGAAGGCGCGATTAGAGCAAGATGCTGGATTATTCTGGTTAGAAACTATCAACCGTGTAACAGACAACACTGCAAATGGAAAACAGGTCATTGCGCCAGACAGGACTGTCAATAATGGCGATGTGATCAACGTCGGCGATACAGAATTTCGCATTTTACACTTTGGAAAAGCGCATACCGATAATGACATCATGGTGGAGGTCGTCGGGGAAGATGCGCTATTCACGGGGGATGTTGTGCGTAATCGGTTTATAGGTCTTATGGAAGATGATTCGAGTTTCAAAGGCAATATTGAAACCATCGACAAAATTGCAAGCGTGAATTACAAATACTATATTCCCGGCCACGGCAGTGTGGGCGGTGTTGAGATGCCGCTAACCTACAATGCCTATCTCAAATCATTGCGCAAAGTTGTCAAACAGATGTTCGATGAGGGACTAGAAAGCTACGAGATGAAGCCACGTATTATCGAAGCTCTTGCTGATTATGGGCAGTGGAGAGGATTCGACTTGAGGCTGGGTGCAAACATCAGCCAGGTTTACCTGGAGATCGAAGAGGAGGAGTTTGAATAATTTATTTCGTATACAACATTGCTCCTGGAATCAAGTTTCTTTTCTAGCTTTTTCGGCCTGATCGGAAAACTGGGAGAAGGGTACGGGCCTGGCGAAATAGTATCCCTGAAAATGATTGCAATGCCTTGATTTCAGGTAGTCCAGTTCGGCTCTCGATTCGACCCCTTCGGCAACGGTTTTGAGATTCAGCTGTTGTGCCATCACGATTATGGTATCGACTATGATGGCATGATCGGAGGCAGTGGAAATATCCCTGACGAATGACTGATCGATTTTTAGTTGATCCAGTGGCAAACGGTTCAAATAGCTGAGCGATGAGTAACCGGTACCGAAGTCATCCACTGAAAAACTGATGCCCAGTTGCTTTAACTGGTTCATGGTGTCAATGCTGTGCTCGATATTTGCCATCGCCAGACCTTCGGTTATTTCAAACATCAGCTGCCTGGGGTTGGCACCGGTTTCCAGCAATATATGTTTCAGCTGATCGACGAAGTCCGGAGCACTGAACTGCCGGGGACTGACATTCACCGCCAGCATCAGGTGGTCGTCTATCCGGCATAGATGTTCGCAGGCAGAACGTAAAACCCAGTCGCCAATCGGCACAATCAAACCAGTTTGTTCTGCGATGTCGATAAATTGACCGGGAGCGACCACGCCGCTCTCGGGATGATTCCAACGTAACAGGGTCTCGGCACCGACCAGGCGATCGTCGCTGTCATACTGACCCTGAAAGTAAAGTTCGAATTCGTTATTGACGAGCGCCTGGCGTAGACCTTTTTCGATGATGCGTTGCTGGTTAACCGCGTCCTGCATTTCCGCGGAAAACAGGCGCACACTGTCGCGTCCCTCGTTCTTCGCCCGGTACATCGCGACATCGGCAAATTTGAGCAGGTCCTCGGCGGACACCTCGGTTGGGAACAATGCGATGCCCACGCTGATGGTCAGATATATTTCGTGGCCCTGGATCATGAAAGCGGTTAAAAACAGCTCTCTTATTTCGTCTGCGATCGTCGATGCATGGGCGCCGGCGGTATCCTGATCATCGCCCACTTCCGGCAACAGCACGACGAACTCATCACCGCCGAGCCTGGCCACGGTATCTTCTTCACGCAGTCGCTCGGCAATTTTCTGGGCGATCTTGACCAGTAATTCATCACCAACCGCATGGCCCAGGGAATCGTTTACTGACTTGAAGCGATCCAGGTCGATGAAAAACACCGCGCCGTAACGATGATGCCGACCGGCCGAGGCCATTTCCCGTCGCAGAGTAGCGAGGAACAATCGGCGATTGGGTAAATCGGTGAGTTCGTCGAACTGGGCCTGGCGGCGAATCGTTTGCTCGGCAAGTTCACGCTGTAAACGTCCTTCCAGTGATTCGCGGATGGTTCGATTGAGGCGCTGCGCCGACAACAAAATCATGCTCATGAAAAGCACCGACATGATCGTCATCGCCGGGCTGATTTCGCTATTGATCAGGTAAAACTTGGTGATGAGTGGAATCAACGCGCAAATCACGAATCCGCGTACCGCTTTGCTGATTGCGGAGAGCGTGGTGATCGCGCCGCCGCACATGCCGGTAATTACAAAGGCAAGAAAAACCTGGTGCACCAGGCTTTGCTCAGCGAATAGCAACAAGCCCGCCGCACCCCAGGTAATACCGGAAGCAATACTGGTGTTGATTGCCCCCTGGTGCCAGCTATCGCCAACGAGGCTTTCTACTGGCAGTTTTTTGAATTGTTGATAAAGATAAAGTCGCACCAGGGAGAGCAGGTTGGTTAGTACAAACCAGGTGATGATGACGACGTGATCGATGACGTCCCACTGCACTACGGAGAGGATAAAGCTGCATAACAGTATCGTAATCAAGGAGGGTACAGTAGACGCAAAAATGATACGAATCTGTTCGGACTTTACGTCGGTCAGTACTTCGGACTCGAAAATGGCTTCGTCTACCAGTTGACTCATAACTGCCCTAACAATTTTATTATTTCCACGGTGCGGGGATGAATATTCCGCCAGACGTGGAACGCTTCAGCGGCCTGCTCCACCAGCATGCCGCGGCCATCGAAGGCCTGCTTAACCCCGAGCGAATACGCCCAGTCGACGAATGCGGTTGTATTGCTGATGTTGTACATCATGTCATAGCAAACAGTTTTTTCGTTCAGCACGCTGTCTGCAATCGGCGGAACCTGGTTACTTAAACCCGCGGCAGTGCCGTTGATAATCAGGTCGTAGCTCGTAGACCCGAGGGTCTCATAACTTATAGCATGGATTTCACCGAATTTAGCAAAATCCTGTGCCAGGGCTAAGGCTTTTTGCGGGGTCCGGTTAGCGATGGTGAGGCTGCCGGGTGACAACTCCAGAACCGGACCCAGGGTTCCACGTACCGCTCCACCGGCACCGAGTAGCAGGATATTTTGCCGCTTGATGGAGATGCCCAGATTATTCACCAGATCTCGCGTCAGGCCCACGCCGTCGGTGTTGTCGCCAGCAATACTGCCGTCGGAGATGAAGCTCAGCGTATTGACCGCGCCGGCATCCTGTGCCCGTGGAGTCAGGTGATCGCAAAGCCCCCAGGCTTCGCGTTTGAAGGGAACGGTTACGTTTACACCACTAAAGCCCCGTCGTTGCAGATCGCGAATTCCGTGCACAAACGAATCGAGTGGAAGTTCGATCGCCTGGTAGCTGATTGTTTGTCCACTTTGCGCGGCAAAACTGGCGTGGATTCGGGGTGACAGGCTGTGCGCAACCGGATTGCCAACCACGGCATAGCGATCGACCTGGTCGGGTGGGGTCACTATTCTTCCTGTAACCAGGCCGCCGCAGATTTTGCATAATAGGTCAGGATACCATTGGCGCCCGCGCGTTTTATCGACAATAGCGCCTCCAGGGCACAGGCCTTTTCATCGATCCATCCGTTCTGGCCTGCCGCCTTGAGCATCGCGTATTCGCCGCTGACCTGGTAGACGAAGGTCGGGAACTGAAGCTCTTCGCTAACCCGACGCACGATATCGAGGTAGGGCAGGCCGGGTTTGATCATGATCATATCGGCGCCTTCGTCGATATCGAGTGCGACTTCGTGCAGCGCTTCATTACTGTTGCCTGGATCCATCTGGTAGGTGTATTTGTTGCCCCCGGCGAGATTGCCGGCTGAACCTACTGCATCACGAAACGGACCGTAGAAACTGGATGCATACTTGGCCGCGTAGGCGAGGATTCTCGTATTCAAATGTCCATTGGATTCCAGTGCTTCGCGAATCGCGCCAATACGGCCATCCATCATATCGGAGGGTGCAACCACATCGACCCCGGCTACTGCATGCGACAGCGCCTGCTTCACCAGTACCTCGATGGTTGCGTCGTTGGTAACGTAACCGGTTTCGTCCAGCAGCCCATCCTGGCCGTGGCTGGTGTAGGGGTCTAGCGCGACATCGGTGATTACCCCGAGTTCGGGCTGGGCGGATTTAAGCGCGCGCACCGCGCGCTGGATCAGGCCCTCGGGATTCCATGCTTCATCGGCGCCGTCGCTCTTGCCCGACTCACCCACCACCGGGAACAGTGCTATCGCGGGTATGCCGAGCCGGTAAATTTCATTCGCCTCTTCGAGCAGCAGGTCGATACTGACACGTTCGATGCCGGGCATCGATTCGACCGGTTCGCGCTGTTGCTCGCCTTCGATGACGAACATCGGATAAATAAAATCGCTGGCGCTCAAGGAATGTTCACGCATGAGGCGTCTGGAAAACTCGTTCCGACGCATGCGACGTTTGCGGGTATAGGGGTATATGGACACGCGATTATCTCTGCTGCAGTTGATTACGCCAAATATCGCACAAATCGGGCCGAGGCGACAGAACTTGCATTCTCGGGATCAGACCACGTTTTTCGCCATAGTTTTCAACTCCCGCTCCAAAAGCACCGAAAAACGTGCTCTGACCCCCTCGAAGCCGCGAGCAGCCTAATCGGCGTAAGTGACGGTTTTCAGTTTTTCGATTTTGCTTATGTCACCGTCGGGGAAGGCCCGATTGAGCAAGCGTAAAATATCCACCGCTTCGTACTCGATCGCGCTCTGCTCCGCCAGGGATTCGAAGCTCTGGACTTTGCGGCTGACTATCTGCAATCGAGGCACCTGGATGGCGTCGATTTGCTGCTGGCTCAACCGCCTAAAACTCTGATTGACATCAAGCAAGTGCTTATCGGTCCCGGCAAACTGATCCTTTGCCGAGGTACCCAGCAGGGTGAGGGCCAGTGAATGGTCGAGTGCGATCGCGCTGATCCGGGCCGGCTGCTCGTCACCGCCGCGCAGTTTAACCATGGTCTTCGCGGTAACTCCGTAATCTTTCTTGCTAACCTTGAGTTCTTCGTTGTTAGTCATGCGTTGGAGCAGGTTCTTCAGCGACTCGTCCTTCTTAAGGCTGGTCACTCCAATTTGAATGATAGCGCCGGTTTGCGGATTTTTTGCTTGCAGAAACTCGGGGAAGTTGTCAGCCTTCCAGGTGTCGGGGAGTTGCAGCGCAAAACCGAGATCAGGATGGGTAAACTGGTTATCGACGAGGATACCCTGTTTGATGCTGGGTCCCCACACCATGTCATCGATTTTGCCGTAATAACCCGGCCGGTCGTTATCTCGATAGTCTTGTACGGAAAGATTTTTCGCCGCTCGCACAACGGTCTTGAGGCGGTCGTCGTTACGCGGGTGGGTGGAGTAGACGCCGTGATAAATATTGGGGTCCCGATTTTCCTTCTTTGCCAGCGTCTGCTCGTAAATTTCCTGATCTTTGAGCACACCGATGACTTCAAGCATGACTTCAGGATCGTAACCGCTAAGATGCAGGTACTCGGCGCCGAGACGATCGGCTTCGAGTTCGTGTTCACGGCCGTAGCCGCGTAATAACCCGGTGCCAAACTGATTACTGAGATCGCCCAGTCCCGATACACCAGTGGTGGCGCTAATCAATACGCTAAGCAGGGTCGATGCCGTTTGTCCGGCTTGCTGGCGTACCGAGTGGCGCGCGGTAACATGCCCGATTTCATGTCCGATTACACCGGCAAGTTCGGCCTTTGAGTCGAGATAGGCCATGATTCCACGCGTGATATAGATATAACCACCCGGTAAGGCGAAGGCATTGATTTCCGGAGAATCCAGCACCGTGAAGGTAAACTCGAGGTGCGCGCGATGGCTTTTGGCTGCCAGTTCCTGGCCGATACTATTCACATATTGTTGCAGCGCGGGGTCTTCGTAGACACCATACTGGGCAATAATCTGCGGATGGTAGCTACTCCCCTGCTTGATTTCATCGCTTTCCGAGACCAGCGCGAAATCACTTTCACCGGTCACAGGATTGGTTGCGCAGGCGCTGAGTGCAAGACTCAGCACCAGGATCAGGGTATTGGTGAACTTCATGGGTTAATTATTGGGTGCTGTGATGGCAAATTCAAGGCAAAAAAAAGGGTGCCGGGGCACCCTTTTCGAAAATCACGATAGTTTACTTGCCGTAGCGCTGACGGAACTTGTCGACCTGTTTTGCGGTTTGCAGGATGTGCTGCTTACCGGTATAGAAGGGATGCGACTGGCTTGAAATTTCAAGTTTCAGCAACGGGTATTCGTTACCGTCTTCCCAGGTAATAGTTTCTCTGGTTGCTACGGTGGACTTTGTCAGGATGGCAAACTCGGATGAGATATCCTGGAATACAACGTCTCTATAATCGGGATGAATGTCTTGTTTCATGATGCTGGTTTTATAGGTCGAGCGCTAAAGGGCGCGAATTCTGACCCTTTAGAGGACAAAGTGCAAGTGTTTTTTGGTTAAAATTGGCAATTTCGAGTGCCCAGTTAGGAGCGAAAGTTAAAGTGCTTTATGACTAAAATCTTATAATCCCTTGAGTCGTTTATCGGCGGTGATTTTATCCACAAAAACTGTGGATAACTTTGTGCATAACCCTGTTCAAGGTGACGCAGAGCCTATAGAACTCTAGGTTTCTGTTAGATTAGTTACTTTTTAACCAACTTATAAAGTATATAAAAATCAATGACTTAAGAAATCTGTTTATTCGCAGGGAAAATATTTGAAATAGAGCTTGACATTTTTGACGCCGATATTTTAGTTGTGAATAATTCTGTCGGAAGACTCGAAAAAAGGCTTCCTTTTTGCATTGGGCAACTGTAAAAACAGCCCCTGTAGGTCGTTTAAATGACAAAACCCAAGCTCTGTAGGGGTAATTTTGGCCCCGTTAAAATCGATCAAACCCTTATCACGCGCCAGTTCCAATCCGGGTAACAGTAAATTTAAAGATAATCCGGTGTTGTCGCAAAAAAGACTGGTGTCGAAGCCACGTTTGAGCCGCAACGCATTGAGCATGAACTCAAACACGAGATCATCTTCATCCAGTGTGGTTTCACTCGAGATACGAGCCTGACCGGTTCGCTCCAGATAGGTGCGGGGTTGACGCAAGCGTACCCGGCGCAGCACCCGGTTTTCGCCGCCAAGGGTAATCTTGCCGTGTGCACCCGCGCCGATGCCGAGGTAATCACCGAAGCACCAGTAGTTCAAATTGTGTTTCGATTCGCGTTTTACCAGACAGTAGGCGGAAACTTCGTATTGACGGTAACCATGCTTTGCCAGTAGCACCTGTCCGCTACTTTGTTGCTCCCAGCACAGATCGTCGTCCGGCATATTCGCTGGCGGTTGGTGATGAAACAGCGTGTTGGGTTCGAGTGTTAATTGATAGAGCGAGATATGCTCGGGCCCGAGCGCTATTGCCTGTTCGAGATCGGCATTTGCCGCGGCCAGGCTTTGCGTCGGCAAGCCGAACATCAGGTCGAGGTTGATGTTATCGAACCCGGCCCCGCGTGCAATCGAAAATGCTGCTTCGGCTTGCGCGCTGTTGTGAATGCGCCCGAGTGCCCGCAAGTTTTCATCATTGAAACTTTGCACTCCGATCGAGAGTCGATTGACGCCGGCCTCACGGTAGCCCTGGTAATTTTTCGCATCGGCACTGCCCGGATTAGATTCCATTGTGATTTCAATCGCCGGCGCAAAATTCAGCAAGGAGCGCAGTCCCGAGAATAACTGCTCGATGGAGGCTGCCGAGAACAGCGACGGCGTGCCGCCACCGATGAAAATCGAATCGATGCGCCGGCCCCATATCAATGGCAAATCCTGCTCGAGATCATCGAGCAGTGCTTCTATATAGGCCTGTTCAGGAATCGAGTCGGCCTGGTGGGAATTAAAATCGCAGTAGGGGCATTTTTTTTCGCACCAGGGCAGGTGGATGTAAAGACCAAGCGGAGGGTTGCTGCTAAACATCTGTTTCGATTAACTTGCGTTTCAGCTCCTGCAAGGCCGCGCCTCGATGGCTGAGCCGGTTCTTTTCGTCGGCGCTCAGCTGTGCACTGGTGCATCCCTGGTCGGGCAGGTAGAAGTAAGGGTCGTAACCGAAGCCGCCGTCACCGAGCGGTTCGAGCTGAATCATGCCCTCCCAGCTGCCCTCGCAGATCAACGGCGAAGGGTCTCCGGCGTGGCGCATGAATACAATCACCGCGCGATAACGTGCGCTGCGCTGTGCCGGTGGGACCGCTGCTAACTTTTCCACCAGTAAAGCATTGTTGGCTGCATCGTCAGCGTTGGGACCGGAAAAACGGGCACTGTAAACACCGGGCGCGCCGTCGAGCGCATCGACTTCGATGCCGGAATCGTCAGCCATCGCCGGCAAGCCGGTAATTGCCGCGGCATGGCGCGCCTTGATAATCGCGTTTTCGACGAAAGTAGTCCCTGTCTCGGGAACTTCCGCGACATCGAATTCAGACTGGGCATGCAGCTGGTAGCCGAGGCCGTCGAGGATGACCGACAACTCGCGCAACTTGCCGGGATTTCCCGATGCCAGCACCAGTTGTTTCATACGCTTGACTGGAAATCGAAAATGCGATTAATTCCAGCGCGCGCCAGCGCCAGCATGCTATTCAATTCGAGGTCCGAAAAAGCCGCGGCTTCGGCAGTTCCCTGGACTTCGATAAATCCGTCCTGATTGTTCATCACCACATTCATATCGGTGTCCGCGGCGGAGTCTTCAGCATAGTCGAGATCGAGCACCGGTTCGCCCTGGTAGATGCCCACCGAAATTGCGGCTACCTGGCATTCGATCGGGTTTTGCTTGAGATTACCGGCATCGAGCAGTCCCTGAATCGCATCGTTGAGCGCTACCCATGCGCCCGAAATGGATGCGGTGCGGGTACCGCCATCGGCCTGGATTACATCGCAATCCACAGTAATGGTGCGTTCTCCCAGTTTTTCAGTATTGATGCTGGCGCGTAGTGCCCTGCCGATCAGGCGCTGGATTTCCATGGTGCGACCCCCCTGGCGTCCGCTGCTGGCTTCGCGGCGCATGCGCTTGCCGGTCGAACGCGGCAGCATGCCGTACTCCGCGGTTACCCAACCGCTGCCCTTGCCGCGTAAAAAATGGGGTACCGAATTGTCAATTGAAGCGGTGCAAATAACGCGGGTATCGCCAAACTCGATCAACACCGAGCCATCGGCGTGTTTGATGTAGTTACGCGTTATTATGACAGGTCTTAATTCATCGGCTGCACGAGCACTGGGTCGCATTATAGATTGTCTCCAAAAAAATGAGCGGCAAGTATACTCGCCAGGGATAAAGTCGTCCGCAAGAATCGACAACTGGGTTATACGTTGCTTAAGTGAATCTGCAAAATAGGCTATGATGCCGGTTGCAATAACTTTTGAGAATGACACTGTGATACGAAGCATGACCGGATTTGCCCGGGTACAGGAAAGCAATGATGCCGGGTCGATAACCTGGGAGCTGCGCTCGGTCAACCACCGCTACCTGGAGCTTGGCATTAAACTGCCGGAAGATTTCAGGCAACACGAACCCGAGATACGCAAGCTGGCAGCAAAATTCCTTGCACGCGGCAAGGTTGATCTGGGACTGCGCTACAAGCTTGATCAGCATCAGCAGGCCAACATTGCCCTGAATCCGGAAATCGTGACCAGTCTGCGCGACGTGGAGCAGCAGGTGCTGAACATCGTACACGAGGGCAGCAAGTTGTCGGTCGCCGATATTCTAGGCTGGCCCGGTGTGATCACCGATGTTGAACGCGATTTGTCTGTCTTCGATAAACTCGCCATATCCTGTCTCAAGGTGGCACTCAAGCAGTTGCAGCAAGGCCGTGAAGCCGAGGGCAGGGCGCTCGATGAAATGATTCGCAGTCGCTGTGCGCAGATCAGCGAAATTATTGCTGCAGTGCGCCAGCACCGACCGGAAATAGTGGCCGCCTTGCGTGCAAAATGGGAAGCCAACCTCGATGAGAAACTGCAGCAGTGGCGGGAAACCGCGAACGAGAGTCGACTCGAGCAGGAACTGGTAATACTGGCACAAAAACTCGATGTCGAAGAGGAGCTCGACCGCCTCGATACCCACGTGGCCGAGGTCTTGAATGTGCTGGAGCGCGATGAAGCGGTTGGCCGCAGGCTCGACTTCCTGATGCAGGAACTCAACCGCGAGGCCAATACACTGGGTTCGAAGTCACAGGATAGTCTGACCACCCAGCATGCGGTGGATCTCAAGGTACTGATCGAACAAATGCGGGAACAGGTGCAAAACATCGAGTAACTCGAAGCGCGACTTATGAAACTCAATATTTCGACTTTCAGTGTGATCCTGGTCGCAGGCCTTAGCCTGCTGATGTTCATTCTGTGGAGCCTGTCGTTAGTGTTTCTGGTGGAACGGCAAAACCAGCAAACCGTGCAGATCATGCAGCAGAATCTGCATGCGCAGGTACTACAGCTTCAACAAAAGCAGCAGTTATGGCTGCAATCACAATATTACCTGCTTAATACGCTGGCCAAATCACCCGCCGACAAGCAGAGTTTCCAGTCATTTCTATGGGATTACTACCAACGCAATCCCAGCATCTGGGCTGTCAACCTGGTGCAATTCGACCCGCAGGGGCAACCTGTTTCGAGAACCAAAAAACCCGGTTGCCTGCAACCTAACCAGATGCTGCGGGATGATTTTGACGATTTTCTGGTACCGCGAATATCAAGTTGTCGGATCGACGATAAAGCCTTACTCGAGATCGCCGGGCCCGTAACGACCGGTGACAACGCGGTAGTGCTGCTGGTGAGTATGGATTATTTCGATTTTCTGAATGAATTTTCCATCATCTCGGGGCGCAGGTTGCAACACGTCACCGATAACCTGCAAGGCATTCAGTATCAGGAATTCAGCGCTACCGGTAATCGCGACACGCAGTTGGTAATTCCGATCGGGGAGCGGGAGGCCATATTTGGTGAGTTGCACCTGGCACTGCAACCACTGTCGGTGTGGAAGCTTTTCGAACAGCAGGCCGCGGTCGTGTTGCTGATTCTGCTATGCGCCGCGATCCTGGTACTGGTGTTGTTACACCTGAATCTGATCAGGCCGTTGCAGGAATTAGCGGAGAAAATGCGCCGCGCCGCGAAAAGTCAGCAGGACGAAAACACCGGTACCGCCAGCGAGTTAAGGCCGGGGCTGAAAGTAATGCATCGGCACTTCAGGGTGTTGCAAAAAATGGCCAAGCGAGATCCGGTAACCGGTCTTAACAACCGGGTAATTTTTGAAGACCGATTGTCACAGGCGATACTCGAAGGTAAGCGCAACGCGCGCAAATATGCATTGGTCATGATCGATATTCGCGGCCTCGACGATTTTGTGCAACACCGCGGCCAGTACATCGTGGACGCGCTGCTGCGACAGCTTGCCGAAGGTTTGCGAGAGTCTTTGCGCGAGAGCGATCACGTTGCCCGTTACGAGCGAAACCTGTTTGCGATATTACTCGAAGTACAACAACGCGATCAGCTAAATATCCTGATCGAGAAAATTTACCTGTCGATTACGCGACCCTACCAGATTCACGGACGCGAGTTTAAGTTAAGCGCGTTTTTCGGGATCGCAATTTACCCTGATCATGCGGTTGACGCGGCGGGTTTGTACCAGAATGCCAGCAGTGCCCTGGTTGGGGCTGAAAACAGCGAGTGGCCTATCCAGTTCTTCCGTGATGCCGGTGATGCAATCGACACCTCCGGGTTTACCATGATTCAGGCACTGCGTCGCGCCATAGACCACGATGAATTAAAACTGGTTTATCAACCGGTGGTCGATTTGCAAAGCTATGCCACTATTTACCTCGAAGCCCTGTTGCGCTGGAAGGACCCAGACCAGCACGATATCTCGATCGAGCAAACCATTCGCCTGGCCGAGCAAAATCACTTGATCAAACCGCTGACCAACTGGATATTCGAATCAGCCTGTAAGTTTGTCAGTCAATCCGACCTGGGCGAGGTCGCGGTTGGCATCAATTTATCGATGATCGATTTACATGACCTTCGCCTGCCTGCGCGGATCGATAGTTATTTGAAACAGTACCAGGTCAAACCTGCACAGATCGTTATCGAGATCACCGAGGGACAGATCATGCAGGAACCCGACGAAGTAATCGAAGTTCTGTCAAATCTCGGCGTCATGGGTTTGTCATTGTCGATAGACGATTTTGGTACCGGCCAGGCCTCGCTGACCTATCTGAAAGAGTTGCCGGTCGAAAAGCTCAAAATCGACCAATCCTTCGTGCGCGATATCGCCAGCAATGAAGATGATCAGTTGATCGTCAAGGCGACTATCGAGCTTGCGCATACCCTGGATTTGAAGGTGGTTGCCGAAGGCGTCGAATCGCTGGCGGTTTTTGATTTACTCACAGAAATGAATTGCGATCACGTGCAGGGTTATTACATCAGCCGCCCGCTCGAGGCCGGGCAGGTCACTAGCTGGCTTGAAACCTCGACTAAACCAGACCTCGCTCTGAAAGGCAGGTGATCTCATCGCCGACGATGACGTGATCCAGTACGCGAATATCAACCAGCGCCAGTGCTTTTTGTAAGCGCTCGGTGATACGAATATCCGCCTGGCTGGGTTCGCATACACCAGACGGGTGGTTATGCGCAAGAATGACTGCCGCGGCATTGTCAGCCAGCGCCTGCTTGACTACTTCGCGCGGATAGACGCTGGCGCCGTCGATGGTGCCGCGAAACATTTCCCGAAACGCAATCACACGATTACGATTATCGAGCATCAGGCAGGCGAAGACCTCGTGGTCATAGTCGCGCAGGCGGGCGCGCAGGTAATTCATGGTTTGGGTCGGGTTGGTCAGGCAATCCTCGTTTTCGAGTTTTTCCGCGAAATGGCGTGTCGCGATTTCGAGCGCTGCCTGTAACTGCCCGAATTTGGCCAGCCCCAGGCCTTTATGTGTGCAGAAACTTTTTACGTCAGCGTCGAGGATGCCGCGTAACGAGCCGTAGTCGAGTAATAATTGCCGCGCCAGGTCGACTGCGGAGCTACCGGCTACTCCGGTGCGTAGAAATATCGCCAATAGTTCGGCGTCCGACAGCGCCTTTGCGCCTCGGTATATGAGTTTTTCACGGGGTCTTTCGGCACTGGGCCAATCCGAGATTGCCATGGGTATTCCTTTACCTGTTGATCTCACGCGCTAAAATAGAACAAATGCAAGCACTCAGCAAGAAGAAAATATTACTCGGCGTTACCGGCGGTATCGCCGCCTACAAGGCGGCCGAGCTGCTGCGTCAGTTGATCAAGGCGGGTGCCGAGGTGCGCGTGGTGATGACGCCGTCGGCACAGGAATTCGTGCAGCCACTCACTTACCAGGCACTTAGCGGCCACCGGGTTTATATCGATTTGTTCGACGCCGAAGCCGATTCGGCGATGGATCACATTGAACTCGCGCGCTGGTGCGACCTGTTACTGGTGGCCCCGGCTTCGGCTAATTTTCTCGGCAAGTTGAATGCGGGATATGCCGATAACCTGCTGTTGACATTGTGCCTGGCGAGCAAGCAACCGGTGGCGGTTGCACCTGCGATGAATCAGCAAATGTTCGCTAACGCGGCGACCCGGGACAATATAGACCAGCTCAACGCACGCAAGGTGTTGGTGTGGGGGCCGGCCGATGGCGAACAGGCCTGTGGCGATGTCGGCCCGGGACGCATGCTCGAACCCGAGCAGCTGGTGAATAATGTTGTACTGCATTTTATGCCCGGACAACTGGAGGGGGTCGAATTGTTGCTCACCGCGGGACCGACCAGGGAAGCTATCGATCCGGTACGTTATATCAGTAATCGCAGTTCCGGCAAGATGGGTTACGCGCTCGCCGAGGCTGCGCTGAAGGAGGGTGCGAATGTAACCCTGGTCAGTGGCCCGGTCGCTCTGCCGGCGCCGCAGGGAGCAGCACTGGTCGCGGTTGAGTCGGCGCAGCAAATGTATGACGCGGTGATGCGGCAGGCATCACAGAGTGATATTTTCATCGCCTGCGCCGCGGTTACCGATTACCGGGTGGATCAGGCGGCGGACCATAAAATCAAAAAAGCTGCCGGTGAGATGTCGCTGCAACTGGTGCCAAACGCCGATATCCTGGCTGCGGTCAGCGCGCTCGAAAAGCGCCCGTTCTGCGTTGGCTTCGCCGCGGAAACCCGGCAACTGGAAGAATACGCCCTCGATAAACTGAAACAGAAGAATCTCGACATGATCGCGGCTAACCAGGTCGGCGACAGCGACAGTGGATTTGAAACCGATTTCAACCAGCTCGAAGTTTTCTGGCCGCAAGGGCGGCAAAGTATCGAACGCGCGACTAAAACCGAGATCGCGAAACAGCTTATCGAATTAATAGCCGAACGTTATACTGCTAGCCGTAGTTAACAGGTAACCCCGAGCATGACAGTAAAAAAGAGTAGTGTTGCGGAAATTCTGATCGAGGCTTTGCCTTATATCCAGGGGCTCGATCAGAAAACCGTGGTAATCAAGTTTGGCGGCAACGCGATGGTCGATGAAGCGCTCAAGAGTAGCTTCGCGCAGGATATCGTGTTGTTAAAACAGGTCGGTGTGAACCCGGTCATCGTGCATGGCGGGGGGCCGCAAATCGGCAAGTTACTCGAACAAATCGGCAAAAAGAGCCGATTTATCGAAGGCATGCGCGTCACTGACCATGAAACCATGGACGTGGTTGAAATGGTTCTGGGTGGCCAGGTTAACAAGCAGATTGTCTCGCTGATCAATCGCCATGGAGGACGGGCGGTTGGGCTTACCGGTAAGGACGGCGGCATGATCAGTGCACGTAAGATGAAGCTCGCCGGGAATGACGCGAAAGCCAACGATCTCGGCCAGGTTGGCGAGGTAGAGTCAATCGATCCTGCCGTGGTAGCGATGCTGGAGCACGGTGATTTTATCCCGGTTATCGCCCCCATTGGCGTCGGTGCCGACGGTTCTTCGTATAACATTAATGCCGACCTGGTTGCCGGTGAGCTGGCCCGGGTGCTTGATGCTGAGAAATTATTGTTGTTAACCAATACCCCTGGCGTGCTTGACCCGGAGGGTAATCTGTTAACCGGTCTTAGCGCCACTGAAACAGAGCGCCTGATTGCCGATGGCGTTATTCATGGCGGAATGTTGCCAAAGGTTCGTTGTGCGCTGGACGCGGTGAAGGCGGGAGTGCGCACCAGTCAGATCATCGATGGCAGGGTAAAGCATTCAGTGTTGCTGGAGTTGTTGACCAGCACCGGGGTAGGCACCCTGATCCAGGGTGCAAATGACAGTATAGAGAGCTAATCAGCCTCGGCTTTGAGCAACCGATAGCGCGCCAGGTCGGTTTCATATTGCTCATTGATTTTGTTCTTCTCCATCATCTTCGAGTCCAGTTGTGCGTTCCTGATTTCCAGTTTGCGCGAAAAATGTTCGATTTTTTGTGCCAGCCCGCCGGGTACTTCATTACCTTTGGAAAGATAATTTTCCTCGGCGCTGGTTTGCAGTTGTTGCAGGGTTTTCTGAGTTGTCATTAAGCTTTTGTTGATCAACTGAATCACCGAATCGAGCACCTCGATCCGATCGTTACGCGCCAGATCAAGTTCGTTTTCGTTGCTGAAAGTCATCAGCAATACCTGGTCTTTTTGATACTGCAACTTATCAAGCCTGGCCTGGGCGGCCTGTTCTTCTTCCAGCTTGAGTTTGGCTGCGGCTTCGGTGGCTAGTTCGGCTTCGGATTTGGCGGCTTCCCTGGTATTGAGCACCACGCCCTGGGGATTTAGTTGTTGATGTTTCTTTTTGGATTGGTCCGCAGGCAGGCGATCGCTGTAGCGTATCTGCCCGTCTCCATCAATCCACTTGTAAAGTGCGGCGGCGTTGGCCAAATTGGAAAAGGCGCAAAGTGCCACAGTTATCAGTGAAACTGACAATAGTATCAGGTTGACTCTTACAGGCATGCTCGTAGCGCGCACAGTATTGTTTTGTCCTTAACCGCACAGGTTCACTTAAAACGTAACAAGCATAATAGTTTATATATCGTGACTTTTCATTAATTTAGGCACTACGGCCGGGACAGCAGGCTTGCCACAGGGGTATGCAGCGCCTGCCAATAATGCTGATCTCCGGGCGATGTCACCAGCACCGCAACACCGATATTTTCGGCTTGCCAGCCAGAATCGATGGCGATTCGATGCTGGTTTTTCGAGCGCAGGTTTTGCGCTTTGCTCATATAGCGTACAACCTGTTCATGTTTGAGAATTGCACCCGAGTTCTCGCCGCGTTGGACATCGGTCGACAAATTGTTTTCATAGACCAGGTAACGGTGGTGAATCTGGTCGCTGATGTCCTGGTCACCGGGAGACTGAAGCTCAATCACCAGATTGTTTTTATCGCGCGATACGGTGAGTTTAAGATCAATCGGTGACTGCTGCTGATTCGCCTGCTGGATTTTTTGCAGAATATTGTTGCTGCCGCGCACTTCCCTGCCGTTAACAAAAAACTCGGGTGTATAAATGGTAGATTGCTGGTTGTTGGTGCCCAGCTGGCGTTGCCTGCGGGTGTTGGCAGCGCTCGAAAAACGGTCCTTCCAGCCAAGGTAGTCCCAGTAGTCGACGTGGAAGGCGAGTGCGAGCACGTCGAGTTCATCTTTGGGTACTTCGATCAGGCGCGATAGCCAACGATCGGCAGACGGACAGCTACTGCAGCCTTCCGAGGTATAGAGTTCGACCACCGCGGTTTGTTTGTCACCGCTGCTGACCACTATAGGATCGCCGGCAAAGGCAGGCAGGGAAAACAGACTGGTCAGTAGCAGGAGTCGAAGCATGGTGCACCTTGAGTTTACATTGCAGTAGCCTACATAGACTGTCTTTGCCAGCTTGAGTTCAGTCGATACCGTATTCTGTGCGGTAGGCTTCGATCGCATCATGGTGCTGGTTTTGATCGCTGCCGTGCAGGTATTCAAGGATATGGTCGAGCTTGATGATCGAGATTACACGCAAGCCCTGTTGCTCGAGTTCCTGAATTGCGGAAAGTTCACCCAGCCCCTTTTCCTGGCGATCGAGCGCAATGGTGACTGCACAAACCTCGGCGCCGAAGTCGTCGATTAACTCGATAGCCTCACGAATTGCGGTGCCGGCGGTAATCACGTCATCGATAATCATTACGCGACCCTTGATTTCAGCACCGACGATATTGCCGCCCTCACCATGATGTTTTGCTTCCTTGCGGTTGAACGCATACGGAATGTCGCGTTGATGCTGCTGGAACAAGGCGCTCGCGGTAATCGCGGCCAGCGGGATACCCTTGTAAGCGGGGCCGAACAGCAGGTCGAAATCGATTTCGGCCTGTTGGATCGCATCGGCATAGAATTCGGCCAGTGCCGCAAGATCCGCACCGCGATTGAAAATTCCGGCATTGAAAAAGTAGGGGCTGACGCGACCCGATTTAAGCGTGAATTCACCGAACTTGAGGGCGCCGCGCTGCAGGCAATAGTCGACGAAGCGAGATTGATAGGCTTGCATAAAAGATTCGTTATTAGTCGTATATCTTAAGTCATGTATCATATCGCCAGATTTCAATATTGGTAGCAGTTTAAATGCGCGTGATCTCAGTTAACACCAACGGTATTCGTGCTGCGGCACGCAAGGGTTTTTTCGACTGGTTGCCTCGCCAACGCGCGGATTTCATCTGCGTGCAGGAAACCAAGGCCCAGGTCGATCAGCTGGATCAGCCAATGTTTCACCCGCGGAATTATTTCTGCAACTACTTCGACGCGTTGAAAAAGGGTTACTCGGGCACGGCGATTTACAGCAAGGAACAGCCGTTGCAGGTGATCCGCGGTTACGGTGAATCCGAGTTCGATAACGAAGGGCGTTACCTGGAGTACCGTTATAAGAATTTGTCGGTTATCTCATTGTATGCACCATCCGGTTCTTCGGGCGACCACCGCCAGGAATCCAAATGGCGATTCATGCACAGTTTCCTGTTGCATTTGCAGTCGTTGCGGCGTAAACGCCGTGAATTCATTATTTGCGGTGACTGGAATATTGCGCATCAGAATATTGATTTGAAAAACTGGCGTTCGAACCAGAAGAACTCCGGTTTTCTGCCCCAGGAACGCGACTGGCTGACCGATTTGTTCGATCGTGTTGGCTATGTCGATGCCTTTCGCGCGGTCGATAAACGTGAGGAGCAATACACCTGGTGGTCAAATAGGGGTCAGTCCTGGGATAAGAATGTGGGTTGGCGTATCGATTACCAGATTGTTACCCCTGGACTGAAGGACTGTATTCAGCGCGCTCGGATCTATAAGGATCGGCGCTTTTCTGATCACGCGCCGTTAATCATGGACTACGACCTTGAGCTCGCGCGCTAGTGCGGACCGGAACTGACAGCTGGGTTGACACGCTGAAGCTGTTTCGTCACCGGCGGGTGGTGACAATGCTGTTTCTCGGCTTTTCGGCGGGCATCCCACTGCTGTTGATATTCTCGTCTTTGAGCCTGTGGCTGCGCGAAGCGGGAGTCGAACGGGCGGTGGTAACTTACTTCAGTTGGGCCGCGCTCGGCTATTCGTTCAAGTTTGTCTGGGCTCCGCTGGTCGACCAATTACCCTTGCCATGGTTGACCAGGCTGCTGGGACGTCGACGCGGCTGGATGCTGCTCGCCCAGCTTGCTATTGCTGCCGCGATACTGCTGATGGCCTCGATCGATCCGCAGCAAAGCGATTCCAGCCTGACGCTGATGGCGCTGGCGGCTGTGATGCTGGGCTTTTCCTCGGCGACGCAGGATATTGTCATCGATGCCTACCGCATCGAGTCGGCTGAACCCGAGTTGCAGGCGATGATGTCGTCAACCTATATTGTCGGATATCGCCTCGCCATGCTGGTGGCGGGGGCGGGCTCGCTGTACCTGGCGCAGGGTTTTGGCAGCTCCAGTGAAATTTATAATTACCAGGCATGGCAATACACCTATTCATTGATGGCGATGATGATGATGGTGGGCGTGGCGACAACGCTGGTGATCAGTGAGCCGCAAAGAGGGGCGGCGAAGGTCTATCTGGAAAGCGCCTGGGAATATGTACGTTTCGTATTCCTGTTTGCAGTCACTGTTGCTGGATTTATCACATTTTATGTTTTATCGGGCGGAATCGCCGCGCAGTTGAAGACTCAATTATCAAGTGTTTTCGGTAATACTATTTTGGCAGCATCACTGGTTGAAGGGCTGCGTCTGGCAGGCGCGTTGGCGGCTGCATGGTTGCTGTCTTTTGTGTTAGTCAAATTGAAGGTCGCGCGTTACCAAATGGTGGAACGAACCTACCTCATGCCGGTACGGGATTTCTTCGATCGTTATGGCGGATCGTTTGCGTGGACCTTGCTCGCGTTGATCGGGCTGTATCGTATTTCCGACATCGTGCTTGGCGTAATATCGAATGTGTTTTACAAGGATCTGGGATTCAGCAAGAGCGAAATTGCCGACGTGGTCATAGTCTTCGGCATATTTATGACCATACTGGGAGGCTTGCTCGGGGGTTTGCTGGCGGCGCGGGTTGGCGTGATTCGCATTATGTTGCTGGGCGGGGTGCTCGCGGCGGCAACCAATTTGTTGTTCATGTTGCTGGCTCAAATCGGCCACGACATGTTCTGGCTTTACCTGGTGATATCGGCCGACAATCTATCGGCGGGAATTGCCAGCGCCGCGTTTGTGGCGTTTCTATCCAGTCTGACCAATGTTTCCTTTACCGCGATGCAATACGCCATTTTCAGCTCATTGATGACGCTTATACCCAAATCACTGGGCGGTTATTCAGGGTCGATGGTCGATACCATGGGATATTCCAGTTTCTTTCTGCTCACCGCGATTCTCGGCCTTCCGGTATTATTGTTGATTCTCGTCGTCGGTAAACGCTTCGAAACTCGCGATCAATCTGTATAGATTATTGTATAGTGTGCGCCCGCAAACGATTACTCTGACAAGCGATGAATAACTCTGAAAAACTATTCAAACAGGCCGGCCTGGTAATTCCGGGCGGGGTTAATTCACCGGTACGCGCCTTCAACGCCGTAGGTGGCACCCCACCGTTTATCGATCGTGCCGAGGGCGCTTACCTGATCGACGTCGATGGTAAGCGCTATATCGACTATGTCGGCTCCTGGGGTCCGATGATTTGCGGTCATGCCCACCCTGAAATCATTGCCGCGGTTACCGAGGTCGCGCAGAAAGGATTGAGTTTTGGTGCGCCATCGCCACTCGAGGTTGAGCTGGCACAGCGTATCTGCGAGCTGATGCCGAATATCGACCTGGTACGCATGACCTGTTCCGGCACCGAAGCCGCCATGAGTGCTATTCGCCTCGCGCGTGGATTTACCGGGCGCGACAAAATCGTCAAGTTCGAAGGCTGCTACCACGGACATGCCGATTCATTGCTGATCAAGGCCGGTTCGGGTGCGTTGACCCTGGGTGTGCCGAGTTCACCCGGGGTTCCGTCGGTGCTTGCCGAGCATACGATCACTCTCGAGTACAATAATAGCGAGCAGGTCAGGCAGGCGTTTGCCGAGATCGGTAGCGAAATTGCCTGCGTCATCGTCGAACCGGTGGCGGGTAACATGAATTGCGTACCGCCGGTCAGCGGCTTTTTGCAAACCCTGCGTGAATGCTGCGATCAATCTTCCAGCCTGCTGATCTTTGATGAAGTCATGACCGGATTTCGCGTTGGTCTCGGTGGGGCGCAGCAACGTTTCAATATCGTTCCTGATTTAACCACGCTTGGCAAGATCATCGGCGGCGGTATGCCGGTTGGCGCCTTCGGCGGAAAACAGGAGATTATGCATCATATTGCGCCGCTTGGGCCGGTCTACCAGGCAGGCACCCTGTCCGGCAACCCGGTGGCCATGGCGGCCGGATTAAAGACCCTGGAAATTATTTCACGCCCTGGGTTTTTTGAAGATTTAACACAGCGAACCGGGCAACTCGTGCAGGGCATTCTTGCCGCGGCCGAAGCTAACAATATCGAGCTGTGTGCTAACCAGGTGGGTGCGATGTTTGGCCTGTTTTTCACCGACCAGTCAGAGGTCAGTAGTTTCAGCCAGGTGAGTGCCTGCAACCTCGAAACATTCAAACATTTCTTCCACGGCATGTTGACGCGTGGGATCAATCTTGCCCCGTCAGCTTATGAAGCAGGGTTTGTCAGCGCGATGCACGGAGATGCCGAGATTGAGCAGACGATTGAGGCCGCCGCGGCAACTTTCGCGGAACTCTAAAAAAGACGATTCTTAGAGGCCGAGCATGCCTTTTTTCAGCTTCTTGTCTGCCGGATGATTACCGAGCCAGATTTCGAGTAACGCGTTTTTGAAATCATCACCGGGAATCTGCCCGAGTTGCTGCTCGTTTTTACTGATGCTGACTCCCTTGCCGGGGATATAGTCGAACCGGTACTGATCTTTGGCTAGCGTACTGGTTTGAAAGTATCTGTAGAATTGATCGATGCGTGCCTGCAATTGTTTCAAGGTTTCAGCGTTTTGATTTTGTTCGAAGCCTTCGCGCCAGGCATCCAGTAATTTCTCACTGGCAACCTCCTTGTAGACAAAATAGAGCTGTATCCGCCAGGGCCCCGGGCTGGATAGAATTTCAGCGACATCGTCAGACCTGGCGGGTAGATACAATGCACCGACGTACACGTCTACCCAGAATTTTCCCCGCAGGCCGACTCCGTTAAGTACCAGCGGCTGACCGCCTTCAGTCTTGATTTCATCATCGATGAAAACACCCGATATTTCGGCAGCGGTGGTTAGCGCGCTAAACAGACATAAACAGGTTGTGAGTATCGCTCTACGCATGGCAGCAATTTCCCCGAGATGGATCCGCTGCAGTTTATGCCCCGACCGCGGGAATTGGAACCCCGTAAGGATATCCTCCAGTTATTCGTCGATCGCTTCTGGTTTGATGTATTGAATTACACCCAACCTGATCAGCTCGGCATGCAGTATTACCGCGCGGTCATTGCATTCTGGAATTTCCAGCAGACGCTGTTTCAGGGTTGTTTCCAGCGGCAACAGGTATATGAGCTGGTAGAGGATTTCACAGAATCCCTGGTTATCGTCACGAATTCTGCCCTCCTGGGCGCTGATATGGTCGAGAAGTTCGAGCATATAGCGATACTGATCGGGAATTTCAGGCGGACTGGTTTCCTCGAGGATTTTGATATCGGCCAAAGTCAGCCCATCGCTTTGGGTGTGGGTCGTCAGAATTTCGAAACGCTGGACTCCGAGAGCGGTTATTCCGAGCAGGCCATCGGGGCGGTGTTCCCAATCATTGATCGCGGCTGTCGTCCCCACCGAGTGGATATCGGTCTCGACGAGTGTTTCTTCTCCCTTGTGAATCAGCACTACTCCAAACAGGCTATTCGCGCGCATGCAGTTGGCGATCATGTCGACGTAACGAGGTTCGAAAATCTTGAGTCCCAGCGTGTTACCCGGTAGCAATACCGTTTTCAACGGGAAGAGCGGGATTTCAGCCATGCACTGTCACTGCCGCATTACCTGCTTAATGCCCCCAGCGGGGCGACAGATCGTTGTCGATACCGAGTTGATCCAGGATGCGCGCAACGATGAAATCAACCAGTTCAGATACCTTGTCTACCCCATGGTAGAACCCGGGATTGGGCGGCAATATTACCACTCCGAGGCGTGATAGTTTAAGCATGTTCTCGAGGTGAATACTGGAGAAAGGGGTTTCCCGGGGTACCAGAATCAAGGTCTTGCGTTCCTTGATTGCGACATCGGCGGCGCGGTGGATCAGATTATCGCTGCTGCCGACCGCGATCGAGCCAAGACTGCCCATGCTGCAGGGGCAAACTACCATGGCATCAGCCACGGAGGAACCACTTGCCGGCGGTGCTGTCCACTGATCCTTGGAGTAAACGCTGATCAAGTCTGGATCGGCATCGAAATAACTGACCAGTTGTTGCTTCATTTTCTGTGTTGATCCGGTGAGTTTCAACTCGGTTTCCATGGCGACCACGATCTGCCCAGGTTGTGAAGTAATAAACTGTACCTTGATGTTCTTTTGCAGACAACACTCAAACAGGCGCAGAGTATATTCAGCGCCGGAAGCTCCAGTCATCGCCAGAGTAATGGTCTTCGGGGTCATGAATTGATGATTTCTTTGTCGGCTTCTACCAGTTTGTCGGTGGCCTGCGAGAGCCGTGCGACCAGGTTTTCGAGAAAGATTCGATAATAACGTAACTGGGTTTCAGTGGATGCCTGCTCCATCAGGGAGGCGCTGACACTCATTAATGAAACTTCGGTACGTGCAACAATGGTGGCGTTACGGGGTTGGTTAGTCAGGAAAGCGATTTCGCCGAAGCAGTCGCCCTGTTTCATGGTGCCGACAACCTTGTCATTTTTTACCACGTCTACTCCACCCCTGGCGATGATATAAAAAGCCGTTTCCTGCTCACCCTCGGTGACGATTACCTCGCCTTTGGCGAATTCCTTCCACTCGCTGGCATTGACGACCTCGGTGATCTGCTCGTCGCTGAAGTCTTTGAAAAAGGCCAGAAAGCGCAGCGTTTTCCATTTCTCCTGCATGTCGATACGCTCGCCCACGCCACGCAGTCGGCCAAAGGAATTACTCAAATCCCTGGCCAGCAGGTAAGCCGAATCGTAACGGTTGTAAATGATTTTATGCATCGATTTTTCGACGATATCGGCGATGTGTTGCGGCACCTCGAAGTTGACTTCCATAATTGGTTCGGGATCGAGGTTGGTGATTTTGTAAATCAGTGACTCGAGGCTACCCGCCTTGTAAGGGGTTTTTTTCGCCAGCAACGAGTACATCACCGCGCCCAACGAGTAAATGTCGGATTGTGCAACAAGGCGTTTCTCCTCGGTCAACTGTTCGGGCGGCATATACATCGGCGATCCCTGTACCTCGGTATCATGTCCTTCGAAGCCGACGTCGACATGGGCGATGCTGAAGTCCATGATTTTCACTTCGCCGTCGTTACTGAGCATGATATTACCCGGTTTCAGATCACGATGAATAATACCTTCCCGATGCACGTAGTCGAGACCCTTGGCGCACTGGTAGATTACATCGACAATCTGGTTCGGGGTAAGCGTTCGACTCCCGGAAACGTACTCCTGCAGCGTCTGCCCATCGACGAATTCCATCACGATGTAATTGAGATCTCCTTCCTGTCCGGCGTCGTAAACGCTGACTACGGAAGGGTGATGCATGCGCCCGGCGCTATAAACCTCGGCAAAAAATCCTTCGCGCAACTTTTGTTTGGTCGCGTCATCCATATCACTCGCCGAATGCGCAACCTTGATTGCCACGGTACGCTGAACGAAAGGATCGAAAGCCTCGTAGACAATGCCCATAGCGCCACGTCCGATACGTCGCTTTATCTCATATTTGGCTATTTTTGTAGGTCTTTGTGATTTCGCAGACATACCTGAATTCTAGTTTTGCATCGTCTGGATTAGACGTTGATGGATATTATCAAAGCCGCCATTACTCATGATTACGACCTGATCCCCTGGCTGACAATTGTGTAACAGGTAATCGATGATTTGTTGTGTATCAGTTTTTACCTCTACTATTGTAGGTGTAGTTTCAGCCATTTGCTTCATATCCCATTGCAGATCGGGAGTTTCGCAAAGTAAAACCAGATCAGCGGTAGCAATCGAGCGGGCAAGTCGGGTGCCGTGTACTCCTGATTTCATCGTATTGGAACGTATATCCAGCACCGCGATCAGGCGACCGCTGGAATTTTCTTTCAATGCCTGCAGGGTGAGCGCGATCGCGGTAGGGTGATGCGCGAAATCATCGATGATTTTCACCCCGTTGATTTCCGCGATGACTTCCTGGCGTCGCTTGACGCCGTTGTATTTACCTAAGGCCTCGAGCGAAGTTTCTATCGCCACCCCGGCATGGCGTGCGGCGATGATTGCAGCGCTCGCGTTCAACGCGTTGAACTGGCCCTTTTGCGATAGTTCGAGCGAGTGGCTGTTGCTACCTTGATGCAGAGTATTTTGTGTAAGGAAAAAGTCGGCCTGTGGATTACTCGCGGAGAATTCCAGCTGCTCGCTCCAGCAGCCCATTTGCATAACATCACGCAATGCCTCGTCATCCTGATTGACGATTACCAGCGCGCTCGCCGGCAGGGTACGTATCAGGTGATGGAACTGTCGCTTGATCGCGGCCAGATCATCGAAAATATCTGCATGGTCAAATTCGAGGTTGTTCAGTACCAGCGTGCGCGGGTGATAGTGGACAAATTTGGAGCGCTTATCGAATAGCGCAGAATCGTACTCGTCGGCTTCGATGACGAAAAAAGGGTCGCTGCCGAGCTTGGCTGACTGGGGGAAATTCTGACTTATCCCGCCAATCAGGTAGCCGGGGTCGAGGTCGGCGTAATCCAGTATCCACGCCAGCATACTGCTGGTGGTGGTCTTGCCATGGGTGCCGGCGACGGCAAGTACCCAGCGCCGATGCAGGACTTCTTCGTAGAGCCACTGGGGCCCCGAGGTGTAGCGTAGTCCGCGCTCGATGATAGCTTCAAACTGCGGATTGCCACGCGTGATTGCGTTGCCGACGATAAATACATCGCAGTCTTCGGGTAAGGCTTCAGCGTCAAAACCATGATGCAACTCGATGCCGGCCTGTTCGAGCTGGGTACTCATGGGCGGGTAAACATTGGCATCGGAACCCGTTACCTCGCAGCCGAGCTCACGCGCAATTTGTGCTATGCCGGCCATAAAGGTGCCGCAAATTCCAAGGATGTAAATCTTCACTAGAAAAACCAGATAACGGTGAATTGGTAAACAACGAAGTAATTGAACGATATCATAGCTGAAAGATGCGTTGATATTTCGAAAGCACGCTTAAAAATTAGCGAAAGTACTGCTAGATTCCAGATCAGGATAACCAGGGTCACGTAGATTAACAGGTTATCCATACTTTCAGTGTAATCGGTCACGCTGCGATACACCGGAATCGTGACCGCGGTGATGATCATGTTGATCCCGACCAGGGCCGAGAAGGTCTGCTCAAATCGGGCCAGCGAAGTCTTCCAGCGCAGCCCGACCCAGGCAATCAGACCCAGCATTCCCAGTTCCAGTGTAATTTGCGCGCAGACCGCTGCATAGCTGCGCTGCTCGTCGACCAGCAGCGAACCGAGCAGGAGATAACTGAAAACGGTAAGCGCGATACTATGAGGGCTGCAGGGCAGGCGCTGCGGGCTTGATAGCAGCAGACACATTAAACCGTAGTGCTTGAGGCTAAGCAGCCATTGCCCGATGATGATTTGCATGTGCGACATCATAACTGGTTAAAAACACAACACAATAAGACGGTAAAATGAATGGGTAAAATACGCCAGTTGGTTATAATAACGGGCTTTTGATCCGTGAATTAAATGAGCCAGTCACCAGCCACCGATTTGAGTAGCTTCCAGGGTCTGATCCAGACCTTGCAAAATTACTGGTCCGAACAGGGCTGCGTAATTATGCAGCCGCTGGATATGGAAGTCGGCGCCGGTACTTTTCATCCGGCAACCTTTATTCGGGCCATTGGTCCTGAACCCTGGCGCGCGGCTTACGTGCAACCGAGCCGGCGGCCTGGCGACGGACGCTACGGCGAAAACCCCAACCGCCTGCAACATTATTTTCAGTTTCAGGTGATACTCAAGCCTTCACCCGACAATTTCCAGGAATTGTATCTGGCCTCTCTCGAAGCCCTCGGTCTGGATATGCTGGTGCATGATGTCCGCTTCGTCGAAGACGACTGGGAATCACCAACCCTCGGCGCCTGGGGCCTGGGCTGGGAAGTCTGGTTGAATGGCATGGAAGTATCCCAGTTTACCTACTTTCAACAAGTCGGTGGTCTCGAATGCCGTCCGGTATCGGGTGAAATCACATACGGTATCGAGCGTCTGGCGATGTACCTGCAGGGTGTAGACAGCATTTTCGACCTGGTATGGAGCAGGGGGCCGCAGGGGATTATTACCTACGGTGATGTCTATCATCAAAACGAAGTTGAACAATCGACCTATAACTTTGAACTTGCCGATACCGACGCGCTGTTTCACTGGTTCGATGTCTGCGAATCGCAATCTCAGCAATTGGTTGAGAAGAAACTGCCCCTGCCCGCTTACGAACAGGTGATGAAAGCTTCGCATGCGTTTAACCTGCTCGATGCGCGACACGCAATATCGGTGACCGAGCGTCAGCGATTCATTCTACGGGTGCGCAGCTTGTCCCGCGGCGTCGCGGAGTGTTATTTCGCGTCACGCGAAACGCTTGGATTTCCGTTGCTCAGGCAGGAGGCTGGTAATGAGTAGCGATTGCCTGATCGAAATTGGTACCGAAGAATTACCGCCGCGGGCGCTACAGTCGCTGGCACAAAATTTTGCCCGACAGGTTGAGCAGAGTTTGCGCGAAAACAAGCTGGCCTCGGCCTCGGTCGAGGTGTTCGCTACCCCGCGTCGCCTTGCCATGCTGCTACGCGACACGCAGTTGCAGCAAGCCGATCAACTGCTCGAGAAACGCGGCCCTGCGCTCGATGCGGCGTTTGACGACGACGGCAAACCATCGCGTGCCGCGCTTGGCTTTGCCGCATCCTGTGGTGTCGATTTCGATCAACTCGAACGTCGTGAAACTGCCAAGGGTAGCTGGTTGTACTTTTGCACAACTCAGGCCGGCCGCAGCTTACAGGACCTGTTGCCAGGGCTGGTGGCGAATGCGTTGGCTGGACTGCCAATTCCAAAACGCATGCGCTGGGGAGATCGCAATGATGAATTTGTGCGCCCGGTCAAATGGCTGGTGATGATGATCGGCAGTGAAGTCGTCGATGCTGAAATCTTTGGGCTGAGTGCTGGTAAGCGTAGTTACGGACACCGGTTTCATGCTCCCGCAAGCCTGGAAATCACCTCGGCTGGGGAGTACGAACAGATTCTGTTCTCCCGGGGACAGGTAATTGCAAGCTATGAACAGCGTCGTGACACCATCCGCAATCTGGTCGAACAAGCGGCCACACGGCTCGGTGGTGTGGCCCATATCGAAGACGCGTTACTCGACGAAGTCACTGCGCTGGTCGAGTATCCGATCGTGGTATGCGGTCAGTTCGATGCGAAATTCCTTGAGCTGCCAGCTGAAGTTTTGATCATGACCATGCAGGTGAATCAGAAATATTTCGCCCTGTTCGATAGCGAAGGTGCATTGTTGCCTCAGTTTATCGCCATCGCCAATATCGACAGTCGTGAACCCGAAGTGGTTGCCAGCGGCAATGAGCGTGTGATTCGCCCGCGCTTCGCCGATGCCGGCTTTTTCTTCGCCCAGGACCGCAAACAGGGACTGGATGTGATGCGTTTTCGTCTCGACAGCGTCGTCTTCCAGGAAAAGCTCGGCAGTCTGGGCGACAAGACCAATCGCATTATCCGCCTCGCCAAGTACATAGCGAGTCATCTGGGTGCCGACCAGGACCTGGTGCGTCGTGCAGCTGATCTTTGCAAGGCCGACTTGATGAGCGAGATGGTAGCGGAGTTCCCAAAGTTACAAGGGGTGATGGGGCGTTATTACGCGCAGTATCAACAGGAAGAACCATCTGTATGTACCGCAATTGAACAGCATTACTGGCCTCGACATGCGGGGGACCAGCTACCACAAAGCACAGTTGCACAGTCGATCGCACTGGCTGATCGACTCGACAGCCTGGTGGGCATTTTTGCCATTGGTGAAAAACCGGGTGGCGATAAGGACCCCTTTGCGCTGCGCCGTGCCGCACTCGCGGTACTACGCATCATTGTCGAAAATCGACTGGCGCTGGATCTTGCAGACTTGTGCGTGGTTGCCGCTGACGGTTATATCAACCAGATTGACGCGCATCCGGCCATTGCCGGAGTCATCGAGTTTGTGTTCGATCGCCAGCGTGCCTACTACCAGGAACAGAATATCGGCTTCGATGTTGTCGATGCGGTCACATATAGCCGCTCCGGGTTGCTTTATGATTGCGATTTGCGTATCAGGGCAGTTCAGGAGTTTCAAAACCACGAATCCGCCCAGGCGCTGGCCGCGGCCAATAAACGCATCACCAACATCCTCAGGAAACAAGCGGCAACAGATAGGGCGGTTGATCAGAAATTGTTGCGGGAAGACGCCGAGAAACAGCTCTTTGAACAGCTACAGGTACTGAAGCAGGGGGCGGCGGAACAATTTTCACAAGGCAACTATTTGCAGGGACTGGAACAATTGGCCGAGTTGAGACCCGCAGTCGATTTGTTCTTTGACGAAGTAATGGTGATGGTTGATGATGTCGCGATGAGAGACAATCGGCTTGCACTACTCGATCAACTGTTGCAAGGTTTTCGCTTAGTCGCGGACTTTTCACGAATTCAGTCCTGAAGGATCCGTGTCAGATAGGAGATTCGAGTGCCCAAAATGGTTATCCTGGACCGAGATGGCGTCATCAACCACCTGATGGATGATGATGTAACTACTGTTGATGGTTGGGATCCTATACCAGGCAGTATTGAGGCAATCAATCGATTAAAAAAGGCGGGTTACCTGGTTACTATCGCCTCTAATCATTCGGGAATTGCCAGCGGCCATTACAACGAGCAGGAATTACAGGAAATGCATGCAAAAATGCAGCGCCTGCTTGCCACCCGGGGTGCCAGTGTCGATGGTATCTTCTACTGTCCGCATGGCCCGCAGGCAAATTGTATCTGTCGTAAACCTAAGCCGGGGTTGTTGTTTCAAATTGCCAAAAAGTTTGCCATTGATTTATCACAAACGCCGCTGGTAGGGGACAATATCAGTGATATTCGGGCAGCCAGGATGGCCAATGCAAAACCAGTTTTGGTGCGTACCGGAAAAGGGGAGTATGTAATGCAGAATTTTCCAGAAGCGCTTGATGTTCCCGTTTACGATGATCTGGCCCACTTCGTTCGCGATACTTTGCGACGCAAGTAGGATTTATCCTTGGTTAGCCCGCTTTACAAATTCTGGTTAGGAGTACGTTCAACTTTTTTCTGGATAACATTCCTGCCATTTGTGCTGTTGTGTGCTGTTTTGCTATCGCTAATGTTCCCCCTGCCGCTGAAATATCGGATTGCAGTAATAAAAGCGTGGATAAGTTGCTCGCTGGCGTGTTTACGCATATTTTGCGGGCTTAAATATTCCATCGAAGGGCTGGAAAATATTCCCGAAAAAGGGTTTATTGTCATGAGCAAACATAGTTCTACCTGGGAAACGATAGCTATACAGCGTTTTTTTCGCCCTCTGGTCTGGGTGGTAAAGCGTGAGTTAACCTGGATTCCTTTTTTCGGCTGGGGCCTGAAAGCGATGGATGCGATCGCATTGAATCGGGGCACCGGACGCAAGGCTATTAATCAGCTCATTCGGGAAAGCCAGTATCACATGGATAATGGTCGCATCCTGATGCTCTTTCCCGAGGGCACGCGGGTGCTGCCGCAACAACAAAAGCCATTCAAAATCGGCGGCGCGATCGTGGCGCAACGTACTGGCTACGCGGTGCTGCCGATAGCGCATAATGCCGGTGAATTCTGGCCGCGACATAGCTGGATCAAATGGCCTGGCACTATTCGCGTCGTTATCGGAAAACCCATCGACCCCACCGGCAAAAAAGCCGAACAAATTATTGGTGAAGTGTCGACCTGGGTTGTGAGTGAATGCGAGCGCATCAGCGACCATGCTCAATTGCAACGAATAGGTGTTCTATAATCACCGTTATCCCGGGCACGAGCATGCCTGCCCAGTCAGTTGAAAGGATTGCGGGTTATTGCCGATGCGTTTCAAACTAATAGTATTACTATTCCTGTACACCAGTCTGGCTGAAGCTGAATCGACCGGAGTCGCGCTTGATATTGCGAGCTATAAATCGGACTGGCAGTTTGATAGCGGTGTGCGCGAGGCAAAAATTACCAGCATCAGTTTTCAAATCGAAGAAAAACTCGAGGCCGGGTTAATCGTGGGTGGGGGTATAGGTTATTTCGATATGAGTGTGCGCGGCAACTCTAATGTGAGTACACAAGATTTTGACGGGCAATATCTGGAGATTTACATGCATCATCCATTTCCTGTTAGCGAGCGCATATCGATACACGGGGCGTTTGCTTATCGTTACTATTCGGGTAATGGCAATAACAGGGACGAGCGGGAGGATATAGACTGGAACGAAGTCAACTTGCAAATTGGGGTCGGAGTGCGTTTTTCCCACTTGAGAATTACCCCGTTTGCAGCCTACTACAATGTTGATGGCGATATCAGCGACGATATTAGCACTGGCTCGTTCGAAAATGATGATTCGGTAAGCCAGGGTGTCAGTCTGGATTATTTCACCGATGACAACGGGTTCATTCGCCTGGAGGTCAGGTCAGGCTATCAGGCCGGGGGTCGAATCAGCTTCGAGCGACGCTATTAGAGAGCATTCGTGTAAAGGCTTTTATTTTTGGCGTAATAGTCTACCATTCCGTCTACTCCGGCCTGATCGTATTCACGCAAACCGCTCACTACCATTTTCTTCTGGCCTTTGCCAACCCGCTTCCCGTTGCAGGACAGGTCATAATTGAGCGCGATATCACCCCGCTTGCCGTATTGTCGAAAAGTACTATCGTTCAGCGTGAGATCAATCGAATCGATTTCGAGCGTATCCAGCGAAATGCGCATATGGTCGTAAATCACCAACGGTCTCTCGGGGTTCATCATGACGTTGTTTTCCTGCATCAGTGGTACCAGTATATGAGGAAAGGTATGGCCGGAAAATTCAACATAGTTGCGCGTTAGCGAGCCGATGAGGTTTTGGTTGCGGCTATGTGCGCCATTGCTGGAAACATCGAGATACTTTTTGTCATTCTCGTCGTAGATAGATATTTCGCGCGCGTTTACTTCGGGTAAAATTAGCGTGACATCATCACCAACCATGCCCGAAAACGAAAACCCCATGGTTTGGCGCAAACCGTAATGATGGATGATCACCGAAAACAGCAAATCGCCCGGCACGCAAAATCGTTTCGAATCGACATCGTGGAGCGTGTTGAAATCACCCGCGACTCGCTTTGCGAAATCACTTGCCTGTTGCCTGGTAAATGAAAGTCTGGAACCTTCCAGGTGGTAGTATTTTTCTAGGTTCATTTTTTATTCTCGGGTTTTGGTCCTGCAGCCCAGAGTGGTATCTTACCGTATTTTGCCAGGCGTGAGTAACTGGTGATTACCCAGGCTTGTATAATCAGTTACCAAGAGTCGATTTATGCTTAATTTTTCCAACCTCGCGTTACGGCGTTCGACGACATTGTTGTTCGAAGCGGTCGATATCAAAATCTATCCTGGACAAAAACTGGGTATTACCGGGGCCAACGGTTGCGGTAAGTCGTCGCTGTTCGCATTGATTAGGGGCCAGTTGTCGGCCGACCAGGGAGAGTTTAGCCTGCCACGGGATTGGGCGGTGGCCGCGGTAGAACAGGAGACCAGCCTGAGTGAACGTGTCGCGCTCGAATATGTTATCGACGGTGATGAAGAGTTAAGACAGGTCGAGGTCAGGCTCGTAGACGCCGAGCGTAAAGCGGAACCAATGTCGATTGCCAGTTGCCATGAGCGGCTGCAGGAAATTGATGGCTACCAGGCACACAGCCGTGCCGCGCGTCTTCTCGCGGGATTAGGCTTCAGCGAGGCCGATATACGCAAACCCCTTAACAGTTTTTCTGGTGGCTGGATCATGCGACTAAACCTCGCGCGCGCGCTGATGTGCCGTTCTGACCTGCTGCTGCTGGATGAGCCGACTAATCATCTGGATCTGGACGCGGTGATCTGGCTCGAGCAATGGCTGCGACGTTACCAGGGCACCTTGTTGCTAATCTCGCACGATCGTGATTTCCTCGACGCCGTAGTTACCAGCATAGCCCATGTCGAAAATCAACGTATCAGCCTTTACCGTGGTAATTACTCGGCGTTCGAAGTGCAGCGAGCCGAGCGCCTGGCGCAACAACATTCGGCGCATCTGAAGCAGCAACAAAGCATTGCGCATATGCAGAGTTTTATCGATCGTTTCCGCGCCAAGGCAACCAAGGCGAAGCAGGCGCAAAGTCGAATCAAGGCGTTGGAGAAGATGCAACTCATCGCGCCCGCGCATATCGATTCACCATTTCATTTCGAGTTTCGTGCCCCGCGGGCGTTACCCACCTCGCTACTCAAACTCGACGATGTCGCAACTGGCTATGGCGACAATATCGTGCTCGATAACATCGAATTTTCACTGATTCCTGGTGAACGTATCGGTCTGCTTGGCCTCAATGGCGCCGGTAAATCAACCTTTATCAAGCTGCTGGCAAACCAGTTGCAACCTTTTCATGGGGACATGACTCGCGCCAGGGACTTGCAGATTGGTTACTTCGCGCAGCACCAGCTTGAACAGCTTGATCTCGAGGCGCACGCCCTGCTAACCATGCAGCGACTCGGACCTGAAATGAGCGAGCGTGAAATTCGCGGTTACCTGGGTGGGTTCAATTTTCAGGGCGAAAAGGTACTGCAGCCGGTAAAGACCTTTTCCGGTGGTGAAAAAGCACGGCTGGTGCTGGCGTTGCTGATCTGGAATCGACCTAATTTACTGTTACTCGATGAACCGACCAACCACCTCGACCTGGAGATGCGCCTGGCCTTGAACCAGGCTTTGCAGGGGTTTGAAGGCAGCGTTATCCTGGTATCGCATGATCGTCATTTACTGCGTAGTGTCTGCGATGACCTTTGGCTGGTGGATGCTGGCGCACTGCAGCACTTTGAGCAGGACCTCGATGCGTATCCAGCCTGGCTGGTGCAGCGAAAATCACGCAGTGACAGTTCGGCTGGCTTTATTAGCATCAACCCTCAGGAAAATCGGCACCAACTGAAAACTCAGCTGAAGCAGCTTGGTAAAATTGAAAAAACCATAGCGAATTTGAACGCAGCACGCGATCGCCTGGAGCTCAAACTCAGTGATAACTCGATTTATACCGCTGCAAACCGGGAGTCACTGGATGCGAGCCTGGCGGCCCAGGCGGAAAACGGTAAGCAACTTATTCAGGCTGAAGAAGACTGGTTTCGTTTAAGCGAAGCGATCGAGGCAATCGAGCAGCAGATGAGCTAGCTGTTTTGGCAATCGCAAACGATCTTGCCCAGGGTTTTGAGCGCGTTCTGGTTGGCTTCATTCCACGGAAAGCCGCAGTTGATACGTAAATAATTTCTAAATCGACGCGTAGCCGAAAACAGGATGCCCGGCGTGACGCTGATATTGTGCTCTAGCGCCCGATTGAATATATCGATGCTATCGCAAGCTTTGGGCATTTCCACCCAGAGCACGTTGCCGCCGTGAGGATGTGAAACCCGCGTTCCCTCGGGGAAATTTTTGGCAATCATGAAGCGGCCTTTGTCGACCTGTTCGCGCATCGCCATGCGTAACCGTACCAGGTGCCGGTCGTATTGCCCGCTACTCAGGAACTCGGCCAGCGCCAGTTGATTGATCGACGAGGTAGCCGAGGACCAGGCAAATTTGTATTGCAGGAACTTTTTGTGGTAGCGGCCGGCGATTACCCAGCCGATACGGTGTCCCGGCGCCAGGGTTTTGGAAAATGACGAACAACTCAGCACGATGTTGTTGAGGTCATAGGATTTGGCAGGGCGGGGAGGTTTATCACCAAAATAAACGCTGCCGTAAACGTCATCTTCGATTAACGGAATATCGCGCTCGGCCAGCAGGTTGACCATTTCGCGTTTCTTATCTTCCGGCATCTGGCAACCCAGCGGATTACTGGTATTGGGTGACGCCAGCACTGCCCTGATATCCATCGTATCGAAGGCCTCTTCGAGGGCCTCGAGATTCAGGCCGGTGACCGGGTCGGTTTCGATCTCGACCGCCAGCATCCCCATTTGCTCGATCATGCGCAGCACCGCAAAATAAGTTGGTGATTCGACCGCGATGATGTCGCCGCGCTTGGCAACGGTGCGTAGGCTGATCGATAGTGCCTCGGTGGCGCCGGAAGTGATAATGATATCGTTGGCGTTGATCCTGGTGTGGGTTTGCGCATACTGCTGCGCAATCTGTTCGCGCAGTTTGAGATCACCGGGTGGAAACAGATAATCCATGCTTTTTTGCGGATATCGGCTTATGATGCTGCGCGTCGCCCGGGTCAGCGATTTTACCGGCATGAAGTCCATCGATGGATTCGACGTGCCGAAAGGCGTTATGCGTGGATTGTTCGCATTGCGAAACACTTCCTCGAACAATTCGCCGAAACGCACGCGCCGGGCCTGGCCAGGTGTAGTGGCGGACTTCGCGATATCGTTGATCTGGTCGACAAGGGTATTGACATAAAATCCGGATTGCGGTTTTGCGGTCAGCACTCCCTGGTCTTCGAGATTGACATAGGACTGGGTGATGGTGGCGATACTAACCCCAAGTTGCTTGCTGAGTTTACGCAGCGAGGGCGCCTTATCCCCGGGTTTGAGATCGCCTTTCTCGATCAATTCGTTGATATAGCGAGATACCTGGGCGTACTTGTAAGTTTCAGGACGTAGAACTGTCATGGTGATTGATTAACTGTACTGTAATGGATTCGAATTAATTGTAACTGTTATTATAACAGTCTCGTCCCTAACATTGCATCATTGCCACTGCGACAGGAACCCTGTCCCGGCAACTAGTTAAAACCCCCTCCTCCTCAGGTTTTGACTTATATTTAGCCCACCCCTAACCGGGTGGGCTTTTTTTTTGCCTGCAGGCCTACTGCGCTTGCATAGACGTTGCGAAATGTTGATGCCAAATGCTCATTTAGGCTCATCTCGGGAAAGGTGCCGGAGGGATTAATGATAAATCCCTCCGGCACCTTTCCAGCATAATAATGATTTACGTTACTAACGTTATGCATTAATATTAATTCATGATTAAGTCATACGCAAACAAAGTCACTGAGCAGATCGCTAATGGCGAAACGCCGAAACGCATTCCGAAACAAGTAGTTCAGAGAGCTTTAATGCGTTTGGTGCAACTCGATAACGCGGTTGAATTGATGGACTTGAGATTCCCGCAATCGAATAGCCTTGAAAAACTTTTGGGCAATCGTAAAGGCCAGCATAGTATTCGAGTAAATGAGCAATGGCGCATCTGCTTCAAGCTTGAAAATGGCGATGCTTATGATGTTGAATTTGCAGACTACCACTAGGAGATTGATATGATTAAAAACCCATTCCATCCCGGTGTCTTCCTTAAAGAAGTGCTGGATGATCTTGAAATTACGCCATACCGTTTGGCGAAAGATACCAATATGCCAGGTTCGCGTATTGACCAAATCCTGAAAGAAAAGCGTGGGATTACTGTCGATACTGCAATGCGTTTAGCTGCATATCTTGGCACTACTGAGCAATACTGGCTGAACTTGCAGAATTCTTATGATATTGCCAACCACCAGATTGAGGAGATACAGGCTATAGTCATGTAGTCCATGGCACCGCGAATGACCCTGGCATACGACAAAGGACGCAATTAAGGTGACAGTTAACTTAATTAATCTTCTCCTGCGAGATACAGGCAACCGCTGACCCCGGAATTGCACACAGGAACAATGTTCATGGAATCGGATAAAACATTGATTCCGATAAATCCCTTGCGGGATAATACCCCAGGCATTTTGTCTGTCGTATCAGGAAACATCTAAGTTGCTGTTAGCTCGGCCTATATTGTGATTTCGCTATCACAACCGGGCTTGCTCGTGAAAACAGGAGAGTAGCCAATGACTGAAGGTAACAACTTTTTCAACCTCGATTCGCTTGAGCAGGGTATCGCCAGGCAGTTGGCTGACGGTATGACGACGCGAGTTTTTCCTGGGGAGGACGCGATGATTTCGATTGTGCGGATTGAACCCAACAGAGCCGGAAGCGTCCATTCGCATCCGCAGGAACAGTGGGGTCTATGTATTCGTGGTTCTGGGATGCGCATGCAGGGGGGGAAAGAAGTTCCAGTAAGCGCGGGGGACTTCTGGCGAACCCCGGGCGATGTCGAACACGGTTTCACCGCCGGGCCCGATGGGGCGCTGATATATGATGTGTTTGCGCCGCCGCGCGAAGAATACAAGAAGGCTGGTAGTGGGTTTGGCTAGTTCACCAGCAATAGTATTGGCGTGTGCCCGGTCAGGACCTTAA
>Ga0209271_10000068_pt1 | contig 39093 bp, 35 predicted proteins | sample tdAd002_FD_187123 | JGI IMG/M metagenome (GOLD analysis project Ga0209271, IMG submission 187123) | Marine sediment microbial communities from the Atlantic coast under amendment with organic carbon and nitrate - tdAd00.2 (SPAdes)... | ecosystem: Environmental > Aquatic > Marine > Coastal >... | reverse complement strand
TCCATAGCCTTCCGAAGCCAGGGCAGACCCTTCCTGGGAGCTGATCACGGCGATAAAACTGCCATTTTGGCTGGATCGACCAAGACGGCCCGTTACCGCGAGAGCGGTTTAGTCCTCGGGTCGGTAGCTGCCGCTGATCAGTAAAATCTGTGCGTCGGCTTTCTCTAAAACTGAAAAAAAATTTTCAGGAAAACGCGCATGCAATCTCTCTATAAGACATCCCCCCTTGTTTCCAAGGGAAAATGGGGTTGGGGGGGATCAAGTTTCGGCATTGAGAACCTTTTGATACGCACTCAACAATACCGATTTCATAGCTCTTAAGCACAATATAATAGGGGGTCTGAAAGGCTAGCTCTCCGACGCAATAGGTACGCAAGGGTAAGGTTTCATTGTTTTCAGACCCCCCGTTAACACCAACGAAAATTCAATTCAAGCGTAACCCCTGCGTAACCCCGAATATAAGCAGCAAAGATTAATATGAGCTAAGTCATTGAAAAAATGGTGGCTACGCCCTGATTTGAACAGGGGACCCCATCATTATGAGTGATGTGCTCTAACCAACTGAGCTACGTAGCCATGGTATTTTCTGTGGTCGGGTTGCCCGACCGTGAAGAGCGCGCGATTTTCGCTTGAACTCCGCGTGCTGTCAAGCGCAGGCGTTTGACTTAGACGTTAAAACGGAAGTGGACGACGTCGGCTTCGTGCATTATGTATTCCTTGCCTTCGAGGCGCCATTTGCCCGCATCCTTCGCGCCCTGCTCGCCGTTTCCGGCAATAAAATCGTCAAATCCGACTACCTCGGCACGAATGAAGCCCTTCTCGAAGTCGGTATGGATCTTGCCCGCTGCCCTCGGCGCGGTATCGCCCACCCGAATAGTCCAGGCGCGCACTTCCTGTGGCCCCGCGGTGAAGTAAGTCTGCAGGTGCAGCAACTTATATCCGGCATGGATTACCCGATCGAGGCCCGGTTCTTCGAGTCCCATTTCCTGTAGGAATTCCGCTGCTTCGGCGGCATCGAGTTCGGCGATATCAACTTCGATCGCTGCGCAAACCGCAACCACTTCGGCGCCTTCACTGGCGGCAAACTCGCGTACCGTATCCAGGTGCGGGTTATTCTCAAAGCCATCCTCGGAAACATTAGCGATATAAAGAACTGGCTTCGCGGTTATCAGGTGCAGGTCTCTCATCCAGGGCCGCTGCTGATCGCTAGGCTCAAATTTGCGGGCGCTATTGCCACCTTCGACATGAGTCTGCACCGCCTGCATGAACTCAAACTTCGCCCTGGCTTCCTTCTCGTTTGACTTGGCCAGTTTACCGGCGCGTTCGGTCTGGCGGGCGATCGATTCCATATCGGCAAGTAATAATTCCGTATTGATGGTTTCGATGTCGCTGCGCGGATTAATCCGGTTGCTGACATGCATGATGTCTTCATCTTCGAAACAACGCACAACTTGCGCGATCGCATCAGTTTCGCGGATATGGCCGAGAAACTGGTTGCCCAGTCCTTCACCCTGTGAGGCGCCAGCGACCAGCCCGGCAATATCGACAAACTCCATCGTCGTCGGCAGAACCTTCTTCGGTTGCACGATTGCGGCGAGTTGCTGTAAACGGGGGTCGGGAACTTCAACCACGCCCACATTCGGATCGATCGTACAAAACGGATAGTTCTCCGCCGCGATGCCGGCTTTGGTAAGCGAGTTAAACAGGGTCGACTTGCCGACATTGGGCAGGCCGACGATGCCACATTTGAATCCCATAATAGTGCTCTTGCTAGGTATGCAGGGCTTGCATCGCCTTGTCGATGCGCCCTTCAATGATTAACGGCATGACCGCGAGCGTATCGCGGTTAGCAGTCTCGATTTCATGCAAATCCGCGACCGAAGGTTTGTGCAGCACGTAATTGACCACCTGGCTGGCATCACCGGGATGTCCGATACCAACACGAATGCGGAAAAACTCGCGGCTACCGAGGTGATTGACAATGTCGCGTAAACCATTGTGACCACCGTGGCCGCCTGCCTGCTTGATGCGATTGGTACCCGGCGGCAAATCAAGTTCGTCGTGGAGCACCAGGATCTGCTCGGGATTTATCTTGTAATAACGCGCCAGAGCCGCCACCGCCTGACCACTGCGGTTCATGAAATTCTGCGGCTTGAGCAAATAAACATCCCTGCCATCGGCCTTGAACTTGCACTCGTCCGCGTTATAACGCTTTTCGAAACGGAAACTCAAAGAGCGCTCGGCAGCTATCAGGTCGATCAGCCAGAAGCCGGCGTTATGGCGGGTATCAACGTAATCGGCCCCGGGATTACCGAGGCCGACTATCAAACGAATATCTGCGGTTAGCGCAGCCATACTGAACCTGGTTTAGTTCTCGTCGCTGGCTTCGCCTTCAGACTCGTCACCATCACCCTCTTCGGCAACTTCACCTTCTTCGCCTTCAGGTGCTTCAGGTGCTTCATCTTCGATCACTTCCTCGGCACGTGTCTTGACCACCGACAACACGCCCAGATCATGATCGTCGTGTTCGGTTTCTTCGACATTTAACATGGCCGTGATCTCGACACCCTCGGGCATCTTGATATCGGACAAGTGCAGCGTTTCACCGAGATGCAGATTCTCGGCATCGAGCTCGAGGTATTCCGGCAAGTGCTTCGGCAGGGAAATGATTTCGATTTCCGTCACCAGCTGCGTCATCATGCCGCCATCCATTTTCACACCAACACATTCTTCGGCGTTGTTTACATGAATCGGCACCACGACCTTGATCGGCGTATTCTTGTCGATGCGGAAAAAATCGGCGTGCATAACCTTGTTCTTGTAAGGATGGCGTTGCAGATCACGCAAAATGACCTCTTCGGTGTTAGCGCCAACCTGCAGGTCTATAACCTGGGTGTAAATCGCCTCATTTTCGAGTTCATGAATAAACTCGTTATGTTTGATGCTGATTTGTGCGGGGTCACTATCACCCCCGTATACGATTGCTGGTACCAGGTCCTCATGTCTCAGGCGGCGGCTCGCACCTTTCCCCGAGACAGAACGTGGTTCAGCATTCAGATGAATATTGTCTGACATTGCTGTACTCCAAAAATAAAAAAACCGTCCAACGACGGAAACCTGTCTTGCGACCAGACAGGAACATATAAGCCACATTCGTGGCTATCGTCAGTCCATATACAACGAACTGACCGATTCTTCAGCGTGGATGCGGCGAATGGTTTCCGCCAGCAATCCTGCCACCGACACCTGGCGGATCCGGGTACATGCCGCTGCCTCTTCCGACAGCGGTATGGTATCGGTTACCACCATTTCATCCATGGCCGAGTTTTCCAGGTTTTCAATCGCCTTACCCGACAATACCGGGTGGGTACAATAGGCGTACACCCCTTTCGCACCCTCGTCCCTCAATGCTGCCGCCGCCTGGCACAGGGTGCCGGCAGTGTCGACCATGTCATCGACGATGATACAGGTCTTGTCCTTCACTGTACCGATGATGTTCATCACCTTGGCCATGTTCGGTTGCGGGCGACGTTTGTCGATGATTGCCAGGTCGGCTTCATCGAGCTGCTTGGCAATTGCCCTGGCGCGAACCACACCGCCCACATCGGGCGATACCACAATCATATCCGGATACTTCTGCTTCCAGATATCGCCCATCAGGATAGGCGACGCATAAACATTATCCACCGGGCATTCGAAAAAGCCCTGAATCTGGTCGGCGTGTAAATCGACCGTCAATACCCGGTCCACGCCAACGCAGGTGATCATGTTGGCAACCACCTTGGCCGTAATCGGCACCCGTTGTGAACGTACCCGTCTATCCTGACGAGCATATCCGTAATACGGGATAACAGCGGTGACCCGGTCCGATGATGCCCGCTTGATCGCATCTATCATCACCATCAACTCCATCAGGTTGTCGTTGGTGGGCACACAGGTCGGCTGGATGATAAATACATCCTTGCCGCGCACATTTTCACCAATCTCAACCGAAATTTCGCCATCGCTGAACACATCCACCGACGCGATCCCCATGGGGATGTCCAGGTGTCGAACGATTGTTCGCGCTAATTCGGGATTAGCGTTCCCGGTGAAGACCATTAAGTCATTCGTGGCTACACTGCCAACCATCGGGTTCTCTCATTTTGCAAAAAATCTATGGACGAAATTTCAAATCAAGTCGGATTGTACGCTCTGTACTATCTCGACTAACGTCCACTAAATATGGCTGGGCCGGCTGGACTCGAACCAACGAATGCCAGGATCAAAACCTGGTGCCTTACCACTTGGCGACGGCCCAATAAATCTCTAAAAAAATCTCTAATCCTCCAGCAATCCTAATTGCTGGTGTACCGGGTTATGATTCATAGCCCTGGTAACATACGCGTTCCACTGCCGCGGAAGCCGCGATTTTACAACTTCTGCCTGCTCAAGGCTATCGATGGTCGCAAACACGCAAGCACCGGTTCCCGACATTCTTGCGGCTGCATACTGGCTCAACCAGTCGATCGCCTCGCCAACCTGCGGGTACAGGTTTCGTACCACCGGCTCGCATACATTACACCCCGAGCCGCGCAGAAAGGCGCGTATTGTGAGGGGATCGCTGTTGCGTGTCAATTCTTGCGCGGCAAATATTTGCGCGGTGGAAACAGCGATTTTCGGGTCGATTACGAGGTAAATCGATTCCTCCAGTTCAATAGCCTGCAATTTCTCACCGATACCGGTAGCCCAGGCCGCCTTGCCGTGCACGAAAACCGGTACATCCGCACCCAGCTCAAGGCCGATCCCGGCCAGTTGATCCAGCGAAAGACCCAGCGCCCAGAGCTGATTCAGGGCCAGTAAACAGGTGGCCGCATCCGAACTACCACCACCCAGGCCGCCACCGACTGGTATGCGCTTGTCGATGTCGATACTAACGCCTTTGTCTACCTGAAATCGCGCCTGTAACAGGGTAGCCGCGGCAAGCAGGATATCGTCCGCTGCCGCAACCGGAGAATTGCCCTGCAGACGCAGAATCTTACCCGTGTCGTTGCTGTTGAATTCAATACGGTCAGCAAGGTCGATGAATTGAAACACGGTTTCAAGCAAGTGGTAGCCGTCATCACGGCGTCCGGTGATATGTAACATGAGGTTGAGCTTTGCGGGTGCCCGTAGTATCAGTGATTCCGCCATGTTAGTTAAAAACTGGAAAGATATCGGCGGGCCGATCCTCTGTCTCGGGCTGCTGCCAGCGCTCGACGACCAGCTTGAGCGTCACCGTTTCGCTAACCAGCTTGATTCTACGCGGCAACTGCGGGTCTTCCTGCCCGACAAAGTAGTCGAGGTAGTCGATAGTCCATTGGTCCTGGTTGATGGATCGCGCGCGACCTCCCTGGTCGAGACGGTGAGTGTACGCACTATCAGGTCGCGGAATTCCGCGAATCCAGTACTCGAGACCGCTGACCGGTAACGACCAGCCAATCATCTCCTTGAGCAACGCTTCCGCAGTCCTGTTTGCAGACACCCGACCATCCGGTAAGCGCAGCCGATAGGTCCCGCCCACACTGGACTCAATACGGAAAACTCCCTGCCCAAAAGGTGCCTCGAACAGGATCATGGAATGCTCCGCCTGTCGCTGCCAGCGAATACCTATGTTATAGGCCTCTCTTTTTAGTTTGATCGCGGCGCGGGCATGAACATCCCAGATGTTAAAATCCTGCAGCGCCTGTAGCCGGGCCGCCCAACGTTCCTGCGCCTGTTGTTTATCCGATAACCCGCCGGATTGGCTACAACCGGCAACGGCTACCGCGATGTAGACAAGAAAGAGGAATCGATGCAAGCCGTAAACGAAGGTCAGGGAATAAAACGCTGCATTACACTGTGCAACGCCGGGGCATCCGGAGATTTCTTGAGTGCTTTTTGCCAGATGCTGCGCGCTTCGTCCTGGTTGCCACTTACCCAGAGAACCTCACCCAGATGAGAAGCGATCTCCGCATCGTCAAACCGTGATAACGCAGTGCGCAACAGCGCGATCGCCTTGTCATAGTCGCCCATACGGTAGTGTATCCAGCCCCAGCTATCGATGATCGCGGCGTCGTCGGGGTTAATTTCGATCGCGCGTTTGAGGTAGGCATAAGCCTCCTCATAGCGATCAGTCTGATCCGCCAGGGTAAACCCTAGCGCGTTAAGTGCGTGCGCGTTATTCGGTTCGGTTTTGAGAATGGTATTAATATCCGCCTCAAGCATATCTATACGCCCGAGTTTTTCCGCTACCAGTGCTCGTGAATATAATAAATCACTGTTCCCGGGCACAATTTCGAGCGCAGTATTAAACACTTCCAGGGACTGCTCGTAGCGACGGGCGGCGCGCAACAACTCTCCCTTGGCGAGGTAAATCCGTACCAGCGAGCCATCCGACTGGCTGCCCTTGAGAATTGCATCCAGATGTTCGATGGCTTCATCGGTGCGCCCCGATATGCCAAGCATATCGGCTATACGTAGCTGTGCGTCGAACTTGTACTCGCCAACGTGTACCTGCCCGTACCATTCGATGGCCTGGTCATATTGTTTGCGGTTTTCGTAAATTCGACCGAGATAATATTGTGCCTCACCCTCGCGCTGCTTAAGCTCGACCAGCATCTTCATGTACTTCTCGGCATCGTCAAGGCGTTGCGATTCAAGCGACAACAAGCCTAGTGTATAGAGTAGCTCGGCATCATCCGGCGAGTCCCGATGCAATTTTTCAAACTCTACCCACGCCTTTTCATAGTCCTTGATATCAACCAGCAGGCGTGCGTAAGTCAGCCGTAAAGCCTGATCATCGGGATTATTTTCAACCGCCTTGTGCAGGCTGATAACGGCTTCATCGGATCTGCCGAGGCTGAGTAAAATCTTGGCACGGGTAGCGTGCACGCCTTCGATCTCGCCAAGCGCAAGTGAGCGGTCGAGATACTCAAGTGCCGCTTCCGCACGGCCGTTTTGTGCTGACAGCATTCCGTGCAGGTACTGGGCATAGGCCCGATCAGGATTTTTCTGCGCAATAAGTAGCGATACGGCGAGCACGGTACTGACGTTCTTTTCGCGCGCCAGAATTCCCAGCAAAGGTGGGAACAATTCCGCATCGTCGAGATCGCTGGTCTGGATTAATTCATCAATGTAGACAAAGGCTTCCTGGATCTTGTCCTGGCGAATATAAATCGCGGCGATAACCTGGCGCGCCTCGACCCGATTTGGATCAAGCTCTATCCAGCGTTGTGCCGCCACCACCGCGGCTTCGAGGTTCTCTCCGAAAACCGCGACTCGAACCGCACGTTCCGCAATCGCTGGATTATCCTGTTCCAGGGCCACATCGAGGTAGTGTTTGATTGCGACTTCGGTATTGCCCTGATTCAAGGCTATCTCGGCCACCATCAGGTTGTAGCTGGCATCCGCAACCGTATCCCGTTGCGAGCTCAGGGGATTCACCTGCGCCTGTTGTTGCTCGAGCAAAGCCGAATCCTGCGGTGAGGTCTGCGATAGACCGGCGCAAGCCGTCACCAATAGCACCGTCGAAATTAAAAATGGGCGCAATATGAGGTTGATCGAATCCAAAATGTTCTCCTTAACTGGCAGAAATACGAGTGTAGCATCTCGCAATAGGATTGTATTTATTACGATTTGTTCCATGAATGTTGTATTTGGAGGCCTTATACCCGAAAATCTCCTGTTGGCACGAAACCTTTCCTGAACATGGCCTTATTGTCCCTCGGCATCAACCATTTAACCGCTCCGGTAGATATCCGCGAAAAAGTTGCTTTTGCACCAGAGCAGATGAGCCATGCGTTGCATGAATTACAGGGCATTCCGGCAATAAATGAATCGGTCATCGTATCGACCTGTAATCGTACTGAAATTTACTGTGACGCGTCATCAGATTGCAGGCAAGTAATTACGCACTGGCTAACCGCTCATCACGGCATTGCCGACGATGGCCTCGAACCCTATATTTACCAGCACAGTGACGAGGAAGTTGCGCGCCACCTGTTTCGTGTTGCCTCCGGGCTTGACTCGATGGTGCTCGGCGAACCCCAGATACTGGGACAGCTGAAGGTTTCTTACGACCAGGCGCGTGACGACAGCGCCGTTAACTCGATTCTGGATCGCCTGTTCCAGCACTCATTCAGCGTCGCCAAACGCGTTCGTACCGACACCGAGATCGGCTCCAACCCGGTCTCGGTCGCATTTGCCGCGGTGAGTCTATCAAAGCAGATTTTCGGCAACCTCAGCGAGCTGCACGCGCTCCTGATAGGCGCCGGAGAGACTATCGAACTGGTCTCCAGGCATTTGCAAAGTCAACAAATCGGTTCGATTACGATTGCCAATCGCAGTGTCGAACGCGCCCTGCTGCTGGCCGACCAGATCGATGCCGAAGCGGTGCAGATTAACGCGGTACCGGAACAGCTGGTGCGCGCCGATATTGTCATTTCCTCAACCGCGAGCCAGCTGCCTATTCTGGGCAAGGGTGCTACCGAATCCGCGTTGAAACAACGCAAGCACCGCCCGATTTTCATGGTCGATCTTGCGGTTCCCCGAGATATCGAGCCCGAGGTCGGTGGACTGCAGGATATTTACCTTTATACCGTCGATGATTTAAAGACCGTGGTTGACGAAAATTTGCGTGGCCGTGAACTTGCTGCCGAGGCGGCGCAGGAAATAATCAATCTTGAAGTCGTTCTGTTCGAGCAGTGGCTTAAAACTCACCAGTCCGCCGACCATATCCGACAACTACGCGATAGCGCAGATTTGATCAAGCAACAGGCAATCGAAAAAGCCCTGGCGCAACTAAAGCAGGATGCAGACCCCGAACAGGCACTACAGCGGCTCGCCAATGAAATAACCAATAAATTGATGCACAAACCGACTATCGAAATGCGCAAAGCTCTGCAAAGCGAAGATGAAGAGCGTATCAAACTACTCAAATCGCTGATCACCGCCGACCCGCACTAAGACTATGAAAGAATCGCTGCTAAACAAGCTGGAAACTCTCTGCGCCAGGCATGAAGAAATCGCTGGTTTGCTGGCCGACATCGAAGTTATCAACGATCAGAATCGGTTTCGCAATCTGTCGATGGAATATGCACAGCTCGAAGACGTGGTGAAAAATTTCACCACCTTCAAGCAGGTGCTCCATGCGCTCGAGTCGGCGCGCGAAATGCTGAGCGAAGATGATGCCGAGCTGCGCGAGCTCGCCACAGAGGAAATCGCCGACAGCGAAAGCAAAATCGAACTACTCGAAGTCGAATTACAAAAGTTGTTGCTTCCCCGGGATCCCAACGATAGCGCCAACGTGTTCCTGGAGATCCGCGCTGGCACCGGCGGTGACGAAGCCGCCATATTTGCCGGTGATCTGTTTCGCATGTACAGCCGTTACGCCGAGACCAGAAAATGGCAACTGGAAATATTGAATAGCAGTGAAGGCGAACATGGTGGTTACAAGGAAATCATTGCGCGCATTATCGGTAATGGCGCTTATTCAGAATTAAAATTTGAATCTGGCGCGCACCGCGTACAGCGCGTGCCGGAAACTGAGTCGCAGGGGCGAGTGCACACTTCAGCGGCCACCGTCGCGATTATTCCAGAAAGTGAAGAAGTGCAGATGATCGAAATCAACCCGTCCGATTTACGCGTCGACACCTTCCGCGCCTCGGGCGCCGGCGGCCAGCATGTCAATAAAACCGATTCGGCGATTCGACTGACGCATATTCCGACCGGGACCGTGGTCGAATGTCAGGATGAGCGCTCACAGCACAAAAACCGGGCGCGTGCCATGTCGTTGTTGCAGGCGCGTATTTATGACGCGGAAAAACAAAAGCAGGATGCCGATCAAGCTGCTGAACGCAAGTCCCTGGTCGGCGGTGGAGATCGCTCGGAGCGTATCCGCACCTATAACTTCCCCCAGGGCAGGCTTACCGATCACCGTATTAATCTGACCCTGTATAAACTCGATGACATCATGCAGGGTAACCTCGGGCAGGTGGTAGATCCGCTAATGCATGAATACCAGGCCGAGCAACTAGCCAGCCTAAGCGAAGACGACCAGGGCATCGCCTGACACCTCACCGTATTCGTCCCCCCACACAAAAAAGCAACGCCGCAAAATCGCCTCCCTTTTTCTGGTGCCACCTGTGTTGTGAGAGCAAGGAAAAATCTTCCGCAATAGCACGAGCAATACGTCAAAGTATGCGAGCGTTTTGCAAAAAAAGTTCAACCTCGCTATCACCAAAACCTAGACGCAGGCAGGCCAATTGCCGTCAAACACCGGATCACAGAATCTCCTGTCTGAAGCTTTCTGGCGCCACCAGGGCCGTGAGAGCAAGGCAAAAATTCCCGCAATAGCGCGAGCAATACGTCAAAGTATGCGAGCGTTTTGCGGGAATTTTTAACGCCGCTATCGCGGCCCTGGTGGCGTCAGAAAAGGAGGAGGCCGTCCCTGGCCGCGTGTTATCATCAATATTCGGGGGGAGGTATTGATGCACGTTGCTAATTTATAGGATATTCCACAGATTTCCATAGTGAACAAGTTCATACTCGATGAGTGAACAAATCAACAGTGCAATTCGCTGGGCAAGCGAACGCTTCGCTGCCTGCAGTGAAAGCGCAGGTCTCGACGCAGAACTGCTGCTGGCACACTGCCTCGAAAAACCACGTAGCTTTCTCTATAGCCGACCCGAACACAAGCTGAGCGAGAGCTGTTGGCAGCAATATCAGGGACTGATACAGGAACGTCTCAAGCCCACGCCAATTGCCTATCTACTCGGCTCCAGAGAATTTTACTCGATGGAATTTGCAACCACTCCGGCGGCCCTGGTGCCAAGGCCAGAGACCGAGCTGCTGGTCGAGCTCGCACTGCGACAGATTCCACCCCAACTGCCATGGCGTATATGTGACCTGGGCACCGGTAGCGGCATTATCGCCATAACCCTGAAGACAGAGCGACCGCAGGCAGGCATTTACGCAACCGATGTCGATCCAGCCTGCCTCAACCTGGCACGGGAAAATGCATGGCAACATAAGGCCGCCATAGAATTCATCGAGTCTGACTGGTACCGCCAACTATCTGCGGATCTCGAATTTGACCTGATCGTTTCCAATCCACCCTATATCGCCGCTGACCATCCATTTTTGAACCAGGGTGACTTACCCGCCGAGCCTGCTATTGCACTCACCCCCGGGGTCACCGGCCTCGAGGCTCTACAACAGATAATTAGCCAGGCCCATCGGCATCTTGTCATTGGGGGCTACCTGATGCTGGAACATGGTTATGACCAGCAAGCCGCCGTGGCTGGCCTGCTCGCAAGCCACGGATTCAGCGAAATTCACTGTGAATACGACTATAACCAGCTGCCGCGCACCAGCATCGCTAAACTGGTTGATAATCCAAATTACGCGGCGTAGTCTCTAAGCATGGATGATGCGGACCGCTATAGATGTCGCCACATTCACCTGAAGCAAAGCGACAATCCAGCCCATCAGGCCGATGCCGCCTGTGCGGCGCTTGCCAACGTTGACGGCATTCTGCTGGCAGCGCCATTCACTGTGGACAGCGTCCACATAATTTATTCGCTCGATAAACTATCCTTTGAAATTGTCATTGAACTACTCGGTGAGCTCAACTTCGAGCTGGACGACTCGTTCCTGATATCGCTACGCAATACCATTTTCGGCTTTCTCGAGGACAATGCACGCGACAACATGCATATCGACGTGACTGAATTTGAGCAGGAAGACAGCGAAAACCACGAAATTCCGCACCAGGATAAAAATAAATACTGGGACGATTATCACTAGTGTACGTAATAACACTGGCTGATATTGCGGTTGCATTCATTCCGGTGCTGGTCACGCTGGGTATTATTTTTTACTGGTCGGATAATCTCAAAAGCGCGAGTATCGCGGTGCTGCGCATGTTGATACAGCTGTTGCTGATCGGTTACGCACTGGAATATATCTTCAATGCCAATAATCAGTGGATCATTATCCTGGTCCTGTGCTTCATGTTGATCGCGGCGAGCTGGATAGCGCTCGGCGCCCTTCCCGTCAAACGCACGACCCTGCTGGGCTATAGTTTGAGCGCGATCGCGGTGGGCGGCATATTCAACCTGGTACTGATTACACAGGGGGTGCTGCACGCCGACCCCTGGTATCAACCAGCAGTCATGATTCCTCTTGCCGGCATGATATTTTCCAACTCGATGAATAGCGTCAGTCTCGCCGGCGAGCGCCTTTACGCCGAACTCGGACACCACAACGACTACCCACGGGCGCGCAATACGGCATTTCAGGCGGCAATGATCCCACTCACCAACTCACTGCTGGCGGTAGGCCTGGTATCCTTGCCCGGCATGATGACCGGCCAGATTCTGGCCGGTACCTCTCCGCTCATCGCGGCGCGTTACCAGATAATTGTGATGTGTATGGTGTTCAGCTCTGCCGGTATTTCCGCCGCCTTGTTCCTGTGGCTGATTCGCTCACACCAGGTACAACAAGGTCAGACAGGCGAAGACGACTCATGTGGCTGATCTTCGTCAACGAATTACACCCGGCGCGAATTCACGGGCGGAAGCTATATCAAGGTGACAGCGTGCGGGCGACCCGATAGAACGGGTTCTGTGCCTTAACCAGGCGCTGTATGTATGGGGAATTATCGAGGGCAAAAAAAAGGCTGGTCGTGAGACCAGCCAAAATGTCGTAATCGACAATTATAACCAAAGGAGGACATCGTGAGAGAGGTTAGGTGTTCTTAACCTTTAACACGCTTACTTTATAGGCCATATTCATAAGATTGCCAGTAAAAATTTGATAAACGGTAAGAAAAACAGTGTATATGGGGCATATTGTTGATCTTTTTTATCATTTTATTGCTCTAACTAGTTGTTTTATAAAGTTAAACCATCATTATTTTCTTTAAACGATCTTTTTTAAAAAAATTTCGGATTTATTCTATTTCCGTGTCAATCGCCGGATCAAGCTCGATGTATCCCAACGCCCGCCATCCATTGCCTGCACTTCACCGTAAAAATCGTTCACCATCCGGGTTACTGGCAGTTCGGCGCCATTCTTCTCGGCCTCTTCAAGGCAAATGGCGAGATCCTTACGCATCCAGTCAACCGCAAATCCAAATTCAAATTCATCTTGGAGCATGGTGTTGCCACGATTTTCCATTTGCCAGGAGCCGGCCGCACCCTTGGAGATCACCTCGACAACCTTGTGCCCATCGAGGCCGGCACGCTGTGCAAAATCGAGACCTTCCGACAGGCCCTGCACCAGTCCGGCGATACAAATCTGGTTAACCATCTTGGTCAGCTGGCCGGCGCCAACCTCACCGAGCAATTCTGCCGCGCGCGCGTAACTCATGATCACCGGACGTACCGCGTCAAAGCTTGCCTGATCACCACCGATCATAACGGTGAGTACACCGTTTTCAGCCCCTGCCTGACCACCTGACACCGGCGCATCGAGAAACGCGACATTCGATTTGTCCGCGATTTCGCGTGCAACGTTGGCAGACGCAGTGGTATGGTCGACCAGGATCGAGCCTTGCTTGCAACCCGCGAGGACGCCGTCATCGCCAAACACCACCGAGCGCAGGTCATCGTCGTTACCCACACACATGAAAACGAAATCCGCACCTTCGGCGGCCTCGCGAGGTGTCAGCGCAAAGCTGCCCTCATACTCCTGGCACCATTGTTCCGCTTTCGCAGCAGTTCGGTTGTATACCCTGGTTTGATATCCGGCTTTGGCGAGATGTCCCGCCATCGGATAACCCATGACTCCGAGCCCGATAAAGGCGACTTGTTGCTTACTCATATTTACTCCCGTTGATTTTTTTACTGCGACGATTTTACACCAGCGCGCGGCTTCGCGCTGCGATTCGATCATTCATGCGGGTTGCAGGTTGGCCATGCTGGCAATCAGCCACTTGCTGCCGGCATCCTCAAAATTAACCTGTACCCGGGATTGTGGCCCCTGGCCTTCAAGATTGAGCACGATACCATCCCCAAATCTCGCATGATTGACCCGCTGACCCACAAACAAACCGGTTTCCTCTTCGGCACGATCTCGACCCACACGTGGTGATGCCGGCAATACGGAACGACTGAAATTTGCTTTGGGTCTGATTTCCTGCATCAGCTCATCCGGAATTTCACGCACGAAACGCGACAGCATGTTATAGCTCTCGCCACCGTACAAACGCCGCACCTCGGCGCTGGTTACCACCAGTTGCTCGCGCGCCCGCGTTATGCCGACATAACAGAGGCGCCGCTCTTCTTCCATGCGTCCCGGCTCCTCGCTGGAACGCTGGTGCGGAAACAACCCCTCCTCCATGCCGACCAGAAATACCAACGGAAACTCGAGCCCCTTGACCGAGTGCATGGTCATTAACTGTACACAGTCTTCCCAGGCATCCGCCTGGCCTTCACCCGCCTCGAGTGCCGCATGCGCGAGAAACGCGTCGAGCGTGGACATATTCTCTTCGATAACTGCATCGTAAGCAAAACTCTTGCCGGCACCGACCAGTTCCTGCAAGTTCTCGATACGCGATTGACCTTTTTCGCTACTATCCTTTTTGAATTGTGCCTCCAACCCGCTGATTTCGATACCGGATTTGATTTGCTCACCGAGCGGTAGTTCTCCAAGCTCAGCGGTCATGCGTTGGATCAAATCAACGTAGCCCTGCAACGCGCTGCGTGCCCGTGCACTCAGTTGTTGTGCGGCAACCAGCTCCAGGCTCGCATTCCATAGTGAAACCGATTGCGCGCGTGCATGGTTGCGAATCTCATCAATGGTCTTTTGCCCGATACCGCGCGCGGGATGATTGACCGTACGCTCGAAGGCGTTATCGGCGGTCGGGCTCGAGATCATGCGCAGGTAGGCCAGGGTATCCTTGATTTCGGCGCGCTCGAAAAAGCGCAAACCGCCATACACTCGATACGGTACGCCGCGCGTAAACAGGGCTTCCTCAAACTGGCGTGACTGTGCGTTGGAACGATAGAGTACCGCAGCCTCTTTACGACTACGCCCCTGCGAGACCCAGTGTTCGATGCGGTCGATAACAAAGCGCGCTTCATCTTTTTCATTGTAAGCCGAGTAAAACATGATCGCCTCACCATCATCGCTCTGCGTCCACAACTCTTTACCCAGGCGCGAATGATTGTTATCGATCAACGCATTTGCGGCCTTTAAAATGGTGCCGGTAGAGCGGTAATTCTGCTCCAGCCTGATTACCTGGGTATTGGTAAAATCCCGCTCGAAGTGATGGATGTTTTCAATGCGTGCGCCACGCCAGCCGTATATCGACTGATCATCATCGCCAACCACGAACACTGGCGTATCGGCACCAGCCATGAGCCGCAACCAGGCATACTGGATGGCGTTGGTGTCCTGAAACTCGTCTACCAGGATATGCAGGAAACGGCGCTGGTAATGCTCACGTATATCGTCGTTGTCCCGAATCAGTTCGAGTACGCGCAACAACAGTTCAGCGAAGTCGACCACCCCGGCACGCTCGCACAGCTCCTGGTAAAGCCGGTAGATCTCCAGCATTTGTTGCTGGATCGGGTCCTGTCCCGCATCGATGTGCGACGGGCGCAGGCCTTCATCCTTGTTATGGTTGATAAACCATTGCGCCTGTTTCGGTGGCCAGCTGGCCTCGTCAAGATCGAGCTGCCTGACCACGCGCTTGACCATGCGCAGCTGGTCATCGCTGTCGAGGATCTGGAAGCTCTGCGGTAACCTGGCAGCCTCGTAATGCAAGCGCAACATGCGATGGGCGAGCCCGTGGAAGGTGCCGACCCACATCGCCGCTGCGGAAATACCCAGCAGCGACTCTACGCGGGCACGCATTTCCGCGGCGGCCTTGTTAGTGAAGGTAACCGCGAGCACGCTGTACGGCGACAGGCCATTGACTTCGCAGGCCCAGGCAATGCGATGGGTCAACACCCGCGTCTTGCCGCTGCCGGCACCGGCGAGTACCAGGATCGGACCAGGCTCGGCGCTGACTGCTTCGCGCTGGCGATCATTCAGGGAATCAATTAAGTGGGATACGTCCATTTACGACAGGCTGCAAACACAAGCCGCCATTGTATCAACTCGCTATAACGGAGTAAGCAGGAATCTGGTCTGGCAGAGATGTTTTCTGTATTGAGGCGTACGCTGAGACTGCCGCAATAGCAAACAGGAGGCTCCTTTTGCTCTGTTACCCAAAGAAGCGTGAATATGTAGCAATTCCGTCAAATTTTTGTCGATCTGGTTCAACTATCCCACTTTTTTTGTGCAAATAAGTCACTTTTTCTGGCTTCGACCCATTTGGAGCCTTGCTCGCCGGTCTCTTTTTTCCAGAACGGCGCCTCTGTTTTGAGATAATCCATGATGAATTCACAGGCGGCAAAAGCATCGCCTCGATGGGCACTGAGCACCGATACCACGACGATTTGATCGGCAGGTTTCAACGCGCCGATGCGGTGAATAATCGCCAGATCGGCAATCTGCCACCGTGCCTGTGCCTTTTCAGCGATCCCCTGCAGCGCCTTCTCGGTCATGCCGGGATAATGTTCAAGCGTCATTTGCTGCAACGAATCGCCTTCGAGATCTCGTACCAGACCGATAAAACTCGCGATCGCACCGACGTCGCTACGTCCGGCGAGCAATTCCCGGTTCAGTGCCGCGATATCAAAGTCTGCTGCCTGGATCCTGATTATCATCGTTAAGCTCAGTTAAAAAACTGCACGAACGGCAGGTAGTTTACCATTTCACCGGCTCGCACCGTCTGGTTTTCCGCGATTTCAACGAAACCGTCGGCCCACACCGTCGAAGTCAAAACCCCAGAATCCTGGTTCGGATAAATCTGCACCAGGGTTTGATTATCAGTATCGGTGGCAAGCCGGGCACGCAAAAACTCACGTCGACTGTCGGGCTTCGGCCAGTCGAAATCGGCCGTTACCGGCAGGGCGATCGGTTTGCGCCAGCCCCGCCCCTGCATGATCTGGATCACCGGGCAGACGAACAGGCAAAAAGTGGCAAATACCGATACCGGATTACCCGGTAAGCCGAGAAAAGCAGTGTCATTGATCTGCGCGAAGGCCAGCGGTTTGCCCGGCTTGATACCGAGACGCCACAAGCGTAATTCGCCGAGCTGTTCCATGGCAATGCGTACATGGTCCTCTTCACCTACCGAAACTCCGCCGCTGGTCACCACCAGGTCAGCCTGTGAAGAGGCGCGTAACATCGCTTCTTTAGTTACGGCAAGCGTATCTCCAACCAGCCCCAGGTCGATGATTTCACAGCCCATGGATTCAAGTAGTCCATGCAGGGTATAACGGTTGGAATCGTATATTTTACCCACGGCCAGCGCTTCTCCCGGCTCGACCAGTTCGTCGCCGGTGAAGAACATGCCTACCTTGACCTCGGTAAACACCGGCAGCGTTTGCAGACCTACTGAAGCCGCGAGGCCAATATCCTGGGCCCTGAGGCGGCAGCCCTGGTTTAGTATGGTGGCGCCGCGCCGGATATCATTACCAGTGGGGCGAATATTGCTGCCACTGGCCGGGCGTAGGGTAAAACTGATACCCGCGTCGTCGACATCGACCTGTTCCTGCATGATAACGGCATCGGCACCCGCGGGGATTGGCGCGCCGGTAAAAATGCGCGCGGCACTACCCGTCACCAGGGCTTGCGCCGCGCGACCAGCAGCAATCCGTTGTGTTAGCGGTAAACGGGTCGGGCCGCTGGCTGCTAGATCGGCCGTATTGATGGCATAGCCATCCATTGCAGACATCGCGCAGCCAGGCACATCGATTTCAGCGTCGATAGTCCTCGCCAGTACCCTTCCCAGGGTTTCGCGTAGTGGCAGTTCGATAATCTTGCCGAGTGGTTCGATAGCGCTGGTTAACTGCGTCAGCGCATCGTCATAGGCCAACAAAGCTGTCGTGTCACATTTATTCATAACAATCCATTAGAACGCAAATCCTCATCTTCAGGCAACTATCAAACCAGGAAGCCTCTGATCAAACATCAGTGTAGTCCTGACGTCCCCCTATCCAGTTTTGTAACAGCTGCTCCCGTTGTGCAGAATGTTCCGGCTGTTGCATTAGTCTTGCCAACTCTTCAACCTGGGGAAACCATTTTTGATCCCGCATCAGGTCCGCAATTTTGAAACTCATTTCGCCGGTTTGACGGGTGCCGAGCAACTCTCCCGCACCGCGTAGCTCGAGATCTTTTTCTGCAATGGCAAAACCGTCCTGGGTACTGCGAATAATTTCGAGTCTATTTCGCGCCAGTTCGGAGAGGCTGTTTTTAACCAGTAGAATACAAAAGCTTTCTCTTGCCCCACGCCCGACACGCCCGCGTAACTGGTGGATTTGTGCTAACCCGAGCCGTTCCGGATTTTCGATAATCATGATGCTGGCGTTGGGCACATCAACGCCAACCTCGATAACCGTGGTGGCCACCAGTATATGGATAATTCCCTGCTTGAAGTTACCGATCACGGCATCCTTTTGCGCTGCTTTCATACGCCCATGCACCAGCCCGACCGACAATTGCGGCAACTGCCGGCACAGGGTTTCATAGGTCAATTCAGCGGCCTCGCACTGCAGCGCATCGGATTCCTCGATCAGGGTACACACCCAGTAAACCTGCCCCCCCTGGTCGCAGGAGCCGGCAACCCGCTGAATCAGACTATTGCGCTGTTGCTCGGAGACAATCGAGGTAGTCACCGGTTTGCGCCCCGGCGGCAATTCGTCAATCTGGGAGTAATCGAGATCAGCGTATATCGACATCGCCATGGTGCGCGGGATAGGCGTTGCGGTCATGATTAACTGGTGGGCCATTTCGCCATTTCGGGTTTTGCGTTGCAACGCGAGTCGTTGATCGACGCCAAACCGATGTTGCTCATCGAAGATGATAAACCCGAGGCGTTTGAATTCCACACTGGCCTGGAACAGGGCATGAGTGCCGATAACAACCTGCGCTTCTCCGCAAGCGATCATTTCCAGTTTATGCTCCCGCTTCCTGCCCTTGTCGGCACCAACCAGGTTGACCACGACAATGTCAAGGGCCTCGAGCCAGCTACAGAAATTTTGATAATGCTGCGTGGCCAGGATTTCCGTCGGCGCCATTAGCGCGACCTGGTAAGCCGATGTCACTACCGGCAAACAGGCGAGTGCCGCAACCACGGTCTTGCCGGAACCAACGTCACCCTGAACCAGCCGAATCATCGGTTTTCCGGTAGTGAAATCCTGCATCAGTTCTGCCAGCACACGGTGCTGAGCGCCGGTTAACTCGAACGGCAGCGCCTCACGCAACTGCCTTTGCAGCTTATCGTCAGATACTATTTTCGGAGTTTTCCTACTGCGGATTTCGCGCCTGCGCTCAAGCAGGGCAAGCCGATGCGCAGCAAGTTCTTCGACAATAAACCGATACTGCGCCGGATGTTTTTGCTGCGCGATCAACGCGCTATCGCGTTTGTTTTCAGGGCTATGCAAATCGATCATTGCCGAGGTGAAACCAGGAAATTGATTCTTCTCCAGCCAGGCCCGGGGCAAGGTTTCGGCAATGCCATCGGATTTCAATTTATCGATTGCCTGCCACAGAATGCGTTTGATCGAGAGCTGATGCAAACCCTCGGTTGTTGGATAAAAAGGGGTCAGAGTCTGTGGTAGCGTGGCTGGGTTGTCGATGTCGATGACCTCTGTTTCAGGGTGAATCATCTCCAGCTCGCCCTGCGCCAGCCTGACTTCTCCAAAGCAACGCAACCAGTTGCCTTTTTCAAACTGCTGTTGCTGCCTGGCGTTGAAATAAAAGAAACGTACCGTGATCACCCCGGTATTATCGGCGAGTTTGGCGGCGAGCACGCGCCGCGACCGACCCATGCGCCGGAAGTGCACACTGGCGTGTAAAACTTCTGCTTCAATCTGGCTGCGCTGGCCCGGCTGCAGCGAGCCAAGTGGAGAGACAAAGGTGCGATCTTCGTAACGTAGCGGTAAATGAAACAACAAATCACGCTGGGTTTTCAAGCCCAGTTTTTCAAGCTTTTCCGCTATCTTTGGACCAACACCTTTTAGATACCGTAATCCTTGTGTCGACCAGTGCTCCATGCAGGCTATTCGATAACCAGCACCGCGTCCATTTCGACACCAACTCCCTTGGGCAAGGACGCCACACCAATCGCCGCGCGGGCGGGATAAGGCTGCTCAAAATACCGTGCCATGATCTCGTTGACGATCGGGAAATTGCTCAAATCGGTGAGAAATATATTCAGTTTGACCACATCGGCAAGACTGCCGCCCGAGGCTGCGGCGACGGCCTTGAGGTTATCGAAAACGCGCGTTATTTCAGCTTCAATGCCGCCGCTTACGACTTCCATGCTGGCCGGATCGAGCGGGATCTGCCCGGAGATGTATACCGTGTTGTCAACCTTGACCGCCTGCGAGTAGGTACCGATCGCCTGGGGTGCGTCATCGGTTTTGATAATGGTTTTTACCATGCTAGATCTCCAGCTTAAAGATTCCGGATTATGCGGGTATTCGCCACACTGGCAATAACTATTTGCGCCAGATACGATTTACCACCGGTAGCCGGCGCAATCTCTTCATAATGCGCGCCAGGTGGATGCGATCGCTAACGGTAACTACGAACTCGATGGTGGAGATGCGGCCATCCTTTTCGGTTACGTTCACGTGTTCGATGTTGGACGAGGTATTGGCAATGGTGGTAGCCAGGTTCGCCAGCACGCCGCGTTGATTGGCAACCTGGACACGCATGTAGGCGAGGTATTCACCTTCGACATGATCCGACCATTGCACCGATAACTGTCGATCTTCCTTGCCGCGCTCGGTCATATTAGGACAACTACGCTGATGAATCACGATGCCTTTACCCGATGACACGAATCCTGCGATCGCGTCCCCTGGCACGGGTCGACAACACTTTGCAAACGAGACCACCATGCCTTCAGTGCCCTTGATCGCCAGCGGTTTGCCGGCATTATCGAACTCGCTGGCATCGTCCTCGATATCGTACATCGCCTTCGCAACCAGGCTCGAGTTACGGTTACCAAGCCCGATTTCAGCAAGCAGCTCTTGCTGATCGGACATATGGTACTGATCGAGAACTTTTTTAAACCTGGACTTCGGAATTGCGGTCTCACGCCCCTTGAGCTGACTGACCGACTGCTGCAACAGGCGCTGTCCGAGCGATATCGCCTCGGTTTCTTGCAACGATTTCAGAAAATGCCGAATATTGGTGCGCGCCTTTGCAGTAATCACAAAATCAAGCCAGCTCGGGTGTGGGCGGCTCGACTCTGAGCTGATTATTTCGATAGTTTGACCGTTGTACAATCGGCTACCTAGCGGTGACATGTGATGGTCAATGCGCGCCGCCACGCAGGTATTACCGACATCGGTGTGCACCGCGTAGGCAAAATCAACCACGGTGGCACCGCGCGGCAACTTCTTGATATCACCCTTGGGGGTGAAAACATAGATCTCATCAGGGAACAGGTCGACCTTGACGCTTTCCAGAAACTCTTCTGAGCTGCCCGATTTTTGTTGCATCTCGAGTAGATTTTTCAACCATTCCAGAGCACGCCCCTGCGCATTGGTAGTGCTGGTTTCACCTTCCTTGTAAATCCAGTGTGCGGCGATTCCAGACTCGGCGAAGTAATCCATCTCGACGGTGCGGATCTGCACCTCGACCGAGACCCCGTGCGGACCAAACAGGCTGCTGTGCAAAGACTGGTAACCATTCGTTTTGGGGATCGCGAGGTAATCCTTGAACTTGCCCGGCAGCGGTTTGTACAGATTGTGCATCACGCCGAGCACACGGTAACAGTCATCCACCGACTCCGTCATGATACGCACCCCGAAAACATCGGTAAGCTCCTTGAAACTGAGCTTCTTCTCCTTCATTTTGCGATAAATGCTGTGGATATTTTTCTGCCGGTATTTTACCACGGCGAGGATGTTGGATTCCTTGAGGCGCTGGCGGATAGCGGCTTCAATGGTGTTAAATATCTCTTTGCGATAGCCAACCACTTCTTTGCATGCGCTTTCGAGAGCCCGATAACGCATCGGGTAGGCCGCCTTGATCGACAGATCAAGCAGTTCATGGCGCATTTTGAAAATACCCAGCCGATTTGCGATCGGTGCATAGATATCCATGGTTTCCAGGGCAATACGGCGACGTTTGTCGGGACGCATCGCGTCGAGGGTACGCATGTTGTGCAACCGATCCGCGAGTTTGATAATAATCACGCGAATATCCTTGACCATCGCCAGCATCATCTTGCGGAAGTTTTCGGCCTGTGCCTCGGCCTTGCTGCGAAAGTCGATCTGGGTCAGCTTGCTGACGCCATCAACCAGTTCGGCAACCTCTTCACCGAACTGCTCCGCGAGGTGCTCCTTCAGGGTAGGTGTATCTTCGATGACATCGTGCAGAATTGCGGCGACGATACTCTTGCTGTCCATGCGCATTTCGGCAAGTATGCGCGCCACCGCGACGGGGTGACTGATATAAGGTTCACCCGATAACCGCACCTGACCGTCGTGGGCTTCCGCCCCGACCAGGTAGGCTGAATATATCTCTTCAACCTGTGCCGGTTCGAGATAAGCTTCAAGCTCCCCGCAAAGCTCGGCAATTCGGGTTTCGCCATCGCTGACGGTGGCATCACCGGCGACAACTTCGAATAGATTGGCGTAGTTCGCCCCCATCACACTACTAACAGACCATTAAACGTTTAGATAATGGGGTCTTATAACACATTTGCAAGGCGCAAGCCCACCCCGGTCACGCCATCAGTCTGGCGCGTTCAAAGGTGAAAAGTGTTTGTAAATGAAAAGCTTATAGAGCTTATTCAGGCTGCTCTGCGGCCATGCTGGCCTGGGCGATTTGACGAATCAGGTCATCGTCGGTAGCGATCTTTTCGATTTCAGCCCTGGCTTCCATTTCGTCCATCGACGAGGTGTTAATCAGGTTCTCGGCAATTTCACGCAAGGCTATTACAGTAGGCTTGTCGTTTTCCGATGGCACCAATGGATCAGCACCCTGTGCAATTTGCCGCGCACGCCGTGCCGCCAGCAACACCAGGTCAAAGCGGTTTTCTACGTGCTCGAGACAATCTTCTACAGTAATTCGCGCCATGCGTTTGAGTCCAGCATCAAAAAGGGGCGCAATAATAGCGAAAAAAGGAATAAATCGAAAGGCTTATCGTGAAAAAAACCTTATTCGATTTCGCCTGGAATCGAACCCACCAGGGACTGGTTTTTGAGTTTTTGCCGGGCCAGCGTCAGACCCTGGGTGTGGATAATCGCATCGAGGTCGAATAAGGCCTGTTCAAAATCATCGTTGATGACCAGATATTCAGCATCATGATAGTGTGACATTTCGCGATCGGCATCCCGCATACGCCGTTTAATCGTGCTCTCGTCATCGGTGCCCCGCAGGCGTAGACGCTGTTCCAGCTCCTCCCGCGAAGGTGGCAGGATAAAGATGCTCACGGTTTCCGGCTTCCTGGCCTTGACCTGGCGTGCACCCTGCCAGTCGATTTCCAGGATCACATGCTTACCGCTCGCCAGCAACGCTTCGACTGATGCCCGCGCGGTACCGTAACAATTATCGAATACCTGCGCATGCTCGAGAAATTCATCGGCTTCGACCATGCTATTGAATTCTTCGAGGGTGACGAAATGATACGCTTCGCCGTCGACTTCGCCCGCGCGTATCGATCGTGTTGAATGTGACACGCACACCGCAACCGAGGCGGCGCGCTTTTGCAGCAACGCTTTAACCAGGCTGGTTTTGCCAGCACCCGAAGGCGCCGAAATGGTAAACAGGCATGCAGTATTCAATGGGAATTCCGGGACTGGTCCGATTCTGTATCAGGTGGTTCTATTGTAATGACAGATCAACTATAGACCAATACACTCTCGGCACTAAACTGAAAAAATGATTAAATGCTGAGCGAAGAATACCTGCAACGCTTTGGCGGCCTGGGTCGTGTGTTTGGCGTGGACGCACTGAAACCATTACAGCGTGCGCAGTTTTGTATCGTCGGCGTTGGCGGCGTCGGTTCCTGGGCGGCGGAAGCCTGCGCGCGTTCAGGTCTGGGCAATATCACGCTGATCGATCATGATGACATCCACACCAGCAATACCAACCGTCAGCTGCACACCTTGACAGACAGTATCGGGCGCTCCAAGGTCGAAGTGCTGCGCGACCGTATTGTCGCTATCAACCCGGAGTGCAACTGCACCGCGATCGATGACCTGGTCACACGGGGTAATATTGAAAAATTCGATTTCGCACAGTTCGACTATGTCATCGACGCAATCGACCACGTCAGCCATAAACTCAGCCTGATGCACCATTGTCGCCGCAACAAGATCCGCTGTGTCTCAACCGGTGGCGCCGGGGGCCTGGTTGACCCAACCCAGATCATGGTCAAGGATCTGACCCTGAGCTTCAACGACCCGTTGCTCGCCAAGGTACGTTCCACGCTGCGCCAGCAGCTCGGTTACAGCCGTAACCCGAAACGCCGCTACGCAATGGATTGTGTATTTTCCACCGAACAAGCGCTATACCCCGCGGAAAATGGCGAGGTCAGCTATGCGAAGCCTGACATGCCAGAGCGCAGCACGCTCGATTGCGCCACCGGGATCGGATCCTTCGTTGGCGTCACCGCCTGCTTCGGTTTCACCGCCGCCGCACACGCAATCAAAAAGTACCTGCAAAACCAGTTACGGTAGCCAATTTTACAATTCGATTGCAGCCAGGTTGAGTCCGTGTTCACGCGCGCATTGTTTTGCGCTCTCGTAACCTGCATCGGCATGACGCATCACGCCCGTGGCAGGGTCATTCCACAATACACGCTTGATGCGTTCGGCCGCGGCATCGCTGCCGTCGCAGCAAATCACCAGCCCCGCATGTTGAGAATAACCCATGCCCACGCCGCCTCCATGGTGAAAGGAAACCCAGGTTGCGCCGCCGGAGGTGCTCAACAGCAGGTTTAGCAGGGCCCAGTCGGAGACCGCGTCCGAACCGTCCATCATCGCCTCGGTTTCACGATTGGGGCTTGCCACTGAGCCGGAATCGAGATGATCTCGCCCGATCACCACCGGTGCTTTCAACTCTCCCGATGCAACCATTTCGTTGAACGCGAGCCCGAGCCGATCACGATCACCGAGGCCGACCCAGCAGATACGCGCTGGCAAACCCTGGAAACTGATACGATCCCGAGCCATATCGAGCCAGTTATGCAGGTGCGCGTCACCCGGAATCAGCTCCTTGACCTTGGCGTCAGTCTTGTAGATATCCTCCGGGTCACCCGACAGCGCAACCCAGCGAAACGGGCCCACCCCTTTACAGAATAACGGACGGATATAGGCCGGCACGAAACCCGGGAAATCAAATGCATTCTTGACGCCCTGGTCAAACGCCTCCTGACGGATGTTGTTACCGTAGTCCACGGTTGGTATGCCCTGGTCGTGGAACTCGAGCATCGCCTTGACATGCACTGCCATCGACTTGCGTGCTTCGGCGGCAACCAGTTGTGGATCGGTATTTCTTCTTACCGTCCATTGTTCCATGGTCCAGCCTATCGGCAGATAACCATTGACCGGATCATGCGCCGAGGTCTGATCGGTCACCAGGTCCGGCTTGATGCCACGCTTTACCAGTTCAGGTAGAATTTCGCCGCCATTACCGAGCAAGCCCACCGAAATGGCTTCGCCCTTGCTGCAAGCCTCTTCGATTAACTGCAGTGCGTGATTGAGTGAATCGGCCTTCTTATCCAGGTATCGGGTGCGCAGCCGGAAATCAATACGGTCTTCGTCGCATTCAATACAAAGAATGCTGAATCCTGCCATGGTCGCCGCAAGCGGTTGCGCACCACCCATGCCGCCAAGGCCCGAGGTCAAAATCCACTTGCCACCGGGATCACCTTTAAAATGCTGCCGCCCGGCTTCGACAAAGGTTTCATAGGTGCCCTGGACAATACCCTGGCTGCCGATATAAATCCACGAGCCCGCTGTCATCTGCCCGTACATCATCAGGCCTTTGCGATCGAGTTCATTAAAATGTTCCCAGTTGGACCAGTTCGGCACCAGATTGGAATTGGCGATCAGTACCCGTGGTGCGTCGACATGGGTCTTGAATACACCCACGGGCTTGCCCGACTGCACCAGCAGGCTTTCGTCGTCGTTCAACTCTTTCAGACATTCGAGAATCTTGTCGTAGCACTCCCAGTTACGCGCCGCGCGCCCGATGCCCCCGTAAACGATGAGCTGTTCGGGTTTTTCGGCAACCTCGGGATCCAGGTTATTCTGAATCATGCGGTAGGGCGCTTCGGTAAGCCAACTTTTACAGGTCAGCTCACTACCCCTCGGGGCACGGATTTTACGGCTATTGTCGGTACGGTCTAAAGGCATGGTCGGTTCCTCAGTTGTATCACTGCTATCGCATTCGATATTCATTGGTGGCATAACGCGCGCCGAGATCATAGCGATCCCCGGGGTAAGTTAATGTCACATAGGTAATCACCTGGTCGCTTTTCCAGGTGCGTCGGATCAGTTGCAGGCATGGCTCGCCAGCCTGCATCATTAGTTGCGCGCAAGTTTGCGCATCGGGCAGACAGGCGCGCACGATGTGCTCCATTTCATCGGGTTGAAACTGCTTTAACAAGTAAGCCGTGGAAGTGGTTTGCGTGAAGTCCTGATGAATAAACTCAGGCATGGCCTGCGTATTTACATAACGCGTCTCGAGCTGGATCGGAGTGGCGTCCTGCAGGTGCACCGCCAGCAGGTAGTAAACCGGGGTACCCACGGAAATACCCATTTGCTCGGCTACTTCAGCGCTGGCTTCAATCTGGTCGAGCCACAAAACTCTCGAGGCATGGCGCTTGCCGCGCTGCTCGATTTCAAGCGCGATATCCTGCAGCTCGATCAGACTCGCATGACGCGGAGCTTCGGCGACGAACGAGCCCAGCCCGTGAACCCGGTTAATCAGGCCTTGTTGAGTCAACTCGCGCAGGGCGCGGTTAATCGTCATGCGACTCACTTCGAGCGCCGCCACCAACTCGTTTTCCGAAGGCAGTTTCTGCCCCGCGGTCCATTCGCCAGCTGCTATTTTCCGCTCAATGGTTTTCTTGATTTGTTGATAAATTGGCTCGGGTGCGGCCTTGTTAATATCGCCAAAGCTACTAACAACTGCATTCATATCGATACCCCCGACTGGCTGCGCCAATTGCCGGCCTGCATCACCGCGGCGCAGGGGTTAAAGCCGATTTGATAGCTCAGCATCGAAGGCTTATCGACATTCCAGAGCACGATATCGGCTTGCTTGCCCACTTCGAGCGATCCAATTTCTGTTTCCAGGCCGAGCGCACGGGCGGCGTTGATAGTCACCGCACGCAGTGCTTCCGTCGGCGTCAGGCGAAACAGGGTGCAGCCCATATTCATGATCAGAAGTAGTGAAGTAACCGGTGAGCTGCCCGGATTAGCATCGGTAGCAAGCGCTAGCGGCACCTTGTGTTCACGCAATGCCGCAAGCGGCGGTAATTGCGTTTCGCGTAGTACGTAAAACGCACCAGGCAGCAACACCGCCACGCTTCCACTTTGTGCCAGGCGGGCAACATCGGTGGCAGCCAGGTACTCGATGTGGTCGATCGACAAGGCGCCGCGCGCCGCCGCCATCAGCGCACCGCCGAGATCGCTCAATTGCTCTACATGCGCCTTGATCGGCAAACCCAACGCCTGCGCGCAATCGAAAACTTTGGCGCCCTGCTCGAGGTTAAAAGCAATCGATTCGATAAATACATCCACCGCATCGACCAGACCTTCGGCATGCGCCCTGGGCAACATTTCATCGCATACCAGTTCGATATAGTCATCGCTACGCCCGGCATATTCGGGTGGCAGTGCATGCGCGCCGAGGAATGTTTTCTGTACGCGAATCTGTAACTCGCTCTCCAGCTGCCGTGCCACGCGTAGCATCTTGATTTCATTGTCGCTATCGAGGCCATAACCCGATTTGATTTCGAAGGTGGTCACACCCTCCGCGATTAAACTATTGAGGCGTGGTAGCGCCTGCGCGAATAACTCGGCTTCGCTGGCAGCGCGGGTTGCATTCACGGTGGAGACGATGCCACCTCCCTGTTGAGCGATTTGTGCATAACTCGCCCCTTCGAGACGCATCTCAAACTCGTCGGCGCGATCGCCGCCGTAAACCAGATGGCTGTGGCAGTCGATCAGGCCGGGGGTTAACAGCCGACCCATACAATCGATTACTTCGGCACCATTCACCACGGGTTGATCCTGCATCTCACCTACCCAGACTATTTTACCGGCCTCGACCAGCAATGCGCCATGCTCACGCAAGCCGTAACCCGACCCGCCGTCGAGACAGGCAATGGTGGCGTTGATAAACAGAGCTTTAGGCATTAGACTGACCGGCAAAAGTTGTATGCTATACTTGTATAGACAAGTATGTTACGCTCTATTTCACGTAAACGCAAGCGCAGTATCAGGACCAAACTATGACAGCAACAATCTGGGCAGCAACGGCCTTACTTGCCGATGGTTGGGCGGATTCGGTCGAAATCAAAATTGACCATGCGGGCAATATTGAATCGATCTCCGGTGGCCAGCCCTATACGGCGGGCGAAAGGATCGAGATATTAATTCCGGCCATTCCGAACGTGCATTCACACGCCCACCAGCGTGCCATGTCCGGGCTTGGTGAGCGTGCCGGCATAAGCGGTGACGCGGCTAAGGACAGTTTCTGGACCTGGCGCAAGATCATGTATCACTACCTCGAACGCATCCAGCCCGAACAGCTGTTTCATATTTCGGCCCAGCTTTACCTGGAAATGCTCAAGGCCGGTTACAGTTGTGTGGGTGAATTTCAATACCTGCACCACAACCTTGACGGCACGGCCTATTCCAATCGAGCCGAAATGACCCTGCAATGCATGCAGGCCGCGCAGCAGGTTGGGCTTGGTTTCACCGCGTTACCGGTGCTCTATCGCTACGGTGGTTTCGGCAGTGCCGATCCGCTCGACGGGCAGAAGCGTTTTTTAAACGATGCCGAGGGTTTCATCGACATCGTCAAAACCATGCAACAGGCCTCCGTAGCCGATGCCAATACCGCGGTCGGCATAGCCCCGCACTCGTTGCGCGCGATCAGCGGGGAGTTGCTGGCAGAAGTCATCGGTTCGCTCGATAACCTGGCCGCGATTCATGTGCATATCGCCGAGCAGCCGAAAGAAGTCGACGATTGTCTCGCCTGGAGCCGGATGCGCCCGGTCGAGTGGCTATTCGATCAATTTGATGTCGACCAGAACTGGTGTCTTATTCATGCCACCCACATGAATGATGCGGAAACCACGGCGATGGCGCGAAGCGGCTGCGTGGCGGGACTGTGTCCAACCACCGAGGCGAATCTCGGTGACGGCTTTTTCAACGCGATTGATTACTTCGATCAGGAAGGTTGCTGGGCGATCGGGTCTGACAGCCATATTTCGATCGATCCGGTGGAAGAATTGCGCTGGCTCGAATATGGTCAACGCCTGTTGACCCGAAAGCGTAATGTACTAGTGTCGCCCAACGCGGCCAACAGCGGGCGCAACTTGCTCGATGGCGCGCTCAAAGGGGGTGCCAGGGCCTGCGGCCGCAACATCGGCAGCATCACATCCGGTGCACGTGCTGATTTCATCGTACTCGACGATCAACACCCGCGCCTGTATGGTCGCCAACAGGATGATGTACTCGATAGCTGGATTTTCTCCGGCAATGAAAACCTGGTGCGTGATGTTTACGTTGGCGGTAACAAGGTGATCGACTGTGGCTGTCACGCCGATGAAGAAAAGATTCAACGTAATTACCGAACCACGCTCGACCAACTCGCTAACTAGGGGAAACGAAATTGGCCAATGAACTGTTGCTGACTGCGGGCAAGACGAGCCTCTCCGATCTGTGTCGAATCTATCGTGAAGATGTCGCCCTGCGTCTCGATGAAAGCTGCAAATCCCGTGTCGATGCCGCCGCCGCCGTGGTCGCCCGCGCCGCACAGGGAGACGAGGGGGTTTACGGTATCAATACCGGTTTTGGCAAGCTGGCCTCCACTCGCATTCCGGCCCAACAAACCTCGCAATTACAACGTAACCTGATCCTGTCGCATTGCTGCGGGGTCGGTGATTCGTTGCCAACTGAAATTGTTCGCCTGGTCATCGTGTTGAAAATGCTGTCGCTGGGGCGCGGCGCCTCCGGGGTACGTTGGGAAGTCATCCAGCGCTTGCAAGCCATGTTGCAACTCGACTTGATGCCGTTGATTCCAGCCCAGGGCTCGGTGGGTGCTTCCGGTGACCTGGCGCCGCTCGCACATCTGACTGCCGCAATGATCGGTGAGGGACATGTCCATTTTCAGGGTCAAAGTATGTCAGCCGCCGAGGCTTTGCAGGCAGCGCAGCTGGAGCCACTGGAACTCGGCCCGAAGGAAGGACTGGGGATGATCAATGGCACCCAGGTATCGACTGCACTAGCGCTCGCTGGCCTGTTCGACGCCTGGGGCCTGGCGCAAACCGCACTCATATCCGGCGCCCTGACCACCGATGCATTAATGGGGTCGACGCGGCCTTTTAGATCTGAAATCCAAGCATTACGCGGACTACCGGGCCAGATTGACGCAGCACTTTGTCTGCGTACCCTGCTCGAAGGCTCGGCGATACGGGAGTCTCATCGCGAAGATGACGAGCGCGTGCAGGATCCTTATAGCTTGCGCTGCCAGCCCCAGGTAATGGGTGCCTGTATGGATCAGTTCCGGCAGGTTGCGCAAATGCTTGAAATCGAAGCAAACGCGGTAACCGACAACCCGATAGTCGTAATCGAAGACGGTTCGATCCTGTCAGGTGGGAATTTCCATGCCGAACCGGTTGCCTTTGGCGCCGACCAATGCGCGCTCGCCATATCCGAAATTGGTTCAATCTCCGAGCGTCGCATCGCTACCATGGTAGACCCGTCGCAAAACTTCGGTTTGCCGGCATTTATGTCACCTGATCCCGGCCTCAATTCGGGATTCATGATCGCCGAAGTTACCGCGGCGGCATTGATGTCCGAGAACAAGCAACGCGCTGCGCCCTGCTCCATCGACTCGACCCCGACCAGCGCCAACCAGGAAGACCATGTGTCGATGGCCTGCCACGCGGCAAGGCGATTGACCGAAATGAATCACAACCTGGCGCATATTGTTGCGATCGAACTAATGATTGCGACCCAGGGAATAGAATTCAGGGCGCCGGTAGAAACCAGCGAACGGCTGAGGAAAGTGATGCGGAAGGTCCGCGATTTTGTGGCGCGGCTTGAGGGTGATCGCTACCTTGCCGATGACATCGCAACAATTAAACAACTGGTTATCGAGCGCAGCATAATCGCATCGCTTGGTGAAACTGATTTACTGCCGCAGCTTCTGCCGTGAAACCCGATGTCGAGACTGGTACCAGCCCGTTACTGCTCGCCCAGCCACATGGCGGCACCGAGATTCCCGAGTCCATACTGACACGTCTCAACCAGCACGGTCATGCACGGGCCGATACGGACTGGCATATCAGCCGCCTCTACGCGGGTCTGGTCGCGGATGTCACCACCGTCAGCACATCCATACATCGCTACGTCATCGATGCCAACCGCGACCCCGCCGATCAATCACTCTACCCGGGACAAAACACGACCAGCCTGTGCCCGACCACAACCTTCGATGGTAACGAAATTTACCTTCACGGGCAGGCTCCCTCTGCAGACGAAATCAACCAACGCCAGCGGCTCTATCACCAGCCTTATCACGACGCACTGCGTGAGCAACTGGAACGTATTCATCAACTACACGGTTATGCGATTCTCTATGACTGTCATTCGATTCGCTCACTCGTGCCCTATTTATTTGACGGTAAGCTTCCAGATTTCAATATCGGCACGAATTGCGGAGCCAGTTGTGACCCGGTAATCGAATCAACGGTACAGGCAACCTGTGCGACAGCAGAAGTTTATAGCGCGGTAAGCAATGGCCGCTTCAAGGGAGGCTGGACCACGCGCCACCATGGCGAACCCGGACGTGGATTTCATGCCATCCAGATGGAACTGGCACAATGCAATTATATGCTCGAACAGGAACCGTGGAGTTACACTGACGACAAGGCTGGCAAACTTCGTGTTATTCTCGCGGAAATTCTGAAAAACCTGTTAACCAGCCTAAGGAGCCTCTGATTAATTCTGAGTCAATCAGCTGCGTAGGGAAAATGTGCCAAATCAAGGCGCCAATCGTAGGTAATAGCAAGGCTATTGCCAAGATTGGCAACGCCGAGTTGGCGCATTTTAACAAGCAGATGTTGATTCATGAATTGATCAGAGGCTCCTTAAGCTGAACCTCAACCATAAATGCTGCAGATCAATACAGACCCGGTCGGTAAGGGCAAGGAACGAACATGCTTCGCTCACCCCGACGATCCGCAAAAAGCGATTAAGATTCCGCATGGTGACATCAACGAACAATCACGCCGGGAAATCAGGTTTTATCAAAAGCTATACAAGCGCGGCGGCGGCGGCCAGCATATCCCCCACTTTTACGGCCTCTGCGAAACTAACCTGGGAGCCGGCATAGTCGTCGATATGATCCGCGACCAGGACGGGGAAATATCACGGCCGCTGAACTGGTATCTCGCCGAAGGGTATCCGATCGAAGACTTCGAACCCTACCTGGATGAATTGAGGCAATCGTTTTTACAGAACCTGATTATTTTCAATCACGACATGACGGTCGGCAACCTGTTGTTCCAGAAAGCCTCGGCGACCTCTGCGCGCCTGGTTGCGATCGATGGCCTGGGCGACGTGGTGGTGATCGACTGGTTCGATGTTTTCCCCGCGCTAGTGCGTCGGAAAATATCACGCCGCTGGGCACGTTTTATTGCGCGGGTATATCGTACCAATGAAGTACGCTCGCAACGTGAGGCTCTGGCACGAGATCCACTGCTCGTTACCAAGTCTCTGAAACCTTAGTACTAGCAAGCACCGAGCATATGAACTGGGCCGTTTTAGTAGCCGCGCTCGCCGCGGTGATCATATTTGGTGGATCGTCGGTTGCGACCAAGGTCGCGGTGTCGGCCATCAGCGCCATTGACGTCTCTATCATGCGTACCGTTATCGGCGGCCTGATCGCGATGCCGCTAGCCATCGCGTTACGCATCAAGCTGCCGGCCTCGGCACATCAGCGATGGCTGTTGTTGCTCTCGGGCGGATGCGGCTTTATCGCTTTTCCGCTGCTGTTCACGTTTGGTGTCAGTCTGACTTCCGCCAACCATGCAACCATGATTCTCGCCATATTGCCGGTGTTGACCGGCGCCATCGCGATCTCCTGGGATCGACTAAAACCGAAGGCTGGCTGGTGGCTTGGTTGTGCCATTGCATTCGCCGGTGAAGTGCTGCTGCTCTACGACCCCGATGCAAACTCCGGCTCGGCAAGTCTCGGTGGCGATTTGCTGGTATGGGCTTCAACCCTGTTCGCCTCGCTGGGCTACGTCGCCGGTGCACGCTTGCAACGCACCGGTTACTCGGCTAAAGGCACTACCTTCTGGGGGGTCGGCCTGTTCGCCATGTTGTTGATACCGGTGGCGCCATTGGTAGTAGATGGAGCAGCTTTACAGGTTGCTGGAATCCATGCCTGGACAGGCCTGCTCTACCAGGCCATCGGCGTAACCATAGTCGCCTACATACTATGGTACTGGGCGCTGGGTACCGGTGGCATTGCCCAGGTCGGCCTGTTTCAATTTCTACAACCGGTATCCGGCGTTATTCTTGCCTGGCTAATTCTGGCGGAAAATCTTTCATTGATCTTCGCCCTCGCCTCGTCGATTATCATGTTCGGCGTGATACTCGCGTTTCGCGCCAGATAAAACTATGTCAACTTCTGCTCCTATCGCATTCAGGCAATACTTCCATCCACCCGCTCTCGCGGCGGGCCTTGCAGCGGTGCTGATCGGTTACAGCAGTTCGGCGGTCATCATTTTTCAGGCTGCCCGGGCGGCAGGTGCAAACGCTGAAGAAATCGGCTCGTGGATGATGGCGCTCGGAATCGGTATGGGCCTGACCACCATCGGCCTTTCCTGGCGTTACAAGATGCCGATAATCACCGCCTGGTCTACTCCGGGCGCGGCGTTACTGGCAACTTCGCTGCAAGGCATCAGCATGTCTGCGGCCATCGGCGCCTTCATCTTCTCTGCAATACTGATTACCCTGTCCGGGATTACCGGCTGGTTCGAACGCATTATCGACCGCATACCATTGCCGCTCGCCGCGGCCATGCTCGCCGGCATCCTGTTTCAATTCGGGGTCGATGCGTTCCTGTCGCTGCAATCCCGGTTTGGCCTGGTGCTGGCAATGTTTGTCGTTTACTTGATCGCAAAAAAGCTGATTCCCCGGTATACGATTTTGCTCGTCCTGATCGTCGGCCTGCTGTGGTGTCAGCTTCAGGACCTGCTCGATTTTTCGAGTTTTACGCTGGCGGTTAACGCCCCGCAGTGGGTAACGCCGTCATTTTCTCTGAGCGCGCTGATCGGCGTTGGCATTCCACTCTACGTGGTTACGATGGTATCGCAGAACATTCCCGGGATTGCTGTATTGCGTACCGCGGGCTACCGCGCGCCGATATCACCAATCATAAGCTGGACTGGAATCACAACGCTGATACTGGCTCCCTTTGGCGGCTTTGCGATCAATCTGGCGGCGATAACCGCGGCCATCTGTACCGGCCCAGAGGCGCATGCGGATTCGAGTAAACGTTATATCGCGGGCTTGAGCACCGGCGTTTTCTACTTGCTGCTAGGTATATTTGGCAGCGCCATCGCCGCCCTTTTTGCCGCCTTTCCAACCGAGTTTGTAGTTGCGCTTGCCGGTCTCGCTTTGCTAACCACGATTGCCCACAGCCTCTACACTGCTGTCTCCGATGACGCAACGCGCGAAGCGGCGGTAATAACCTTCGTCGTAACCGCGTCCGGGCTCAGCCTGCTTGGTATCGGCGCGGCATTCTGGGGACTGGTAGCCGGCGGCGTTGCCAACTTTGTGTTCAGCAAAAGAATATAACAAATGGACTTTCTGGAAATTAATCTATCCGGCGAACCGGGCATGGCTATCATTGGCATGGTCGCCTTTGGCGGTGGTTTAATCCGTGGTTTCACCGGCTTTGGTGGTCCCGCGTTTATCCTCGCCATCCTGACTTTGTTCTTCACCCCGTACAGCATCGTAGGGAAAATCCTGGTGGTTGATTTTATCGCCAGTGTCTACCTGTTCAAGGCTATTTACCGGCAAATCGACTGGCGTGCTACTGCATACCTGGTCATTCCAACCCTGTTGTTCATACCGCTCGGTCACTGGCTGCTTATCGAGCTTGATCCGCTGTGGATGAAACGCGCGATGGCACTGATTATTTCAGCTGCCTGCGTGATGATGTTGATTGGGTTTCGCTACAGGCATCCGTTGACAACCAGCTGGTTGATTTTGATCGGCTGCAGCGCTGGCCTCATCTTTGGTGGCACCTATATCGCATTGCTGGCAGTGGTTTGTATTTTGCTTGGACCCTACGACAAACATGCGGGGCGCACGCTGATTATCTCCTGGTCATTTTTTACAGTGTTGGGTTTTGCGCTGGTTTCAGCGGTCAGCGGTACCACCGGGATAGACGACGTAATCACCGCGGCGCCGGGTGCCGCAACCTATATGCTCGGCACCTGGATTGGATCGCACGGCTTTCGAAAATCCAGCGAAAAGCTGTTTCGCCGCGCCGCTATCGTGACCTTGCTGGTGTTATCGATAATTAACCTGGTGAGTTAAGAAACAGATACCCGGGGATTTTCGATGAACGGCAAAAAACCCGTAATTGACTCTCGGTGAATGAAGTCAGAGACCAATCGTACGACATTAACAGTCACCCTGGTTTCGCAATGATTACTTAACTGTTTTCCGCAGTTTTCTTATTCTTTGTCGCAAACAATAGCGCTAAACCAATAGATATGTGCCCTAGCATCTCTAAGGATTCTTCCAGTCTTGTATGAAATAGTTTTTCTGCTGGGAGAAATTGCCAAAAACGTTGATCTGTTGTTACGCCTAAAAAATAGCTAAAGAACCCGATTCCGAGCATCGTTACAAGATAATTACTTCGAATATAGTCGGCAAACAAATGATGTTTTTTATAGGCCATATAAAAAAGTCCTAGAAGGCCAAGATAAACACCCGCGGAACTTCCCGGCGGATGTATTTCACGCACTAACAATACCGCCATCATTCCAGCCGCCCAAAGGAAAAACCTGTCTTTACTCAATAGAAAACGTGTGAAACACAACCCACAAAATCCTGCGGTTACGAACAACGCAGCTACTTCCAATACATGTTTATCGAGTGGGTATTTATGCAGCAGTATCAGCTGGGTAACAAATACTGCAACAATCAAGGGAGCACAAAATACAATCCAGTAATTTGCTGAGTCTGATACCATTTTCCACTGCTGCGAGAAGCTCGGATTTCCCATGCTTGTTTATACTTTAATTTAAAGTTGCGCGTAATATACCTTAATGTTATTTCCTAAATGGAGGCTCTCCAACACCGTCGGCAGGGATTGAAAATCTAAAAGCGCTTCCTTCCACACAGACACTTTTCATGTTCACCTGGAATAGACGATTTCACCATTTTTCATGGTCAGTTGCACGTTGGCTTCGAGCAGGGTGGACGGTCCTCCGGTGAGGACATCACGATCCAGTACCACCAGGTCCGCGGCCAGCCCGGGCTTTAGCATGCCGGTGACATGATCGAGCCGGGCCGCCCAGGCAGATTCGCGAGTTCCACACTGAATCGCCTGCTCCAGGGTAAGTGCCCAGTCTGGACGGAGCGCCGGCATTTCAGGCCTGGAGGGTGATTTACGAGTAGAAGCCAGGTACATGTTGATCAACGGTAGATAAGGTGCCGTGGGCGTATCCGTGCCGAAAGCGAGGGTGGAACCCGCTGCCTGGTATAGCGGCCATGCCCACCCCTGTTGGGTGCGTTCCGGCCCTAGCATAACCTTCCAATTGTCGAGAAACTCGGGATCCACGTGAACAGGTTGCATGGATGCGGTGATTCCCAGGGCCCCCATACGATCGATGTCCTCTTGCCGGGCGTATTCCAGGTGTTCGATCCGATGGCGCTGTCCGCAGTTTCCGTTGACTCTGATCGCGTTTTCAATGGCATCCACTGCAAGTGTAATGGTTGCATCGCCGATGGCATGAATGGCCACCTGTAAATTACCGGCATCTGCTGCCACAACTACGGGGTTCAGTGCCCTGGCATCCCATATGGGTCCCGAAGTTTCACCGTTGGTGTAAGGTTTACTGAGTCCTGCGGTACAGTTATCGATGGTGCCATCGGCGATAATTTTGATGCCGCCAACGCGCAATGAATCCCCCTGATAGTGATCAGCCAGTTCTATCGCCCGTTTCACCAGCGCCAGTTCTTCCTCGGGATTGCCGGTACGCCAGATGATCATATGCGCCACGATTCTAACCTTAAGCTCACCCCTGGCCTCGATCCGGGCCATGGCCTCCAGGTCGGGCTCTTCCAGCGCCATCTCCACCACACTGGTGATGCCTGCCCGTGCAAAGGCTTCGAGTGCAGTCGAAATATGTTGCTCGCGCATCTGCGGCTCCATTTCATTGAGCAATGACCAGACATAATTGACACTGGCATTTTCGAGTAGATGGCCGGTGGCATCGCCGGTTTCCGGATCTCGTACGATTCGACCACCCAACGGGTCGGGTGTATCCCGGGTAATACCCAGTTCGGCCAGTGCGGCAGTATTAACCCACGAGGAATGGAAATCAAAAGCTTCCAGGTACACGGGTCGGTCCGCAATGATAGCATCCAGCATTTCCCGGGTGGGTGTGGCGGCCGGTATATCACTATGTACCCAGTTGGTACCCAGCACCCGTGGCGCATCCGCATTGTCTCGCACCCATTCGAGGACACGCCTTTGAATTTCTTCGAGACTTCCGGCGCCCTGCAACTGTGCTTTAAGCATCGCGCTGCCGGTCATGGTCACATGAACATGACCATCAACGAAACCGGGCACGACCAGCCCACCGGCAATATCCAGACGCTCTATATCCCCGCGGTCACAATCCGCAATGATCTCGTTGCCACCAACGCTCGCGATGCGGTCGCCTTCCACCAACAACGCTTCCGCCCAGGGCCGGTCAGGATCGGTGGTAAAAATGCGTCCGCCAGTTATTAAGCGCTTATAGTTCACTCTGTCTCCATATCCGTGGCACCTGACACTAGTGTTACAAAGTGCTTGCGTTCAAAGCATATTATCACTTTATCTCCAGGGGCCGGTAATCTGCCGTATTCTGTCAGTGATAATGATTTTTTAAAAGTGTCGGTTTGCGAGACAACAGGCCTTCAAGACTGATGAGATCAGTAGCCGATATCTACGCTTAGCGGCCAATTTTGTTCGGTCGCATGCACCTGTTAACGGTTGGCCATAGTAGCGGACGTGATTATGTTCTCACAGCTTGACTGCTGAACTAACATTAGAAACAGGGCTGACGGGGGTACAACTGTCACCTTAATTTTAAGCTCAATCGTCGCTCGGCGGGGCTATCCTTACGCACTCGACGATGAGCATCGACACATAGTCGGAGGGGTCGCGCGGTTCCAGTTTATCCCCGGCTTTTACGACGGCCTCGATTCTGGCCTGTAAGTTCGCCCGGTGGGAATCTACCGGATACGCCTCCAGTCCCGTTAACTCACGGATGTCGGGAGAGACATTCCGGTCGGGGGCGAAGTCCAGTCTGCTTTCATCAACCTGGAATAAGAGATCCAAGGCTCTTTCCAGATCGGCCAATAGTGGAGTATGAGTCACGTTCCTCTCCTTTTATGCTGGAATTAGAATTTTTTTACTTACGAATTATACCTGGACTTATACCCCAGTTTCCGGCCCAGAGCGTTTTCTGTCTCACCAGAAGTCGGGGAGACTGATGCCGCCACCCGGGCGGTCACCGTAGGGATTCTTCGGCTG
>Ga0209271_10000066_pt1 | contig 39660 bp, 41 predicted proteins | sample tdAd002_FD_187123 | JGI IMG/M metagenome (GOLD analysis project Ga0209271, IMG submission 187123) | Marine sediment microbial communities from the Atlantic coast under amendment with organic carbon and nitrate - tdAd00.2 (SPAdes)... | ecosystem: Environmental > Aquatic > Marine > Coastal >... | reverse complement strand
TCGGTGGCGCAAAATTTATCCGCGGCTTACGGTATTGAAGTGCCGGCGGGGCTTAACAAGTTTGTCGACTCGAAGAAATTCGGTAAGAAATCCGGCCGTGGGTTCTATGAGTATAAGAAAGGCAAGCCGGTCAAGGATAAGGACGTCGACATGGGCGACCAGAAAGTAATTCAGAATCGACTCGTGTATCGCTTTCTGAACGAAGCCGCAGCCTGTTTGCAGGAGGAAATCGTTGCCGATAAGGACCTGCTTGATGCGGGCATTATTTTCGGTACCGGCTTCGCGCCATTCCGGGGTGGACCGATGCATCATAGCCAGCAGGAAGGCGTGGCATCGATTGTCGCCGCGATGACTGATTACGAATCCAGGTTCGGCGAACGCTTTCATCCAGCGGCAGGCTGGTCGTTGCTTAGCGAGTAGATAAACGCTGCGGCGGATACAGGCTCGGCAACGAGTTTGGATCTGGATCAGACCCGGCCGGATGGCAGGGTGCTTCAGTCACAACCAGCTGCCATAACCGCCTGCCCTGCCAGCTTGAATCGTGCTGCGCATACAACACCCGGTCAAGTCTGGAAAGTTCGTTGCTAAATTCGATGGATCCTGTTCTGCTCTCGATCTGATTTACGCCGCCGATGTTAGCACCAGGCCAACGCCGCCTGCCCCATTTCAGCAATTCACGACGCGCGTTGCGCGGATCATTCGTCAGGCAGGCCTTTTTTAATGCCTGCAGGTTACTCCGGCTGGCCAACACGGATTCAATTTTCCGGCTTATCCGGCGGCGCGCCGGGGTGTCGAAAAATAACGCTATGCAAGCCATCAATGACAAGCTGAGTAGCGCAAACCATAGCCAGTTGCCGCGTATTGATATGAATTCGGTTCCTGCTACCGGGGAGAAATTTGAGCTGGCGCGGGATAAATCGGTAATGCCGGATTGAGTGCCTGCCGGATTTGTCACGCTGAAGGTCCTGCTTTTCAGCTGCGCTACTCTCTCAATATCCTGGGTGACGTCCCACCATTTCAGGATGGTCGCCGGTAGCGTTATTTCGCCTGGTTGTGAAACTACCACGGCAAAGCGCTGTTCCAGTCGTCCCACCAGTACATCATTCTGAAACCGATTGGAGCGTAGTTCCTGGTCGGCATAAATCTTGTACTTGTCGGAATTAGCGGATATGAGATCTGATGGTAAGGCTTCTGCCGGAAGTCCCAGCGCCTCGATAGTCAAGTTGAAACCCAGCGAACCTCCGACCTTTAAGCCATCGTCAATAACGTCCCAGCGCTGTGATATTTCAAGTTGCCGGGCAGGTAGCCAGACGCTGCCACTGAACGCGGTTGGCGGGTTTCGAACCTGCAATTGCAAGGTTTCGCTGTTGCGGTAAATCCGTCTCGATGGCACTGTCGGACTAGCGACTGCCGAAGTAGCTATGGCGTTTATCAAACCTCGATAATTTGCGGGTGATAGCATGATGACACCAGGTGATTGCGCGACCACGGCGATGCTTCGTTCGAGCAGGTTGAACTCCCTGCCGGCGCGCTTCACTAAATACCTTGAATCTCTATTGCTTCGATAAACTTCCGTATTGTCGGCCCCTGGTTCCAGCAGGTTGCCGTCGGAGATGGGTATGTTATGCAGTAAACGCGTGATTATTTTAGCTGGTTGGCCGACGTAGGGATTTTGCGGTTGTGCCTCGATTTCAAAAAAAACATTTTGCCTGGCAAGCAACGCGGGCGATTGCCGGACGACTTCAAGGTTCAATACAGCCGTGGATACCTCACCCACTTTTATCGACGGGATGCCGAGGCTGCCGGTGCGTCGCGGAAGGATTTCAATTTTCCATTTCATGCGATGAAACATTTCATTAGCTTCAAGCATTCGTGCAACCCCGGACTCGACATCGAGGACCTCGAAATCGGCTTCCAGTGCCGACAGGTCAAGCGCGTATAACGATGGTATTTTGCTATCGTACTCGATCACCAGTTCTGCAATGTCACCCTCAAAAATTCGCGACGCTTGCAGGAATGCGGTTTGTGCCTGGCCCGGGGAGTACAATTGGGCAAGGAGTAATATACAACAGATTTTGCTGATTCGGTGCATGTGGATTAACGTTGCTGTCGTTTCTGACGCTGGAAATCCCGTAAAAATTTGCGCCGGAACAAGTCAGTTGAAGTTTCGGGTAAAGCGTTAATCCAGCGTTCGATAAATTGCCTGTCGGGTAATTGCCCGGCGTCCTGTTCCTGTAGAGCAAAACGCTCCATTTCCTGCTCGAGACCGTCGAAGCGTTCAAACGGGTCTGCCTGCCCGGATTCTATCGACGCACCCAGACCAGGCCCGGATTGCTGAGCATCAGCAGGGTTCGTCGATTCCTGCCCGGCGACCCCGACACGTATCTCGGCACCGGGCAGGTTCGCACTGTCGAATGATTCAGGATCGTCCGTTTCGCCCGATTGCCCATTTACGGTTTCATATTGTTGTTCCAGGTATAACTCGATCAGTCGCTTGTTGTACCTGGCCGGAGCAAGCTGCGGATCTAATTCGAGCGCTTTTTGATAAGCCACGACAGCTTCAGGAAACCTGTGCTGTTGTGCAAGCGTGTTACCAAGGTTGTAAATCGATGGTGCGGACTCATCCCTGCCATACAGTTCCAGCGCCTGCTGATACTGCCCGCTTCGATAGTAAGCTGAGCCCTGTAGCAGCGGGTTTGTGGATAGTTCATACGAGGTTTGAAAATCACCTCGTTGATAGGCCTCGAAGGCCAGTTGTTCAGGGTGGTTCAAAAACAAGTTCCATTCCTTTGCATGTAGTTCACGATCACCCGGAACGATTAAGCCTAGCAATATCATCCAGATCAGGTTCTTGCGGAATAGCAGTAGTGCGAAAGGGAGCATTAGCAACACCAGCCAGGCGCCGTCGTTGGCTGCTGCGCGGGCAGAGCTATCACCGGTCTGATCTGATTCAATAAGCTGGTTTGCGCTCAGCCTCGACAGCAACAGGTCGTCTACTCCAGTAGAACCGGTCATCGTTACCAACCTGCCCTTGCCTACCTGGGCCACGCGCTCCAGTAACGCAAAGTTGGTTTTACTAAGCACGATTCTGCCCTGGGGGTCGCGCAGCAACCTGCTTTCGGCATCGAACACCGGCCCGCCTACGGGGGTGCCAATAGCCAGTACATAAATGCGGTGTCCATCGTTAGCCGCCGTCAGCGCAGCCGGTAACGCCGCCTCATTGTCACTCGCGCCAGCAGTAACGATAATTATCTGTCCCCTGCCGGCAACCGAAGCTGCTAGTAAATCCTGAGCAGAGTTGATAGCCAGATCTATGCGCGTACCATCCTCTGGCATGGTGCTCGGATCGAGTGCGTCTATAAATGCAAGCAGAGTTGCGGCATCCCTCGATAATGGCGATACCACGAAGGCGGCGCCAGCAAACACTACCAGACCGGTTTCACCATCAAAGTCAGCCGAAATTATTTCTTTCGCCGCCGCGACAGCATGCGCGAAGCGTTGTGGTCGCACATCTTCTGCCAGCATTGAGCGCGACAGATCGAGCGCCAACACCCGAGCGCTGGTCGATTCCATCATCGGATAAGACTGTTTGCGCCAGCTTGGCCCGGCGGCTGACAGTATCCCGAGGGTTAAAACAATGGTCAGAATCGAGGCCAGCCAACCGTTGCGATTCGAGCCTGGAGTATCGGCAAGCATTTTATCCAGTAACGCCGTGTCACATATTCTGCTCCACATGGATTGTCGCCGAGGATATCGAGAATAAGTCCAGACCAGCCACCACAGCGGTGGTAACACTGCTAACCAGAGCGGGTTTAGAAACTGAAAATTGGCGAGTTCAATCATGGGCTAGTGGAAAGTCGTGAATGTCGAATCGACCAGGTGATAAAAAATAACATTACCAGCAAACCTGCGATTAACGGCAGCATGAATAGCTCGTTACGCGGACGGTAGGTCTGGTACTTGTGTTCGATGGGTTCCAGTTTATCGAGATCCAGGTAGATTTTTTCCAGGGTTGATGCATTGGTGGCACGAAAATATTCACCGCGGGTTACCTCGGCGATTCGGCTCAGCACGCGTTCGTTGAGTGCGACCCCCGGCGGTATGTTTTGCAGGCCATAGGTTCGGCTCAAGGCCCGTGCATCGCTACCAACGCCGATGGTATAAATTGTCAGGCCCTGTTGACGAGCCAACTGGGCAGCGACTATCGGATTTTCGAAACCTGCGGTGTTGGACCCATCGGTAACCAGAATAAGCACCTTGTGTGCGCTTTCCTGCTCGCGCATTGATTTGACCGCGAGTCCAATCGCATCGCCAATAGCCGTGTAACGGCCGGCTAATCCGGTACTGACATCCTCGAGCAGCTGCTGCAATGTATCCAGGTCAAAGGTCAGTGGCACAAATGTGTAAGCGTTGGTGCCGAACAGGATGAGTCCGAGGCGATCACCTTCGCGTCGATCGATGAATTTCCCGACCACGGCTTTCAATACTTCGATACGGCTCGCAGCTTTCGAATTAATTGTCATATCGACTTCGCTCATGCTGCCGGAAATATCAACTGCCAGCATCAAATCCCGTCCGCTTAGCGTGCGTGAAATCGGCTCTCCAAGCCAGAACGGACGGCCCGCGGCGATAATCAGGCAAATCCAGAACAACCATGCACAGCCTCGCGCCAGGTGCTGCGGTGATTGTTGGATCGAGGATTGGGTAAACGGGTAGCGATTCAGCAGAGGCACAGCAAGTGCCGGGTCAGCATGATTTGTCAGTGGCAGTATTTTCCTGGCCAGCAGCGGCAACGGCAGCAACAGTATTGTCCACCACCAGTCAAATCCAAGCATTAGTCCCTGCCCCGTTGCAGCAGCTGAGGTTTAACCGCAGCTAACCATTGTTCACACAATTCAACCAGCAGTCCGGCATCTACATTTACCTGTTTACGGTAAATTGCGTTTCCAAATACCTTACCCCTGCCGCTGGTGAAACTATCGTCACCAATGCTCTCATCGAGAAACTTCAACCAGGCTTCACCGGTGAAACTCTCGAGCTGTCGTGCTGGAAACGCCAGCAAGGCCACCTGCTTGAGCCATTTTGCAAGTTGTAGAGACAGTTCACGGGTATCCCTGTCGCGCTTGTAAGTTGACCTGATGCGTTGTAAATCCTGCTCGGCCAGGCTGGCCAGGCGATTTACCCTGCGCTGCCGGATTAGTAACCAGATCAGCGCGGCAATGGCGATAATCGCGCTAATAGTGACCAGGTAGACAGGCGTGATCAACCACCAGTCGGGTGCAGCGGGAGGTTGAATATCCTTGAGTTCACGCAGTAGTTCGTCGGCAGTCATTTCAGCGTCAGATTTTGAATGATCTGTGCAGTAATATCGCTATTACAGGAAATCGGAATTAACGGGATATTCAACTTCGAAGCCATGGCTTCGATGCGACCACGGTGATCTTGCTGCCACTGGAGCAGCCAGTTATCGCTAGCCTGCCCGGATAAATCAAAACCAAACTTCCGGCTACCTGCCCGCACACGGTAATGGCCACCCGGCCAGGCATTGACCTCGGTATCGTCATGAACCCAATAGCTGTTGATGTCGTTATGCCTGGCGATGGCCGATAGTATTTCCAGCGACTCGTTGTCGATGCCGATAAAGTCTGTAATCAAAGCGATAATTGAACCCGGTTTGACCACGCGCTCAATTTCGCGCAGCAAAAAATTGAGGCGATTACGAGATGTATCTGGCGGCACGGGGATGTTGCCGGCCTGGGCCAGGTGATGGAATACTCCGAGTAACCCTGACCTGGTTTTTCCGGGTCTCACTTCATGGTGGGACTCGGGAGATACGATCAATCCCCCAATGCGGTCTCCGGCGAAACACGCTAACCAGCCGACGTGGGCGGCGACCTGGGCTGCAGCCCATGATTTAAAACCAAACCGGGTACCGAAATACATCGATGCCGACAAATCGACTGCGAGCAGAAATCGACGTTCTTTTTCTTCGGCAAAAATCTTGGTATGGGCTTCACCGGTTCGCGCCATTACCCGCCAATCCATGGTCCTGACGTCATCTCCATATACGTAGGCACGAGATTCTTCATACTCCATCCCGCGTCCACGCACGCGTACTTCACGCGCGCCGGAGCGATAACTCGCACGGCGGCGGATATTGACCAACGACAGGCCGGATAAATACCCACGTACCCTGACTAAATCCTCAACCTCGATGCTGATTCCGGAAACATTGTCAGCATCGGCATTCATGCTCAGGCGGTGGGTACTTTTGCCAGCAATTCATCGATTACCTGTTCGGTGGATATGCCGTCTGCCTCGGCCTGATAGGTAAGCAGAATCCGATGACGCATAATCTCATGCGCCAGTTTTTGCACATCTTCCGGGGAAACATAGTCCCGACCTTCCAACCAGGCCAATGCCCGGCAACAACGATCAAACGCAAGGCTTGCGCGCGGACTCGCGCCGTACTGGATCCAGTCTGCCAATGCGGTTGAATACGGCTGGGGGTTTCTACTGGCGTCAACCAGTTGCGCAATGTATTGCTCGACCGGCTGCGCCATATAAATGTCGAGGATTTGCTGGCGAGCATCGAAGATGGTTTGTTGCGCGATTGGCAGCATAGCGGGAATACTGAGTGCTACCTCGTCTTGCCGGGCTTCGCGTCGTACCTGCTGCATGATCTGAACTTCGGAGTCAACCCGGGGGTAGTCAATGGTAACTTTCAGTAAAAATCGGTCGAGCTGGGATTCGGGTAACGGGTAAGTGCCTTCCTGGTCGATTGGATTCTGGGTCGCCATCACAAAGTACAAGCCGGGCAATGGATAGGTCGTTTTGCCGACCGTTATCTGTCTTTCCTCCATCGACTCCAGCAGTGCCGATTGCACCTTGGCTGGCGCGCGGTTGATTTCATCAGCGACAATTACGTGATGGAATAATGGACCTGGCTGAAAATTAAAACTGCTGTCATGGGGTCGATAGATGTCGGTTCCGGTCAGATCGGCAGGTAACAGGTCGGGGGTAAACTGGATGCGCTGAAAGTCGCCCTCGAGACCGCTGGCAAGGGTTTTTACTGCCCTGGTTTTGGCCAGGCCGGGAGGGCCTTCTACCAGTATGTGTCCATCCGCAAGTAATGCGACCAGCATTCTCGAAATCAGTCGCTCCTGGCCGAGAATCCGCGAGTTCATGAAATTGCACAGAATCTGGACCTGTTGGTGTAGTTGACTGGTTTCGGTTTCAGACATTTCCCGGGACTTTCTCAACTAGTTGAAAACCTGCCATCACGGAATTAAGTGGCCGGGTGATAGCTGCAGTTACGGGGCCAGCATAAACACCCTTTAGCTGAATTTCCAGCCCTGCCCCGGGGTGGCCTGGCTGGTGCAGGATAAATCGGTCGACTCGGTAGATCGTTTATCCTGGTTCGATGCCCGGGACACTAGTTCAAGCCAAACAGTTTATTTGCGTTATCGAAGGTTGTGCGCGCCAGGGTAGCGAGCGATTCACCACGAATTTCTGCCAGTTTTTCGGCGACCAGATTTACGCGACCGGGGTGATTGGTCTTGCCGCGATGGGGTGCCGGTGAAAGCCAGGGTGCATCAGTTTCGATCAGCAGGCGTTCCAGCGGGATTTGTTGCGCCATATCGCGTACGTTCTGTGCCTGGTGAAAAGTAACTATGCCGGATATGGAAATGTAAAAACCGAGATCTATCGCCGCGCGCGCCATTTCCCAGTCTTCGGTAAAACAGTGCAGCACCCCCCCGACTGCCCGGGCCTGGTGCTCGCGCAGCAATTTCAGGGTGTCTTCGCGGGCGTCACGGGTATGAATTACCAACGGTAAGCCACATTCGCGCGCTGCCTCTATGTGAGTAATAAAGCGCTTGCGCTGCCAGTCGAGATCGCCGGATTGATGAAAATAATCGAGACCGGTTTCGCCAATGGCGACTACCTTGTCGCGGGTGGCGAGTGCGCATAGCTGGTCGACGGTCGGTTCCTGCACATCCGCGTAATCGGGATGTACACCGGCGCTGCAATAGATGTGTTGGTAAGGCGCGATGCGCTGATGCATCTCGTCGAAGGATTCGAGGTTAACCCCGATGCAGAGCATGCGCGTAACGCCCGCTTGCTCGATGGTATTCAGCAACTCATCGAAATCATTGTTGAATTCACCGAGATCGATTCGATCCAGGTGACAGTGGGAATCAAAAAACATTATTCAAGGGTAATCTTCAGAAAAAGTCATGGGCAGACGATGTAAATGAGACTCTCGCAAAGGCGCAAAGAACGCAAAGGATATTTCAGGTTACTCAGGCAGATACACCTTTTCCATTTTACCTTTGCGTACTTGGCGTCTTGGCGAGAGCATTATAAACCTGCCACTGTTTTTTGACGCGGATATTGCGATAAAAGATAGCTAAGAAAGGCGTTTTTACATCGTGTGGGTTGGACGATCTGCCTGCAAGGCACCGGCGAGGAAGCCTTCGATCTTGTTGCGCGTGGTGCCATTATCCTGGGCACTGAACTGTACCCCGATTCCGGCAGCCTTGTTGCTCTGCGCGCCTTGCGGGGTGACCCAGATAATCTTACCTGCGACCGGTAAACGATCCTTGTCATCCATCAGGCTTAATAACATGAATACTTCGTCACCGAGTGCATATTGCTTATTGGTAGGAATAAACAAACCGCCATTTTTAACATAAGGCATATAGGCCGCGTAAAGCGCGCTCTTGTCCTTGATGTTGAGTGAAAGTATACCCTGGCTGCCGGGTGCGCCCATTAGATCAATCTCCGGGAAAGTATTAGTTTCAATGATATTAGCACGTCTTCGAGCTGAAGTTGGAGATCGAGGTTATTTTCTTCAACGCGTAGTTGATACTGTGCGCGAAGTCGCAAATCCAGTAACGCCTGTGCGCTATGCCGGTCGGCCCCGGGTCGGCTCCCGGCATCGGCGTCAACCCCGCTACTCTGGTAGCAATAAGCGTTAAGCGTCATGTTTATCAGGCGCCGGATGATTGAGGTTTCAGACGCCAGCAATCCGCGACAAAGATCGGTAACACTGAGTTCACCCCGTAAAAACTGGCTGAAGCGGGATTTGAACTGCGCGACCAGCGAGGCGTAGTCATTTTGCTTCAGTTCCAGTGCAAGTACAGGATCGCCACCGGCAAATTGAAGGTAGCTGGCAGCTGTTGCGGCTTCGACACCCTGCTCGTACAACCAGTTTAGCGCCTGTTCCTGCAGGGGCGGATTTATGCTCCAGGATTGACAGCGACTGCGTAGCGTTACCGGGATACGCCCTCGATTATGCGTGATTAACATGATTAATACCCGCGCTGCTGGTTCTTCGAGGGTTTTCAGCAACGCGTTCGCGCTGGACTGGTTCATGGCTTCCGCGGGATAGATCAAGGCGATCTTCATGCGATCATATTGGCGTGTCAAATAAACTTCATGTATTAGTTTACGTATTTGCTCTATATTGATGTTTTTATTAATTTTTTTTGTTTTTTCATTATGCTCCAGGGTCACCAGGTTGAAATCTGCATAAGTGCCTGCCTGCATCATCCTGCAGGCTTCGCAAACTCCGCAAACTGACAGGTCGGAGGGATTGTCACACAGTAACAGCATCGACAGATAGCGGGCAAAGCCGCTGATATCCTGCTCGCTAGAGGTATCGATTAACACCGCGTGAGGTAAATGTTGCAGTTGCTGGAGGCTTAGCGCACGCTGCAGGATATCGGCTTGCCAGGGCAGATATTGAGGCTTGACGTCATCCATTATCGGAGCTCGAGATTAGCTTTCAAACTGAGTCCAAATCGATCATTGATAACGGTGATTATATCTTCGCTGACCTGATCCATGGTTTGATTGGCGTCGATGACCTGGTATTGCTGTTGATCGCTCGCGGCGATCTGTAAAAACGCATTACGCACCCTGGCATGATAACTAGCCCCCTTTTTTTCAAAGCGGTCTTCATTACCGCCACGATCACTGGCTCTGGCCAATGCGATTGATTCCGGAATATCAAGAATCAACACGAGTTCCGGTTTGAAGTCACCGACCACCGCTTGATGAACCTGTTCGACGGTGTCTAGCCCCAGATCGCCCGCGATACCCTGAAAAGCACGACTCGAATCTGCGAAACGATCGCTGATTACCCATTTGCCCAGTGCCAGCTGAGGCCAGATGGTGTCGCGTAAATGTGAACGTCGTGCTGCATACATTAATAGCAACTCGGTCATGCTATCCCATTTTTCGGGCTCACCTGTTACCAGCAGCGCACGGATATCCTCGGCGACAGGCGAACCACCGGGCTCGCGGGTCAGTATTGCCTGCTGCCCTGCGTCGACGAGCGACTTTAACAACCTGCGTGTTTGCACACCCTTGCCAGAACCATCGACACCGTCGATTACTATCATGCGATTCTGACTGGATATGGTGTTCACGATCTACTTACGCCTGTTCAACTGGTATCGATTCACTGCGGCATTGTGTTCTTCCAGCGTTGCTGAAAAATGATGGGTGCCGTCACCCTTGGAAACAAAATACAGGGCCTCTGTTTTTGCCGGATGCAGTGCCGCATGAATGGCTTCCAGCCCGGGCAGCGCTATGGGTGTTGGCGTCAACCCCGCACGCAGATAGGTATTATAAGGGGTGTCTTTTTTTAAATCTCGAAAACGTATGTTGCCATCAAATGCTTCGCCAAGGCCATAGATAATGGTCGGGTCTGTTTGCAGCCGCATATTTTTTTTCAGACGTTGAATGAAAACGCCGCTGATCAGGGGGCGTTCGAAGCCGGCGCCGGTTTCCTTCTCGATTATCGAAGCCAGGATCAGGGCGTCATAACTGGACTCCAGGGGTAATTCGCTATCACGCTGATTCCATTCGCGGGTTAAATGCTTTTGCATGACCTGGTAAGCGCGGCGCAGGAAATCAACATCGCTGGTCCCCTTCGGAAAGCGATAGGTATCAGGGAAAAACATACCTTCCGGGTGCTGCTCTGGATAACCGATCGAGGTCATGATTTCCTGGTTATCTTTATCCTCCAGGGTATGCTCGATGACAGGATCTTCAGCGATCGCAGCGAGCATCTGACGAAAAGACCAGCCTTCGATGACCGTGAAACTGTATTGAAGGGCACTGCCCTGGAGGAACTTCTCCAGTAGCTCATCGGCTGTCATCCCTGGTTCGATTTGATACTCGCCAGCTCGAACCCTGGTTTCTACACCTTTGACTTTTGCCAGCAAAATAAACAGCCAGGGATCATTAATTATCTTTTGCATGCTCAAATCCTGTGCAATCGATTTGATATTGCTGCCCGACCTTATCAGGAAAACGGTTGGTTGTTGTGGCAAAGCGACGCTGCCGTGTTGAAATCGCAGCAATTGATAAACCAGAATCGCGACTGCCAGTATCGCGGCCAGAATACTCCAGACGACCAATCGTTTGAAAAATTTTGTCATGCTGATCCTGTCAATCGATAGTTGTGGTTCGATTCAGTGCCGCCACCAAAGCCCTGTTGTAATTGCCGGGCACTCGCTGGCATGGTTCGATAGCGATCGCCAGCGGGCAACTATCATCGCCCCGGGTTTGCGCGATTAAATTCCGGGGATAAGCCATTAATATCGGGTTGCAGGAGTTATGACTCCCGCTGGTATTTGAAGCTAACAGATATGGGTAGATATCAGGCTTGTAGGCGTGAACCAATAGCAGATCCGGTACGACATCGAGTTTGTGGCAGATAGTCACGGCACATCGACCGGATCGACTAAATTAATTTGAACACACAGGTGCCGTTGGTTCCGCCAAATCCGAAAGAATTAGACATCGTAGCCGACAGCTTCATCTCCCGAGCCGTGTTTGCGACGTAGTCCAGATCACATTGCGGATCCTGGTTTTCAAGGTTAATGGTCGGTGGAACGACCTGGTCACGTAGCGCCAGGATCGAAAATATTGCCTCGATACCACCAGCTGCACCCAGTAAGTGTCCAGTCATCGATTTGGTTGAACTGACAACCAGCTTATAGGCATGGTCGCCCATCGCCAGTTTTACCGCGTTGGTTTCAGCAATATCACCGGCTGGAGTCGAAGTACCATGCGCATTGATATAGTTAATATCCTCGGCATTTAATCCTGCATCATTCATCGCATTGACCATGCAGCGCGCGGCGCCTTCACCGCCTTGCGAAGGTGCGGTCATATGATAGGCGTCACCACTCATGCCATAGCCTACCAGCTCACAATATATGTTGGCGCCACGTTGCCTGGCCATTTCGTACTCTTCGAGTACGACAACACCCGCGCCATCGCCAAGCACGAAGCCGTCACGATCGCGATCCCAGGGTCGACTGGCCGCTTCTGGATCATCATTACGCGTAGACAATGCCTTGGCCGCGGCGAAACCACCCACACCTAATGCCGAAGTTGCCATTTCAGAGCCACCGGCGACCATCACATCCGCATCGCCGTAAGAAATCATGCGTCCCGCATCGCCGATATTATGTGCCCCGGTAGTACAGGCACTGACGATAGAAATATTTGGACCTTTCAGGCCACGCATGATCGACAGGTTGCCTGACACCATATTAATGATCGAGCTGGGAACGAAGAATGGCGAAATTTTTCGTGGGCCACCAGCGACGTAGGCATCTCGGTTTTTTTCTATCGTCGGTAGTCCCCCGATTCCTGAACCTATCGCGACACCGATGCGTTCGGCGTTTGCCTCGGTGACTTCGAGACCGGAATCATCCAGTGCCTGAATACCAGCAGCGATGCCGAAATGGATGAAGGTATCCATTTTTTTGACATCCTTGAATGCTAGATATTCTGTAGGGTCAAAGTTCTTGACCGAACCTGAAATCCGGGTCGTAAAATCACTCGCGTCAAACGCTGTGATTGGCGCAATACCGCTTTTCCCGGCAACGATGTTTTTCCAGGACTCATCGACTGTATTTCCTACCGGAGTCAACAATCCGAGTCCAGTTACTACGACACGACGCTTTGACAAGATTTTATCCTCTTCAAACAGTACATCTCGGTCAATAAATGAAAATGCCGCTTAGCACCTTGAGATGGTAAGCGGCATCCTTCAAATCGAGTGGCTTTCTACAGGTTTGCGTTGACGTAGTCGATCGCGAGTTGAACACTGGTGATTTTTTCCGCTTCTTCATCAGGAATTTCAGTTTCGAATTCCTCTTCCAGTGCCATTACCAGCTCTACAGTATCGAGTGAGTCCGCACCCAGATCATCGACGAAGGATGCCTGATTTGTTACTTCTTCTTCCTTTACGCCTAATTGTTCAGCAACAATTTTCTTAACACGTTCTTCTACAGAGCTCATTTTGAGAGTATCTCCAGGTTAATAAATCGAAAACTTGTAAGGTGCGATATTGTATTGAAAAGCCGGATTAGTTGCCACAAATGTATAATTTTTTTTTCGGCATCAAAATTGCTTATAAATCATATATTTACATAAATTATAACAGTTATGATGCTATGGCATATACATTCCGCCATTCACATGAATGGTTTCTCCGGTGATATATGCGGCCGCCGGTGAGGCCAGAAATACAACCGCTGCCGCTACTTCCTCGGCAGCACCGAGGCGTCCTAAGGGGATCTGCCGAGTTAGTGCTTCGCGTTGTTCCTCGGCAAGTTCACGCGTCATATCGGTGTCGATAAATCCCGGTGCTACCGTGTTAACGGTAATATTCCTGGAACCAATTTCCCGCGCCAGTGATTTAGTAAATCCAAGCAGGCCTGCCTTGGCTGCGGCATAGTTGGTTTGTCCGGCATTGCCGGTGGCGCCGACAACTGAGGATATGTTTATGATGCGACCGTTGCGTTTTTTCATCATCGGTCGCAGTACTGCCTTACTCATTCGATAAACCGAACTCAAGTTGGTATTAATGATGTCGTCCCATTGCTCGTCTTTCATCATCATCAGCAGATTGTCGCGCGTAATACCGGCGTTGTTTACCAGGATATCGGGCGCACCGTATTCGTCGATAATCTGCTTGACGCAGTTGGTAACCGAATCCGAATCGGCAACATTGAGTACCATGCCGATGCCCTTGACGCCGTTTTCGCTGAACATGGCGGCAATTTTTTCAGCCCCTGCTGCACTGGTCGCGGTGCCGATTACGGTTGCTTTTTCTGCGCCTAACGCCTGAGCGATGGCCTGGCCAATTCCCCGGCTGGCGCCTGTAACCAATGCAATTTGATCGGATAGCATGTTAAATCTCTCCTATTGACTGCTGCATGTTTTCGAGTGAATCGGCGTCGAAAACTGCAAACGCCTGTAGTGATTTTTCAATTCGACGGGCGAGACCGCTAAGAACTTTACCAGGCCCACATTCGACCAGTGTGGTAACACCTCTTGCATGCATCTGCTCGACGCTGGCTACCCATTTCACGGGTTGGTATAGCTGCAGTTGCAGACGCTCCCTGATCTCGTCGATGGATGCCGCGATGGAAGCGCTCTGGTTATGCACTATCGGAATCCCCGGCATTTTGATGGTCAGGGTTTCCAGCTCTTGCGCGAGTTGTCGCGCCGCATCTTTCATCAGCGAGCAGTGTGACGGCACGCTGACCGGCAACGGCAGTGCGCGTTTGGCGCCGAGTTCTTTCGCCTGGATCATGGCGGCTTCGACCGCGGCTGTTTCACCGGCAATGACGACCTGCCCCGGGCCGTTGAAATTTACCGCTTCGACCACACCACTGCTGATTGCCGCACAGGCTTTGAGCACATCTTCATCGGTCAGGCCAATGATTGCAGCCATTGCGCCCTCACCTGTGGCGACCGCCGCTTGCATCAGCTGTCCACGATGTGCAACCAGCTTGACCGCACTGGTCAACTCGAGGCTACCTGCACAGACCAGCGCGCTGTACTCACCCAGACTATGCCCAGCCATCATTACTGCTTGCGGCATGTCCGGTTGCTGCGAAGCTACACGCCAGCTGGCGACTCCCGCGCACAGCATGGCAGGTTGTGTTACTTCGGTTTCATTAAGCCGCGCCTCGGGCCCCTTGCTGACCAGCGCCCAGAGATTATAACCGAGCGCATCCGAGGCTTCGTTGAAAACCTCGATTACACTTGATTGATGTTCTTCCCAGGCATTCATCATTCCTACCGATTGTGAACCCTGGCCAGGGAAAACATAGGCGAAATTTGTCATAGATCTGATTTGCCCGCAAAAAAACAGGATGTTATCACAGGGTTCTGTCAGGCGTTACTTGCTCTATTGATATACCCGCTAAATAATGGATAATGGCGCGCTTTAAACAATGAGTTAGATTATGCCAAAAGGCGATCATATCGAAATGCGGGGAGTGGTAAGGGATACCCTGCCGAATACCATGTTCCGTGTCGAGTTGGAAAACGGGCATGTCGTAACTGCCCATATTTCAGGCAAAATGCGCAAGCACTATATTCGTATTTTAACCGGTGACACGGTAACGGTGGAGTTGACGCCTTACGACCTGACCAAGGGCCGCATTACTTTTCGCGATAGATAATCCCAGCCTGCATATTACATGAAGGCTAGTCTACCGAGACCTCTTCCTTGCGCTTCTGCGGTTTTACTATCTGACAGTGCAAACTGTTATCCTTGATATCGATTTTTACCCTGCCGCCGTTGGTAAGCTCACCAAAAAGTAGTTCGTCGGCTATTACCTGCTTGATCTCATCCTGGATAACCCGGGCCATCGGGCGAGCTCCCATTTTAGGGTCATAACCCTTCTCGGCCAACCAGCGTCGCGCTGTATCGCTAACCGTCATGCTGACTTTCTTCGCCTCGAGCTGAGATTCAAGTTCAATCAGGAATTTGTCCACCACGTTGAGTATCACGGTGGTATCCAGTGCCTTGAACTGAATCGTCGCGTCCAGTCGGTTCCTGAATTCCGGGGTAAACATTTTCTTGATCGCTTCGCCGCCATCGAGAGTGTGATCTTGCAGCGTGAAGCCCATTGAAGCCCGGCTCATTTGTTCCGCCCCGGCATTCGTTGTCATCACCAGGATAGTATTACGGAAATCAGCTTTGCGGCCATTACTGTCGGTAAGCGTGCCGCTATCCATCACCTGCAACAACAGGTTGAAAACATCAGGATGTGCTTTTTCGATTTCGTCGAGCAGTACTACCGAATAAGGATGTTTGTTAAGTTCCTCGGTAAGCAGGCCACCCTGATCGTAGCCGACATATCCTGGCGGTGCGCCGATCAGCCTCGATACGGTATGACGTTCCATGTACTCCGACATATCGAATCGAATCAATTCGATTCCCATGATCTTGGCAATTTGACGGCAGACTTCAGTTTTACCTACCCCGGTCGGGCCTGAAAACAAAAATGAACCGACCGGCTTGGACTCACGGCCCAGCCCGGAGCGTGACATCTTGATTGCTGCATCCAGAGCCTTGATCGCTTCATCCTGTCCAAAGACCACTCGAGAAAGGTTTTTACCGAGGTTTTTGAGCATGTCGAGATCGGTCGTGCTAACCGTGTTTGCCGGAATGCGTGCTATTTTGGCGACGATGTTTTCGATATCGTTGGTACCGATGGTTTTCTTGCGTTGCTTGCTAGGCTGCAAGCGGCGATGTGCACCCGCCTCGTCGATGACGTCGATTGCCTTGTCGGGCAAATGGCGATCATTGATATAGCGCGACGCGAGTTCGGTCGCCTTACGTAGCGCCTGCAGCGTGTACTTGACGTTGTGATGTTCTTCGAAGCGTGACTTCAAGCCTTTGAGAATTAAATAGGTTTCTTCATTGCTGGGTTCCGGCACATCGATCTTCTGGAATCGGCGCGCCAGGGCGCGATCTTTCTCGAAGATACCGCGAAATTCGGTATAGGTAGTCGAACCGATACATTTGATATCTCCGTTTGCCAGCACCGGCTTGATCAGGTTGGAAGCATCCATCACGCCACCCGATGCCGAGCCGGCGCCGATTATGGTGTGAATTTCATCGATGAACAGGATCGAGCCTGGTTCATCGATAAGCTGGCCGATAACTGCCTTCAAACGCTTTTCGAAATCACCGCGATACTTGGTGCCGGCAACCAATGCACCAAGATCGAGCGAATATACTGTGCTTTGCAGCAGAATATCCGGTACATCTTCCTCGACGATCTTGCGCGCCAGGCCTTCGGCAATTGCAGTCTTGCCAACCCCGGCCTCGCCGACCAGTAGCGGGTTGTTTTTGCGGCGTCGACAAAGTGTCTGGATGATACGTTCGATTTCGTTATCGCGACCAATGAGTGGGTCGATCTTTCCGGAATAGGCAAGTTCGTTCAGATTGGTAGCAAATTTTTCCAGCGGATTGGAACCTTCCTGGTCGCCCGGCAAGGTTTCGGCATCATGGGTAAATGATTCCTCGTCAGTTTCCTCGTTAACCCGGGTAATGCCATGTGACAGGTAATTGGTGATATCGAGGCGTTCGATGCTGTGCTTGTTGAGCAGGTAGACCGCGTGAGAATCCTGTTCTGAAAATATTGCGACCAGTACGTTGGCACCTGAGACTTCACCGTTACCCGACGATTGCACATGAAACAGGGCACGCTGCAATACGCGTTGAAATCCCAGGGTCGGTTGCGTGTCACGGTCCTCATCAGACATTAACAGAGGCGTGTTCTGATCGACAAAAATCTCGAGCTCGGTCTTGAGTAACTGGACATTTCCACCGCAGGCTTCGATAACCGCGGTTGCAGCATCATTGTCGGTGAGCATCAGCAACAGGTGTTCGACAGTAATGAATTCATGGCGCTTTTCATTGGCGTCATGGAATGCCTTGTTGAGGGATTGTTCCAGTTCTTTATTTAACATAATTCCGTCTTTATAAAATGGCTGCCTATGGATCTAAATATAGACGATTTGACCTTGAATGTGATCTAAATGTTCAAACAGTTTCTTTAGACTTAGAAAACAAACCGATTGCTCAACTCTCTTCCATATCACAGAGCAATGGATGTTTGTTTTCACGGGAGTAACTATTCACCGCGGTAACTTTGGTTTCAGCAATATCGCGGGTATAGATTCCACAAACCCCTTTTCCTGTTTTATGAACATTTAACATGATGCGAGTAGCATTTTCCCGGTTGTGACCGAAAATCGCTTCCAGCACATGCACTACAAATTCCATTGGGGTGTAATCATCGTTCAGTAAAACCACCTTGTACAGTGGCGGTTTCTTGAGCTTGGGACGGGTTCGCTCAAGCAGGAGCGTATCGTCATCGTCATTGTTGGGCTGCTGATCGGACATGATTATGCTTTTTTCATTTACTAAAACTATAAAATAATGTCGGGCTTGAAATAATTCAAGGCTTGGCTATTATTATTTCAGACCAAAGGGAAGAAATAAGGCAAATCACCTCGATTGAACGACTAGTTTTAAAATAGTTTTTTTCTATCGGAATAGCCTGTTTCGTGTTTTCACGATAACTACAAGCAAGAGGATGAGTCATGCCCACCGGGACAGTCAAGTGGTTTAGTAATGTAAAGGGTTACGGGTTTGTCAATACGGATGAGGACCAGGAGCTGGATATCTTTGCGCACTTTTCTGCGATTGAAATGGGCGGTTATAAAAAATTGACCTCCGGACAGAAAATTGAATTTGATATTGATGACGGCCCCAAGGGTTTGCAGGCCCAGAAAATCCGTTCGATAAGCAGCTGAAGAAGTAGTTTTACTAATAGCTACTGCTGTTGCACAAAGCTCACCCTCTTTAAAAAGCACCGGTATTAAATTTTAGCCGGAACGCTATTGATCTCCGCCGTTTATTCCCCAGCCTGTTTTTTCTGTTGTATAATCCCGCGCTCGAAGAAATACCTGCTATTCAGGGGACAACATGAGTTATCAGCACATCAAAATACCTGCCGAAGGCCAGGCTATTACCGCCAACGAAGATTTCAGTCTGAATGTTCCGCACAATCCGGTCATACCCTATATCGAAGGTGATGGCATAGGAATCGACATTTCCCCGGTGATGATAGCGGTGGTCGACGCTGCCGTCGAGAAGGCATACCAGGGTAATAAAAAAATAGCCTGGATGGAGATTTATGCAGGCGAAAAGGCAACCTCGATTTATGGCGAGGATGAATGGCTACCCGAAGAATCCCTGGCGGCGATGCAGGACTATATCGTCTCCATCAAGGGCCCGCTGACTACACCTATCGGAGGCGGTATACGTTCACTCAATGTTTCTATACGCCAGCGTCTCGATTTATACGCCTGCGTCAGGCCGGTACGATACTTTACCGGCATTGAAACCCCTTTGAAGAGGCCACAAGATACCGATATGACCATCTTCCGCGAAAATACCGAGGATATATATGCGGGTATCGAGTGGGAATCCGGTAGTGCGGAAGCGAAAAAGGTAATTAACTTTTTGACCGAGGAAATGAATGTCACCAGCATTCGTTTCCCCGAAACCTCGGGTATAGGGGTCAAACCGGTATCTTCCGAAGGCACCCGGCGCCTGGTACGTAAAGCGTTCCAGTATGCAATTGATAACGATCGCAGCTCTGTGGCGCTGGTCCACAAGGGCAACATCATGAAATTTACCGAAGGAGCGTTTCGCAACTGGGGCTATGAACTTGCCGCCGAGGTGTATGGAGCCACGGAAATTGATGGCGGCCCCTGGTGTGAATTCACCAATCCAAAAACCGGAAATACGATCACCGTCAAAGACGTTATAGCGGACAACTTCCTGCAACAAATCGTGACCCGCCCCACCGAGTACGAAGTGGTCGCGACATTAAACCTGAACGGAGACTACATCTCCGACGCGCTTGCCGCCCAGGTGGGTGGAATCGGGATTGCGCCGGGCGCTAATATCGCCGACACCGTCGGCGTGTTTGAAGCAACCCACGGCACGGCACCCAAATATGCCGGCATGAACAAGGTTAACCCGGGTTCGATTATACTCTCGGCGGAAATGATGTTGCGTTACATGGGTTGGGCGGAGGCTGCTGACCTCGTCATCGCCGGCATGGAAGGTGCCATCGGCGCCAAACAGGTAACCTACGACCTGGCGCGTAACGAGCCCGATGCGACCGAGCTGAGTACCTCGGACTTTGGGGCGACCGTGATCAATCACATGGGTTAAGGCAGCTCTATTCGATGCAGCCCGTTATCGCGAATGATACGGGCTGATATTTCTTCTACCGACATCTTCGACGTATTGATGTACTTGATCTTATGACGCTGGTACATCTGCTCCACCGCGCGCAATTCGTAACGGCACTGTTCCTGTGAAGAGTAGCGGCTGTTGGGCCGCCTTTCCTGACGAATATTGACCAGCCGATTGAGGTCTGTGGTCAAACCGTACAGGCACTGTTTGAACTGACGCAAAGGTTCGGGGAGCTGTTCAAACTCCATGTCCTCCTCGGTAATCGGATAGTTGGCTGCCCTGATGCCGAACTGCAGGGCGAGATAGAGACAGCTTGGAGTTTTGCCGGAGCGTGAAACGCCGACCAGGATGATATCCGCCTCCCCGTAGTTCTGTGATTTACCGCCATCGTCATGCTGCATTGCATAGTCGATGGCGTCGATGCGTGACTCGTAGAGTGACGGGTTGACGGTGCGATGTGATTCCCCTGGCTGATGATGCTGGGCGGCGAGTACTTTTTCGAGGCGCGGCAGGATATCACCAAAAGGATCGATTACCAGCGCCTTGGTCTGGTTAATGATTTTTATCAAATCGGCATCACCCATGGTGCATATGACGATAGGTAACTGGTTTGCTTCATTAATACTGCGATCGATTTCATCGCTGACGGCATGCGCTTTTTCGAGGGTATCGACAAACGGAATGGTTCGGGTCCGAAACTGGTGGTCGGGAAACTGTGCGAGCAAACTCATGCCAAGCGTTTCGGCGGTGATTGCGGTTCCGTTGGATAGAAAGAATACCTGGCGTGTTGGTGGTTGCATGTTAACTGCGAGATCCTTTAATTGGCTTCGGTTTCAAGTAGATATACTAGTATAATCGGCGCCCAACACTCTAACAGCAATTGTCATACCGAGAATATTCTTATGCCGGAAAATATTGTGCCACTGGATCAGTTGGGCATGAACGACGTCCCCCGGGTCGGAGGGAAGAACGCCTCGCTTGGAGAAATGATAAGCAAGCTGGGAAACCTCGGCGTTGAAGTGCCCGGTGGTTTTGCCACGACGGCTGCCGCGTTTAACGATTTTCTGGACCAGGCGGGCATTCGTGAACAGATTCACGCGACCCTTGACCAGCTTGATACCGATGATGTGAAGCAACTGGCCATCTCCGGCAAGAAGATAAGAAGCTGGATTATTGATTCCCCCCTGCCCGCACAATTTCAGCAGGAGATTACCCAGGCTTACCAGGCGATGGCGAGCGATGGCAAAGACGCCACCGTAGCGGTGCGTTCGTCAGCGACCGCGGAGGATCTGCCCGATGCTTCTTTTGCCGGGCAACAGGAAACCTATCTGAACATCAGTGGCATTGACCAGGTCCTGCATGCGATCAAGCTGGTGTTTGCATCCCTGTTTAATGACCGGGCGATTTCTTATCGAGTGCACCAGGGGTTTGCGCATGCCGAGGTTTCACTGTCGGCGGGAATTCAGCGCATGGTGCGCAGCGATCTCGCCGCCAGTGGCGTCATGTTCAGCATCGATACCGAGTCAGGTTTTGAAGACGTTGTGTTCATCACCAGTAGTTATGGTCTGGGTGAAACCGTGGTACAGGGGGCGGTAAATCCTGACGAATTTTATGTCTATAAAAATAATCTCGATAGTGCCCGGCTCAGTATTCTGAAAAAAAACCGTGGCAGTAAATTGATCAAGATGATTTACGCGCAGGAAGATGCGCCCGAGCAGGCGATTCAGACGGTTGATGTCGATGAACAGGAACGTAACCTGTTTTCAATCAATGATTCGGATATCACCGCGCTCGCAAAAATGGCTGTCACCATCGAACGGCACTACGGCCGTCCAATGGATATCGAATGGGCGAAAGATGGTGAGAATGGCAAGCTCTATATTGTCCAGGCACGTCCTGAAACGGTGCAGTCCCGCGCTGGCAGCATGATTGAGCGCTACCAGCTCAAACAAAAGTCAGCTGTGCTGGTAAGCGGACGCGCCGTCGGCAATCGAATCGGACAGGGCCCGGCCAAGGTGATCAACGACTTGTCGCAGATGGACCAGATCGAAGCGGGTGATGTCCTGGTTACCGATATGACCGATCCGGACTGGGAACCGATCATGAAAAAAGCCTCCGCGATAGTCACCAATCGCGGTGGACGTACCTGTCATGCTGCAATCATTGCACGCGAACTGGGTATTCCGGCACTGGTCGGAACAGGCAGTTGTACCGAGGATATTGCAAATCTCAGCGAAGTCACCGTTTCCTGCGCAGAAGGAGATACCGGTTACGCCTATGCGGGATTGCTCGAATTCGATTATCAGCAGCACGAGTTGTCGAAGATGCCGGATATTCCCGTCAAGGTATCAATGAACGTCGGTAACCCGGAACGCGCTTTCAGTTTTTCAAGATTGCCGCATGCCGGAATCGGACTTGCCCGTCTCGAATTTATTATCAGCAATATGATTGGTATCCACCCTCGTGCGTTACTGGAATTCGACCGCATGGACAAGGATCTGCAGCTTGAAATCGAGCAACGCATTGGCGGCTATGCCGGGCCCGTAGAGTACTACGTCGATAAACTCAGCGAAGGCATTGCCACCCTGGCAGCGGCGTTCGCACCGGAGCCCGTCATCGTGCGTATGTCTGACTTCAAGTCGAATGAGTACGCACACCTGCTGGGTGGCGACATTTTTGAACCGCATGAAGAAAATCCGATGCTGGGTTTCCGTGGCGCATCGCGCTACATCAGCGACGATTTCAAGCCGAGTTTTGAGCTTGAATGCGAGGCCATCAAGCGCGTGCGCAATGAAATGAATTTGAAGAATCTTGAAATCATGATTCCGTTCGTGCGGACCCTGAATGAATCCAGGGCGGTGCACCAGTTGCTCAACGAAAATGGGCTTGAACGCGGTGTCGATGGCCTCAGGGTCATCATGATGTGTGAGATTCCATCCAATGTAATTCTGGCCGATCAGTTCCTGGAATACTTCGATGGCTTTTCTATCGGATCGAACGATCTGACCCAGTTGACGCTCGGCCTGGATCGTGACTCGGGCCTGGTGGCGGCGACATTTGACGAACGTGATCCCGCGGTAATGAAATTATTGCAGCAGGCAATCGAGGCCTGCAAGGCCGCTGGTAAGTATGTCGGCATCTGCGGCCAGGGACCATCGGACCATCCGGATCTCGCCGAGTGGTTGCTGGAACAGGGAATCAGCAGCATATCGCTCAATCCCGATTCCGTTATCGAAACCTGGCTGTTCATGGCTGAGCACTGCAAGACCGATTGAGCGATGGCTGATTTTGCTGCTCTTGCGCATGGCATCTATTGTATCGATGCCCTCTATGTTAAACCCCGGGTGGCCTCGATTTACCTGCTTCAAGAAGCAGATGAAGTGGCTATCATCGAAACCGGAACCTATTATTCGGTGTCTAATGTTTTGGCAACTCTAGGCGAGCTGGGTATCGCAAATTCCCAGGTCAGGTACGTCATTCCGACGCACGTACACCTGGATCATGCCGGCGGCGCCAGCGAAATGATGAAGCAGTTCGACCAGGCCAGCCTGATTATTCACCCGCGCGGTGCCCCGCATATGATCGACCCGCAGAAACTGATCGCGGGTACGATCGGGGTGTATGGCGAGGAAAAGTTTAACCGGCTTTACGGCAGTATCGAACCGATACCCGAAGCGCGGGTCATTGTTGCACCGGACCTGGCCCGATTCGAGGTTGCTAAGCGGGAGCTCGTTTTTTTTGACACACCGGGTCACGCACGGCATCATTTTTGTATCTACGATCAGGTCAGTAATGGTGTTTTTAGCGGAGATACATTCGGTATAAGCTACGAGCCGATGAAACAACTGCCCCGGGGATTGATTCCAACCACGCCGCCCGTGCAATTTGACCCGGCGGCGTTACACGAGTCGATTGCACGTATCATGAGTTTCAATCCTGTCAGATTGTACCTGACCCATTATGGCGAGTTCTTAAATCCAGCGGCGCAGGTAACCAGTTTCAATCAATGGATCGATGAATATGTCGATCTTTGCAGGCAACAGGATAGTGCCGCGGCGGATTATGAGAAATCACTGCAACAGGCTTTGCAAGACCTGGTTTTACAGGGATTGCCTGGTAACGATAACGCCATGCTGAGCAGAATTTTACAAACCGACTTCAGACTCAATGCCCAGGGGCTGGCCCATTGGCGGAGAAGCATGCAAAATGGGTGAATCGATCTGGAAACCCCATACCACGGTGGCGGCGCTATGCGAACGTGATGGCAAGTTCCTGCTGGTGAGGGAAAATGCCGATGGCCGGATCGTGTTTAATCAACCGGCCGGACACCTGGATCCGGGAGAAACCCTGCTCGAGGCCGTAATTCGCGAAACCCTGGAAGAAACCCGCTATCAATTCATCCCGCAGGCGTTACAGGGGGTGTACCGGTTTAAGCCGGATGCATCATCCGCGAAAACCTATCTTCGTTTTCTGTTTCGCGGCGAGGTGGGCGACCTTGTTGATGGTGATCTGGACCAGGGTATTATTGCCGCAGAATGGTTGACCTACGCACAGGTTTTGTCCTGTCGCGAACAACATCGCAGTCCGATGGTGTTGCAATGTATCGAGGATTTCCGTCAGCGACCCGGTTATCCACTGGATGTCATTAGCCAGGAATTTGCCTGATCATGCTGATCGTTCGAATTTTGTTATTGTTTCTCCTTAGCGGCCCGGCAGTGGCGACGCCCTATTTCGTGCAGTGCTTCGATTTTGGTTGCAAGACCACCCAGGAACTCCACTACAGTACCCGGGACTGGGAAGAGATCAAGGCGATATTCACCCCTGCTAGTGTCGATAGTGCCGCCGAAAAGCAGGCCATCAGGAGAGCCGTTGCGATCATGGAACGTATCAGCGGAGAATTATCCGGCACTTTTCGCGATAAGGGAGGCAATTACCCGGGTTCTGATATTATCCGCCAGATGGACTGTATTGATGAATCAACCAATACTTTCCAGTACCTGGTCGCACTGGAAGAGCTGAACTTGCTGAAGTGGCATCGGGTCGATCCTAAACAGCGTCGCATCGTCTGGTTTTTTACCCACTGGACTGCGACCATTACCGAGATCGGCAGTGAAAAGCGCTTCGTGGTCGACTCCTGGTATCGTGACAACGGCGAGTTGCCCTATATCCAGCCGCTCGCAGACTGGCAGCGCAAGCGTGATTTCCCGGTCGCCTATAATCCTGAGTTGGCCACTGAATAAACTAATGGGCACGGCTAAACCAGAAAAGATCATTGTCGGTATGTCCGGTGGTGTCGACTCCTCGGTATCTGCCTACCTGTTGCTGCAGCAGGGTTATCGGGTAGAAGGCCTGTTCATGAAAAACTGGGAAGAAGACGATACCGAGGAATACTGTTCGGCGAGCGAAGATCTGGCGGACGCACAGCAGGTATGCGATCGTCTCGATATCCCGTTACACACGGTGAATTTCTCCGGCGAGTACTGGGACAATGTGTTCGAGTACTTTCTGCACGAGTATCGTACCGGGCGCACGCCGAATCCCGATATTATGTGTAACCGGGAAATAAAATTTAAGGCCTTTCTGGATCATGCCCAAATGCTCGGCGCAAGGCGAATTGCGACGGGTCATTATGTGCGCACGCGCCAGCGTAACGGCCGGATTGAATTATTACGCGGTCTGGATGCCAACAAGGACCAGTCTTATTTTCTCTACGCGTTGAATCAGCATCAACTGGCGCACGCATTGTTTCCAATTGGGGAAATGGACAAGTCGGAGGTACGCGATATCGCCAGGCAACAGGAGTTTGTGGTCCATGCGAAAAAAGATAGCACCGGAATCTGTTTTATCGGTGAGCGCAAGTTCAAGGATTTTCTACAACGTTTTATACCGGCTCAGCCCGGAAAAATAGTCAGCATAGACGGTTCCGAACTCGGTGAACATAGTGGCCTGATGTACTACACCATCGGACAACGCCAGGGTCTTGGCATTGGTGGTACCGAAGATGGCAGCGATGAACCATGGTACGTCGTAGCAAAATCGCTGGATGAAAACAGGCTGATAGTCGCGCAGGGCGTGGATAACTCGCATCTGTATCATTCGCAATGCCGCATAACCGATCTGCACTGGATTTCGCAGTCGGTAGACAATGTGCCCTTTGTATGCAGCGCCAGGATTAGATATCGACAGCAGGATACCCGCTGTCGGATAACGGCGCTTGACCTCAGCAACGCGAGCGTCAAATTCAGCACGCCGCAAAGAGCTATTACCCCGGGACAGGCACTGGTGCTGTACGCCGGGGAACAATGCCTGGGCGGTGGCACCATCGAAGTGGCTTACAACTAGTGAATAAACTTGAAAATCAAACCCTGGCACTGGCCGGGATGTTTCAGGCTGCGGCGCTGGTCGATGAACTCGCAGTGCATGGATATTGCGATACGAACGTCTTCGATTGCAGTATCAATAGCCTGTTCACGATTGACGCGGCAACTACCAGAGATGCGTTGGGCGATATCTCATGCCTGTCTCGAGGTTTCGAGGCTCTGGGCGACTATCTTGGTGGCGAAAACCGGTCTCCCGGTAGAAATATCGCCTACTACCTGTTATCGATGCTGAAGATCTCGACACAGGTATTACGCAACCCTGATTTAGCGCAGAAATTACTCAATGGTCTGGAGCGGATTGAGCAAAGTAGCACCGAATTTGATATGAGTCGTGGCAGTGTGATCAACAAGATTGACGGTCTGTATCAGGACAATATCAGTTCCCTCAATCCACGTATCCTGGTGCGTGGTGAGCAGAATTATCTGCGTAACGATGACAATGCGGCCAAAATCAGGGCCCTGTTATTTGCGGGTATACGCTGCGGTGTGCTCTGGCAACAACTGGGCGGTAGTAAATGGACCCTGTTCTGGAGGCGTAAAAAGTATGTGGCAAGCGCCCGAAAATTTCTGGCTTATAACTAAATGCCGTGCTGCGAACGTATATCGCGCAGCAACCCGCGGGCAGCGTCATCGATCATGTCAAATACCTGATCAAAGCCATCGTCACCAAAATAAGGATCGGGGACTTCCTGCTGTTCGTACCTGTCTGAATACTCCAGCATCAGCTTTACTCTGGCAGCGGTTGCGTCGGGTTTAAGCGCAAGCATGTCCGCCAGATTGGCGTGGTCCATGCCTAGCAGGTAATCAAATTCAATAAAATCATTGGTTACAAACCGGCGTGCACGCAGATCGGTTAGATCGACGCCATGGGACCGTGCCGCTGCCTGTGAACGCAAATCCGGGGGGCTGCCGATGTGATAGCTATGAGTTCCGGCTGAATCCGCCTGGATAGACCCCCCTAGCCCCTGTTCATCGACCAGTGACTGGAATACGCCATGTGCGGTGGGTGAGCGACATATATTGCCCATGCAGACGAACAGGACTTTGACGGGTTGGTGCAGCGGCATGTTTATTATCCATTTTGAAACTGTTTGATGAAATGTTAATCCCGATAGTAAAACTATTTGATATAATGCGAAGCATTGAAAACGGGGACTAGACGGCGATGATTATAATACCAGAGATTCAAATTCAGGATGGCAGGGTAATAACCCGCGCCGCCATCGAAGGCGACGACATAACCCACGATATAACGCCACGCCAGGCGGTAAAGGATTTTGTTGCCGATGGCGCTCAAATGCTGCAGATAGTCGATATAGACGCTGCCAGATCGAAGTCCACTAACAACGAGGCATTGATCAAGGAATTGCTCGATGAAACCGATATTCCGATTCAGGTCGCCGGTGGTATCCGTACCCTGAGTCAGATTAATGACTGGTTTGAAGCGGGTGCGGCGCGCATCGTGTTAGGTACGGTCGCAATCACCGATTCACCATTGGTAGTAGAAGCAGCGAGTCGGCATCCGGGTGGAATCATCGTTCACCTTGCCACGCGCGGCGGTTACGTAATGATCGACGGCTGGAAGACACAAACCGCTTTCATGCCGCAGGATTTGATCCTTGACCTGCAGATGACCGGAATCGCCGGCGTAATACACAAAGGAACCGAACGCCTCGATTCCGAATTTGATGAAGCCCTGGCCCTGACCGAACAGATGAGCCATGATGTGTCGATTCCGGTCTACTCCAGCGGCACCGTGCGTACACTCGATGATATCGCTCGGCAGCGCTATCTACCTAACATCAATGGTGTGATTATCAGCCATGCCCTGATGAGCGGTGAGATCGCGTTGAAAGATGCGCTGCAGGTAGCAGCCGAGAAGGAGACCAACCTCGAACCCGAATCGATTACGCATAATGTCAACATGGGGATTCATCATGGCGTGAGGGCCTACCTCGCAGCCTATAACAGTTCCCAGGCGGCAAGAGTATGGAATCTCGCGTTACGCGATATGGTGACCGAGGATAACCCCTACATGGAGATATTAATTCCACAAGTTGACCTTGACCTTGATCTGGATACTGCGACCATGTCGCAACGCGAGCTACAGGCCTGCTACGAAGACGAGCTCGATAAGGCGGATATAGTGATCGTAGTCCTGGAAGGTGTGGAAGCGGAAGCCTGGACCGGCTTCGAATGCGGTTACGCGCGCGCGCGCGGCAAGTATATCTACGGAATAACCTCGGACGAGGCGGTCAAAGGACTTAGCCAGCAACGTTTCGAAGCGATGTGCGACGAGTTAATCCATTTTTCCCCGGGTGATGAGGTCACCAAGACGCATGCGGAGATATCGCACGCCCTGGCGACCCGGGTGATGGTCCAAAACCAGTAAGGCTGTCTGTCTTCTGGGGCAGTTATTAACCGTCAGGATTAATGCATTTGTAAACCACAAAGGTTTGTTGTCCCGCTTCCAGCACGGTTAGCGGAACAATTGTGTCGCCTCCCATACGAGCCGCACCATTACGCGCGATAATACGTAATTCTTTGGCTATCGTATCGTCTGGCCTCTCGACACCGACTACTGAGTCGGTTACCGAGGTATTGGTCTTGCCAAGCTCTCGACAACTACTGACTTCGCTCGGATCAAGTATGCGAACTTTTTCGCCGTCAGGTGTCAGGCTGAGACTGGAGCAGGCGCTTAACAGAATGGTTGCGGCTATGATGCTGATGTTTGTTTTCATATGTATAGTCTACTGGTTTTGGATCAGGTGCTGGAAGCCTGGAATATGCTTTCGATGGAAGCATCCAGGACGCTATTAAATTCATCGTCACTTTGCTGTGCGCTCAAACCTTCGCTGAGAGCACGCGAAAAACTCGCAACCATGCCGTTCTGTTTGCCAAGCCGCTGGTTTGCTTCCTGCCGGGAGTAACCGCCGGAAAGCGCAACAACCTTTAGTACATTGGGATGCTGGATGGCGCTGGTGTAAAAGTTATCCTGCTCGGGTAAGGTTAATTTGAGCATCACCTGTTGCCCTTCTTCGAGCCGGTCGAGATGCTTTAGCAATGAAGTCTTGAGCAATTCTTCTGCCTCGGCCTTCTGCGAGCTGTTGATATCGACTTCGGGCTCGATAATCGGAACCAGTCCAGCCTCAATTATCTGGCGACCAATTTCGAATTGCTGACTGACTACCGCATTGACACCATCGGCATTAGCAGTCTTGATAACCGAGCGCATCTTGGTGCCGAACACATTCTTTTGTTTGGCCTTTTGTAGCAGCTCATCCAGTCCGGGTATGGGTTTCATGACCTGTGCGCCATTATTCTCATCGGCGAGTCCCTTGTCGACCTTGAGAAATGGAACCACGCGCTTGACGTTCCACAGATAGTCGGCGGTCCCCTGCCCCTGAACTTCCCGGTCCATGGTATTCTCAAACAGGATTGCGCCCATAATTCGACTCCCCTCAAATGCCGGGCTGGTAACAATTCTGCTACGCATGGCATGCACAACTTCGAACATTTCGTCGTCGTTGCTATAAGCGTCCGCCTCGACGCCATAATTTGCCAGGGCCTTGGGCGTACTACCTCCGCTTTGGTCCAGGGCGGCAATGAAGCCGGGTTCATTTTTGAGCTTATCGAGTTGCTGATTAAAATTGGTCACGGTTTTGAGTACTTTCCGGGTTGGATGGACAAAAAGCACCTGTATTCAGGTTTCCGTGAAGTATAAACACTGTGATTTTTTAATACAATTGACTTAGTAACCTAACGGCCTAACGCGAACTTGTCGGGGGCATGGCAACATAACCGGGCAAGCTTTTAATTCTGGCAATCCAGCCATTAATCGATGGGTAAGCAGATAAATCAAATCCACCCTCGTGAGCGACATGGGTGTAGGCGAATAGTGAAACATCGGCGATGCTGCCGCGCTCACCAACCAGGAAATGTCGATCGCTGAGATGCGCTTCCATTAGATCCAGCGCACGATAACCACCTTTGAGTCTGGTTTTGTACTCGTCCATTCTACTATCGGGCATGTGCTCGTAAACCTTGATGTAACGCGCTACTGCAATCGTCGGTTCGTGGCTGTACTGTTCGAAGCATTGCCATTCGAGCACACGGGTTTGCGACAGTTTGTCTGGCGGCCAATAGTCGCTGCCCTGGGCGAGATAGAAGAGGATGGCGTTGGACTCAGTCAGGACTGCGTTATCGTCAGTTACGCATACCGGGATTTGGCCGTTGGGATTTAACGCGAGAAAGCTGTCGCTGCGGGTTTCTCCGCGGAGTATATCGATCGGGATCCAGTCGTGTTCCAGCGCGAGCAGCGCGCACATGAGTTTCAGCTTGTAGCAGTTCCCGGAATAGATATCGCCGTAAATTTTCATACCGGCGAATATACTATTTAATAAACGGTTTTGACATCACTCATACGGCTGGACATCAAGGTGTTTCTGCCCAACGATTTATCGAAAACCGTCGAATAAGCGAGTACCGCCTGCACATAGTTGCGGGTTTCCTTGAAGGGCACGGTTTCTACCCATAAATCGGCCGACATGATTGTATTCTTCGGCAGCCATCGTTTTACGTTACCGGGGCCGGCATTGTAAGCCGCCGCTGCCAGAGCGACGTTATTGTCAAATCGGTTCATCACCGTTCGCAGATAGTGAGTGCCCAAACGAATGTTATTCTCGACGCGTAAAATATCCGACTTGCGCGGTCGTTTCATGCCAAGTGACTTTGCTACGCGGCGCGCAGTACTCGGCATGAGTTGCATCAGTCCCAGTGCCCCGACGCTGGAGCGAGCCAATGGATCAAATAAACTTTCACGGCGCATGACTCCATAAATGATTGATGGATCGAGTTCCTGAGCCTCGGCATGTTGATGCACCTGCTGCTTGTAAGGCATTGGAAAACGCAGGCTGAAATCGTTGCGGTGTGGCGTCTTGGCAACAGTTCGAATGGCACTATCATGCCATTGCCATTTTGACGCCAGTGTGGCGGCCTGTTTTATCTGGTCCTGATCAAGATAGCGCAAGGCCTGAAACCATTCGCGCTTGGCATCGATCAGGCGATCCAGGTAATACAGTTCTCGTGCGCGCAGCATGTGTGGATTAGCTGACATGAAACTTTCTTCATCGACTTCGACATTGGCTGCATTTTCCTGCTCTATACGATAGTCGCGTTTTAATTTATCAGCGGCGAGGAAACCGTAGTAGCTGCTTTTGTCGGATATCTGCTCGAGCAGGCTTAACGAATCAGACAGCTGACCCTCGGCTTCCAGCGAACGTGACAACCAGTACTGCCATTCATTTTCCTGATGAAGATGTGCTGGCATCAGGTTGATCGTTTTCATCAGCCCCGACCAGTCGCTATTGCGCAACTGAATTCGTGCTAACCACAGATGCGCCTGGTCATTCATAATCGAAGGCTCGAGACTGGATAGCAAGGCACGAGCCTCGGGTTCGTGTTGAATCGCTGCAGAAAGGGCGATTCGCCTATGGCTTTGATCTTTCTGCTCCTGGGTAAAAGCAAAATCATCGCGGATCAGGTTCCACTGTTCGAGTGCCTTGAGGCTGTCTTTGCGTGCCAACCGATCGATCGCATGAACAATAATGGCGCGATTATGTTCATTGTCCTCGGCGTCGGCCAACTGCCCGAGTGAACGCTCGGGGCGTCGGTGTGCCCGATACCAGGTTTCTACTGTGGCCCTGGCCTGCTGGTCGAGTTGTTTGCCCAGATAGCGTGCCAGGTTGGGTCGACGCGCCTTGAACGCTTTTTCTATACGTAACCAGATGGCCTGCTCAGCCTGTTCATTACTCTTCAGAAAATAAGCAAATGCCGGATCACATTGGGAAGGTTGTGAATAGCCGCGCGACCAGACCCTGGCGATTTCAGCATTCAGTCCTTCAAGCTGATTCAGTTTTAACCGGGCCTGGAAAGCGAGGCATTTCAGTCGCGTATTCTCACGGCCGTCAAAAAATTCCAGGTAATTCTCCCAGTCCCCGCGTCGTGCGAGAACGTTTAACCATTTGCCGCGAGCATGGTAAGCAAATGGAAAATCAGCAAATTGTTGTAAAAATTTCTCAACCTGCTGTGGTTTGGCCTTGCTGACCCTGCGGCTGAATGCATCGTACTCCAGGTATGGTTTTGCGGGATAATCTTCGAGTTGTATAAGTATCTTGTTGAATTTACTGATTTTATTTCGCTCAAGCGCAACCGAGGCGTCATGAAACAACTGACGTTGCTGTTCGATATTGGCCTGAAGTTGGGGACTGATCAGTCCTGCGATCAGCAAAACGATCATTCCGATGCTTCGGTGGCCATTTACAGAACTGAACTTCACGGATACCTTTGTCAAGAGAAATCCTTATATTTCAAAAATTTAGTGAGAAGTCTAGAAGTAAAATATTAATTAAACAAGCGAATCAGTTGGTATTTTCCGGATGATTCTGAACAAGGTTAGCCGGATTTAGCAATTCCTTGAGTCTGGCTTCACTAATATTGGTCATTTCCAGGGCTACTTCAAGTATAGGGCGTTTCTGGAGCAGTGCCGTTTTCGCTACTTCAGCCGCCTGTTGGTAGCCGATAACGGGATTCAATGCGGTTACCAGCATCGGGTTAAATGCCAGGTTTTGCGCCATAGCATCACTATTTACTACAAAGGTATCGATGACCCTGGCCAGGTGCAGGTTCGCACTGCTCAAAATTTCGATACTTTGCAGCAGGTTATAGGCAATCACCGGCAACATGACATTCAACTGAAAATTTCCCGACTGCGCCGCCAGGGAAATGGTAGTGTCGTTGCCGATCACCTGCGCGGCTACCATCAATACGGCTTCGGGTATCACCGGATTGACCTTGGCCGGCATTATCGAACTACCCGGCTGTAAGGCTTCGAGCTGGATTTCCCCCAAACCTGTCAGCGGGCCCGAATTCATCCAGCGCAAGTCGTTAGATATCTTGGTCAGCGAAGTCGCCAGTACCCGCAGCTGGCCGCTCAGTTCGAGCGTGGTGTTCTGTGCGCTCAAACCCTCGAACAAATTCTCCATCGGCATGAAGCGAATGCCGCTCGTGGCCTGTAGTTTGTCGCAGACACGCTGGCCGAAATCGGGCGAGGTGTTGACCCCGGTGCCGACCGCGGTACCGCCAATGGCGAGTTGTTGTAGTCGAGTCAATGTCGTTTGTATGCGGTAACGGTCATTTTTTAACTGTGATGCCCAGGCGGAAATTTCCTGTCCCAGCGAAACGGGCATCGCATCCATCAAGTGCGTACGCCCGGTTTTAATGGTTTGTTGATGTTGTTGCATCCGTTCGATCAGCGCGGCTTCGAGGGTTTGCACGGCGGGCAGCAACTGTTCATGGATGCTCCGGGCGGCGGCAATATGAATGGCCGATGGAAAAACATCGTTGGAACTTTGCCCCATGTTGACGTGATCGTTGGGATGGACACTGAGCCCGTCATTTGATGCCAGCGTGGCGATGACTTCGTTAACGTTCATGTTGCTACTGGTTCCGGATCCAGTCTGGAACACGTCAACTGTAAACTGATCACTGTACTGACCCGAGATAATCGAATCGGCCGCCATTTGAATCGCTTGCTGGCGTGGCTGATCAAGTTTTTTCAACTCGAAATTGGTTTCAGCGCAAGCTTTTTTGATCGACGCGAGGGCATGTATTATGGCATCAGGCAGGCGTAGAGCGCTGATCTTGAAATTATCGAGGGCGCGTTGTGTTTGCGCCTGGTAGAGCGCATCGGCCGGAATCTCTACGCTACCCATGCTATCGCTAACCGTGATTTTCTTTTTACTCATGTTGCGCTGCTGAAAGCTTTAATATCCACGGATTGTAACACTCAAGTCACAAATACATGCGTTCCCAGGGAGATAAAAATGATCCTGATTATGTGCAACCGATGCCACAAAAACGCTTGAACTGGTCTACAATGTGATGAATGCTGATTCAGCAGCCAGACTAACTGATATCCAGTAACCGAGGTGATTGCGATGGGCGATGAAGATACAGTGGTATTAACCCCTGAAGAAAAAGATAAAATATTGAAGGAAGTCTCCGAGGACGAACAACAGGATGATGAAGAAGAGGAGGAAAGCTAGACTCTGATAGCTTTCTTATGCGGGTAAACAGCGGATTGCTTTAGCGGTTCCCAGGTACTCCTTAATCGCCAATTTCTGCGTCTGCAGCACATACAATCCGGTAGCGCCAACGCTGGCTGCCTGCTGACGCATTCCCCGCACCATCGATTCGAGTGAGAAGTAGCCCCCGTTCATGCTGATGTGCGCAATGGTTTCAAAGTTGCAGGGTGGTCTATCGATAAAATAGACGATCACATCCTCACTCTTGAGACTTGCGCCTGGCTGACCGACCACCAGGTTAGACTCGACGCAAGCCAACAATGAGCAGCTCGAGAGCAGTATTGCCATGATCAGGGAATTTTTCATATTAACCTCCACGCCCTGTATCGGCTGTAGCGATTAAATCTTAACCGGGTTGACGCGCGACGATTTCAATTAACGCGGTGCACAGCTGCTCCAGTTCCTGAGCTGAAATGATGTAGGCCGGCATCAGGTAAACCAGCTTGCCAAACGGGCGCACCCAAATTCCGGCGTCGACGAACTGGCGCATTATCGATGCCATGTCGACCGCTTGCTTCATTTCTATGACACCGATCGCGCCCAGGCATCGAACCTCGGCTACCTGGGGTAGTTCCGCACAGGGGGACAACAATTGTTTCAATTGCAGCTCGATCTGGCCGATGTGCTGCTGCCAGTCTGACTCGATTAGCAGTTCGATACTCGCAACGGCTACAGCACAGGCCAATGGATTGGCCATAAACGTGGGTCCATGCATAAATACGCCAGGATTACCCTGGTCGATCGTGTTACTGATTTCGGCTGTGGTCAGGGTGGCCGCGAGGCTCATATATCCCCCGGTGAGGGCCTTGCCGACACACATGATGTCGGGTGATATGGCTGCATGCTCGCAGGCAAACAACTTGCCGCTACGACCAAATCCGGTGGCAATTTCGTCGGCAATCAGCAATACCTGGTAACGATCGCAAAGTTCGCGTGCGCGTGCGAGAAAATCTGCCGCGTAAAAATGCATGCCACCGGCTCCCTGGACCACCGGTTCCAGAATTAACGCGGCGATCTGCTTATGATGTTTTTGCAGTAACTGCTCGAGCGGCTGCATGTCACTATCGTCACAGGCTTCACCAAATCGACTGCGAGGGCGTTCGACAAAAAATTGCTGGCTAAGTACGGAATTAAACAGGCTGTGCATGCCGGTTACCGGATCGCATACCGACATCGCACCCAGGGTGTCTCCGTGGTAACCGTTACGTAGTGTCGCAAAACGCTGTTTGCCCGGTTCCCCTCTTGCGTTCCAGTATTGAATCGCCATTTTTAGTGCGACTTCCACCGCGACCGATCCCGAATCGGAAATGAATACCGATTGTAGTCCTGGCGGCGTCAGTGCCACCAATTTTTCAGCCAGTCGAATCGCCGGTTCGTGAGTGAGTCCACCAAACATGACATGCGCCATGCGCTGTAACTGCTGTTCAATCGCATAGTTTAGGCGCGGATGATTGTAACCGTGGATCGTGCACCACCAGGAGGACATGCCATCGATTAACCTGTTGCCGTCCGAGAGATTCAGGTATACCCCGGCCGCCGAATCGACATGAAACACGGGCAAATCGCTATGCATTGCGCTATAGGGATGCCAGATGTGTGCCTGATCGAGCGCAATTTGAGCTTCAAGGGATAAATGCGTCATGATTTTGTATTCAAGGAAAAATCCGGATTTTGGTCCATACTTAACGCAATATACTGAAATGTTGCTAATTCAAGTTAACTTTATAATCATCGCAGCCTATTGATAACAATAAAACCCTGAGTATTGCACTGTGCGAAAGGCTATCCGAGACCGAGCGATGATGGCATCCGCAAGTATATGGAATACAGGGGTAAAAAGTATCGTGCAATTTAGAAATCTCACCGCATTGTGCATTTTGTTGCTGGCTACACTCGCCGGCAGCGTGCAGGCGCGTGATATTTCAATGCTAACCGCATCCACCATCGCCAACCTCGTTACCCTGCTGGCCCCGGTGACGGTCATGGCAATCGTGATGACGATAGTAATGAATTACATCATCATTGGGCCGATTACAAGGCTAGCCAAGCCCGCCGAAGATACCAGTCATGGTAATTTGAAATAAAAAATTCGACCGGAATCGCATGATGAAATCGGCCAGCTGGCGGAAGCGTTTTACCTTATGCAAACCAGCTTACGGGTCGCTTTTAAACGAATTTATACAAGGCCGAAATCAACTTGACTATTGCAATGGCCGAATTCGTTCCAGCTTATGAACACCAGGAGTTGTGGTGAGTAACTGGATTCTTTACGACGACTTTGTCTATCTGGTGAGAAATCTCCACAATAATGCTTACAGTGGTTTAATTACCGGGGTGAGTGATGACAATCATTCGTTTCAGATCGGATTTGATCAGGGCGCGATCATCCTGCTTACCTATCGCATCAAGAAAGGTCTGGCTGCACTGCAATTGATAACCCGGATCGAACGCGCCAGGATTACCGAACACCCCAACAGCGATATTCACGAAGCCGCAGGTGAAGACCTCGATACCCAGGAGGTGCTAGCGCAGCTGACTGCAACTACGCTCGACGAAACTACCACGATAATCACCAACATCACTGATGTGCCAAAGCTACCACAGCTCGGTGGGCCTACAGATCCGAGTTCAGTGGATGCAAAATTGAAGCGGCTTATACAAACCGCGGCGGTCCATCATTTTGGCCCAATCGGGGCCATGGTCTGTGACGAGCATCTTGACGATCCACGGGGTGACGTCCGGGCAATCGTGTTCAGTATCGCTCAGGATGTGGGTGCCAGTGAGGCTGACACCGAGGCTTTCCTGCAAACAGTTTCAAACGGTTAAACAGGCTGTCGAAAGGGCTTCCAGCCCTGTTCGTGCTGTCTCACTGCCGCAATAAACAATTCTGTGCCGAGTACCGCGCAGCGATGCTCCAGACCGGAGCGGTCTGGAGGTCTGTCAAGATCGCGTAATTCAGTCTGGGCTATGATATCGCCCTGATCGAAATGCCGGTTCAGCAAATGCAGGCTCACTCCGAACCTGCATTGCTGGCAGTCGAGTTGTTGCTCAACTGGATTGGGTCCGCGAAAATCAGGCAGCAATGAGGGGTGCATATTGAGCGCCCCCTTACACGCGCTAGCAATGAGTATGCTATCGATCAGATATGGCCAGCAGGCGACCAGCAGGAAATCGATCGCGTACTGTTCGATCAGACTGGCACAACTGGCCTGTTGCGATGCCGGGGCATAGGCAATCTCGATGTCTTGCGCCTGCTGTAGCAAACGTCGTTGTGGTGAAGTTGATAGAATTTCCCTGTCTGCAGCCGGTAATTTTTGCGCGGGTGGATATTCCGGCAAGATCAACAATTCGGGCAGGTAGTGTTGTTGCTGCAGTGCCTGCAGTACCTCGCAGGAAAAATTGGCTCCGCTGGCGAGTAACGCATAGCTGGCCTCTGGAATGTTGTTCTCAGGGGTCATCGTCGCAGGGTTGCAGCTCGATGACGCCTTTTTCAGACAGGGTGTCGAGAAAGCCAAACTGACGCATATCCCTGATTCGTTGCGGATAAAGCACACCATCCAGGTGATCGCATTCATGTTGTACGACCCGTGCATGAAAGCCGGAAACTTCACCTTCGATTTCGTTGCCGTATTGATCGAATCCCCGGTAGTGAATATCACGATAGCGCGGTACGACACCGCGCATGCCGGGAACACTTAAACAACCCTCCCAACCATCTTCCTGCGCTTCGCCCAGCGCCGTGATCACCGGGTTAATCAGCACTGTTTGCGGGATTGGCGGGGCATCGGCATAGCGGGAATTGGTCTGGTAGCCAAAAATGACTACGCGCTGCATTACACCGATTTGCGGGGCCGCGAGCCCGGCCCCGTTTTCGGCAGCCATGGTGTCCCACATATCGGTTAACAGCGGCTCCAGGGCTGCAGCGTCGATAATATCGACCGCGGCGGAAACCTCCAGCAAACGTGGATCTCCCATTTTCAATACGCTTCTGATGGTCACGCTTGTTGCCTGTCTAGATGAGCCAGATTGATTGTGCCAGATATCGGTGATATAACAAATTGCTTAACGTCGAGGATTAACCATGGCAGAGACACCCCCTATCGAACCGGTTAGCGGTACCGTCGTACCAAGGTATGCGGGACCATCGACATTTTGTCGGCTGCCGGAACTGCGCGACGTGCCCTACTGTGATGTCGCGATCCTTGGAATTCCATTTGACTCGGGTACCAGCTATCGACCCGGCGCTCGTTTCGGCCCACAGGCAATTCGCCAGGCCTCGCGGCATTTACGCACCAATTTTCATCCGGCTTACGATACCGAACCGTTCAAAACAATCCAGGTTGCCGACGCCGGAGACGTGGCCTGCAATCCCTACAACATTGAAGAAGCGATCGCCCAGATCGAAGTGACCGCCGATGAGCTGTATAAAAAGGCGCCGGCAATCATCAGCCTTGGCGGTGATCACACTATCGCGGTGCCGTTACTGCGTTCGGTGAACAAGGTTGTGGGCCAGGTAGCGCTGGTCCATTTCGACGCCCACCTCGATACCTGGGATACCTATTTTGGCGCGCCTTATACGCACGGTACACCGTTTCGGCGCGCAGCCGAAGAAAATTTATTTAACGATGACGCCTCCATGCATGTCGGTATTCGCGGCCCATTGTATAGCCCTGACGACCTGGCAAACGATGAAGAGCTCGGCTTCAAGGTGGTGCATTGTGACGAGCTGGAGGCGCACGGGGTTGACCACGTGGTGAAACGCATTCGGGATCGGGTTGGCGATAATCCGTTGTACCTGTCGATCGATATCGATGTACTCGATCCGTCGCATGCGCCGGGAACCGGAACACCCGAGATTGCGGGCATTACCAGCCGTGAACTGGTCGGTATATTGCGCGGCCTGAAGGGCATGAACCTGGTCGCCGGCGATGTGGTTGAAGTTGCGCCGGCCTATGATCATGCTGAAATCACTTCACTGGCGGCTGCGACGATAGCGTTTGAAATGGTGAACCTGATCGCCTGT
>Ga0209271_10000065_pt1 | contig 39660 bp, 33 predicted proteins | sample tdAd002_FD_187123 | JGI IMG/M metagenome (GOLD analysis project Ga0209271, IMG submission 187123) | Marine sediment microbial communities from the Atlantic coast under amendment with organic carbon and nitrate - tdAd00.2 (SPAdes)... | ecosystem: Environmental > Aquatic > Marine > Coastal >... | reverse complement strand
CCTGATTGGCTATGTCATCTGGCTCGATATCCCATCGACCGAGGTCTGGACCGGGGCGGTGATCATTATCGGCTGTGGACTCTATGTCATTCACCGGGAATCGTTGCACCATCGGGCCCGGGCACGCAGTGGCGGATGAATTCAGACTCTGCTAAAGAACTATTCAGCGAACACCGCGATCATCCGACGTTCGGGATCTGGACTTTCATCGGCAACCTGGTGCTGATGGCATTGATTAGCGCCGCGGTGCGCGAAATGGTTAACCGCGACTATCCATTAAGCGAAGTATTATTGTTTCGTTATCTGTTCGCGAGCGGCTTTTTCTGGATTATTCTGCTATCGACGGTCGGGCTGGCAGGACTTGCCACGCAACGGCCGTTAGATCATGCCATTCGCAGTATTAGCGGCATAGTCAGCCTTGGCCTGTTGTACTTTGCGATTACCCGCATTCCGATCGCCGACGCCACCGCGCTCGCCTACGCGGCACCCATATTTATTACCGTGTTATCCATATTTCTGCTCGGTGAAGTCATCGGTCTGCAACGCTGGCTGGCTGTTTTGGCAGGTTTCGTTGGAGTTTTGCTTATTGCCAGGCCTGAAGCCGGGAACTGGGATATCGGTGTGATTGCAGCGTCGGGATCGGCCCTTACCGGGGCGCTGGTGGCAATCTGGCTGCGCAAGCTCAGCAGCAGTGAAAAATCGGTCACGATCGGGGTTTACTATAACAATCTGGGCAGCCTGGTTTGCCTGGTCTGGGTTTTACTGTCGGGATGGCTGACCCCGCGCGGGGACGATCTATGGCTGTTCCTGGGATTCGGACTTGGTTGCGGAATTCAACAATGGCTATTAACAGTTTCGTTTCGCTATGCGCAAGCGAGCCTGCTGGCACCGTTCGAGTACCTGGCGATGGTATTTGCCGCCATCGTGGGTTTTGTCTTCTGGGGCGAAGTGCCGGTAACGACAACCTGGATCGGGGGTGCCGTTATCGCTTCCAGTGGTCTGTTTATCTTCATGCGGCGACAACAACGTAACCCGACCGGCAAGCCGGTGGAACCCGTTGTCATTGAGTAATAAAGCGCTAACCCTGCTGGCCTCAATGCTGGTTACTTTCGTGCTTGGTTCGGTGCACGCATTTTCCGTATTTATAGTGTCTTTTGAAGCACTGCTCGGGCTGCCGCGTTCCGAAATTAGTTTGATTTACTCGCTTGCCCTGGTGGCGATTACGCTGGCGGTGTTGCTTGGATATCGCTTTTATAGTTTGCTACCCCCCTGGTGGCTGGTTTTTATTACCTGCTTGATTGCTGCGGGCGGACTTTTGCTGGCAGCGAGCTCGTTAAGCTGGTGGACGCTGTTTGCGGGCTATAGCCTGGCGTTCGGCTTTTGTAACGGTGTCGGCTACGGCTTCAGTCTGCAACTGGTTGGGCGAGCGATGCCTGAAATCAAGGGCTTTGCGATGGGTGCAGTCACTGCGGCCTATGCCATGGGCTCAATCGTTTTTGCCAAAATATTTGCCTGGCGCATCGCCCTGGTATCAGTGGAATCAGCACTGCTGTCGATTGCCATTGCTATCATCGCTTGCGGAACGATCGCCGCACTCATGTTGCGTATGGCTCGCGCCAGCTATGGTGAATCGCCTCGTAGCGATAGCCCGGGCCAGTCAGCCATAGACCAGCGCAAGGTCCTGCAGTTCTGGATCGCATATATGACCAGTGTATTTGCGGGGCTGATGGCGATAGGTCATGCGGCCGGCATTGCCTTGTCTAAAGCTGCCAGTATCGAACTCGCAACGCTGGCGGCGATAGCAATCGGTATCGGCAGTACCATGGGAGGATTTCTTTCAGGATGGCTTGTCGATCGCTGGCCAGCGAGTCGTTTTCTGATCGGATTGCCATTGCTGTCGGCGGTTGCGCTAATCGGTATCAGCATCTCCGAAAACGCACGAGTCGCGGTAGTGCTGCTCGCCCTGGTCGGGTTCTCTTATGGATCGATAATTGCAATTTACCCGGTGGCGATATCAGATTATTTTCCTGCACGTGGCCCGCAAGCTTACGGTCGGATATTTATAGCCTGGGGGTTTGCCGGGCTGGTGGCGCCGTGGAGCGCAGGATTAATTTACGACCTGCGCGGAGGCTACGAACTGGCGATGGTAATCGCTGCCGCGATCGCGATATTGTCAGCTTTCTGTGCCGGAACTTTCAGACTTGGCAAGCCGGCTTAACACCTCACCAGCTAACTGCTACAAAAAGATCGTCCCGGGTTCCTGCTCCAGGTTTGCGATCATAATTTTGATCGAGTATCACTGTTGCATTTTTCCACGCGATGATGCCCAATCAGGCGCATGCCGCACCAATCTAATTTACTGGGCTGTCTATGGATGGTCGCCGGAGGGCTGCTGTTTGTCGCGGTGACCGTACTGGTACGCCACCTCGGTTCGGATATGCCGGCGGTCGAGGCGGCTTTTATCCGCTACTTGATCGGGGTGGCCCTGCTGTTGCCAATGATCTGGCGGATGCACTGGCGTGGCATCAGGCCAGCCAGATTCAGACTTTACTTTTTTCGCGGATTGGTGCACGGAGTCTCGGTGATGCTGTGGTTTTTCGCAATGGCGCGAATTCCGCTGGCGGAAGTTACCGCGATCGGATTTTCGACACCAGTGTTTACGGCACTTGGTGCAATTCTGATATTTCATGAACAGGTCAAAACGCGACGTATGCTGGCGATCCTGGCCGGGTTTGTCGGCACCCTGGTGATCTTGCGACCCGGCTTTCAGACGATCGAAGCCGGCTCACTGGCGCAGTTGATTGCAGCTTTTGGTTTTGCCGGTTCTTTCCTGTTCGCTAAGCATATGACGCAGCGCGATAGTCCAGGCGATATTCTGGTGATGTTGACTATTTTCTGTACCCTTACCCTGTTGCCCGGTGCGATCTACTACTGGCGTGAACCGACGTTGACGGAAGTTAGCTGGTTAGCGCTGGTCGCCGTTTTTGCCACCGCCGGACACTATGCAATTACGCGAGCGATCTCTTACGCGCCACTGACAGTTACCCAGCCACTCTCATTCCTGCAGCTGGTGTGGGCAATCATTTTTGGTTACTGGTTATTTGATGAAGTTCCGGATAGCTGGGTTGTTCTTGGTTCGCTGATCATTGTGGCTGCGATCAGTTACCTCACGCACCGCGAAGCGGTGGCTGCCCGCCGTCTCAAGATGCGGGCGGCCGAGTCGTCATCACTGGGCTAGCCTGCATATTGCACCAGTATCCCGGTTAATTCAGCGCCGCGTCAAGCGCTCGTAAAATCCGGTTGACTTCCTCCTGGTTGCTGTAGTGCACCAGTGAAAGCCGCAGCACACCATCCTCGGGATCGATACCAAGATCGCTAATTAGTCGGTGCGCGTAAAAGTTGCCATGTTCGGTACCGATTCCCGCGTCCTGCAGTTTATGGGTCAAAGATTCTGAGCTTTGCCGGAGCGGTTTGAATGCAATTGTCGGTGCACGGTCATTGTCGTTGGTGTGAGTCTTGCCGAGCAGGCGCAGGTCTGCGTGGTGGTGAAGGAATTCGAGCAGCGGCGCTGCTAGCTCATTTTCATGTTGCAGAATCAAATGGTGGATATCGTCCAGGCGGCAACTACGGGATTTGTCGCTATCACCAAAATGATGTTGATGCAGGTCATCGAAATAATCCAGTACACCGGCGCAACCAGCGATCTGCGCATGTTGTGGTCCAGCGGGATTGAAATCCTTGGTTGGAATGCCGGTATTGAAATAGTGGGCCTGCGATGTCATATCGCCGTGGATATTCGCATCCACATAGAGCAGGCTTTGATGCGGGCCGAAGACCTTGTAAAGACTAAATGCGTAGGCGTCGGCGCCCAGCGACTTGAGATCGTAAATATGATGCGGGGCGTAGGCGACCGCATCGACAAACACGCGCGCGTTGCTGCCTGATTTGATAGTTTTAACAATTTCGGCAACCGGATTAACTGTGCCGACGATGTTCGAACAGTGTGTGAAAAACACCCAGCGGGTGTTGTCGCGCAACAATGGAAATAGTGTTTCGATATTTAACAGGCCGTTTTCGGGGTCCACTTCCCATTGACGGATGGTGACGCCTTTTTCATGCGCTTTACGGCGCCACACGCCGCTGTTGGCTTCGTGGTCCTGGTTGGTCACGATAATCTCATCGCCGGCTTTCCACAGGTCGCCGATGGCCTGCGCCATGACATAGGTATTCATCGAGGTAGACGGCCCGATGGTTAACTCGGAAGGGCTGATATTCAACGCCTCCGCCCAGCCGTTATGCGCGCGATCCATCGCTTCACCTGCCGCCGCTGACGAGGTGAAGCGCGAGTAAGGTTGTACCCGCGTGTGATGATTGTAATGCTCCAGTACCTGGTTGACCTGTTTACAGACATAGCTGCCCCCGGCGTTAGAGGCAAAGACGAATGCGGGTTCGTCATCCAGTTGATCGAATTGTGATCTGACAAAGTCGATGTCGAGTTTCATTAATTTAGCTCCGTTGGAATGGTTTAAGCGTAGCTGTTTTTATACTCGGCATAAACCGATTCAAAACGCGCCAGATTTTTTTGGGTGTAGTCGGCGAAATCCATTTCGACCCTGGAGTGAAGTTCCGACACCATCGACCACAGGGTTTCGCGCAGCAATGATGCACATTTCATCGCGTGATAGCTCGCTAATTTTCCCTGCTCGGGATTACTGCCGAAATACTGTTGCAACATGTGCAGTTCCTGTGTGGTATCCAGTTCGTTGTTCGACGCCAGGTTCGACAGATCGAACAATGGACTGTTGAAGCCGGCATAGTCAAAATCGATGAGCCAGATCCTGTCGCCATCATCGATGAAATTAGCCGGCAGTAAGTCATTATGGCCAAACACGATCTCCACCGCTCCGACCGCGGCTTCGAGTTCGAGCGATATGGTTGCCAGTTCGGACAGGCGCCGGGCGTGCGCACTGCCACCCTGCAGCAGCAGGTTTTGATAGTGGCGTAACACCTGGAATACCCAGAACATGACCGGCACCGCATTGAATTGTTTCGGCACTTCGTGATGGAAGCGTTTCAACAATTTCAGGATGCGTTGCAGATTGATCTCGGTGCGCACGTCGGCTTCATCAAATACCCGGCCTTCGATAAACCGGGTAACCAGGATGCCTGCTTGGTGATGGACCAGTTCCGGACTGACACCGATTTTGAATGCTGCCTGGCTGCTCGCAACTTCATTAGCGCGGGAAATAAGGTGAATCGGGTCGTCTTCGCCAAGGCGCACCACGAATTGATCGGCGCCATCTCTTACCTTGAAATTGAGATTGGTCATACCACCCCCTAAGGGTTCGATGTCAATCTTGTTTTTCCAGCAGGCCAGGGCGGTGATGCGGGCTGCGATGGTTCCGTTCATGGGGCAGGTTATTCCAGCTATCGATCGCGGCATGATAGCATCGACTTCACTATGCGCAATCAGGCGAAGCATTTCTTTACCCGGGGCTGGTGTCGGTTTGTCTACGATCCGATATTATTCGATTGGGTTAGCGCGAGCCTGGCGTCAGCGCGCGCTACTCTGCAGGATCCACAACAGTCAAAGTGGATGCGGTATCAGCAAACCTGGTTTGCTGGCGTAAACTCATTGCCTAACGACGCGCAGGGTGGCATAGCCGATAGTGGGCCATTGCAAGGTGAGGCATTCGATTTCATAGCCGCTGAGCTGAAGCTTGAAAATTTCGACTGGGATCGGGCCCAGGTTTCGGTTTGTTATCCCGGTTACCCGCAACCGATGACGGGGGAAACTGCTGGCAAGGCGCGTTATCGGCGTGAACGCGATGCCGCGCATGTTGATGGTTTGTTGCCCGAAGGTCCCGAGCGACGGCGCCATTTACGCGAGGGCCACGGTTTTATTCTCGGTATCCCGATGGTCGAATTTGATGCCGGCGCGTCACCTTTTGTCATCTGGGAGGGCTCACACGAAATTATGCGCGACGCCTTTGCGTTGCGTTTCGCGGGCCTGCCTGTCGAGCAATGGGGGGAGCAGGATATAACGGAGGTTTATCATGCTGCCCGCGAACAGGTTTTTGCAACTTGCAAGCGCGTGGAAATCCATGCTCGACCGGGTGAGGCATTCCTCGCGCACCGGTTGGTACTGCACGGCATGGCGCCCTGGCGCGAGGATGCCGTTGCGGGCACCGATGGACGCATGATCTGTTACTTCCGTCCCGATACTTTCGGTCCTTACCAGTGGCTCAATAATCCCTGATATGGGGCATCGAGGGGGTCAGAGCAGGTTTTTCTGAAGTGGCGGAGTAGTAGGGGAAAGTGTCGGAGAAAAACCTGGTCTGACCCCGACGGATCGGCCCTCGAAGCCTAAGTCAGAGTTACCCTGCCCTTAGGACTATCAATGGTAGCCGACAGGTAGGGCGCCTCGCTATCGGCAATTGCTTCGACGTCTACCAGGTGACTGGCACCAACTGCGTCGAGCCGTGCGGTGATCCACCGTGGTCGGTTATGATGTATGGTCAGATTCTGTAGCAGGCAATCGAGATCGGCCATACCCTGCGCCGGATGCGGACTGCTATGCCACTGAATGCAATACGGCAACATGCCACCCGCGAGCAAGCGGCCATCGTCGCTTAACGCGATTTCCCATTTGAGCTCATCCCGGCTCAGTGCGGTCGGGGTACCGATATCGAAGCCCGCGGTATCCACTTGTTGACGGATATCAGTCGTATTCATGACCCAGGTAATGAGTCGTGGTTGCTGCCGGATTGCGGCGCGAAGCAACGCATCGTCGAGCCCAAACCATCGTGGGTGCGCCGGTGCCTCTGTCGCAGGGTCAATTGCGATGACTTCGAGATAAGCATCGTTGCCCAGTTGCATCACGTGGTTATGCGTGCCCATGGTCTGATGCAACCCGCCTCCGGGAATCTCCACCCCGAGGTTGGAGCGAACATAGTCGACACCCTCTTCCAGGGTGTTCGCGGCGACAACTAGATGATCAAGATTGTTCATTCCGGTATGGTAGATTACAACGCTACCGGTGAACAGTATTCCGCGGTAGAATTTCACTCCCCGAATCTGCTGTGAGGTGACGCCAGTGAATATTTTGACCAATCGAATCGAATACCCAGTTGGTGAAACTACCCACCAGGGGTATCTCGCTTACGACGATGAAGCAGCAACCGCGGGCCCCGGCATCGTGATCGTGCATGAATGGTGGGGAGTGAACGATTACATGGTACGGCGAGCACATATGCTGGCAGAACTGGGTTATGTGGCGCTCGCGATCGATATGTATGGAGGCGGTCAGATTGCCGACAACCCCGATCAGGCGGGAGCGCTGATGAGCGGTGTTCTCGACGATATGGATACTGGCACGGCCGCACTCAAGGCGGGCTATGATTTACTCCTGGCGCAACCCGGGGTGGATGCGCAACGTACCGCCGCAATTGGTTACTGCTTCGGTGGCGCCATGGCCTTGCACATGGCTCGAATCGGCTTGCCATTGTCCGCGGTGGCGAGTTTTCATGGCGCGCTGGGATCATTTCATAACGCGACCCCCGGCAGCATAAGGGCGAAGATTCTGGTCAGTCACGGTGCCGCCGATTCGATGGTGAGCATGGACGACCTGGCAGGTTTCAAGCAGGAAATGGACGCCGCACGAGCCGACTACGAAGTATTATTACTGGAGGGTGCAAAGCATGGTTTCAGTAATCCACAGGCTGATGTCAACGCGGAAAAATATGGCATCGACCTTGGCTATCAACAACAGGCCGATGAGCAGTCCTGGGCCGCTATGCAGGCCTTGTTTGCGAAGGTATTCTGATGACTATTGAAATGGATTTAAATGATGTGCGCCGTGATTACGAGGCGCATAACATCAGCAGGAAAGACATGGACTCCGATCCATTTGTGCAATTCGGGCGTTGGCTGCAGCGTGCGCGCGACCTGGAGCTACTCGATGCCACCGCGATGACACTGGCTACCGCGAGTGCGGACGCCAAGCCGTCGGCGCGCATCGTTCTGCTCAAGCATGTCGATGCCGATGGATTTACCTGGTACTGCGATTCGCGCAGTTTAAAAGGCCAGCATATCGATGCCAATCCCAACGCCGCGCTATTGTTTCACTGGCGTGATCTTAGCCGCCAGGTGCGCGTGCATGGAACGGTTAACGCGTTACCCTCGGAGGATGCCGAGAAATACTTCAACTTGCGTCCCGAGGGCAGCCGTTACAGCGCAGCAGCATCCTGTCAGTCTGCCGAGGTCGAGAGTCGATCGCATCTTGAAGACGAAGTGTTACGCTTGCGTGCAGCCTATCTCGACGGCGATGTACCGCGCCCCGATGCCTGGCTTGGTTATCGTTTGATGCCCGAATATTTTGAATTTTGGCAGGGGCAGAGCGACCGTCTGCATGACCGTATCGTTTATACCCGGATAGACAACACCTGGGTGATGACGCGGATTTCCCCGTAATGCTGGTGGCCGCGCTCGTCGCATTCGGGCATTTCGTGGCCTTCTTTGCGCTGGCCGCGGCGCTGGTACTCGAACTCGCGCTGATCACGGAATCTCTGAGCATCGAAACCGCGAAACGAATTCAACGCGCCGATCGAGTCGTTGGCCTATCGGCGATTCTGGTGCTGGTATTTGGATTCCTGCGCGTGATCTATTTTGAAAAGGGAAGCGAGTATTATTTTGCCAACACGTTTTTCCAGATCAAACTCGGCCTGTTTATCGTTGCTGCGCTGATTTCGTTGATCCCGACGCTGCAGTATTTGCGCTGGAGCCGTGAGCTCAGCCAGGGAATTGCCCCCATTTTGACCAGCGCAACGGTGAAGCGGCTGAAGCGCATCATTCATTGGGAACTGCTGTTGATCGCCGGCATCATACTGTGTGCTTCACTGATGGCGAAGGGGTTCGGAGCTTATTAACCCGGTTGAGATGACCCTATGAACTTTACTGAACGTTTGCGACAAAACGAATTACTGCTTGGCACCATGCTGACGATTCCGGCCCCCGAGGTCGGCGAAATGATTGCCAAATGTGGTTTCGACTGGCTGTTCATGGATGGCGAGCATAGCCCGATGTCAATTCTCGACTGGCAGCGCATGTTGCAGGCGGTAGCAGGTAGATCTGCGGCAATTATTCGTGTGCCGGACAAAAGCGAGGCGGCGATCAAGAAAATGCTTGATATCGGTGCTGACGGCATTATCGCCCCACAGGTCAACAGTGCGGATGAGGCCCACCGAATTGTGGAATGGTGCAAATATCCACCGCAAGGGGTTCGTGGTGTCGGCCTTGCGCGCGCACAGGGCTACGGGCTCGACTTTGCCAGCTACGTCGAATCTGCCAACGATAATATTGCAGTGATTATCCAGGCCGAACATATCGATGCGGTGAACAATATCGAGGATATCGTCAAAGTCGAAGGCATCGATGCGATATTCATCGGCCCCTACGATCTTTCTGCCAGTATGAATAAAATGGGTGAAGTTGATGATGCTGAAGTAGTTGCGGCGATCGATCTGGTTACCCGGGCCTGCCGGAAAAATAATATTGCACTGGGCTATTTCGGTGTCGATGCCGACAGCGTCAAGCCCTATATCGACAAGGGCTATAAGCTGATTTGCGCGGGCGTGGATGCCGGCTTCGTGACCCACGGTGCGCAACAGGTTTTACAGCAACTGACGCCATGAAGCGCTTGTTTGTTATCGTGGGCAACTTACCCCGCTGCGCGGTGACCAATCAGGTAAGCATTGGTCTATTAGGGTCCTTGCGTTAGAAAATTTCAGGGGTGTATGAGGTGAATGTGACTCTCGCCAAGACGCCAAGAGCCTAATAAACTGGTCACCATAAAACGATTCACGAAAATTTTTGACGCAAGTGCAAGCGGGAATACTATTCAGGAGATTGATATGTCCGAACAGAATAAAACCCTGAGCCTGGCGCAGGTAGATGACCTGGCGCGACGTGCGCTTGGCGCCTGCGGCGCTCACGGGCAGCAACTGGATCTCGCCGTACAATCGGTGGTCGACGCCGAATGTGACGGTATTCGCACCGTCGGACTCGGTTATCTACCGCTTTACTGTGGGCATTTACAGGTCGGCAAGATCAATCGGGATGCGCGGCCTGTGCATGCACAGGTCGCACCATCGGCACTGCGCTCGCTGGCCGATAGTGGATTTGCGCATGCCGCTTTTGCCGAGGCCGAAACCGATTTTTTCGCGCTCGCCCATGCACAGGGCATCGCGGCGCTGTCGATAGTCGATTCTTATTCGGCCGGGGTGGTTGGCTGGTTCGTGGAGCGCGTGGCCAGTGCGGGGTTGATCGGACTCGGCTTCGCAAACTCACCTTCGGCGGTTGCTCCGGCCCCCGGTGCAAGCCCTTTTTTCGGTACCAATCCAATGGCTTTTTCATTGCCGCGAGCTGGAAAAGATCCGCTTATAGCCGATATGGCAACCAGCCAGGTTGCACTGGTAACGATTAAAAAGGCCGCCGCGGAAGGTAAATCAATTCCACAGGGCTGGGGTTATGACCGGGATGGTAACGATACTGCCGATGCGGCGGCGGTGATCAATGGTGGTGCACTGGCCCCGGCAGGTGGCTATAAGGGCATGTTGCTGGGGTTGCTGGTCGATTCGCTGGCTGGGGTGTTAAGCGGGCCGAACTGCTCCTTTCAGGCACCGGTGTTCAAGAATAATACGGGTGGCGAGCCAAAGGTTGGACAGTTTTTTATCGCCATTTCGCCGGGTGGATTCACCCCTGGTGGGGACAGCGCCTATACCGATCGACTCGAAACCATGCTGGCTGCACTTATCGCGGAGCCAGGGGTACGACTACCGGGTTCACGCCGTCATGAATTCAGATTGAGAGCCGAAACCGAAGGCGTCGAAGTATCCACCGAGCTAATCGACAAACTCGAGGCTTTTGCTGCTTCTGCATAGGCCGAAGCGCTGTTTTCGTGCTGAAAAGACCTTTTCACAGAGTTTTTTCTGTTAACTATTTACATTTAAGATTCCCTTAAGGAACTAGCTGGATACTTGCCTCCATATTCTTCGAGAGGCAAGTTTAATGAACTTAGCAACCCATCAACTGGCAGTTATCCCGGCACTTCCCGGACTGGCGAAATCACTGCCTTCAGGTAAACAACCCCGTTTGATCGATGAGCAACACCCGCTGCGCCCGCAGGTGGAGCAGTTTATTGCGCAGCGATTCCTCGACATGCATGGCGCGCGCATAACCAGTTTCATGCCGCTTCTGGTTGCGCTGTTCGGCGAGCAAGGCAATATTCTGGCGGCAGTCGGTATTCGTAGTGCGGATGTAGATGCATTATTTCTCGAACACTACCTCGATATCCCGGTTGAACAGGCGATCTCCAGCAATGCCGGTCTTGCCATGAGTATCCCGCAACGAGACCGTATTGTCGAAATTGGCAACCTGGCATCGATCGACCGACGCGCCAGTCGGAGTCTATTCAAGGCTCTGGCTGACTTGTTAAAAGTCGAAAATTTTGAGTGGGCTGTTTTTACCGGCTGTAGCTCATTGCACCGTATGTTTAAAATCCTGGGCATCGAAACAGTTTCTCTTGGCAGGGCCCTGCAATCACGCCTGCCAGTCGATCAGCAAACCTGGGGTGGCTACTACGAAGATGGCCCCAGGGTGGTCGCGGGCAAGGTCAGTCGGGGATGCAGTGCATTTGAACAGAGCTGCGGCCTTTTCTTAAGTAAAGCCGCGGCATGAACAGCCTGCTTACCAGTCTCGAGCAACACGCGCTTGCCAGTCCCGGATCGATCGCGCTTCGATCTGGCGAGGCAAGTCTGACTTACACGCAGTTGATGGCTGACGTGCAACAGGTTGCACAGCGATTAGGTGATTGCGGGGTTAAATCTTTAGGGCTTTACCTGGACAATGGCATCGAGTGGATAGTGCTGGATCTGGCGAGTATTGTTGCTGATATCAGGCTGGTGCCATTGCCGTGGTTCTTCAGTGACGAACAATTAAGTCATGCGGTTGATACTGGCGCCGTTGACTTTGTCGCCTTTGCCAATGATCTGCCTGCCGGAATTATCGGCACCGGTGTTGCGAAGCAGTTGTATGGCGACTGCCGCTTACAGCCAGTTTTATCGTCTACCGCCAAAGCCGCCGCACCTGGGCATGCCAGCGGCAAACTTAGTTTCACTTCCGGCACCACGGGTCGGCCCAGGGGGATCGAGCTTGAGAACCGATTCATCGATCAGACCTGTCAGTCGCTCAGCAATGCCATATCCACGCTGGATATAGCAAAGCATTTAAGCATTCTGCCTTACGCAACCTTGTTGGAAAATATTGCCGGGGTTTACTTGCCGTTGATGCTGGGTAAAACGGTATACGCCGAACCCGCTGCGCGTGTCGGCCTGTCAGCCGAGCTTCATCTCGATCCGACCCGGTTACAGCAAACTTTTAATCAGGTTCAACCCAATAGTCTGATTTTAACCCCGCAGTTACTGGAACTTGTTTGCCTGCTGGTTGAATGCAAGGCAATCGATCCTGCTTGCCTGGTATTTGTGGCGGTAGGTGGCGCGCGTGTCGGTGAACCGCTGATGCAGCGGGCGAGAAGTCTTGGAATTCCTGCCTATGAAGGTTACGGACTGACCGAGTTTGGATCGGTCGCCATTTTGAATACCCCGCAAAACGATCGCCCGGGCAGCGTCGGCAAGGCATTGCCGGGAGTGACGGTTGAACTCTCCGGTGACGGAGAGATTTGTCTGAGCACCACGCTCGCGCAGAACGACGCAGACACTCAGGGTTCGGAAAAGATCACCGTGCAGACGGGTGATTTCGGCAGTATCGATAGTGACGGATTCATTTATGTTCAGGGTAGAAAATCGAATCTGATCATATTGTCTAGCGGGCGTAACGTATCGCCCGAATGGGTCGAAGTCGAACTCAACTCATCGCCACTGATTGCGCAAAGCTACGTTTTTACCGAGACCAACTCCGAGCTATCAGCACTGCTGGTAACTGCCGGACCTGGCATAGCAGATTCCGATCTCGATGCTGAAGTTGAACGCATCAACCGGACTCTGCCCCCCTATGCGCAGATAAAGCACAGGCATCGCCTGTTATCCCCGTTTTCTCGTGACAACCAGATGCTTACCGTCAACGGACGGCTCAGACGCTTACAAATCGAGCAGTTATTGCCCACGCTGTTGGCCAGTGCGGCATCCAGTTCAGTAATGATTGGCGTCGATTTGCCAAATTGTTCAATACAGGAGATTAACCAATGTTAAACAAGCCTTTTTTTAGTGAGATCGAGACAGTCACTGCCGCTGCCAGGCAACGGCTCGAGACTACTCCGGCAATTCAGCGCTGCCTCGATGGTCAGGTTGAAATGGAAACCTACAAGGCGTTCCTGATCGAGGCTTACCATCATGTCAAACACACGGTGCCGTTATTGATGGCCTGTGGCAGCCGCCTGCCGGAAAGGCTCGAGTGGTTGCGCGAGGCCATTGTCATGTACGTACAGGAAGAGGTCGGGCATCAGGAGTGGATATTGAACGACCTGGCGAACCTGAGTGTAGACAAGGAACTTGTCCGCCATGGCACGCCCTCGTTGCCGACCGAACTGATGGTGAGCTACGCCTATGACACGGTGGCGCGTAACAAACCGGTCGGGTTGTTCGGCATGGTATACGCGCTTGAAAAAACCAGCTCAACGATAGCGACCTACGCCGCCGGCCAGATTGTGAGCGCACTCGACCTAACCCCCGAAGCCATGACCTACATGGTTTCGCACGGCAGTCTCGATGTCGAACATATGCAGCATTTTGAACGCTTGATGAATCGCCTCGATGATGCCACCGATAAGGCAGCGGTACTGCACTCGGCAGGCGTCTTTTATGAACTCTACACCGGCATTTTCGAGTCGCTCCCGTTAACAGAATCCGATGACCAGGAGAATAGCCATGCAGCCTGAACAAATGACCGTAGTGCTTACCGGCGCCTGTGGCGGCATCGGGCAGGTACTGGCGCGCAAGCTGGCTGCAAAGGGCGCCAGCCTGTTTTTATGTGGCCGTGACGCAGAGACGCTGGCGGCCCTGCAGAAGGTACTGCGTGCCAAAGCAATCGGCGATCAAACCATCGACGCACGGGCTGTTGACCTGACCGACGATCGGGAAATCGATGAATGGCTTGAATCGATCGCGCATAGCGGTCGGACAGTCAACGTGCTGGTCAACAATGCCGGGATTTGCAAGTTCGGCATGTTTGAGAAAATCGAGGATCGAGACATCGAACAGATCATGAATTTGAACAGTATCGTACCAATGAAACTGACCAGGAAGCTGCTGCCAGGCTTGAAGGCACAGGCGCAAGCACGCGTGGTCAATATTGCTTCCACCTTTGGTGCAATCGGGTTTCCCGGCTACAGCGTTTACTCGGCGAGTAAGTATGCAATCCGGGGTTTTTCGCAGGCGCTTGGCAGGGAACTTTCTGACACCAGTGTGCGCGTCGGCTGCATTTTGCCGCGGGCAACTAAAACCACGATAAACAGCGACCAGGTGGTCGAAATGAATCGCAAGCTCAGCGTCGCCATGGATGCGCCGGAAAAGGTTGCAGATGCCGTGGTCAGGTTCATTTGTAGCGATCGTGGCGAACTCGCCCTGGGCTGGCCTGAAAAATTTCTGGTGCGTTTGAATTCCGTATTCCCGACCCTGGTTGGTAATGCGATTTCCAAAAAACTTCCACTGATTAAGCAATTCGCCGCTTGAGTGGTTTTAAATATCAATATCTAGTGAGGTTCAACATGTATAAGCAAGTTTTAAAAGTCGCCCTGGTATCAATGGCGCTGTTTTGTTTTCAACCCGGGTTTGCAGGGTTTTCTTCATCGGCGCAGATGCCCGAGGTCAGGGAAATTCAGTTTGAATGGGCGAGACTCTATTACATGGATGAGTTTCTCAACGTCAACTATCGTGAGCTTGAGTCGCTGGTGGAAAAGGCAGACCAGATAGCAGCCGAGCATCCGCAAAATGCCGAAGCACTGGTCTGGGACGCGATCGTGATGAGTACTATGGCGGAAAAGAAAGGTGGCCTGGGTGCCTTGAGCCTGGTCAAGCAAGCCAAGCTGAAGCTGGAACAGGCTGAAGCAATCGATCCGACGGTGCTGGGAGGATCGGTTTATGCCAGCCTGGGAACGCTTTACTCAAAGGTTCCAGGATGGCCGTTTGGGTTTGGAAGCGATGAAAAAGCCGAAAAATATTTCAAAAAAGCACTTGCTATAAATCCGCAAGGTCTGGATATTAACTACTTTTTCGCCGAGTACCTGGCCGATAATGGTGACCAGCAACTCGCTCTCGAGTATGTCGACAAGGCGCTGCAGGCTCCACCCATGGCCGAGCGTCCCGTGGCCGACAAGGGTCGTCGCGAACAGGCGCTGAAATTGCGGGAATCTTTGATCGGTTCCTGAGTGGTGTCATGCCGGCGGGTCGATACTGCCCAGGTATCGACCCGCGGCTAGCCAGGCGTAATCCGATAACAATGGGACATGCTGTGAGATTATTGCTGGTAGAAGATGATGAACAACTGGGCCGGGGAATCCGTAAGGCCTTGATGCGAGATGGGGATCACGTCGACTGGCTTACCGATGGCACCCAGGCGCTGGCCGCGATTCGTGCAGATGATTTCGAACTGATCCTACTGGACCTGCAGCTTCCCGGTAAGGACGGCATTACTATCTTGCAGACCATGCGTAAAGAATCGATCAATACGCCGGTGTTAATTATGACCGCCAGGGATACGGTCGATGAACGAGTACTCGGACTCGACAGCGGTGCCGATGATTATGTCGTGAAGCCAGTCGAATTAAAGGAGTTACGCTCCCGCATTCGAGCACTGAGCCGGCGTAGCCACGGCTTCGCGGCGCCTGAGATAGTGCTCGGTGAGCTGCGCGTCAATAGCGCTACCCATCAGGTCTGGTATCGTGAAGTCGAAATCGAATTGAGTCGTCGCGAATTTGTTGTTTTGGCTGAATTTATCAACAAGCCGGGGCAGGTACTGGCGCGTGCTTATCTCGAAGAAATTCTCTATGGATGGGATGAAGGCGTTGAAAGCAATGCGCTTGAAGTTCATATCCACCACCTGCGCAAGAAACTGGATAGCAAGCTGATCAAAACCGTCAGAGGTATTGGATACAAACTGGATCCGGATAATGCCTGACACGGTTTCATTGCGCCGGCGCCTGACCTGGTACGTAGTGATCATCCTGTTGCTGATGACCACGGCGTCTGGCGTAATGATCTACCAGGGCACCACCCATGAAGCAGACGAGATATTCAGCGCTTCCCTGGTGCAAACCTCACGCCTCCTCGATGGCCTGATTACACGTGCCAGGATCGAATCCGACAAGGAGCAGTTAACGCGTGCGCTGGAACGCGGCCCGGATGCCCATGAGTATGAGAGAAAACTGTTTTTTGCCGTGCTCGATGCGAACAATCAGGTTTTGTTGCATTCACGTCGATCACCCGATATTCCCCATGAAGTTATCAATACCGGATTTTCAGAGTTTAAGTTCAAGGGAGAAAAATGGCTGACTTTTGCGCTCGAATCGAGTCACGATGATTTACTTATCGTCGTGGGTGAGCGCAGTGAAATCAGGGAAGAGATTACCGAGTATATCGGTGGCGGGCTCCTGTTCCCGTTAATCCTTTTGTTGCCGGTTGGGCTGTGGTTGTTGTGGCACATCGTCGGCGTCGCCCTGACGCCATTGCAACATGTATCCGATCAACTGCGCCAACAGAATCTCAAGCACTTGAAGACCATCGACGTCGATGATGTTCCTGTCGAAATTAGCCCGTTGGTGAGTGCGTTGAACCAGATGATCAACGATCTCGATGCGGCCTACGCGCGCGAACGGCGTTTCGTCAGCGATGCCTCGCATGAATTGCGTAACCCGTTAGCAGCGCTATTGATCAACGTCGATAATGCGATCGAGGAAAGCCGTGGCGCGGAATCGATCGAAACGCTGCAAAGTATGAAGGTCAGTATCCAGCGGCTTTCTCACCTGGTTGCGCAGTTACTGGAACTCAGTCATTTCGAGAATCCGTTGGCCAGTAGAAAATTTGCAAAGGTTGACCTGTACCAGATTTGTGGCCGCGTGGTGAGTTCGCTGAAGACGCAGGCTGCAGCAAAACAGCAGGAAATAGAATTGGAGCCGACGGACGATAGCTGTGTTCTCAATGGGATTGATTCTTTGCTCAGCAGCCTGGTTACCAACCTGGTCGACAATGCAATTAAGTACAGTGGTGAAGGCTGCAAGATACGGGTTCGCTGTTATCGAGACGAGAACAAGCTGGTGCTCGAGGTCGATGATTCAGGTGTCGGGCTGGATGCTGACGAACATGAAAAAGTGCTGGGTCGTTTTTATCGCGCGGCGGACACCAATTCCCGCGGTGCCGGTCTCGGCCTGTCGATCGTCAAGTCGATCGCCCAGATCCATTCCACCCAGGTTGAGCTGGGTGAATCCGACCTGGGTGGCCTTGCAATCAAGATTCGCTTCGATTTGGGCTAATATATTCGGCGCATATCCGGTAAAATCCACTGTTACCTGCACTCGACAGGTAACGTTTAGAGTGGATAACCCATGAGCTATAACAATCACAGTGTCCGTGTCGGCGCCGATATCGGAGGGACTTTTACGGATGTCGTACTCGAGATCGGGCCGGATCAATACAGCGCCAAAGTGCTCACCAATTATAGTGAGCCAGAACAGGCGATTGTCGATGGTCTGATCAAGGTGGTCGAGATTGCCGGGATTGGCATCGAGCATGTCGATCAGTTGATTCACGGCACCACGCTGGCAACCAATGCGCTGATCGAGCAGCGCGGCGCCAACACCGCGTTTATCACCAGCAAGGGATTTCGCGACGTCATCGAAATGCGCACCGAGGGACGCTTCGAGCAATACGATCTGAACCTGCGGCTGCCGCCGCCTTTGATTGCGCGTGAGCATCGTTATGTGGTCGAAGGGCGGGTCGCTGCCAGTGGACGCGAATTGCTGCCGCTGGATAAAGCGGGACTGATCGAAATAGCGCAGCGAATCCGCAACGGTGGCTACGAAAGCGTGGCTATTGGATTTATTCACTCCTATGTCAATGCGGATCATGAGCGGTGCGCGCGTGAGATCCTCGCCCGCGAACTGCCCGCTATCACGATTTCAATTTCGAGTGAAGTCTCACCCCAGATGCGTGAATTTGAACGTTTCAACACGGTTTGTGCGAATGCATTCGTCAAACCATTGATGGCGTCCTACCTCGGGCGCCTGGTCGACAGGTTTAAAGCCGAAGGCGGCAACTGCCCGGTATTCATGATGCATTCGGGCGGCGGTCTGATTTCGGTTGAAAGCGCGATTGAATTCCCGGTACGTCTGCTCGAGTCGGGTCCCGCCGGGGGTGCGATTTACGCGGCCGATTTTGCGGCTCGTTTCGGGCTCGACAAGGTCCTGTCTTACGATATGGGTGGCACCACTGCGAAAATTTGCCTGATTGAGAATCGGGTACCTAAAACAGCACGAACTTTCGAAGTTGCGCGTACCTACCGTTTCAAGAAAGGGTCCGGGATGCCGGTTTCGATCCCGGTTATTGAAATGGTCGAAATCGGCGCCGGCGGTGGTTCGCTCGGCTGGGTAGATGAAATGAACCAGATTCGGGTCGGGCCGGAGAGCGCCGGCTCTGAACCCGGCCCGGCCTGTTATAACCGTGGTGGCGAAAATCCTGCGGTAACCGATGCGGATCTGCTACTCGGGCGACTGGACCCCGAGCGCTTTGCCGGTGGGGATATACGCCTGCAAACGCAAAGATCGACGGCGGCCATGCAGCAGGCTATCGGGCAACACCTGGAGATGGATAGCGAGACCGCGGCGGTTGGAATTTGTGAAGTGGTGGATGAAAACATGGCCAATGCCGCGCGCGTGCATGCGGTAGAAAGTGGTAAGGAGTTGGCTGAATTTACGATGATCGCTTTCGGTGGCGCGGCGCCATTGCATGCCTGTCGGCTATGCGAAAAGCTGGATATCGACGAATTGTTGATTCCTCCCGGCGCCGGCGTCGGTTCGGCAATCGGTTTTTTGCGTGCGCCGTTTGGCTTCGAGGCCGTACGCGGCGCTTTTCTGCGCTTGAGCGAGTTCGACGCCGACTGGACTAACCGCCTGATTGCCGAACTCGGCGATGAAGCGGAGCGCTTTGCGCGTGCCGGTGCACCCGATGCCGAGCTGCTGAGTGAAATCAAGGCCTACATGCGCTACCAGGGCCAGGGATGGGAAATCGTCGTGGTACTGCCAAACCGCGATTTTGTACAGGCAGATCAATTCGAAATCCGCAGGCTGTTCGAAGCCGAGTATATCCGTCTGTTCGGACGTGCGCTCGAAGATCTCGATATCGAAATCATGAACTGGTCGGTGCAGGTGCGTAGTGTGCTGGACGCGACCGCACGCGTCGATCCGGTTGCGGCAATCACAGCGGCCGAGCGTACCGAGTTTCGTTCTGTGTTCGATGCCCGTGAGCAGCAATTTGTCGAAGCTGCGGTATACCAGCGCGACCAGCTAGAGGTTGGCTGCCTGGTGTCCGGTCCGGCGGTCATCATCGAAAGCGAAACCAGCACTATCGTTACCAGGCGTTTCGAGGCGATAAAACAAAATGACGGCTGCCTGCTGCTGCGCAAGCAAACAGACGAGGTGAAACATGGATAAGGGTATTTTTAACGTCCATATGCAGGTCATGTGGAATCGATTGATCTCGGTAGTCGAGGAACAGGCGCTGACGCTGCTGCGCACCGCGTTTTCGACTTCGGTGCGTGAAGCTGGTGATCTTTCGGCCGGGGTGTTTGATGAAAACGGGCATATGATCGCCCAGGCTGTAACCGGAACCCCGGGACACGTCAACGCAATGGCCGAGGCGGTGGGACATTTCATCGAAGATATCGGCCGTGACAATATCTTCGAGGGTGATTCCTACATTACCAATGATCCGTGGAAGGGCACCGGGCATTTACACGATTTTACCTTCGTCAATCCATCGTTTCGTAACGGCCGGCTGGTTGGTTTTTTTGCCTGCACCGCGCACGTGGTCGATGTGGGTGGTCGCGGTTTCGGTCCGGATGCGAACGAGGTTTACGAAGAGGGTATTTTCATCCCGATCATGAAGTTTGCCGAGCGTGGCGAGGTTGACCAGCGTCTGGTCCACATTATACGCAACAATGTGCGCGAAGCGGGGCAGGTCATCGGCGATCTATTTTCGCTGTCTTCCTGTAACGATATCGGACATCGGCGGCTGATGGATATGATGGATGAATTCCAGCTTGAAGACCTGCATGCATTGCGGGACTTTATTTTCGAGCACAGCCTGAAGGCAACGCTGGTGCACCTCGAGCACTTACCTGCGGGTTCTTACTCCAACGAGCTTACGGTCGATGGTTACGACGAAGCGGTAACCATGAAATTGCGTCTCGAGGTGTCTGCTGAAGGCGTGCTGGCTGATTTCGACGGCACTAGCGGTTTGAGTAACAAAGGCATCAATGTGCCGCTGGTTTATACTACGGCTTATGCCTGTTATGCGTTGAAGTGTACGCTAGCTCCGCAAATTCCTAATAACCATGCGTCATTGGCACCTTTTAAGGTAACCGCGCCGGTAAACTGTATTCTCAATGCGGTGCATCCGGCGCCGGTGGCGATCCGGCATGTGCTCGGTCAGTTTTTACCGGACGTGGTTCTGGGCGCGCTGCACAAAATGCTGCCCGATACCGTGCCCGCCGAGGGCTCCAGCGCGTTATGGAATGTGCAACTCGGCGCGCGCCCAATCGAAGCTGCGCAGGCGGCTCCCGGTGAAGTCCTGCGTAACTCGCAAATCCTGATGTTTAACTCTGGCGGTACCGGTGCACGCCCGACCCTGGACGGATTGAGTGCGACCGCCTTTCCATCCGGGGTGCATACCATGTCGACCGAAGTAACCGAGCATGTGGGCCCAATCACCATCTGGCGTAAAGAATTGCGCGAAGGTTCGGGTGGCGCCGGCAGGCAACGCGGGGGACTGGGGCAGGTCATTGAAATTTCTGCCAATCCTGGCCATCGGATCTATATCAATGCGATGTTTGATCGCTGCCAGCACCCGGCGCTTGGCCGTGACGGCGGTGCTGCTGGTGCTGCTGGCGAAGTCAGGCTCGACGATGGCGGCGAGATGCAGTCCAAGGGAAAGCAGTGGATACCCGACGGCAAACGCCTGGTGTTAAACCTGCCGGGTGGTGGTGGCTATGGTGACCCCTCGAGCCGTGAAACAACCCTGGTTGAGCAGGATATCGCAGGCGAATATATCAGCGAGCAACAGGCCATCGACAACTACGACTACAAAAAATAATTGTCATACCGCGGTTTGACCGCGGGATGACAATAACCAGATTTCATACTGACGCTATCGACTTTCGCCGGGGTGACGCTGGCTAAACGTAATCCTTGTACTTGTCGAGGAAGCGTATCGGCTTCGACAACGCGTCACGGCGGAAGGGATCGCCGAGTTCACGCGTACACATGATCTCGAGGACCGTGGTTTTGCCATCGTTCATTTGCAGGTCGACGGCTTTTTCCAGGGCCGGGCCAACATCTTCCAGTTGATCAATGGTGACACCTTCGGCACCCATGGCGCGAGCGATACCCGCCCAGGACTCGCTTTCGAGTTCACCGGCGACAAAACGTCGACCATAGAAGTCGACCTGGTTTTTCTTTTCCGCTCCCCATTGACGATTATGGAAAACGACCGCGGTAACCGGAATGTTGTGACGCACGGCGGTCATGGTTTCCATCATGCTCATGCCCCAGGCGCCGTCACCGGCATAGGCAATGGCCGGACGATCCGGCGATGCCACCTTGGCACCCATGACCGTAGGCAGCGCGTAGCCGCAGTTGCCAAAGCTCATCGGTGCGAGAAAGCTGCGTGGTTCTTCGAAACGCAGGTAGGAATTGGCGACCGAGTTGATGTTGCCGATATCGGTAGACACCATCTTGCTGGCAGGCATCGCTTTTTCAAGCTCGCGCAGGACCTGGCGTGGATGCAGCCAGTTACCTTCTTCACCCTTTTGCTCTTCGATCATGTCGAGACTGAAAGCGTCCTTTTCGTGGGTCCAGCCGTCGAGTTCTTCTTCCCAGGTGGCCTTTTCAGCGGCAATATCTTTAGCGCGTTCTTCCTTGTTGCCATCGCAGACCAGTGTTTTGTCGTGGATACGAGCCAGCAATGCGGTCGCGCTGGCGCCAGCGTCACCACAAATGCCGACTGATATCTTCTTCACCAGTCCGAGCATCTTGTTGTCGGCGTCGACCTGAATAATCCTGGCGTCCTTCGGCCAGTAATCCATGCCGTGTTGCGGTAAGGTGCCAAATGGTCCGAGTCGGGTGCCAAGCGCAAGTACCACGTCAGCCTTGGCAATCAGTTTCATCGCCGCCTTGGAGCCCTGGTAGCCTAGTGGTCCACACCATAATGGATGGCTTGCCGGGAATGAGTCGTTATGCAGGTAAGAATTGACCACCGGGGCGCCGAGGCGCTCGGCCAGTGCCTGGCATTGCGCGATGGCACCGGCCATGACGACACCGCCGCCGGATACGATCACCGGGAATTTGGCTTGCGCGAGTAATTCTGCTGCTTCGCCGAGAGTCCGCTCACCGCCCGGTCCGCGATCGAGGCGTTGTGGCTGCGGGATGTCGACATCGATTTCACCGTAAAAATAATCTCGTGGAATGTTTAGCTGGGTCGGGCCCATTTCCGACATTGCGCGGTCAAAACAACGCGCGGTGAATTCAGCCATCCGGTTAGCATTGTTGACATGGCCCTGGTACCTGGTGAATTCTTCAAACATCGGCAACTGGTTGGCTTCCTGGAAACCACCGAGGCCCATTCCCATGGTGCCGGTTTCGGGGGTAATCATGACCACCGGTGAATGCGCCCAGTAAGCGGCCGCAATGGCGGTGACACAGTTGCTGATGCCAGGACCGTTCTGCCCGATGACCACTCCATGACGACCGCTGACACGCGAGTAACCGTCGGCCATGTGCCCGGCGCCCTGTTCGTGTACTACCGGGATCAAACGGATTCCGGCGGGTGCAAAGATATCCATTGCATCCATGAACGCCGAACCCATGATGCCAAACATGTCGGTAACATTGTTCGCGACCATGGTTTCGACAAAGGCTTCACTCGGGGTCATTTTCATTATACGGTCCTCGGTTAGAGACAATTTTTTGTGGCCGGTTAACATAAGCCAACCGCTTTTTTGTTGTAGTACCAGTTGAGGTCAATTATTAATACCAGATGCGATACAGTTCGCAGAGGGATTTCAGATCATGTCATGGATGAGTCGAGCGAGTTTCTTGATGCCAGGCTCGATCTGGGTGGCGCTGATCGATGAATAGCCGAGGCGGATGAAGTTCTGCGGCGGTTCATCCTGCATGAAACAGATATCACCCGATTCAATCAGGATACCGGCCGCGCGCGCTTTTTCTTTAAGTTTGCGGGTATCGAGTTTGGCGGGTCCCTGGACCCAGTAAGAGGTTCCGCCAAACGAAGGTATGCGTGAAGACTCCGGCAGGTAGCGATTTAACGCCTCCCCCATTACTTGCCAACGGTTCTGGTAGGTTTGGCTGAGGCGATGGATGAGTGAGTCGTGGTGACCCATCGACAGGAACAGCGCGACGATGCGCTGATTGTTGGCCGGTGGATGGCGCACCATCAGGCGGCGCAAGGCGCGCGCCTCCCTGATCAATGGTTTTGACGCAACCATGTAACCCAGGCGCAGTCCGGGCGCGAGCGTTTTCGACAGGCTGCCAACATAAATAACCCGTTCGCTGCCGTCCAGGCTTTTTAACGCTGGAGTCGGCTCGCCAACAAAATTGATTTCACTCTCGTAGTCGTCTTCGATCATAAGAAAATCATTTTTCTCAGCCTGCTCGAGCAACTGCTTCCGGCGTTCCAGTGGCATCGTTACCGTGGTCGGCGACTGGTGACTTGGGGTTAGATAAATAAATTCGCAGGAATTCAGATCCTTACCCGGCACCACGCCATGCTCGTCGACTGTGAGCGATACCATGTCGGGGGATTTCAGTTCGAAGATATTGCGCGCGTCCGGATAGCCCGGGTTTTCGATACCAACACGGGTACCTTTGGCAATCATCAAATCGGCGAGGATATACAGGGCCTGTTGCGCACCCATGGTGATCAGAATTTCATCGCGTGCCGCCCACACGCCGCGGCGCGGCAGAATGCGCGCCTGTATCTGTTCGATCAGCAGTGGATCATCGGTATCGATGGCGTCGGGTGTTACATCCCTGATGTCGCTGACGCTAAGCGCCTGGCGACAGCATTCGCGCCAGTCCGCCACCGGGAACAATTCCGGATCGAGTTGGCCAAACAAAAAAGGATAGGGGTACTTCTTCCAGTCTACCGGTTTAATGATGTTGCGCTGCTGAGACGGGTGAAACTTGATATGCCGGTCCCAGTCGGGCGGATTGTGTTCGCCATCGAATTTGAGAGGCTCGACGTGTACGCGTCCGGCGAGCATGGTTTTGTCGATGTAATAACCGCTGCGTTCACGGGCTACCAGGTAGCCTTCATCGATTAATTGCTGGTAGGCGAGCACCACGGTGTTGCGAGCGATGCCCAGATGTCGTGCGAGTTCACGCGATGACGGCAGCGGGATTTCGAGTGGCAGCTTGTCGTCGAGGATCGCACTCACGATCATTTCGCGTAGCTGGCGCTGGTAGCTGATTTTGCGGTCCTTGGAGATGCGAAATAACTGGTTCCACATCATCTGGTCGCTTCGGTTGTTCATCGATTCGGGAATTGGCCTATACAATTGGTATAATCTGGCTCTATTGTAACTTGTTTGATTCGTCTTAGCCTCTGTTTTCCAATAACCATTGCCTAGTCAGCCCGTAGATTTAAGGAGCATCCGATGAAACCAGAAAACATAAACGAAATTGTTGGTAGTGACCGGAATCACTTATGGCATCACCTTTCGCAGCACAAACCCTGGCAATCCACCGATCCGATGGTCATTGTCGAAGGCAAGGGCTTGCGCGTAAAAGATCAGAACGGGCGTGAGTTTCTCGATGCGGTCTCCGGCGGCGTGTGGACTGTAAATGTTGGCTACGGGCGCGAAGAAATTGCCGACGCGGTACGCGATCAGTTGGTGAAAATGTGTTACTTCGCCAATTCTGCGGGCAATATCCCCGGCGCGAAGTTCGCTGAAAAGCTGACCGATAAGATGCCGGGATTGAGCCGGATTTATTATTCGAACTCGGGATCGGAAGCCAATGAAAAGGGTTTCAAGCTGGTGCGCCAGCTCGCCGCGATGAAGAACGACGGTAAGAAACACAAAATTATTTATCGTGATCGTGACTATCACGGTACCACCATTACGACCTTGAGCGCCGGTGGCCAGGCGCAACGTAAAGACCAGTATGGCCCGTTTACCCCGGGATTCGTTGAAATTCCGCATTGCCTGGCGTACCGTGATCCACGCGGTGGGGACCCTGACTACGGGGTGCAGGCGGCCAGGGATCTGGAAAAAGTTATTCTCGCCGAAGATCCCGATACCATCGGTTCGCTTTGCCTGGAGCCGATTACCGCGGGTGGTGGCGTCATCGTTCCGCCCGAAGGTTACTGGGAGACTGTGCAGGAGATCTGTACTAAATATGGTGTATTGATCCACATCGACGAAGTGGTCTGCGGTATGGGCCGTACCGGTAAATGGTTTGGTTATCAGCACTTTGACGTCAAGCCGGACATGGTCACCATGGCCAAGGGTGTCGCCAGCGGTTACGCGGCGATTTCGGTGCTGGCAACTACCGAGGACCTGTTTAATGAGTTCCTCGCCGAGCCGAGTGATCAAATGCATTACTTTCGCGATATCAGCACCTTCGGTGGCTGCGCCGGCGGCCCGGCAGCCGCACTCGCTAACATGGAGATCATCGAGCGCGAGAATTTGCTGGATAATGTCAACCAGATGGGCGATTACCTGACGGGTAGTCTCAATGAGTTGATGGATAAGCACGAGATCATCGGCGAAGTACGCGGCAAGGGCTTGTTTGTCGGTGCCGAGCTGGTCAAGGATCGTAAAACGCGTGAACCGGTGCATGAATCGGTAGCGGCCGCGGTCGTGGGAGACTGTTTGAAGCAGGGCGTCATGATCGGGCGTACTAATCGCAGTATGCCCGAGTACAACAACACGCTTTGCCTGAGCCCGGCACTGATATGTACGCGTGATGATATCGATCAAATCGTTAGCGCAATCGATGTTGCGCTGGGTAATCTCGAGACTTAATTGCGCTTAACCTTTTTTTGCATGGTTAGCCGGCCCCGGGCCGGCTTTACCTTCGACCGCGTACATTGTTTCTCAGCGTCGGGACTGCGGCGTTGCAAATAACCGATATCGTTGAAGCCTTGAGTGCCGATGATTTTCTTTTCATCGAATCCGGGCAGGCGATTGAATTACTCTCTGCCATAGCGGCAACCTCTATCGGTAACGACGACGAGTTCCTGGATAGTTGGAATCGCCTCGAGCAGGACCAGTACATGGCCGATGGCGGCAAGTATCGCAAACGCCGCCATGCTACTTACTCTATTCAGAATGTTGGCGAAGCGGCCCGCTTGATGCCCTATCAACCGCACTACCAGACCGCTGACTACAATCCGTTGAATGGCGGGGTGGCGCGCTATTTTGCGCCGATACTCGATGACCTCCACCACAGTCTAGCGCTCGCCGCGTTGCTTGAATTCGGTAACTCGATCTTCAGCCAGATCAGCGGCAATCATCATTGGCATATCGAATTGCATCAGTTTCGAATCGAGGCGCGCGACGGCAAACTGGGTAAACCAACCCCGGAAGGCGTGCACCGTGACGGGGTCGATTTTGTCATCGTGGTGATGATCAAGCGAGTCAACATCGATAGTGGGGCGACCACGATATTCGATCTCGACAACAGGTTACTCGGTGAATTTACTCTGCGTGAACCCTTCGACATGGTGTTGGTTAACGATCGCCAGGTGTATCACGGTGTGACGCCTATAAGCCCACTCGATACCAGCGCCGAAGCATTTCGCGATGTATTCGTGATCACCTTCAAGGATCGAGATAACTTGTAAGATATCTCTCGCAAAGGCGCAAAGATCAGCAATTCTGTTGTATTTTTCGGATGAGATTAATTTATAATTCGCCGGCATTTAACTGGGTCAATTGATTACCGGGGTATAGCGTGGAAAGAGAAGCGATGAATTTTGATGTGGTCATTGTCGGCGCCGGCCCGTCGGGATTGACCATGGGTATCCGCCTGGCGCAACTGGCGCAGCAGCAGGAACGCGAACTCACAATCTGTATCCTGGAAAAGGGAGCCGAAGTCGGCGCCCATATTCTTTCCGGTGCGGTTGTCGATCCACGCAGCCTGGACGAATTAATCCCCGACTGGAAGGAGAAGGGAGCGCCGTTGAAGGTGCCGGTCAAGTCGGATCAGTTCAAATACCTGACCGCAGCAGGTTCGATTTCGATGCCGACCCCGCCGCAAATGCATAACCAGGGGAACTATATCGTCAGCCTGGGTAACCTGTGCCGCTGGCTCGCGGAGCAGGCCGAGGAACTGGGTGTAGAGATTTTCCCCGGGTTTGCCGCCGCGGAAGTGCTTTACGATGACAGTGGCGCGGTGCGTGGCGTTGCCACTGGTGATATGGGTATCGGCAAGGATGGAGAAGCCACCGATAACTTCGAACCTGGGGTGGAATTAATCGGTCGCCAGACCATATTCGCCGAAGGCTGTCGCGGTTCGCTGACCGGCGAGTTGATGCAGAAGTTCAAATTACGCGATGGCGTTGAGCCGCAAACCTACGGTATCGGCATCAAGGAGATCTGGGACGTTAAGCCCGAGATGCACAACGAGGGAGCTACCCTGCATACTATCGGCTGGCCCTTAAAGTCAGATACCTACGGAGGGTCTTTTCTCTACCACAACGAAAACAACCAGGTCGCGGTTGGATTTGTGGTTGGACTCGATTATCGTAATCCGCATTTAAGCCCCTTCGACGAGTTTCAGCGTTTCAAAAACCATCCTGACATCCGTCCCGTTTTCGAAGGCGGTACACGGGTTTCTTACGGCGCACGGGCGATTTCGGAGGGTGGTCTGCAATCGATTCCGAAACTGACATTCCCGGGTGGTTTGCTGGTCGGTGATACTGCCGGCTTTCTCAATGTGCCGAAAATCAAGGGTACCCACACTTCGATGAAATCCGCGATGCTCGCCGCCGCGGCCGTGTTTGAACTGCTGTCGGTTGACTACGACGAGACAAATCCGGGACCCGCGCTCGAGGCCGTGGCCTATCCCGAGAAGCTGAAAAATTCCTGGTTGTGGCAGGAATTGCACAAGGTGCGCAATATACGTCCCGGTTTTCGCAAGGGGTTATGGTTGGGGCTGGTCAACGCGGCGCTCGAATCCTATGTTTTTCGCGGCAAGATGCCCTGGACCATGGGGCATCATGCCGACCATGAGCAGCTCGGCGACAAGAATGATTATCCCGTTATCGACTATCCGAAACCCGATGGTGTCATCAGCTTCGATCGCTCTTCGTCGGTATATCTGTCGGGTACCTATCATGACGACAACCAGCCTGCACATTTGCGTTTGCGCGATGACAGTGTGCCGATTCGCCTGAATCTGGAAAAGTACGATGCCCCCGAGCAACGTTACTGCCCGGCCGGGGTGTACGAAATTGTCAAGGTCGATGGCAAGCGGGCGCTGCAGATCAATGCGCAGAACTGCGTGCACTGTAAAACCTGTGATATCAAGGACCCAAGCCAGAATATTCACTGGACAGTACCGGAAGGCGGGGGTGGGCCAGCCTATCCAAACATGTGACCTGCCGGCAAGTCATCCCGGAAGCGCCGCAGGCGCTATCCGGGATCTCGCAACATTCTGTCGATACCCGGGTACTGGAATTGTTGCAGGATAAAAAAAGGGAACAGATCTACAGGATCTGTTCCCAATCAACTAGTTCTCTCAGGAGAGAACAATGCCTCACTGTATTATAGATTACTCGCGGGACATTGCCGGGCAGATCGAAATCGAAACCTTGCTCGACGCGGTGCACCTTGGTGCGATGGACTCTGCCCTGTTCCCCGAATACGACCTCAAAACCCGCGCGCTCGGCTACCAGCATCATCGTACCGGGCAAACCCGGGATTCTTTCGTGCATGTCTCGCTACATCTGCTTTCAGGCCGCAGTGACCAGCAGAAATCCATGCTCAGCGAATGTGTGCTCGCCCGTATCGAGTCTTTGTTGCCCCGGGTAGTCAGCGTCAGTGTCGAAATCTACGACATTCATCGCGAGAGCTACCGCAAGCGAGTACTCGCTTAACAGCAAATCTCATATGACAAACTAGCCGCATTGCGATGTCCCCGCTTGCACGGGGATGACAAACCAAGTGTTATTTCAGGTCGCAGGCGGCCAGCATCATGGTGCGGGCATCACGGTAGTTGACGGTTTGTAGTTCAGCCAGTAATTCCCAGCATTGCTGCTCGTCGATTCCGAGATACTCGTTGTCTGGTTCGAGCCGGCGTTGATGCGCGCCGATGCAGACACTCATGCACAGACGCATACACATCAGCTCAAACACGAGGCTGATTTCGGTCGAGGTCAGCGGCAGGGTCTGGTGGTAACCGCGCAACAGGGTTTGCGCATTGCCGAGAGGGTCTACCTGACCGAGCATCGCATAGGTGGCCGCGATTGCGGGTTCTACTACGAGCCACGAATTCACCATATCGCCGAAATCGATAATACTGGTGACCTGCAATCCATCTTCGTCGACGAGTACATTGCCGCGATGAGCGTCGTTATGTATCACGGCGCGCCTCAATTTGTCTTGCACGGGTAAAACCTGTTCACGAAAGCCGTTCTCGAAGTGCTCGACCAGTGCATGTTGTGCATCGCTGGCCAGCAGCGGTTTGTAGGATTCGAGTATGTTTAGCGCCTGTTCCATATTCCATAACAAAGGTCGTTCCAGTCCCGCGTGACTAAATCCTTGCAGTGCTATATCGAGCAACGCGAGCCGCTGCCCCAGGTCCGTCAGCACTTCCGCTTTCAGATCGGCGATCTCCGCCATCATGCGGCCCTCGAGAAAAGGTAGTACACGGCAGCAATGCTCGATGCCTTGTGCATCGCGCACGGTTTCGATCAAGCGCCCGTTAACCGATGTCAGCGCGGTCGCCACCAACGGGAATACCTGGGCTTCAGCCAGTCGTTGAAACACCAGGTGCTGGCATTCGAGCATGGCCGGGGATTCCAGTGCATTGGCAATTTTGAACACAAACTTGCCGTGACTGCTAGTGACAAGGAAGTTTAAATCACGCTCGCCGTCGAGTAACTTCAGCGCACCTTCCAACCCGAACAGGCGTCGCGCGATATCGGCGGCCGCGGTTGAATCAAACGCGGGCAGTAAACAGCTATCGGACATGATGGTTGGCCAAAAAAAACAGGTCATTGTACGCCATGTCGCAAATGGTTAACTAGCGGTCGTAGACTGTCAGTAGCGGGAAATATATAGTTCGATCAAATTTGCACCAGAATTAAATGGGAGTTATTAATGTCGCTTCGTCTTGGAATTGACACTGGCGGAACTTTTACCGATGCGGTGCTGGTCGATGACAGCAAGCAAATCGTCAACGCGGAGAAGAGCCTGACCACGCGCTTTGATTTGAGCCTCGGCATCGGTGATGTAATTGACAGACTGCCGGCCGCGGCGCTCGCCAGGGTCAGCATGGTTTCATTGTCTACCACGCTGACTACCAACTCGGTGGTCGAAGACCTGGGTGCACCGGTATGTGTGCTGCTACCGGGCTATAGTGCGGAACAGGTCAGGCAAAGCGGCTTACTTGAAATACTGCCCGCACAGCTGGTAGTAACCCTGCAAGGTGGCTTCGACGCGGTTGGACGCGAACATAAACCACTGGACGAGGACGGCGCGCGCGAAGCTATCGAAAAGTTAAAGGACCAGGTGTCGGCGTTTGCCATTTCAAGCATGTTTGGAACGCGTAACTCCAGTCATGAAAACCGCCTCAAACAGCTGGTAACCGAGCTTACCCGTATGCCGGTCATCTGTGGTCACGAGCTGGCGTCGAGCCTGGGCGCACCGAGGCGAGCATTAACCGCAGCCTTGAATGCGCGCATGGTGCCACCGATCAAGGAGTTAATCACTTCGGTACAGAAAATTCTGAAGCGCCACGCCATCGATGCCCCGTTGATGTTGGTGAAAGGCGATGGCTCGCTGGCGAGCCTGGAAAATGCTATCGAAAAACCAATTGGTACCGTGCTTTCCGGGCCTGCTGCCAGTGTGATTGGCGCCTGCCGGTTGTCGGGGCTCGATAACGCGATCGTCGCCGACATGGGTGGAACCACAACTGATATTGCCATTGTCAGTAATGGTCAGCCGGAACTCTGCGACGATGGCGCCAGAATAGGTGACTGGCAACCAATGGTCGAAGCGGTGCGCGTGAATTCGATCGGGCTGGGTGGCGATAGCGAGCTTCGCTTTGGCGGTCACAAGGGCCTCTCGGTAGGGCCCCGTCGAGTCGTCCCTACCAGCCTGCTGGCCCATCTTTACCCTGAAGTGATTCCGAAACTCGAAGTGCAACTCGCGGGCATGGCCAATGCACGCAGTAATCGTTTCGTCATGCGCCTGGAAAATAACCAGGCCCTGCTAACCCAGCTCAACGCGCTAGAACTCGAAGCCTGGGACCTGTTGTCCGATAAGCCAGTCGAGCTGGAGGCAATCGTGCAGCAGAATCGTACCTACGCTCGTGCCCTGGCCAAGCTGAAACGCCTTGGGTTGGCGATTTACAGCGGGTTCACGCCCACGGACGCAGTTCATGTGCTGGGCATCAATTCACACTGGAGTACGCAAGCGGCGGAGCTTTCGGCGCGCATCTGGATGCGACAGATGCGGTTTCTTTATGGTTATGGCAAATGGGATAGCGATGATGTCGAGGCCGCCTGCACCCAGGTTTATGAACTGGTAACTGCTACTATCAGACGCTTGTTGATCGAAGTCGGTCTGAATGAATTTGATCTGACAGGCAAATCAGGCAAGGCCGGCGGCATTGTCGATACGATTACCCGTATGGTCGTAGGCAGTCATCAGGCACAGGGACGAAAGGCTTTGTTCAACCTGGATTTTGCCAGTGATTACCCGATTGTCGCAGTTGGTGCGCCGGCAGCAAGTTACTACCGCGATGTTGCCGATAGCATGTTCATTGGATTGCACCTGCCGAAACACGGAGACGTTGCCAACGCCTTCGGCGCTGTTATGGGTAGCGTGATTCAACGTGCCCAGATTACGGTTACTCAACCCCAGCATGGAACTTTCTGTCTGTTTCATGGGGATCAGCCCAAAATTTTCGATAATCTGGATTCCGCCAGGCAAGAGGCCCAGTTAATCGTCTCCGAAGGAGCTATACAAAAAGCGCTTGAGGCCGGAGCAATTGACCCGAGTGTGACACTCGCATTTGATGATGTTCATGTGCAGGATGAAATCGATGGAGAATTATTCCTCGAATCGACCGTGATCGCGACCGCGATCGGCCCGGCCTGCGACTGGCGCGCGGAACCTGACGCGTGAACCTGGCCCAATACCTGCGGGAATATGGTTTGTACCTGCGTGGCGCCACCCGCCTGACCGATCAGGAAATCGAAACTTACGAATTTCCCGCCGATAAGCCGGAGCTAGTCCTGGTGGGTAACATCGGTTCGAGTTACTGGCCGATATTCAGCCAGTCAGCGGAGTATCTCGACGGCGCCGCGGATCCTCTGGATCGCTGGAGTCAGCGTGTCGCAAATGAGATTGCGGCCAAGCTGGCGGTGCAGCCAGTCTATCCATTCACGGGTCCGCCCTACTACCCGTTTCAGCAATGGGCACAACGCGCCGAGGCGTTAGTGCAATCACCACTAGGTGTGATGATGCACCCCGAATTCGGGCTTTGGCATTCGTACCGGTTTGCGTTGTTGGGCGCCGGATTCGATGTCACCCGGGAAGCGGTTTTGGCCGAATCTCCCTGTCTCGGTTGTGAAAGTCAACCCTGTCTGCACCGGTGCCCGGTCAATGCTATTGACGGTAATGGTTACGATGTAGAACGTTGTGCCAGCTATTTGCTGCAAAACACGCAAGCCGAATGCCTTTCCCGGGGTTGCCTGGCGCGCTATGCATGCCCGATTGCAGCTGATTTGAGTTATCTGCCGGAGCAGGGAAAATTTCATTTGCGGGCGTTCCTGAATGCCCGCAAATGATTGAAAAAAAGTAGGTTTTTGGCGCTTTTGTTCTTTAATACTCATCTATACTCAGATGGTTAACCCTATCACTTCGCGAAACAGTTAGCAGGCAGACGCGCCTGCAAGGTCTTCCTGTTCCATATGGCAAAACTCGGAAACATTTTATTCAGTAGAACGCTTAACCAGTTTCTTGAATGTAAAGATCTCGGGGGCAAGAAGGGCTTGTCGCTGATCGAGAAAATCAAGGATGCGGTTAGTGATAACCTGGAAAAGGTGCTGATGACGATTACCCAGGTCGATGAACCACACAAGGAAGCGCTGAAAAACATCTGCCGTGAGTCGGTCGAGGGTTTTTCGGAGGAAGCTTTCCTCGGCGTGCTGTCGCACGAGGATACGGCGTTTCGTGCCGCCGCCACTGATATCCTGTCTACTACCACTACCACTGCCATAGACGCGGTCAAACTGTTTCAGCGCTTACACGAACCTGGCGCATCCCCGAACCAGGTTATTGAAGTCCTCGCGTCACAGCAACGGTCGCTAAAGCCGGAAGATATTATCAACCATGCTTTGAAACTGGAGCCGGACGACGGTATCCAGTTGTTGAAACTGGTCGAGGGTAGCGAAAACCCCGTCGACCTGTCGAAACTCAGTTTTCAACTCGATAAAATTGAGAGCCCGGTGTTCAAAATCAACCTGTTGCATTATTTCGGTAGCGTCAACCAGCCCAAGATCCCGTTGATTGTTGCCCGCTTCCTGGATGATTCCAACAAAGTCGTTATCCTCGAAGCCCTGAACACACTGGATCGAATAAAAATAGATTTCGATGCCTCTGTGTTATTGCCCTATACGGAGTCGATGTCCGGTGTCGATCTCGAGCTCGTACTCAAGATTATCGCCAAGCAGGCCGGCGCGGACCTGGTGCCGCATTTGTCGGCCTACCTGACTTCGAAGTCGATCGAACTGAATGACTTTTTCGCACGTATCATCGCTGTCAACTCGGACAGGATTAACTTTGAAAAGCTCCTCAACCGACTGCTGATCGAGGATGACTGGACCCAGCAGCAGGCGGTCGCCTGCATACAAAAACACTCCAGCGAAAGCCTGTCCGAGGTGGCGCGCGAACTGATCGATCACAGGCAGGAGTTCGTGCGTAATACCGCGCAGGCGCTGGTGATCAACCTGATTGGAGACGAAGATCTCAGCAAGATCGAAGAGTTTGCGCTCAACGACAACTGGCAGGTAAGGGAACGTGCGATCCAGTCGCTCGCCAAATCGTCTAACCGTGGGGCAATCGCGATCCTGAAGAAGCAGGTAGAGGCTTATCCCGATGACTTCGTGCTGGTGCTGCGCGCGATCAAACAGCTTGGCTTTGGCAAGGGGCTCGAAATCGCCTTCGCCGGACTTAAGCACGAACAGGCAAACGTGCAGCGCTCGGCGCTGGAAACGATCGAGGCGATAACCACCGAAAAGCATGCCAGCAACGTGCGTGACAATATAATGTGGAGCATCCCGGTGTTGACTACTGAAATGCGGGAATTTGCCAAGATGCTGATGTCACAGATCACCCTGGACTATGGGTTACCTGATATCAAGTTCGATGAGAAAACGAGCACGGCCCTCGGCGCGGTTGACTTCCAGCTTTTTGGTGATGGCGCTACCGAGGTCAGGCCTTCCGAGAGAATTTCGCCATTGGACCAGCTTACCCCTGGTTCGGTGTGGATGGATCGCTACCATATCAAGCAGGAAATCGGCCGCGGTGCGATGGGTCGCGCTTTGCTGGTCGAAGACGATATGGTCGACGAGGCCCTGGTGCTGAAATTCATGCTGCCTGCACTGACCATCGACCAGCAGTCGACTGAACGCTTCAAGCGTGAAGTCAAGTACTCGCGCAAGGTAAGTCACCGCAACGTTATCCGAGTACACGACATTCTACTCAAGGACGGTGTCTGCGCGATTTCGATGGAGTATTTTGAAAGCCGCGGTCTCGAGGCGGTACTCATGAAAGTCAATCATTTTGAAACCTGCGATGGTCTCAAGGTGCTGTACCAGATTGCCAGTGGTATGGCCGCCGCCCACGAAGAGGGCGTGATTCACCGCGATCTCAAACCGAGTAACGTACTGATCAATGACGAAGGGCATTTGAAGGTCGTGGATTTCGGTATCGCCTCGGCAGGCACGCAAGCAGAAGCGACGCTGACCCAGACCGGTTCGATTATCGGCAGCCCGGCTTACCTCGCCCCCGAGCGTGCCGAAGGCCTCGATGCGGATGAACGCAGTGATATCTATTCTCTGGGAATCATCGCCTATTTCATGTTTGCCGGTAAATTGCCGTATATCGGCAAACCCATGGAAGTTATAGCCCGACATCGCGAGGGAAATGCGCCCCCGTTGACCGAAGTAAGTGAAGACGCCTCGGCGGAAGTATCAAATCTGATTATCAGGTTGATGGCAGTTGATCCTGCCGATCGCCCGCAGACGATGGTGGCAGTACGCGACGAAGTCAAAACCCTGCTCGAATCCTGCTAGTGTCTGCTTTCCCGGCCCATGACGCTCGGGGTCAGACCAAAAATTTCGTGAAGGTATTTCTACTACTCAGATAGGGTGGCTTCGAGGGGGTCAGAGCACGGTTTTCGGTGCTTTTCGAGCCAGCATTGAAAGCAATGGCGAAAACGTGGTCTGACCCCGAGGGTTTAGGGCTGGGACTGTACTGCGGTAACTGCGATCAGGTTGTAGACGTCGTCGGTGTTGCAGCCACGGGACAGGTCGTTGGCGGGGCGACTCAGTCCTTGCAAAATCGGTCCGATCGCAATCGCGCCACCGAACCGCTGGGCCAGCTTATAGCCGATATTCCCGGCATTCAGATCAGGAAAAATCAACACGTTGGCGCGCCCCTCGATGCGGGAGTGGGAAATCTTTTGCGCGGCGATCGCGGGCACGATTGCCGCATCAAGCTGCACTTCACCTTCGATTGCTACCTCGGGCATCAGCAGGCGCGCCTGTTCGGTAGCCTCGCGAACCTTGGTCACCAGGGGGTGCCTGGCACTGCCATCGGTAGAAAAAGACAGCATTGCGACGCGCGGCTCATGGTCGATGAACTGCTGTGCGGAACTGGCGGTTGCGACCGCGATCTCAGCCAGTTGCTGCGCGTCGGGATCGACCTGCAGGCCGCAATCGGAGAACAGCATCGGCTGCCTGGAATTATGATGTTCAGCCTCGAACAGCATCAACATGAAGCTCGATACCGAGTTGAAACCAGGCATGACACCCACTATCTGCAGCGCGGAACGAACCCGGTCACCGGTGGTGTAAACAGCTCCGGCAATCGAACCATCGGCATCCTTGGCGTGTAGCATCAAGTCGGCAAAACACAGTGGATCCAGGGACTGCTGCTCGGCCTGTTCCAGGGTCATGCCCTTGTGCTTACGCAGTTGCCACAAATTCTTACTATATCTTTGGTGGTATTGCGAATTGCCTGGATCTTCGATTCTAATGTCGCTTAGGCTAAAGCCTGATGCATCGGCCTTTTGCCGGATAATGGCAGCCTTGCCGATGAGCACGCAATTTGCGATACCATCATCGTGCGCGCGTTGCGCCGCGGCGATAACCCGCGGGTCTTCGCCTTCGGCAAGCACGATGGTTTGCCGAAGGTCACGGGCTTTTTGCAGTATTAAATCTAAAAATGGCATGCTTTTAATCGGATAATTGAATAATCAGGGGTGAATATCTGGTGCAGAATGATGCACGTATACGATAAAGGTGTCCACGAGAACAACCGCGCTAGCTGCAATGGGTTCTGGTATACAATGACCAGTCATTGGTTATATACAGCTACGCGGGTTCGCGAAGTCACTTCATAGCAGTTAAACAAAATCAGGGGCGACAACAAATGATCATAGGAATACCCGCGGAAATTCATGCCGAGGAAAAGCGCGTCGCCGCGTCTCCCGAAGTGGTGCAGAAGTTCATTGTGGCCGGATTCGATGTGATGGTCGAAGCCGGTGCCGGTGCCGGTGCAAGTTTCAGCGATGATGTATTCCGTGAAGCGGGCGCCACGATTGCTAAAGATACGGAAACTGTATGGTCAGCAGACGTCATCATTAAGGTACGTCCGCCAGAATACAACAAGGAGCTGGATCGGCACGAAGTCGAGTTGATGAAAAAGGGAGCTAATCTGATCAGCTTTATCTGGCCGGCGCAGAACAAGGAGTTGCTGCTACAACTGGCCAAAAAGAAGGCCACCGCGATGGCGATGGACAGCATCCCGCGCATTTCACGCGCGCAAAAACTGGATGCCTTGAGTTCGATGGCTAATATCGCCGGATACCGCGCGGTCATCGAAGCTTCTAATCTGTTCGGTCGATTTTTCGCCGGACAAATTACCGCCGCTGGCAAGGTTTCCCCGGCCAAGGTTCTGGTCATTGGCGCCGGGGTTGCCGGTCTGGCGGCAATCGGTACCGCCAAGTCGCTGGGCGCCATCGTCCGCGCCTTCGATACTCGGCCCGAAGTGAAGGACCAGATTCAGAGTATGGATGCCGAGTTCCTGGAGCTCGATTTCGAGGAAGACGGTACCGGCCAGGGTGGCTACGCCAAGGTCATGAGCAAGGAATTCATCGATGCTGAAATGGCCTTGTTTGCCGAACAGGCCCGGGATGTCGATGTCATTATCACTACCGCATTGATTCCAGGTAAGCCGGCACCCAAGCTGATCACCAACGCGATGGTGGTGAGCATGCGCGATGGCAGCGTGATCATCGATCTGGCCGCCGAACAAGGCGGTAACTGTGAGGGCACGGTGCCCGGTAAGGTGGTTACCAGGTATGGTGTCAATATCGTCGGCTACACCGACCTGCCGAGCCGGCTCGCGGCGCAATCGAGTCAGCTCTATGCGACCAACATCTACAACCTGATCATGGAGTTATGCCCCAATGCCGACGGTTGTACCGAGATCGATATGGAAGACGAAGTGGTTCGGGGGGCGACCGTGGTCCACCAGGGTGAAGTCACCTGGCCCCCGCCGGCAATCGCTGTTGGTGCGGAACGCAAGCCGAGCTTCGGCGGACAAATACTCAAATCCGAGGCCGAGGTAGAAGAAAAGATAGCCGCGGAACCCAGCGCATTCGCAAAGTTAATCCAGGGTGCGTGGATGCCGGTAGTGCTGGCTGGCCTCGCACTGTTTGGGTTGGGGCAGGTAGCACCGCCCGCTTTCATGGCGCATTTCACCGTATTTGTGCTCTCCTGCTTCATCGGTTACATGGTGATCTGGAATGTTAGCCCTAGCCTGCATACGCCGCTGATGAGTGTCACCAATGCGATCAGCAGTATCATAATTCTAGGTGGATTGACGCAGATCTCGGCTCCCGACAACCTGATATTCATTCTCGCCGGAATTGCGGTGTTCATAACCTGTATCAACATCGTTGGTGGCTTTTCAGTCACTCAGCGCATGTTACAGATGTTCAAGGGGTAAGCGGCCATGTCACCCAGCCTGATTACGGTCTCATATCTCGGCGCGGCAGCGCTGTTTATCCTTGCCCTCGGCGGCCTGAAAACCAACGATACCGCGCGTCGTGGGAACATGTTTGGCATTGTCGGCATGATTATCGCTGTGCTGGTGACGATCGCTGCATTCGTCAGTAACAAGCTTGAAATATTGATTGTGATCATGGTGGCGGGTGGCGCACTCGGGTTCATTCTGTCGCGCCGTGTGCAAATGACACAGATGCCCGAACTGGTCGCCATTCTGCACAGCCTGGTCGGGCTCGCCGCAGTGTTGATCGGCTTCGCCAACTTCATGGATACATCGATTCAGTTCACTGGCGCCGACAAAACCATCCATGAAATCGAGGTTTACATCGGCATCGCTATCGGCGCGCTTACCTTTACCGGCTCGGTGATTGCCTATGGCAAACTCAGCGGTATGCTCGGCGGGCAGCCGATGTTATTGCCGGCACGCCACTGGTTGAACCTGATCGTGTTCGTCGCGGTGATCGTTGTTGCGATCAAGTTCGTCGGCGAACCTGACCATCAACAGGCGACGATCTATTTGTTAATAATGACTGTGCTGGCGATGCTGTTCGGTATCCACATGGTAGCCGCGATTGGCGGCGCCGATATGCCGGTCGTAATCTCGATGCTGAACAGTTATTCCGGCTGGGCCGCGGCCGCCACCGGTTTCATGCTGTCGAATGATTTACTGATTGTTACCGGCGCGCTGGTCGGCAGCAGTGGCGCGATTTTGAGTTACATCATGTGTCGTGCGATGAATCGGCAATTCATCAGTGTCATTGCCGGGGGATTTGGCACCGCGGGTGGTTCTTCCTCCGGTCCCAGCGTCGAGGGCGAGGTGCAAACTATC
>Ga0209271_10000060_pt1 | contig 41738 bp, 41 predicted proteins | sample tdAd002_FD_187123 | JGI IMG/M metagenome (GOLD analysis project Ga0209271, IMG submission 187123) | Marine sediment microbial communities from the Atlantic coast under amendment with organic carbon and nitrate - tdAd00.2 (SPAdes)... | ecosystem: Environmental > Aquatic > Marine > Coastal >... | reverse complement strand
CGGTATCAATCAAACCGTGGTGTTCGCGCTGTCGATGGTCATCATCGGTGCATTGATCGGTACCGACGATCTCGGGCAGCTGATTCTCAAATCCCTGTCCGACAAAGACGGTGTCGGCAACGGTCTGGTGCTGGGCCTGTGTGTCGCCTTTATCGGGCTCGCCATCGACCAGGTGCTGCGAACCTGGGCCAATCAGAGAAAACAGGCGCTGGGCCTGTAACGCTGCCATTCCAGTGACTGTAGGGAGGATAGAAACGTGATTAACAGGATTCTGGTTGCAACCGATGCGTCGGAGGCTTCGAACCGTGCATTGGAAATGGCGACTCAATTTGCCGTACTACACAACGCTGAAATGCTCATCATTCACGTTATTCGCGATATGCAAATACCCTTTGAAATCGATGAAATTCCGGAACTGGAATTCCACCAGATTGAATCCTTTAACGATGCGCGCGAGGAAATTATGCGCAAGATCGCTGAATCTATCGTAAGAACCGCCAAAGAAAAAGCAGAAAAGGCCGGGGCTAAGAAAGTTAAAACCGCGATCGGAACCGGTGATCCTGCAACCAGCATCCTCGGTTTTGCCAAACGCTCGGAAATGGACATGATCGCGATGGGAACCCGGGGCTTAAGCAAGTTGAAGGGTACGATTTTAGGCAGTGTCTCGCGCAAAGTTGCCGACAATGCCGAGACCAGTTGCCTGATCGTCAGGTAACTGACAGCAGGAGAATTCTGATCCTAATAGGAATCGATTTCAGCGGCGTCGAGCTCGAAGCTCATCACCAGGTCACCAACTCGTTTAGTAAATGGTCGATTCGATTCATGTAAACGACATTATTCGAGCCGTTGACGAAGTCGATGCGTGAAATGGAAGTGTTGTGGAAGGTCCAATTGGCTACCCAGTGGTTGTCATAGTTAGGTTGATGCCTTACCACGCCCATAAGTTCGTTGACGAACTGGTCGATAAAGTCTCCGTGCGCGACCAGCGCGACATTGTCGTCACTATTGGCAAGTCGCTGTCTCATCTCGCTCACCACTTTCTGCATGCGTTGAACGAAGCCGGATTCGTCTTCCACCGGGCGACTCCACCAACCGTCATGGTTGAATTGTGACGGCAATTTCAAACCGGGGAAACGTTCTTCGAAATAGCCTCGGTCCGGTCCGGGCAGACCTCGCAGGTTACCATCGTCATCAACGTCGTAAATACCGTGTTTTTCAAACACGTCGGCCAGCGCCTGCACTTCGAGACCGCAAGCCGAGGCAATGTATTCGGCAGTCAGGATAGAACGTGTCATCAGGCTGCAATAGACATGGGTCAAGCCGAAATGAACTTCTTTCGTCGGCACAAACGGGTGCTGCCGCGGTTCGGCATGCGGGTGCGATAAATGTTGCCCCAGCGTTTCTGCCTGGCGATGCCCGGTGGTGGTTAATTCGGGATCAGGACTGCGACCATCCATATGGTCGCTACCGTTCCAGATTTCATTGTTGGCCGACTGCGCGTGGCGGATCAGATACAACCTCGCCATCGTTAGCGCTCGATCCCGAGCCGCTGCGCGGCCTGTACCGGGGTCGCCGGTTCACGACCGAGTTCACGAATGATGCGTACCGCACGTTCCACCAGTTGTAGATTGCTGGCAAACTCCCCGTGGCCGAGATAGAGGTTATCCTCGAGACCGACACGGCAGTTACCACCCTGGCTTGCGGCCTGGGCAACGATGGAAAATTCCATACGCGAAATGCCAAATGCACTCCAGTTGGCGTCTGCCGGCAACAGGCCTTTCATAACACTCAGTATTTCAGGTGTCGCCGGTGATGCGTGCGGGATTCCGAGGCATAGCTGGAACATCGGTGCGCCATCGATTAGCCCTTCTTCAATCAAGCTTCTGGCAAACATGATATGCCCGGGTTCGAACACTTCCAGTTCAGGTTTGACGCCAAGTTCCCGGATACGCTCGGCCATAATGCGTAAATGCGACGGTGTGTTGACAAAAATGGTTTCACCAAAATTGAAGGTACCGACATCGAGGGTGCAGATATCGGGCCGCAGTTCGGCGACGTGATGCAGGCGGTCGAGCGGCTGTATCAGGGTAGTTCCGGGGCCGCCGACGGAGGCGTCATCCTCGCCTGGGGCAAAGCGAGCACCCTCGCTGGTGGTGAGGTTAATCAATACGTCACTACCGGAATCACGTATCCGTTCTACCACCTCGCGAAACAACGCAGGATCCCCAGAGCGCATTCCTGTTGCGGGATCGCGCACGTGGATGTGTACGATGGCCGCACCTGCCCTGGCGACCTCAATACAATCGTTCGCTATATGTTCGGGCGTGATCGGATAGTTCGGATGCTTGCCCTGGTTATTGTGTCCGCCGCAAACGGCGCAGGTCAAAATGACTTCGTTCGACATGGATTCTTACTCCCCCTTGAAATCGGGTGATCGCTTTTCATTGAAGGCTTTGACCCCTTCGCGTCGATCCTCGGTTGGTACGGTGCGGTTATAGGCTTCGATCTCGAAAGCGAGCCCGTCAGCGAGCGACATTTGCAGACCGTGATGAATGGCCTGTTTGGCCTGGCGTACCGCAAGCGGCGCATTTGCGGCAATGCGCGAGGCAGCTTGCAGCGCCGCATCGAGCAGCTGTTCGGCAGCAAAAACTTCGTTCACAAGACCCCATCGCTGCGCGTCATCAGCACTGAAACGACGTGCCGATAAAATCAGTTCCTTGGCGCGACGCTCACCGACCGCACGCGCCAGGGTTTGAGTACCGCCGGCGCCCGGGATAATACCGAGACTGGTTTCAGTCATTGCAAAGCGAGCATTTTCTGACGCATAAACAAAATCGACCGCCGCCGCAAGCTCGCAACCACCGCCGAAAGCGGCGCCGTTGACAGCAGCGATAAGCGGTACTGGACAATCGATGACAGCACGAATCATGCGCTCATAGACAAGATGCTGCTCGGTCCAGGCAGCATTGCTCATACCGTCGCGTTCTTTCAAATCGCCACCCGCACAAAATGCGCGCTCACCCGCACCGGTCAGAATGACGCACCGATAGTCGCCCGCATCCAGCGCCAGGTTTTCAAAGCAATCCACCAGGTCAGTCGCCATCTGCGTATTAAACGCGTTCGACACTTCGGGTCGGTTCAAGGTTACCTGCAGGACATGCGCCAACGGATTCGACAGCGAAAGCGTGGCATAGCTTTGATCGGACATACGCGGTGGTAATTTTGCTTTGGGTTCGGCACACTATAGTACTTGATAAAAACTTTGAGGGGGACCAAAACATGAATCCGAATCAAGACGACAAAACCACCACCAAACACATGGTGATCACTTTCCTCCTGTTCGTAGCGCTGGGAGTCATTTTGATTATCGGCGCCAATATTATTGGTTAATATTATTGGTTAAAAAGGGGCAATCGAATTTTAACCCGAATCCAGCCGCAGGCCGTTCCCGAGTCGGATGCGCCTTTTAGCCAGGTGGTGCTGGACGACCAGTATGCCTTTCTCGCGGGACTGGTAGCGGCGGATTTTCCCGCGGGAATTAATGTACTCGGTGATGTAGCGGCCGAAACCCGTGCGGTATTTGCCGCCATTGGCAAAATCCTCGATGAGTTACAACTGTCCAGGGAAAACATGGTCAAGGTCGAGGTCCACCTGACCGATCTCGATGATTTTGACGCGATGGACGCGGCCTATCGAGAATTCTTCACTGGCAACGCTTACCCGGCACGCACTACGACCGAATCTAAGCGCCTGTTTGGCGACAGTAAGGTAGAAATCACCTGCCAGGTCAGGCGCTGAATCCACAGTCGGTTACCCCGAATTCGAATCCAGCGACACTGCTGGCAAGTCGGCTGATACCTGAATCACGGCTTACAAACCCGGGCCAGATAATTGCCAAATTGCCACAGATTGCGTTCGATCGGATGATAGGTTCCGGCAGGCAAAACTGGTGACGCGCTGCCTTGATGCAAGGCTTCGACCAACGCCCGATCCTCTTCATTGGCAACTTCAAGGTACTGCTTGAACTCGGCGAGCCAGTCATCATAATCTTCAGCCGCCACCTCGGCCATCACCTCTGGCGGTACCGCCAGACCCCAGGTCGCCTGCATCTTGTCGGTCCCCAACGGCTGCACCGTTATGTACCAGAGATAGTCCGGCATCAGCGTTACCAGGTGATTCGGAAAGACACAGAAATCAACCATCGTGCGACGCCACTCATCGTTAAGCCGGTCGTTTTGTGGATGTGCCGCACCAGGCCCGGACTCTGCCGGTTGCGCAGCGTAGTGGTAGCAATAGTGTTCGCTGTCTTCACCACAGACGTAGTTCGCTAGCGCCTTGTTATGCTGCGCGAAAGTTTTGCCATGTGCGATGGGGACATGGTAGCTCTCGGTAAAATTTTCGATCAGGTTTTTCCAGTTGGCCTGCCATACCATGCTTTCGCGCAATACGCTCTGGTAGCACGCCATGTCATACCGTCCCACCACCTGGTCACACAACGGCGCGAGCACTTCGCTCGGCTGCATAGCAGGTTGCTGCGCGAGCGTGACATATAGAAAACCCTCCCAGACACTTGCCTGCAACGGCCGCAGTCGATGCTCGGCCTGGTCAAAACCGGTTTTCATGTCCATGTATGGCGCACGCACCAGCTCACCCGAGATAGCGTAAGTCCAGGCGTGGTAACGACAGGTAAAGCGTTTTGCCGAACCCTTACTTTCCGGCACCAGGCAGGCGAAACGATGCGCACAGGCGTTAACAAAAGCCCTGACTTCATGGTCGCGCTGGCGCACTACGAGTATCGGTACACCCGCAATCTCGTGGGTTATAAAATCACCATGCCGGGGTATTTCGTCTTCCCGACCGACACAAATCCATTCCTGTTCGAACACGGCCCGGCGTTCGCAATCGAGAAACTCCAGCGAATGATTTACCACGGCAGGTAGAGGATGCGCCTCGGCGAATGAGGCCGCCGCAGTGGACTGCAATGCTTGCAGAACGGCGGCCAGTGAAGTATTGGTGTGCGGGTTTCGATGCATTCCACAAGCATAATATAGGCTCTTGAAAAGTTTAACTGCTTTATACTTGATCGACTTGCAACCGGGGGATAACCAATGACCGAACTGTGGCGCTTGAGCGCATCTGAAATATCCAGCCGTGTCGCCAACCGTGAGATATCAGCGACCGAGGTAACCGAGCATAGCCTGCAGCGCCTGCAGCAGGTCAATCCGCAGATTAACGCGGTGGTACAGCAAATGCCGGATGCAGCACTAGCCTCGGCACGAGCGGTCGACGACAGGATCGCAGCCGGTGAATCAGCGGGCCTGCTGGCCGGGGTTCCGGTCACCATCAAGGTCAACATCGATCAGCAGGGTTTCGCCAACACCAACGGTATCCGCATCCAGCAGGAGCATATGGCGGAACAGGACAGCCCGGTGATCACTAACCTGCGCAATGCTGGCGCAGTCATTGTCGGTCGTACCAATACCCCTGCGTTTTCGATGCGCTGGTTTACGCGTAATTCATTGCATGGGCATACCTTGAATCCACGAAATTCGAAGCTTACCCCGGGCGGGTCTTCGGGCGGAGCCGCGTCCGCGGTGGCGGCCGGAATCTGTGCGCTGGGACATGGCACCGATATCGCAGGTTCGATCCGCTATCCCGCCTATGCCTGCGGATTACATGGTATACGACCGAGTTTTGGTCGGATACCCGCGGTTAACCTGTCTCTGCCCGATCGTCATATCGGCGCGCAACTGACCGCCGTATCGGGTCCGATTGCACGTAGTATCGAAGATCTCAGGCTGGGCCTTGCAGCGATGTCAGCGGAAAGCGAATTAGATCCCTGGTGGGTGCCAGCACCGCTCGAACAGGCACCGCCAGCTAAACGGGTAGCCTTGTGTATCTCGCCCGATGGTCTCGAGGTCAGCGACGAAGTCGAGGCCGCACTGCGTAGCTCGGTGTGCCAACTGGAGGAAGCCGGCTGGCACGTAACCGAAGTCGATTGCCCACCGATGCGGGAAGCGATGCAGCTACAGCTGCTGCTATGGATGTCGGAGTACCATTACAGTGGCGGCGACGCGGTCAAACGCGAAGACGACCCGGACGCCAATTTTGTTTATGCGCAACTCTGCGAGAACTGCCCGACACCGACGCTCGAAAGCCTGATGGAAGCACTGCAACGGAGGCTGACACTGTCGCGTGAATGGCAACAGTTCCTCACCGCGTATCCGCTCATGCTGTGCCCGGTATCAGCCGAGGCGCCCTTCCCCGACATGCTTGACGTCGAATCACCGCAGTCGTTTCGTCGCGTGCTCGAGGCGCAGATGACGCAAATTGCATTGCCCCTTATGGGCATGCCGGCCATGTCGGTTGCCACCGCTAGTGATGCCGCGGCCCCCATGGGCGTTCAGTTAGTCGCAGCGCGGTTTCGTGAGGACGTATTGTTTGCCGCTGCGAACGATATCGAGGCTCGTAATCCTCCGCTTGAAATATCAGATCCTGATTGAACCCGGCCGCTTTCGGGCGCAAAATATCGACCTGTATAGTTAACCGGGATTAAACCATGGCCACTGGCTGGGCACGCGATGGCGCGGTGCAGGAACAGATCGACGCCAGCGTCGAAGACGCGGTCGAACTGGCGCGCAGTCGCTTACCTAAAGGTGAGAGCCTTGCTAACTGCGAAGAATGCGGCACCGATATCCCCGTGGCCCGACGTGAGGCGATCGCAGGGGTACGACTGTGTATCGCCTGCCAGCAGGATCTCGACCAACTGCAGGCAGACCAACACGGAATCAACCGCCGCGGTAGCAAGGACAGCCAATTGCGTTAAGGAGCCTCTGATTAATTCTGAGTCATTCAGCTGCGCAGGGAAAATGTGCCAACTGAAGGCGCCAATCGCAGGTAATAGCAAGGCTATTGCCAAGATTGGCAACGCCGAGTTGGCACATTTTAACAAGCAGATGTTGATTCATGAATTGATCAGAGGCTCCTTAAACCATACCTGTTGAGAGAAATACGATGTCATCCAGGCTCGGCTGCACCGATATCATCAACCATGCGCGCTACCCGATCGACGAACTCGGTGACCCCGGACGCCAGGCCATTATCGAACAGGTAAAGTCCGAGCTCGCCGACGACGGGTGTGCGGTAATCCGTAATTTTTTCAGTGAAACCGGTCTTAAGATCCTGCTCGCAGAGGCCAACGAACGCAAACCGCAAACCTATTACTCGCCGCGTAAGCAATGCAATGTTTATCTCAATGACGGCGATCCGGATTTTCCCCAAGATCACCCACTCAATATTTTCATCCCGCGCACCAATGGCTTTATTACCGCTGATTTGTTCGGCGAGGAATCTGCCGCCCACCGACTTTATTACTGGGCGCCGTTAACACGCTTTCTCGCCGAGTGCCTGGGTAAACAGGAGCTGTTCATTTACGAGGACCCGGTATCCAATATGATCGTCAATGTCGGTAAACCCGGTCAGCAGTTCAACTGGCACTTCGACACCAACGAATTCACCATCACCATGTTGCTGCAACCAGCGCAGAGCGGTGGGATTTTCGAATACGTTGCGGGCCTGCGTAGCGCAGAGGACGAATGCTACGCCGAGGTCAAAGGCGTGCTCGATGGCGACCGCAGCCGGGTCAGGCAGCTGGAGCTCAATGGCGGTGATTTACAGTTTTTCCTGGGCCGCTTTTCATTGCACCAGGTTACCGCAAACACCGGCAATGACGACCGCCTGCTGCTGATCATGTCGTTTAGCGAAAAACCCGGCATGATCGGCAGCCTAGCCCGTGTGCAGGATCTCTATGGCAAGGTCACCACGGCACATACGCAAAACAAGGTACGCGCCGACAACCTGGTCGATTAACTTGCCTTTCTAAACGCTTATCCAGGTACTGGTATATAACGTGCCGGATCTTCAGGCACCAGAACTACTTGCCGCCGATTCAGTCTAATTCCTCACCGCAACAAATCAGCTGAGGTTCGTATAGACACGTTGAATAGTGGCAAGCGGACCAGGTCCTTTGGAATGAAAGCTTATGAGTGACTTCGTCTCGACTCCGCCGAGCAATAGCTTGACAGGGATGGTTCACGTAACAACGCATTCACCTCGACGATGAGCGCCCTGGTACAAAATGTGACCGATGAAGAAGTCACGGAGATTGCCAACTATTTAATGGCACAGAAATGAGCTGCCATGACCATATCCTGTAACACATGACCAAACTGACCCTGATTGAGCGGCGCCTGCGAATCATCACCGGTATGATATTGGCGACTTACATCATCATCCATCTGAGCAATCATGCCCTCGGGCTGGTCTCGCTGGAGGCGATGGAATCGATGCGCAAGTTTGTCACCCCATTCTGGCGCAGCTGGATTGGCGGCCTGTTGATTTACGGCTCGTTACTGACTCATTTCGGATTGGCGCTGATGTCCCTTTATCGGCGCACCACCTTGCGTATGCCGCGCTGGGAGCTTGCGCAACTCCTGCTCGGCCTGTCGATTGTCCCGCTGCTCGCGGGACATGTTGCGGCGACCTGGGGTGCGCGGGTGTTAATGGGTTTCGACATTAACTACGAATATGCACTGAGCGGCATGTTGACCAACAACTGGAAACTTGCCAGGCAGGGCTTGCTGTTGCTGGTGGCCTGGAGTCACGTGGTGATTGGCTTGCATTTCTTCCTGCGTCTGTTCCCCTGGTACCGGGACTGGAAATTACATTTGTATCCGCTTTCGATACTGCTACCGCTACTGGTGGTGCTGTCGATGCTGCGCATAGGAATTGAACTGGGGGTCTGGCAGCAAGGCAGTGAAAGACCCGCTTATCTCGATAACTACCAGGAAAACATTTCTTTGCAGAAGGACGGCAATGTCAGCGTGACAGAAATTCCCGCGGATAAAACGGCCAATGAAATATTCGGCGACAGTATACTGATTTCATTTTACGGCCTGCTGTTGTTAACCCTGGCAGCCCGTGCCCTGCGAGACCGAACGCGCAAGCGAAATAGCGGTGTCATGATCAAACATATCAATGGGCAGGTACTAGCCGGCAAGCCTGGGCAAACCATACTGGAAATCATCAGAAGCCACTCTATTCCACATGCCTCGTTGTGTGGTGGGCGCGGGCGATGTACGACCTGCCGGGTAAGGGTGGGTATGGGATGTCTCGAGCTGGAAAAACCGTCAGCCCTCGAACAATTTGCGCTGGATCGAATCGGCGCTGCGCCGAATGTTCGCCTCGCCTGCCAAACCCGTCCACATATACCTATTGATATTACACCGTTAATGTCACCGGATATCGGCATTGACAGCGACTGGCGGGAAGGTGGTGTCAGCGGCGAAGAGCGTGAAATAGTGGCGCTGTTTGTTGATCTTCGCGGTTCTTCAGAATTTAGTGAACGTCATTTACCTTACGATGTACTGTTCATTTTGAACCGCTTCTTTCTCGAAATGTCCGACGCCCTGACCGATAGCCACGGCCACTATGCCCAGTTCGAAGGGGACGGCCTGCTGGCACTTTATGGATTGGAAAGGGGATTGAAATCTGGCTGTCGGGATGTACTGCGCGGAGCGGTCGATATGCAGTCAAGAATTAATCGACTCAATCAAAAGCTGGCTAACGAACTTAAACAACCACTCAGGATCGGCATTGGTATTCACTGTGGGCAGGCAATAGTCGGCACTATGGGACCACCGACCGCACCCAACTACTCTGCTATTGGTGATTGTGTCAACACCGCAGCGCTATTGGAAAAAAAGACCAAAGAGCTGGGATGTATCATCGTGGTCAGCGCCGAAGTTATAGAGCATGCCGGTGAAGACTTTAGCCGGTTTCCATCACAGGTAATCAGCCTGCAGGGAAAACAGCAGTCGGTTCGCGCCTATCTAGTGAAGAATCCGCTGGAGCTCTCCATTACCGGTTAAACCAGTCTGTACCAGCTAATGTTCAATATGACACCTGAATCACGCAGTTTGAGGAAACCAATTAATTAGCGGGTTGATACATCAAGCTTATCTCGCAGTTGGAACCGGTCATCTGTGCATTCGTGACAACCCCGGTAACCGCAAAATCACTTTTCTCTTTAAGCTTTGCGGCAATCTCTTGAGGAACTTTATGTAACGCCAGGGAGATCACTGCACTGGATTGTAGCCTGATCAATCTTATAAGCTGTGTATTCGTTTGCGTGGAAGGTGGTTCGATAGATTCGATCTTTGCCTTCCCCACCAAACTGGACCCCACAATTGATTCTCCGTAGTAATTAAATCCTTCAGCGGTGTACTGGCTACACTGACTGGCGATCTCAGTTAAACCAACCTGGACTGAGCTAACAGCGAAATTTTCATCCGTATTTTGTTTAACAGGCGTGATCGAATTTGCTTCTTCTGACTGACTGCTACTGTCTGCACTAGAAGTTTGTGCGGTTTGAATTGAGGGTTCGGGGGAGGTTTCAGGTTCCAGCGAAACTGTAGGTTCGGGAGTGACTTCAGGTTCCACCGGGACTGTAGATTCGGCAGTGACTTTAAGTTCGGGAGTGACCTCAGGTTCGGGAGATAGCTTTACACCAATAGCAAAACCACCGCGCCGCCTGAGCTTATTTAAATACTCCTGTGCCTTTGCATTCCCTAGTTCGACGGCTTTTTCATAATAAGATATTGCCATTGCGGCATCCTCGTTACGGCGTGATTCAATCCACTTGTCGTGATAAATAACACCGAGAGCCGAATTCGCATCTGCAGAGCCCTGTACCGCTGCCATTTTATACCATTCGACAGGATCTTCGATTTCGATATTCTTATTGGCTTTGGACAGACTAAATAATATATTACCAAGCGTTAATTGAGCCTCCACATCCCCGGCTAGCGCTAGCGATTTAATCGAGTTTATTGCCTCGTCGGGCGATCCTTCATAGTACAGCTGGACCGCCCTGGTCAATTCGGCGCTGGTTGCACCAACGGTACTTGTCGCTATCAACAGCAAAGGCAATAACCATCTTGATACTTTCTTTTTGCACCCGCTCATTATCTTCTCTTCCACCTCGCCAAGCTTTCAGTAAGTATCTGTAGCTTCGTTTTAACAAATTACAAGGTAGCAGTATATATCAGTTTAGATATTCTCCGATTCCAGGCTCCGGCTGATATGGCAAACATTCCACTCATCTAATTCTTGCGACAACATCCTGGCTAATCGGTTTCCGGCCGGTTTACAGCTCTCGCAACGCTTTATCCTGTCGCTACTGGCGTCATAACCCGGATATCCAGGCCTCGATCACAAATGCACACGCACAACATACCGATCACGCTTTGCAACCAGGCTAATGAATTGGACATTATCAAACAGCACCTCTATTCTTGAGGCCAATTCCACGCTAACGAGCCGCAAACTTGCATTTACCATGCATGAGATAGCACCAGATCTATTGATTCTGCTCGGCGGGGTCTGGCTGGTCGCAGTAACGCTGCGACCGCTGGGTCTGCCGACCATCATGGGCGAATTAATCGTCGGCGTGGTCCTCGGCCCGGCCGTACTGGGCTGGATTCAACCGGGTGAACTGATCCAGTTGCTCGCTGAAATCGGGATTTTCTTCCTCATGTTTCACGCCGGTGTCGAAACCCAGCCGCTCGAATTCTTCCAGGCCCTGAAGCGTTCGATGGGAGTTGCCATAGTCGGCGCCATTGTACCCTTCACGGTCAGCTTCGGGGTTGCGCTGTTATTTGGCCTGGACATGATAGGCGCCACCTTCGTCGGCCTGACCATGACCGCAACCGCGGTGGTCATAACGCTCAAAAGTCTCAAGGACCTGGGTCTCGCCAACACCCGGGTGGCGCGCATAATCGTTGCCAGTTGCGTTATCGACGATTTGCTGACCCTGATATTTTTCGGTCTCGTTATTGGCGTGCTTTCCGGTGGCGAGTTCGAACCGATGATCCTGCTCGTCACCGCGGGCAAGGTCCTCGGCTTTATCGCGGTCGCTGTATTTATCGGCCGCTATGTCTACCCGCGCCTGACTCTGCCGTTTCGTTCCGAAGGTGGAAAGGGCTTTACCTTTGTGCTGGTGATGGCTCTGGCGCTGGGCTTGTTCGCCGAGGCAATCGGTTTGCACATTATTCTTGGCGCTTACCTCGCAGGCCTGTTTTTCGAAGACAAGGTCGCGCATCCAAACCTGGTCAGAATCGTCAAGGACCGTGCTTATGGCATCGCTTACTCGTTTCTAGGACCGATATTCTTTATTTCACTGGGGTTTTCGATTACCTTCGATATCAGTGCCTCGGGAGTAGCATTCATCTTGTTATTGAGTGCCGCTGTCATCATTGGTCAGATCGTCAGTGCCGGCAGCATGGCGTTACGCATGGGATTGCCAAAGCGCGAGGCGCTTACAGTCGGCGTGGGTATGTGTGGACGCGCCGAGATCGCATTCATCCTCGCATCACTAGCTTTGGCCCAGGGTGCGATCGATAAACCCTCCTTTTCGGCGTTGATCTTCACCGCCTTCCTGTTGAATTTGTTTACTCCGCTGGCACTTAAGGGTTGCGCGATATTGCTCCAGGGCAAGGCACTGCCACAGAAAGACGCACTCAGCGGCCTGGTCCAGATCGATACCTTCGGCGCGCCGCTGGTGGAAGATCGCTACGAAGGCAAGTTAATGCATGAACTGCCCGACGTCGAAGACACCGTCGTCATTTATGGTTACGGCCCGGAAGTGGCCTCGTTGATGGAAGAACTGGAAGGGCGCGGGCTGTCGACCCTGGTCATCGATGAAGATGAAACCGTAGCGCGTCGATTACACGCCCGCGGAGTAGCCGTAGTAAACGCCTCGATCGCCGAAGGAGACCTGGACCTGCGACCCCTGGTCAAAGCCAAGGCGTTGGTTGCCAACGGTGACGATGAATACAATGCCACGCTCGCCTTGAGCGCACGCGAACTCGGCTTCGGCGGGCCCATTGTTGCACTGATCGACAATCCCAATCGTCGCGCGCCGTTGCAACTGGCCGGTGCGACCGCGGCATTTACACCGACACATGTATTGGCGGCCGCAGTTGCGGTCCGTGCGAGTGCGCAGATCGGGCCGCGCATTACCGGAGTGCAACCACTCGGCAACCTGCTTGAAGTGGTCGAGGTTCGCATCCACGACGAGAGCCTGCTGGCGCATAAAACCCTGTCGGAATCCGGGCTTCACTCGCAGACCGGGGTTCACATCGTGGGGCAATGGGCACAAGGCATGTTGACTTCGGCACCGGCCACGGATGAACCATTGCAACCGGGCATGATACTGATCGGGGCTGGCAGTACCGACAGCATCAAGCGTCTCAGCGAGATCGCTCGACCGATCAAGAAAGAAGGCAGGATCGTAGTTGCCGGCTGCGGCGATGTCGGCAGCAAACTCGTAGAAATGCTCACCGACGCGGGTGAAGATGTCTGCGTAATCGATGACCGGGAAATGCCCAACGTCGACGTAGTCGGTGATGTGCTTGATTCGAGTGTACTTGAAAAAGCCGGACTGGCTGATGCACGCGTGGTTATCCTGGCTGGCGAAAACGATAGCGCTACCTTGCTGGCGGCGACCGTGGTACGCGATTTCGCGCCCGATGTACCGATCATCGCCTGCGCCGCGCTGGAAGAAAACGTCAACCGGTTACAACAGGGTGGCGCCGATTTCGCACTTTCGGTAAGCCAGGTGGCGGGGCAGCTGCTGGCCCATCACATACTCGGTAAAATGGTCTCGCAGCAGGCACACATCAAGCTGGTCAAACACCCCGCGGCACAACTGGCAGGCCATCACCCGTTCGAATCCGGCATCGACGAAACCAATCAATGCCGAATCGTGGCAGTCGAACGCGCAGGTGAAATCATCATGGAGATACCCCCTGGCTTTATTCTCGACGCAGACGATGACATCTATGTTTGTGGTACCGTCGAGGCGCTCAATCGCTTCTACGATTCGTTTCAACAGGGTGAGCCTGCACTGGTGCCCGCAACCACCTAGTGTCACAACTAGCCGGTAAGTATGAAGGATGAAATAAAAACCCGGGTAACAACCAGCCATTGGGGCGCCTTCGGTGTAACCACGCAGAACAAACGCATCATTGGTGTCGAACCTTTCAGCAGGGACCCGTATCCTTCGGCAATTTCTAACTCGCTACCCGCCGCCGTTTATCACCGTACGCGTGTCGCCCGACCATCATTTCGGCGTGGCTGGCTAGATGGGGGTGATCGCGCACGAGATCGTCGCGGTAGCGATGAATGGGTAGAGCTTCCCTGGGATGAAGCACTCGATATCACCGCTGCAGAGATAGACAGAATTTGCCAGACCCATGGCAACGAGGCTATTTTCGGCGGTTCCTACGGCTGGGCCAGTGCCGGCCGCTTTCACCATGCGCTTGGCCAGGTGCATCGTTTTCTGAATGTCACCGGTGGCTATGTGGCTTCATTTGCCAGCTACTCCACCGCCGCTGCCCAGGCGATCATACCGCACGTTTTCGGCATGAACTTCCTGAAGCTGTCATGGAGCGAGCAAAATGCCTGGCCGATGATTGCCGAGCATACGCAAACGCTGCTGATGTTCGGCGGCGTCAATCCAAAAAATTCCCAGGTCAGTATGGGCGGCGTAACACATCACGAAACCAATGGCTGGTTTGAGGAATTTGATCGCAAAGATATGCGCCGCGTCAATATCAGCCCGCAAAGTACCGATACCCCGGCGGGCGCACAATGGCTGGCAATTGTCCCGGGCACCGATATGGCGATGATGCTGGGGCTGGCCTATGTACTGGAAACAGAGAATCTGCTCGATCGAGATTTCCTTGACCGCTATACCAGCGGCTACGACCGATTTCGCGCTTACCTGGTCGGTGAAACCGATAACCAGCCCAAAACACCAGGCTGGGCGGCCGACATTTGCGGCATCGATGCCGACAGTATCCATGAGCTGGCGGCAAGCATGGCAAAGACGCGTACGCTGATCACCGTTGCCTGGTCATTACAACGTGCCCAAAATGGTGAACAGCCGTTCTGGATGGCGGCTACGCTGGCTGCCATGCTCGGACAAATCGGCCTGCCGGGGGGGGGTGTCGGTTACGGATACGGTGCCATAGGTGGAGTCGGTGTCGCGGTTAAAAGGCTCAAGGGAATGACCTTCCCACAGGGAGAAAATCCGGTTAAAACAGTTATCCCGGTCGCCAGAATGGCCGACATGTTGTTGCACCCGGGTGAACACTACGACTTCAATGGTGAAACCCGGATCTATCCCGACATTCGGCTGGTTTACTGGTGTGGCGGTAATCCCTTTCACCATCATCAGGATCTCAATCGCCTGGGTCAGGCCTTTGAACAACCCGAAACAATAATCGTGCACGAACCATGGTGGACCGCGACGGCGAAGCGGGCCGATATCGTACTACCCGCCACGACTCCCTACGAGCGTGAAGATATCGGCCGCGCTGAGGGTGACTCTTACCTGTTCCACATGCCCAGAATGATTGAACCCGTCGGTGAAGCCAGGGATGACTATGAAATATTTACCGCACTCACGGAGCGGCTGGGGCTGAAACAGGCATTTACCGAAGGCAGAACCAGCGAAGACTGGCTGCGCCATCTTTACGCTGACTTCCTGCGGGAGTCATCGGCTGCGAAGGTTGAAGTACCAGACTTTGAAACACTACGCGAAACTAACTGGGTGGAACTGCCTATTCGCGGTGCCGAGTACGCCGAGATCCCATTCGCTGCTTTTCGTGAGGATCCAACCGGATCGCCACTAGCCACTCCCTCGGGGAAAATCGAGATTTTTTCTGAAACTATCGATAGTTTCGGGTATGCAGAATTCCCCGGGCACCCTTATTGGCAACCACCGGACGAATGGCTGGGCGCGGCGCTGGCGGAAAAGTATCCACTGCATATGGTGTCACCCCAGCCCGGTGATAAATTGCACAGCCAGATGGAGTCTGCGCTCGCTGATATTCCGGGTCAACGACCAACCGCTATCGTCATCCATCCCGACGATGCCGGACAACGAAACATCGCTGATGGCGATATTGTCAGGGTGTTCAATGATCGCGGTGCCTGCCGGGCCAAAGCCGCGCTTAGCAATGATATTCGACAGGGTGTCGTATCCTTGCCGACGGGCGCCTGGTTTGAACCGGGTGCTGACGATACCGAGTCGCAAGGGAATCCGAACACCCTGACTCGCGATCTCGGTACCTCGAGACTCGGGCAGGGTTGTAGCGCGCACACCAACCTGGTCGACATACGTCCGCTAAATGAATCATGATCGGGCCAGCCACATCCAAACACACTGAGCGAGGCCAGATATGACTGGAAAAACAGCTTGAATTCACTGTTCCAACTCGATGGCAAGATTGCACTTATCACCGGTGCGAGCAAAGGTATCGGCGAGGCGATGGCACGAGGCCTGGCTGAATTCGGGGCCAGAGTCGTCGTCTGCAGCCGCAAGCAGCAAGCCGTCGATGAAGTTGCCAGCAGCTTTAAGGCTGAGGGCCTGGAAGCCACCGGCATCGCCGCCAACATGGGCAACATCGAAGATATTCATGCACTGGTTGATAAAACCGTCACTGCCTACGGCGGTCTCGACATTATCATCAATAATGCTGCCGCCAACCCGGTTTTCGGACCCATAGAAAACACCGATGAACGCGCCTTCGACAAAATTATAGACGTCAATTTGAAGTGTCCGTTCGAGCTTTGCAAGAGGGCTTATCCCATATTGAAACTGCGCGGCGGAGGCTCGATCATCCATATCAGCTCGATCGGCGGAATAACGCCGGAAGCAGGCATCGGTATCTATAGCGTCAGCAAGGCCGCAATAATTAGTATGACCAGGGCCATGGCGCAGGACTGGGGTGCAGATAATATCCGTGTCAATGCGATTTGCCCTGGATTGATTAAAACCAAATTCAGCGAAGCCCTGTGGAAAGATGACACCACGCGCGACCGTTTCGTCAATCGGATCCCGTTGGGACGTGTCGGTGAGCCAGGCGACATTAAGGGTCTCGCGGTTTACCTGGCTTCCGCTGCTTCGGCTTACTGCACCGGCGGCGTTTATATGGTCGATGGCGGTTATGCCGCGAACTAACAGCTAAACAAAAATCAATATGAAACAAATTTTAGGTACCATGACTTTCGGCGAGCAGGTCGACCATGACAAGGCACAGTTGATGCTGGATCGATTTATCGTAGCCGGAAATATGGAAATCGATACTGCGTACGCTTACTGCGATGGCAAGACTGAACAATTGCTCGGCGAGTTGCTGCCGGCGGAAAAGCGAAAGGAACTATACCTGGCATCGAAAGTGAATCCCTGGAACGATCATGGATTGCAGCCGGCCCAGGTAAAAAAGCAGCTGTCAGAAATCCTTGAACGGCTCGGAACCGACCACATCGATCTACTGTATTTGCATTCACCCGATCTGGATACACCGGTAGAAAAAACCCTGGAAGCCTGTTTCGAGTTACATCAACAGGGCAAATTCAAGCAGCTTGGCCTGAGTAATTACGCCTCCTGGCAAGTCGCCGAGGTGGTCGAAATCTGTCGCCACAACGGCTGGATGCAACCCGTCGTTTACCAGGGGATGTACAATGCGCTGACCCGCGATGTCGAACGTGAACTATTCCCCTGCCTGCGAAATTATGGCATCAGCTTTTACGCCTATAACCCCTTGGCCGGAGGCCTGCTAACCGGAAAATATCAGTCAATTGACGACATGCCCGACTCGGGAAGATTTGCCGAACGTAATGGATATGAAGAACGTTACTGGAAAAAAGACTACTTTGACGTGCTGCAGAGGCTGATCAGGACCTGCGCTGAGCTCGGTCTGACACCGACGCAGGCGGCAATGCGCTGGCTGGTCAATCATTCGCTACTCGATGCAGAACAGGGTGACGGCATCATTCTAGGCGCCACCAGGATCGAGCATTTAACCGACAACATGGCTGCCTGTGATCAGATTCCCCTCGACCAGTCAATTCTCGACATCTTCGACCAGGGATGGGAAGTCATCAAACCGAATTGCTTCAAGTACTTCCGGCCATAGATCCCACCGCAGTCCGGATAGCAGCGAGCCATCGACGCGGGGTATTACTTCGAGATTCAGTCGGTTAACAGTGCCAGGCTAAGCGCCGGCCAGTAGGTAATGATTAACACCGCAATAAGTAGCACCACAAAAAATGGAATGGTAGCCAGGTAAAGCGTCATCACCGGTTTTTCGAAACGGTAACTGGCAATGAACAGGTTCATGCCCACCGGCGGGGTAAAATAACCCAGTTGCATGTTGGCGAGGAAGATTATCCCCAGGTGAACCGGATGTATTCCATAGCCCACGGCAATCGGCAACATAATGGGCACGATGATGACAATCGCCGAGAAAATATCGAGCATCATACCCAGCACCAGCAGAAACAGATTCAGCAGTATCAAAAAGGTCAGCTTTTCATCGATATGCGACTGGATGAATTCGAACATCCGGTTGGGGACTTCGGCATCGATAAGGTAGTTGGTCGAAGCCAGGGATACGCCGATGATAATCATAATGCCGCCGACCAGCATCATCGCGTCGCGCATGATGTCAGGTAGCGCAGAGATTTTTATCTCCCTGATAATCAATACTTCGACCACGAGGACGTAGACTGCGGTAACCGCGGCGGCCTCCGAGACCGCGAAATAACCACCATAGATGCCGCCCAGGACCAAAAACGGAAGCGGTATTTCCCATTTCGCAGCGAGCACCGCGGCGAGTGCGACCTGCGGATCAAAGGCTTCGCGCCGGCTTTTATCTCGTGGTTGCAGCATCGCGTACAAGGACAGCATCACCAGCATTAACAGGCCAGGGAAAATTCCGGCAAGAAACAGATCACTGACGCTAACCGGTTGATCCAGGTCCATTTGCTGAGCCACGACACCATACAGAATCAAGGGCAACGACGGGGCAAACAAGAGCCCCAGGCTGCCAGAACTGGTCAGCAAACCGAGGTTGAAATTTTCCAGATAGCCTGCCTGCTTCAGGGCCGGGTAAAGCAGGCCGCCGAGGGCGACTATGGTGATCCCTGAAGCGCCGGTAAAAGCGGTAAACAATGCACAAACAAAAATAGCCACGATCGCCAGACCACCCGGCACCCAGCCGAGCAGGCTGTTGGTCAGATTCACCAGGCGGGTGGAAGCATTACCCTCGCCCAGCAAGTATCCGGCAAAGGTGAACAATGGAATCGCCAGCAACACCGGCATTTCGGCAAGCCGGTAAACCTCGATGCTGATAACCGACAGATCAACCTCCTGGCTATAAAAGCCGAGCATCGCACTCAGTGCAATGATCACGAACAATGGCGTGCGCAGGATAGCCAACAACAGCAAAAGCGGCGCCGCAAGACTCATCTTGTCGCCCTTTTAGCAACCTTGAGATGCCGTAGATATAATTGTGCCCAGCCAGCCGACAATATCAGGTAACGCAGGCCGATTAACGCGAATGTAGCCGGGATGATAACTTCCAGTGTCCAGGCCGGGACTCCCACGAAGGAAGTCAATCCATCGACATAGTCCATGTGGATCCATTTGAAGCCGTACCAGGCGACTACCAGGCAGGTCCATGCACTGACTTGTCCAACTATCGACTGAATCAGGCGATGGGTATTGCGCCTGAAAAACTTCGACAACAGATCGATGCGGATATGCCTGTTGTTGCGCGTGGCGACGGTTGCGCCAATCAACCCTAACCAGAGCACCAGCACTCTAAGTAACGGATCGATCCAGACAAAACCCGAATCAAATAAATTACGCAATAAAATTTGCGTACTGGCGAGTACGATCATCGTACTCAGCAACAAGACCAGCAACGCATCTTCGGCGCGGTGTAGCCGCTTTGTCCAGGCTTGCATCGATTACTGGCTGCTGCGGAAGCTTTGTAAGTACTCTCTGACCTGACTGACAATATCCGCGGAAATGATGCCGGACGCGACCATTTCATCAATCGCGCCATCCGATATCGATTTCCAGCGCACAACTTCACCCGGGTCGGGCGTTACGAATTCGATCCCCTGCTGTTTCAGAGCTGCTATTGCGGCCAGGTTATCGCTGCGATTGAGCACGTCCAGGCGACTAAACACCTTGCCTATTTCTTCACGCACAATCGCCTGGTCTTCAGCGCTTAGCTTGTCAAACGCCTTTTTCTGAACCGCTAGCACCCCGATTACGTACGAAATCGGGGTTTCGGTCATATAGGAGGTACTGGTATGCCATTGAAAAGCAATAGCCGAGGTTGGATTAACTGCGATTGTTTCGATTAATCCCGTTTGCAAGCCGGTAAAAACATCGGATATGGGTAACGCAACCGGGCTTATCCCGAGCGCCTTGAAAACAATCTGCCCCACCTGATCCCCTTCCGGAATCCATACCTTGCTCGCGCGAATAGATTCCAGGTCCCGCATCGGCTGCTTGGCCAGAATCCTGACAAATCCACCACCGGAAATGCCCAGTATGACGAACCCGCTGGACTCCGTTGCCTGTTTCATGAGCGGCTCCATTTTGGCTCGCACGTAGTCGATCTCAGCGTAGGTATCAAACATCATCGGCAAGCCAAGCGCCTGAATAGCGGTGTTGACCTGCGCCAGTCCACCCGGGGTAAAGGCACCGCCCTGAAGTTGCCCGATTTTGATCTTGCGATGGACACTCTGATCGTTACCCATCACCCCACCCGGATAAAATTTCAGCTTCACCCGACCCTCGGTGCGCTGCTTTATCTGTTTGGCGCCCATTTTCATTTCCTTCATCCAGGTGGTGCCAGCTGGCGCCAGGGTCGCAATTTTAAGCGTGGCCGCACCAACGCTGACACTGAATGCCAACGACATGATTGCCAGGCTTAAAATCTTGCTTAGTTTATTCATATAATTGTCTCGATATTGATGATTTGAACCAACAAAACCCGAATAGTTTCGTTTAGAAAAAATCCTCAGATTCCGCCAGCAATTGCTCAGCCTCAAGCTTTGCCAGGGTGTTGATCAAGGTGTATCCGGGATAATCGGCAGGAGCGGCTTCGACTGCAATCAACAACTCGTCGTGTAACTCCTGGTCAAAAACGTTTCTGGCGTAGTGTTTTGCCATCAACACACTGATCATCAGGTTGTGACCCGCGGATATTTCGATTGCTCTTTCAAAATGTGCTCGTGACAGTTCCGGTTTGCCACCCAGGGCAGCCGGCAGCAGTGATTTGATCACCCCGAGATAAACATGCGCACCGCCGCCCTCATAGGTTTCGTCGATGACCAGGCAGCGCTCGAATAATGCAGTTACCTTTGACAGATCGGCAACCGCGTTCCAGTCCGTCGAATTGACCTGGATCCAGCTTGCCCAGGCCGCGGCGAAACTGTACAACGCTTTCAGTTCTCGTTTCCCTGTGCCCGCCAGGCTCGCCTCGAATTGATCCAGTTTGCTATCGATTGCGGCGCATACTTCAACGACCTCGATACAAAGTGCCCGGCGTGTGTAGGATAACGACTTGTTCGCCAGGCGCTGCGCACGCGGTTCGTCTTCGATGAAGGCCGCGGTGTAAGAACCATAGAGTTTGGCGCCCGCCAGCAATAAGTCCGGGTTTTCCGGATCACCCTCGATCAGGCCGTCGATCATTATCAGATAAGCGGGCGCACCATCGCGAACGGTGGCAGGATCATCCTGGTTCGATATTGCCTGCGAGATATTATCCGCCATCTGCGAAGTTGCAGAACTGGTCAGGCTGGCGCAGCCCGCCAGCACGGAAATAATCAGTAAAATCCAAATTGGTCTAAACATCAGGGGTCTAAACATCAGGTTTGATCCATGTCGTGGCTCTTCGGCTTCTGTGGCGATGACCGTAAGCCGCGTGACTGCGGAAACATATACTGCGTCACGGATAAATAAAGCGCGCATACTACCACTATTTTCTTAAAACGGGAGCAGTCGGGGCAGTTTGTTGTGTACGGCAATTGTTGGTATTGTCTGTGCTGGCCTGCGATGATTGATTATTCTAGCCACAATTAAACAAGCTGCTGGAAAATTACTGGCCAGACAAACAATAATAAACTAAACCATTTCATCATGAACGACACGACCGAAGAGCAACCTCACCAGCTCACCGCAGCCGAACCGGCTGCGGTGCGGGTGGTGCAAATCACTGATTGTCATATTTTCGCTACCGAGGAAGAGTGCCTGCAGGGCTGGAATACCCGACAAAGTTTCACCGCGGTAAGCAATGCCGCAATCGAACACAGTGCCAGGCTGGATTTGTTGCTGGCCACCGGAGACCTGTCACAGGACGGCACAGGAGCGTCTTATGATTACCTCGCGCAGAGGTTTGATGACATCGGTGTTCCCAGCTTCTGGCTACCGGGAAATCACGACGATATCGACGCCATACGGGGACACTTCAAGGGAAAATGGATTCATGCAAGCAAGCATGTGCTGATTGGTGGCTGGCAGATTGTGCTGTTGAACTCGACTATCAAAGGTCAGGTTTATGGACGGGTAGCCACGGCCCAACTCGAATTTCTGAGCCGTGCGTTAAACGCCTACCCCGACCGACACGCTTTAGTCTGTCTCCACCATCAGGCGCTCGATAGCGGCAGCGAATGGTTAGACCTGAAAGGATTGAAGGGCAGCGCGCAGCTCCGCGCGCAACTTGCGCTACACGACAATGTCAGGGCTGTGCTGTGGGGGCACGTGCACCAGGAATCTGATCAGATCATCGATGACATCCTGTGGATGTCGACCCCTTCGAGCTGCGTTCAGTTCAAACCTGGCAGCAAGGAATTTGCGCTCGGTAGCGAAGCGCCCGGATACCGCCATCTCCGTCTGTATGCGGATGGGAAAATCGAATCCGCGGTGCACCGGGTCCGGGGCCTTGAAAAAACCTAGGCTTCGTCAAAAAGTGATTCCAGAATCGGACAGGTGTGTGCGCTTTTTTCGGAACCGTCACAGAAAGATGAAATCTGGCTTAGACGGCGTTTGATCTTTTGCAAATCTCGAATTTTCACTGCTATTTCATCGATATGCGCTTCGGTCAATGATTTTACATCGGCTCGCGTATGGGTCTCACCGGGGTCGGTCAGGCGCAGCAGTCCCTGAATCTTTTCGCTCGAGAAACCGAGTGATTTGGCGCGTTGGATGAAATTCAGGCGCCGCACATGTTCATCGTCATAATTACGATAACCAGATGGGGTTCGTGCGGGTGCCGGAATCAGCCCGATAGCTTCGTAGTAACGAATGGTTTCAATATTGCAGCCCGTTCGGGTGGCAAGTTTTCCTCTTGTTAGCATCGATCGCATCTCCACATTTGATAGGCAATACCCCATTCCCTGAGTCGCCGGCCATCCAGATATTAATACGAATTCTACCTTAAACCCTGCAACCAATACAGAGTCAAACACTTGCTGTTCAACTATTCGAGTAGTATTGACGTCGAAATGGTCGGATAAAATTTATGCAAGCTGGCACCAACGAAACATGCAGTAATTTACAACTTTGCTATGATGCGAGCTTTACAGGCCCAACGGAGCAAATCAATGGCGCTCGGTAGCTTTTTAAAATCACTACTCACTGGCACGGCTGGGGCCACGCAAGCTAAACCCTCGGAGCCAGTCAATTACAAGGAATTTGCGATCGAAGCCGCACCGATCAACGAAGACGGCAAGTATCGTACGGCAGGATATATCAGCGGTGAAGTCAATGGTGAAAGCAGACGGATTCAGTTTATTCGCGCAGATCAGAACGCGGATCTGCAGTTGGCGATCGATCATTCAATCTCGAAGGCGCGCCAGATCATCGATGAACAGGGTACGAACCTGCTGGATAAAACCCATCTTTAAATTTATTTCACGATCAAACCCGGGTGGCAATTTACCAGGCAGATGTTGATTCATGAATTGATCAGTAACTCCTTAAACAGATTCTTTGGCGAGTTCCTGTTTCAGTAGCTCAATACGAGGGCGCGCATCGCTCGCATGGGGTTTGATCTCGAGTAGTCGTTCAAAGGCGAGGATCGCTCTTTGGTAATCCCGCTGCGAACCCAGAATCATGCCCAGACCCCAGATTGCACCAAAATGCCTGGGTTCGAGTTTAAGCGTCTGTTCGATATCTTCTAGCGAACCGGTGTAATCGCGTCGATAGTAACGTACCGTGGCGCGGCGATTCCAGCCCTCGGAAAAATTCGGTGCTACCGCTATGACCCTGGAGTAAATTGATTCAGCGGCGGCAAGCTGACCCGAACTCATCAGTCCGGCAGCCTCCACCAGCAGGGCATCGATGTCTGCCTTGCCACTCTCGTACCAGATATCCCATATAGAAGTTTCGGCTTCCAGCAACACCGTCGAGTCCTCACTGGATCGCAGGGTATGGAACAGGTCGTCGAGGCGTTGATCGGTCTGATCACCCATAGCGATGACGGGAAGGCTCAAAACGAGCGTTATCGCCATTTGCAGTATTAGCTTAAGTGGATTCATGGTGACTCCTCCCGGCTAGCGTTGTGTGAATCGTCACTATACCCCGATTCGAGCAGATTTGCCTTACCCGGCAAATGCTGTGCTAGAGTAAAACCATGCTCGAACTACCACAACAGGCTCATCGCGTAGCTATAAAAGCAGGCTGCTATTCCTGGCGGTCGAACTAATGGACGTGTCACTGGTTTTATTTATCGTGGTAGTGACTTTCTTCGCCTATCGTGGCTATCAAAAAGGCCTGCTCAGGTCGCTGTCCAGAATATTTAGCTTGCTGGCCGGGTATACCGCCTCAATTCTGTTTACTGAACAAGTCTCCGCACTGCTCACCTCCCAGTTCCAGCTACAAGGTATCGTGTCGTTTATTGCCGCGGCACTGGGTTTGTTTATCGTTGCCGGCATCTCCGTGAGTATCGTTTTCCGCCTGATTGAAGCACTAATGCCGGCAAGCGAAATCCCGTCGACAGCATCGTCCTGCGGTGGACTGGCGACAGGATTGATGGTTGGCGCGATAATCGCTATTACCGTGGTCTGGGCATTCACTTTTGTACGCGACTTTGGCGGCAGTCCCGCGCTGGATAAATTTGCGCCAAGCGGGCAAAGCAAGATCGAAACCATGGCTAATCGGATCGCTGGCAAAGCAGTTACCACTGCCATGTCGCTGGGCTCCGTCAATCCCGAAGTTGCCAGGCTAAGCGCCACTATCATCGAGACCCCGGCCGAGATTTCACTGCATGCTCAACGGCTCATACACAGCGGCGATCTGCAAGCCCTGCTGACCGATCCGCGAAACCAGTCGGTGCTGGACAGTGGTGACGTCAAAGCCCTGCAACAACTGCCGGCCTTTCAGCAGTTGATAAATAATACTGATTTTCTGGCGCTGGCCAAAGCGGCAGGCATGCTGAACGATGATGCCACAGGTAACAGATCATCAGAAACAATTCTCGCTACCCGCATGATCGAGATCTGGGAACGGATGCAGCGGGTAAAAAACGACGCCCGCGTACAGGAAATTCTCAGTGATCCGCAGTTCCAGCAACAAGTGCAGTCGGGTAACCCGCTAGACTTGCTCACCAACCCTCACCTGCTGGAACTGGCGAATATTATTTTCGCTGACCCCGAAGCAGCTGACCCCATCGTCGAGAAAGACTCGTAGAGTGCTCGTAGAAGATACCCATCTACACCGCCTTGTTATATTCTATTCACTCGACACAACACGACATAGCTCATGGCATCATTACAGGATCAATTGCTCAAGGCTGGCCTGATTGATAAGAACAAGGCTCAGAAAGCGAATAAGGACAGGCAAAAACAGGCTAACCTGGTACGCAAATCCGGGGCCAGTACTGATAACAAGACCAGGGTCCTGGCGCAGCAGGAACACGCAAAAAAACTTGCTCGTGACCGCGATCTGAATCTGCAAAAACAACAGGCATCCAACCAGAAAGCAATAGCCGCTCAGGTTAAACAGTTGATCGAAATGAATAAACTGGATAGGGACCAGGGCGAAATTGCCTATAATTTTGTCTATCGAAACAAGGTGAAGAATATCGGCGTTAGCGAAGAGCAGAAGAATCAGTTAACCCTGGGGCGTCTCGCGATTGTGACTTTACTGGTAAACAGGGAATATAGATTTGAAATTGTGCCATCCCCGGTGGCTGAAAAAATAGCCCAGCGTGATGTCGACTCGGTGGTCCATCTCAACCAGAAAGTCGAGATGGAAGAAAATGAAGACGATGCTTACGCCGATTTCCAGATTCCCGACGATTTAACCTGGTAAAATGATCCCCTTATGCTAGCACTGAATTTTTCCGCCAACGAAGCCCGTATCATCGGCTGCCTGATGGAGAAATCCGTCACGACTCCAGAACAGTATCCGCTAACCCTCAACGCGCTGACCAACGCCTGTAACCAGAAATCGTCACGTGAACCGATGATGTCGCTGACACAGGGTACCGTGCAGCGTGATGTGCGCTTACTGGAAAGCAAACATCTGCTGAGAATCGAGGACAGTTTCAAGCGTGGGGTGGAAAAGTACGCGCAACGATTCTGCAACACATCATTCAGTGAACTGCAATTCGATGCGGCTCAATTCGCCATCGTTTGCCTGCTGTTGCTGCGCGGCCCGCAAACCCCGGGTGAGCTGAGAGCCCGCAGTGGACGCCTGCATGAATTTACCGACAATGCCGCGGTGGTGGAAGCGGTCAACAGTTTGATCGAGCGCGAGGGTGAACCTTTAGTCGTGCAACTGCCGCGTACCCCGGGGCGTAAGGATGCCGAGTACATGCATCTGTTTTCTGGCGCCTTCGACATTCAGGCCCATGCGGAAAAAGCGCAGGCGGCTGCAGCCAGCGATACCCCCGCGCGGGTCAGCATGGTTGAGCTCGCGCAGCGCGTCACCGACCTGGAAGCCGAGGTCGCCGAACTCAGAAAACTGCTTGAATAATGCAGAGAAAGTGAACGCTATTCCTTTGCGACAAATTGCAGGGACTGATGCGCGGTGCGCCTGGCTTGCCGACGTTTGATCGGCGAGCCAAAGAAACGGGCCAACGCGGCGACCAGAATTTCAGCATCTGCCTGCTCGAGGTTGGCTATTTCTTCACGTACTGCGAGCGCAGTTTTTAGCAGGTGCACAGAGACTATATGTTCGCCCTGCCCATGATCCAACACTTGTTCCAGTAACTGCTGCAACTTGATCTCGATATCGTCAGGCGACCAGCCCCGCAGTTCAATCTCGTCTGTAGTGAAGCCAGCGTTACGACCATTAAAGCAGGCCATTTGCAGCAAACCTTGCGGCCATAGTTCCGGGTAGCGCGAGCACTGTTTCCTGACCGCGTTGGCAAAGGTCAGGCCGTGGGTGAAGTCGAGCCAGCCAACGTTCCCCGATACCGACACATGAATTTTATCCTGCTGCGCGACATCGAAACTCAGCAGGTTGATCGCGTTCGCAATTAACAGCGCCTGATAGATTTCCTCAGGCTGACTGGCACTACAGGCAACCGCGGCTTCCAGGGACTTGTTAATACTCTTTTGCCGCCACCGGCTGGCAACGGGCTTTTGTTCTTTATGCTGGCCCCATTTTTCGAGCTGCGTATGGTAGGCACGAAACTCGGGGATCTTGTCCTCCCGCGACGCATAAACAAAGCCTCGTACCAGTGACAGCAACAAGGGCTCCATCACCGTATCACCCAGGCGATCGATCAGGCTGGCAGCCTTGGTCACGTAGATCAGTGCATGACCGAAATCATTGTAGTGCAACAACGCCGCACGGCTGAGTGCCGGCTCAAAATCGGCGAATTTCATGCCATCACGAATACCCCCGCGAATTGCCGCAAGCGCTGCACCCTCATTCTCCTTCTCGATGTTGTCGATAAAACTCGCTTCGTCAAAACTGGATATGCCTTCGCTAAAAACATAATCACGTTCGCGCACAACATCGTAAGCAACATGCGTAACGCTTTCCACCAGGCATACGAGTTTGAGTTCTTCACTTTGCTCGTGTTCCGCGTACAGAAGCAACCAGTCTGCCATACCGGCATAGGCATGTGTCCAGCCAAATTCCAGCTTTTGCCAGGACCAATGGATCGCCAGGCGTAGCGCATCCAGCGGGTCGGCACCGAGGTTGGTCAGGCGCGCTATTTCCCGGGCAACGCGATCATAGCTGTAATCATCGAAGGCATCATGCAAACTGCCGGTTATCGCGGCGTATCTCTCCCGGTAAGGCAAGTCGGTAATATCGATCCATATTTCGCCACTGCGAATCTCAACTGGATAGGTGCGCAGTCGATCACCGCCAAAGAAATTCTCCCCGGTTTCAAGATTGAACTTCCAGTTATGCCAGTTGCAGGTCAGGATACAATCTGGCGACAGGCTGCCCTCTGACAATGGGTAACCTTCATGAGGGCAACGATTATCGCAGGCCCTGATTCCATCGGAGGTATTGAATACCGCTATCTGCTTACCCGCGACGCGCACCATTTTTACCGCCACCGACTCGAGCTCGAGCAGAGGCATTAATAGCTGCCAGTTACGCTCGGCTACAGCAGATTGATTCGACGCCTGTGCCATAAACATCACCTTGTCTGTAATAAAAATTTGACAACAGTATAAAAGTTAAAGTTAACTTTAAGTCAAGAAAAATTAATGGAGATTTCAAGGCCATGAAAAAACCGAAAGATTACCTGACCATCGGTGACACCGCTCAACGCAGCGGAGTGGCAACCTCCACTCTGCGCTTCTACGAAACTCGCGGTCTGATCAACTCGATCAGAGTCACGGGCAACCATCGTCGTTATCATCGTGCCACGTTGCGTCGAATTGCGATTATCCGCGTTGCGCAGACTTTAGGACTGAGCTTGGGTGAAATTGCTGCTGCTTTCGCAAACCTGCCAGATAAACGCACCGCCACCAGGAAGGACTGGGCAAAATTATCGACAAGCTGGGGGCGGCAACTTGATCATCGTATTGCCGATCTGCAAAATCTTCGCGACAGGTTGAGTGGTTGCATTGGTTGCGGCTGCCTGTCACTACAACACTGCTCGCTTTATAACGCTGACGATGAAGCGGCGGACCTGGGGTCAGGACCCAGGTATCTACTCGGTGATTCACCTTCTCCGCAATAGGAATCAGTGGCTCGAATCAGCCTGACGCCCTGTTAACAGCTGCTCGGGCTAGTTCGGGTAAATTTCCCTAATCACGGTAAGAGGGATCTTTCTGATCGAGTTGACGCATGATCGCATTCCAGGCCATGTCGGCATGGACGTAAGGCTGATCCGCTGGCGGCACACCCCGCAGCGCCATCTGCTTGATAATTTCTTGTCGCGGGGTCACTATTTCCCTGCCAGTAGCCAGCACATCAAGCTGAACCTTGCAGGCGTTTTCAACGGTGTAAAGAAAGTAGAAGGCTTCAGCAACCGTGCGACCCACGCTCAGCAATCCGTGATTGCGCATAATCATGATCCATTTATCGGCAAGATCCTCGCCCAGCCTTGCACACTCTTCACTGTTATTCGTGGCGAGGCCGTATTCGTGGTAACAGGTAATATCGCGTACTTCGTTGGCCTGCTGGGTCAGGGGTAACAGCCCGCATTCCATGCAGGAAACTGCCATACCGGCACGGGTATGACTATGCAGGGCTACGTTAATATCGGGTCGGGCTTTCAGCACCGCAGTGTGAATCGCGTGACCAGCATCGTTGTAGGGGTAGTCACCTCCGATCACGTTACCCTCGAAATCAACCTTGATCAGGTTGCTGGCACAGATTTCGTGGAACAACAATCCGTAGGGATTGATCAGATACTGATTCGGGTGACCCGGCACCCTGGCGCTTAAATGGGTGAAAATAGAATCAGTCCAGCCGTAATGCACAAAGGCACGATAGCAGGCCGCAAGTTGCACTCGCAGTAGCCATTCCTCTTCACTGCAACGGTATGAGTCGGGTATTGGCGTTGGTGTATTCATAAATTAACTCGTGCTTTGTAATAAATATTCTAGCTGTCTTCCCAGTCGATTACAGATTATGCAACCCAGAGCCATGGTGGGTTATCCGAAATTTCAGGGTGGTTGTCATATCACGGCGTCCGCCCTGCTTTGATTTAATTTTCGCTAAGTTGCGAGCTTCGTCTATATTAAATAACTGGAGGAAAATAAAACAGGGGAATTCTCATGAGTGAAGCCAGTTTAGCGCAGGATACTAATCCGTATAGTGCCCCCGATGCATCTCTGGATACCGCAGATGCAGAGGAGTATCAACCAAAAATCTTTTCCGTTAATGGTCGCATCGGTCGCATGCGCTACCTGGCGTACAATGCCGGCGCAAACCTGATTTTGGCCGCGGCAATGATTCCGCTTGTAGGAGGATTTTCCGGTCTCGCGTCGACCACCGATACGGGCTCGTCATTCAATATGATCTACATCCTTGCCAACATTGCAGGACTGATTATCGCCATACTGTGGGGGAAGCGAAGATTAAACGACCTCAACCGCTCAGGTTGGTGGATTTTGTTACTCCTCGTTCCACTGGTAAACCTGATCTTCATCATTTACCTGCTTGCTTTCGGTGGCACCAGCGGCTCAAATAACTATGGCCCCGTTCCAGTGGCAAATACTATGGGAGTCATAATACTTGGATCGCTGATACCGGCAATATTTGTTCTCGGGATCGTAGCCGCAGTAGTAATACCGATTCTGAGCCGTTGAGCACGGACTGTCTGCAGAAACCGGGACAACCGCGAGCGGACATCAAGCAAAAGCTGGCAATACCTCGGAACAGAACAGTTCCAGCGAGCGCTTCTGTTCTTTCTGCCCCAACCCCATGCTGGCGTAGTAGATAAAATCGTCAACGCCAAGCGCTTCGTAGCGCTTGAGCTTGGCGATCACAGCTTCAGGTGAACCAAACATCAGGTTTTCCTCGAGCATGTCCGCGTTGTATTGCTCACGGTCGGTTAACTCTTCCAGGGGAATCTGTTTCGGAAATCCATTATTAACGTCACCAAGATTACGGAACAGGTTTTCGAATTGCCCCAATACTGTTTGAATCGCCTTAATCGCAGTCTCGCGCCCGGCGGCATCTTCGTAAAGCGCGGTGTGACGCATCATCGCAAAAGTCGGTCGCTTGGCACCGGGATTCGCCGCAATTGCTTCGTCGAGCTGGGATTTATAAAGCTCAGCCTCGGCAAATGGTCGCGTCAGCGGCCATGACATCACGTGACAATTATTTTTCACCGCGTAATCGAAGGTGATCGGTGACCTGGCGGCCATCCATATCGGCGGATGTGGTTTTTGCACTGGTTTGGGCACCGAAGTCGAAGTCGGAAAATTCCAGAACTCACCGTTGTGTTCATAGTCACCCGCCCACAACGCCTTTACCACAGGCAGCATTTCCTGCAGGTGCTTATAAGCGTCTGATTGCTTGAGGCCGGCATGCATGCGGTCGAATTCACGCTGGTAAGCGCCTGAGCCGAGGCCGAACTCAAGCCGACCACCACTGATCAAATCGAGGAACGCGGCTTCTCCGGCCAGGTTGATCGGATGCCAGTAAGCCGCCACCGCAACCGCGGTACCGAGGCGAATGTTGTCGGTGTGGCTGGCCCACCAGGTTAAAATCTGGAACGGGTTGGGTGCGATCGTCATTTCCAGTGCATGGTGCTCCGCTGCCCAGGCAACAGTAAAACCGGCCTGGTCGGCCATCTGCACCATTTCCAGGGTATGTCGTGCAACATCGTCCATGTCCATGCTGTCGTTCATGCGTTCCAGATTAATTGCCAGGTGAAATTTCATCTTGCTTACCTTTGGTTTCGGGTTAACCGGGTTTACCGGCTGGATATGGGTGCTGATATTAATCCTATTCTTCGAATTTCGGAACTACATCCGGCAGTTCTTCCAGAAATTCGACCAGCGCGTTGATGAAGAAGGACGGGTTTTCGGTTAATCCCATATGCCGCAAACCCGGCACAATGATCACCTGCGCACCGCTAATTTCACTGGCGATAGCCTGGCTCATGGTTGGCGTGCTACCGCTATCGTGCTCACAGGTGATGATCAGTGTCGGGTGAATGATCGGTGGCTGCGGCCGAATCAGCTCGACCACGCCGAAGGCAAGAACCTGGCGACACAACGCGTAATTTTCGGGATTATTGGCTAAAACCCAGTCACGGACGGTAGCGATGAATTCGGGATGTTGCATAATAAAATCTGCTGTAAACCAGCGTTCGATAGTCGCATCGAGAGTAGCGCCGGGACCACCCGCAGCCGAGTCAAGCGCACGTTGCTCGACCAGTTCCTGCGCCTCGGGCTCGCGCTCATGGGGCGAATTCAAAATCACCAGTGCGTGCAATCGTTGAGGGTGATCCATGGCGAAACGACGATTGATCATCCCTCCCAGCGAAAAGCCGATGATCGAACAACACTCGATCGCCAGCTCATCCAGCAGCTCGAACAGTTGTTCACTAAACGTGGTCAGCGACGGAGTCCCAGGGGGAGGCGCACTTTCACCATGTCCATACAGGTCGTAACTCAAAACCCGGTAACGTTGCGCCAGGCGTGCAATGTACTTGCCCCAGACATGCCGGTTCAGGCCGAGGCCGTGGACCAGGACGATGACCGGGGCATCGGCCGGGCCACTAAGTTCGTAGACGCTTCCATTACTGCTGGTTTCGGACATAAAAAAGGCTGCGTTGGTATCGTTTGGCAGCCTAATTTAACCCAGTGAGCAAAAAATAGAGAGTAGTTTGTCGGCGTTTTACAACAACGGAATAGGCTACCGCTGCGCTTGTTACCGACACCAACCGCGGTGATTCGGTCTCAGCGCACAAGTTGCAGGCAGTGGTCGCGAGTATCACCAATCATGGCGGCCGGGGCACCCGCTTTGGCGAGGACTCGAGTGCCAAAATAAGCGCTGACGACAAATGCTGCCAGTGCCGCAGCCTGGTCCTGGTCCTGATCCTGGTCCTGGTTCTGGTTTTGGTTTTGGTTTTGGGTTTGCATTTCCAACGCATCCATAATCGCTACCTTGAGCCGACGGATAGTGGTCTTCACCTCGTTCTTGACCTGCCGGTCGGTGACCGCCATTTCCAGGCTGGCATTACATAACAGGCAGCCACCGGCGAAATCACCTCTTTTGGTCGATTCGATTACATTGTCAAACAGGCGTGCAATTTTTTGCCTGGCACTACCCTCGCCATTAAGCATGTCGATACCAGCCTGGATACGGGTACGGTCGTAATGTCTGAGCGCCATCAGGTAAAGCGTCTGCTTGTCGCCAAAAGCGCCGTAGAGGCTACCCTTGAGCAGACCTGAAGCTGCAACCAGGTCTTGCATCGAGCTAGCCTCGTAGCCTTTCTCCCAAAAAACCTTCATCAAACTTTCGATGACCTGTTGTTCATCAAACTGCCTTGGCCTTGCCATAATCTGTCTCTAGAATTAATTTGAATTAATTATTGACCTATCGGTCAATAATAGATATATTATCGCAATCGGCTGCTTGCAGCTTTAATTTTCGACTAGTTTATGACTATTTGGTCAATAACTCAACCTGGAGATTCAACCCATGTCTGACCGTTACGATATTGTAATTCTCGGCGCCGGCAATGCTGGTTTCGGAGTTTCCCAAATTGCGCATGCGGCCGGTAAATCAATCGCCTTTGTCGAAGCCGACGAATTTGGTGGCACTTGCCCAAACCGTGGCTGTACCCCGAAAAAGGTGCTGGTTGCAGCGGCGCAGGCGCTGCACGAAATAGAGCTCGCTCCACAACATGGCATCGAGGTGGGCCCGGCCAAACTCGACTGGGCAAAGTTGATCGATCGCAAGAACGACATGATTGACTTTATTCCCGGTGCGATGGAAGACACCGCCAAAAGTCGGGGCACTGTTTATAAAGGCAAAGCCCGCTTTGTCGACGCAAACGCAATCGAGGTTAACGGCACGCGCATCGAAGCCGAAAACTTTGTTGTCGCCACCGGTTCGATCACCCGCCCGCTATCGATTCCAGGTGTCGAACACCTGATCACCTCCGACAATGTTTTAAGCGAACGCGAATTACCCGACGAAGTAGTGTTTATCGGTGGTGGAGTTATCGCCATGGAATTCAGTCACGTTTACGCGCGTGCCGGGGCAAAAGTAACCATACTTGAAATGATGCCGCGCTTGCTACCGCGACTCGACGAGGACGCGGTCGCGGCCATACAGGGAGAGAGTGAACGCCTGGGTATCGATATAAAAACCGGTGTCGAAGTTAAAGCGGTCGAAAAATCAGGCGACAATCTGCAGGTTCACTTCATGCATAACGGCAACCAACTCTCTGTCGCAGCCGACCGGGTGGTCAATGGCAGCGGACGAATCGCGAATGTCGCTGACTTGAACCTCGATGCCGCTAACATAGCGCATGACGGTATCCGCATTGAGGTTGACGAATACCTGCGCTCGGTATCCAACCCCGCGATATGGGTGGCAGGCGATGCTCTGGTACATTCTGCCCAGCTGTCGCCGCTGGCAACCTATGAAGGTCGCGTTGTAGGACAGAACATCGTCAACAATGCGCAGCTGAAACCCGATTATTCAATTGTGCCGAGCGCGGTGTACACGGTACCGGCACTGAGCAGTGTCGGTTTGACCGAAGTCCAAGCAAAACAAGCGGGGCTAGATGTTGAGGTCATGATTTCCGATATGTCGAGCTGGTTTTCGGCGCGCTTTTACGCCGAAACCGTCGCCTGGGCCAAGGTACTGGTCGAAAAGGAAACACGCCGCATCGTCGGTGCGCACCTGGTGGGCCACCATGGTGAAGAGCTGATCCACCTGTTTGCACTGGCGATGCGTCACGGCATCAGCGCGGATCAACTAGGCGATGAAATGTACGCCTTCCCGACTTTCGCCGCCGACATCAAAAGTATGATCTGAGGCCAATTGCACTTACTTAAGCCAAAACTCTGGCGGGTGTAAAACAAAACACTGATGCATTCGGTGTCCAACTACGGTCAGATGATTGGGGGAAGTTTTCGCGAATGCCTCGGCGGCTTCGCCGCCTGCGGTTTACTTCGCAAAAACTTCCCCCAATCATCTGCCCTCTCCCGACCAAAGCGAATATCATGGGGTTGAGTGTTTAAGTAAGTGCCATTGGGGTCTGAGGGCACGATTCGTAATAACTCGCATCTAAACTAGTCCACCGGGATAATGTAGCTTTGCGTGCTTTGTTGATAAACTGGGGCGCAGTAATCCAAATCCTGGTAGAAAAATCGATTTCGATGGGCACCGAAAGCAAAACCACAAGCTATCGTAGTGAAGTCATTCGCTCGCCAACACTCTATACGGAAGAGTTCACTGCCCAGGAAGAGGTAGACGTCCGCAATATGCGGCGATTTGGCGGTACCCGCATAAAAGCGATAATCGTACCAAAGGTCCACTGGTTACTGCTGCATACACCCGTTTTTATAGCAATAGCGCCTGTACGCCTGGCGGTTTTAGTGTTGCGATCGTTGTACTGGTGGCGGCGTAATCCGTTGCGTTTGTCCTGTGAACATATATGCAAAATCGCCCACAGGGCCGGCCACCAACACCAGCCCAGGCAAGTTTATCAGCAGCTACTGACCAATTTACTTGGTGCCGTAAAAAATTATTTCGATCTCTATGACCGTGGCCTCGATTTCGCCCTGGACCGGATACAACTATCCAGCACCGATGGTGCAAAAATGGAAAAACTGGTTAAAGATCATGGCGGTGTGTTACTCATGGTACCGCATAATTTTGGCACCTCCTTTTCGGTTCTTGAAATGAATAGAACACTGCCATTGTTACTGGTGGTGCGTAACTCACCCACCATCGAGCGCACCAAAATCGCGGTCGACTATTTTACGCGGATGCAAGTCAGTATTCTTTTGGTCAGGGGTGGCAATCCGTTTCAGTTATCTCGTACCCTGTTTTCAGTGTTAAAAGACGATAAAGTCGTCACTGCCACCGTAGACAAGCTTGATAACTCTAAAAACCGTGTTGAAGTCGATATGTTTGGCAGCCAGGTTGGCTTAAGTCCCTGGGCCGCAAGAATTGCCGCGCGGATGAATGTTCCAGTAGTTCCTACGTATTGCAAATCCCAGGGCCGGCAATTATCCATTATTTTGGGCCCACCCCTGATCAGTAACGATACCACCGAATTAATTCAACACTACGCTCGTTTTTTCGAGCAGAATATTATTGAAGATCCGGCGAGCTGGGCATTTCTAGGCGATAAGCACTGGGCCAAAGCACTGCATAAGGCGAGTTCCAGGCTTGATGAAACGACTGGCTAGCCTGCATATTACATCAGTATGCAGGCTACTCGACGATGAAAACCTGCCCGCTCAGGCAACCTTCGACCGCCTTGCTGTAGGCGAGCCCGACGTCCTCGTTGGAAACATGAACATGCCCGCGGAAGAAGCCGTCGTATTTTTCACGCGAGACCTCCAGTACTTCCGGGCTTACCGCGTTGATTCGAATACCGCGCGGCATATCAACCGCCGCACCGAGTACAAAGCCATCGAGTGCGCCATTAGCTGCAGCCGCACAGGAACCACCGGGAATCGGGTCGCGATTCAACACGCCGCTGGTCAAGGTGAAGGAACCACCGTCATTGATATAAGCAAAACCTTCGAGCACCAGGTTAACCTGCGGTAAAAGCTTGTGCTTGATACCCATCATGAACTGCTCGGTGGTCATTTCAGCTACCCCGCCGAAGTGGCCATGCCCGACCGCACTCACCACCGCGTCAACTTTGCCGACCTGCTGGTACATTGCCCGGATACTGTCGATATCTTCGATGTCCACCTGTACATCGCCACTGCTGCGACCAACCTTGACGATCTCGTGTCGACCCGACAAGGCATCAACCGCCGTCTTGCCCACGGCGCCATTCGCGCCTACGATAATGATTTTCATATTTATTGCCACCTTGTCAGTTTGAACTATCGATACTATCGCCTTGATGAGTAAAATCCAACCACAGTGACGAATACAGATTCAGAACTCGATTTGGTCTGAACGCAGTACAGACCTCATCGGCAATAGTCGGCAATTTTATCCCTGAAACCCTGCATCAGTATCGGTGTCAAGGCAATCTCTGGCGATTCGAGAAAATGCTGTCCGATCTGCCTGACCGGAATCAATTCGGCTCCGGTGCCGGTGAGGAAACATTCTTGCGCCTGCACCAGGTCTGGCAACGTCAAACTGATCTCCTCGCAGGGTATAGCCGCCTGTTTTGCCACTTCGATAATTACCGCTCGAGTAACGCCTGCGAGTAAGCCATCGCCTAAAGGCGGGGTTTTCAGGATACCATCTGTAATGATGAAAATATTATCGACACTGCCCTCGCTGACATAGCCGTCGAGATTAAGCATCAGAGCTTCATCCATACCGGCCTGGTTGGCTTCGATACGCGCCAGGATGTTGTTCAGATAATTCAAACTCTTGATTTTCGGGTCCAGGCACTCGACAGGTAAGCGACGAGTTTGCGCGACATGCAGCTTGATACCCTGACTGCTATCACTGACATCCATCACCGACAGCTCATCGGCGATAATAAAAAGATTGGGCCGAGCACATTTGCGCGGATCGATTCCGAGTGATCCCTCGCCCCGGGTTACCACCAGGCGAAGGTACCCGGCGTCACCCGGGTATTGCTCGATCAATTGCTCGATGGCCGTGGTGATCTGCTGCTGGTCACAGGGTAGTTCCAGACCAATCGCCCGCGCCGACAATTGCAATCGTTCCAGGTGGGCTTTGAGCATAAATGTCTTGCCGTGATAGAAACGCAATCCCTCAAAGATCCCATCGCCGTAGAGTAAGCCGTGATCGAACACAGAGATAGTAGCTTCATGCGCCGGTTTGATTACCTGGTTAATCCAGCAAAGGGCATTTTTATTCATTTCATTATAGGTCATCTGTATTGACCTATAATGATTAAACAAAACCCGCTATTATGTCAATACTATTGACATAATAAATAATCATGCCGAAACGAGAACAGGAACTGAACCTCGCGCTGGAATCGATGCACTTCGGGTTCCGCGCGATGACCTTCAAACCCGATCAGCGCCTGGCGGAACTGGGTCTCGCCCGCATCCATCACCGCCTGCTCTACTTTTTGGCACGCCACCCCGACTGCAGTATTAACCAACTACTGCTGGTTATGCGCATATCCAAACAGTACCTGCACAAGCCACTGAAAAAAATGATCTCGCAGGGCTATGCCAGTCAACAGGCAGACACTGAAGACCGGCGCATAAAGCGTATCCAGCTAACCGCAAAAGGCAAACAGCTGGAATACGAGTTAACCGAGGCACAACGTCAGCGCTTCGCCGAAATTTTCAAACAGACCGGGCCCACGGCGGAGAAACACTGGCGCCAGGTGATGGCATTGCTCAGTGAACAGATAGAATTCTGAGGATTATACGTTTTTCAGCGGACAGACTAGGCCCGACTCCCACCATCGAGCACGAGGGGAAACCCGGTGATGAACTTCGCCGAATCACTACAGGCATACAACACCATATCCGCGACTTCCTGCGCGCTGCAGACGCGTTTCAACGGCACGCCATCGGCAGACTCCCTGAGCCCGGCTTCAAGTTCGAGACCGCGGTCCTGAAACTCGCCGCGTAGCATCGGCGTATCAACATCCCCCGGACATATCGGTATGATACGGATACCCTCATGCGCGTAATCGAGAGCCATCGCACGGGTCATTTGTAATACCGCACCTTTACTCGCGCAATAGGCGACTAAATGATAGCTGCCGCTTAAAGCCGCATCCGAGGCAATGTTAATGATCGTGCCGCGGCTGGATCTTAAATGCGGGAGCGCGGCGCGGCAGATAAAAAACATAGCGTTGACGTTGATATTCATCGTTTGCAACCACTGTTCGTCGGTGGTTTCTTCGGCAGTCGCGTGGTAAATGACCCCGGCACTGTTAACGACTATATCGAGACCACCCAGTATCCCCACCGCTTCGGTGACGATAAGGTCGCAGGCTTTTCGAGTATTAATATCACCCGCGACAAACGCCATGCTGCCCGTTGATTGTTTACTCTGATTCAGAATTTTACGAGCCCGCTCCTGGTTGCGACCGCTGATTACAACCCGGGCGCCCGCGGCGGCAAACGCCATCGCACTGGCTTCACCCATGCCCGAGGTACCACCGGTGACCAGCACGCGTTGGTCACTGAAATCAAACTGAATCGATGCGGTCATCTCGTCTTCTGATCCATCCTCAAGCCGGTAATTGCCTTGATTTCGAGAAACTCTGCAAGCCCCCACTTACCTTTTTCGCGACCGTTGCCGGACTGTTTGTATCCGCCAAAAGGCGTATCCGTGTTGCCCGCCACGTAATTGATAGCAACCTGTCCGGCGCGCAGGCGTCTCGCTATAATTCTGGCGCGCTCCATTTCGCTCGAACTGACATAGGCCGCGAGACCGTAATCGGAATCGTTGGCAATCTCCACCGCCTCGTCTTCATCGCTATAGCCAAGAATGGTTACCACCGGACCAAAGATTTCCTCACGCGCAATCGTCATGCTGTTATCGACATTCGCAAACACGGTCGGTTTCACATAGTAGCCGGTTGGCAAATGTTCGGGGCGACCGGTGCCACCGGCGACCAGGGTCGCGCCTTCGTCGATACCCTGCTGGATCAAGCCCTGAATTTTATCGAACTGGGCCTGGTTGACGACCGGACCGATATGGTCGCCAGGCTTCGCCGGGTCATCGACACCAATACTTTCCGCGGCTACCTTTGCCGCCTCGATGGCCTCATCCATCCTGTTGTTCGGCACCAGTATACGCGTCGGCGCATTGCAGGACTGGCCACTGTTACCCATCATGTAGTGCACGCCCTGACTGACTGCCTCGGCGACGTCGGCATCCTTCAGAATCAGGTTAGCCGACTTGCCACCGAGTTCCTGGCCAACGCGCTTGACGGTGTCGGCCGCCGCCTTGGCGACCGCAATGCCACCGCGGGTCGAACCGGTAAACGACATCATGTCTATATCCCGGTGTGTCGACATGGCTTCACCGACCACCGGACCATAACCGTTCACCAGGTTAAACACCCCTGCAGGTACGCCCGATTCGTGCAACAACTCGGCGAAAATCATCGAATCCAGCGGTGATTCTTCACTCGGTTTCAATACCATGGTACAGCCCGCGGCCAGCGCGGGAATCACCTTCACGGCAACCTGGTTCATTGGCCAGTTCCACGGTGTGATCAGGCCGCAAACTCCAATCGGCTCATGACGCAGAATCATGCCATCTTCCTCGGCTTCGAACTGGAAGTTCAGTAGCGCCTTGATCGCACTTTTGATATGACCCGCGCCGAGCTTGGCCTGCGAGCCTCGTGCCAGATCGATCGGTGCCCCCATTTCCTCGCAAATGGCCTGCGCTATGTCATCAAAATATTTTTTATAGCCGCGCCGAATTTCCTGTAACAATTCGATCCGTTGCGCGACACTCCACTGCGAATAACCGGTGAAAGCCTTGCGCGCCGCCGCCACGGCCAGATCGACATCTGCGGCACTGCCGGCGCTGATCTGGGTAAAAGCCTTTTCGGTCGCCGGATTGATAACGTCGATGGTCGCCGGGGTGACTGGATCTACCCATGCGCCGTCAATATAAAACTTGAGGTGGTCCATCTTGTTGAGTTCCCGATTCTGCAAGTGAATTGCTGTATATGAAATGTGCCGTGAAGCGCATAGATCTGCAAGGCTTTTTTCAAAATACGGACTAATTCAATGGTACGCATAGCTGTCTGCGAAGCCAGCGGTTGCACATGTCTACCGATGACACCCGGCCGGCCAGGCAAAAATACATATCGGCGCGTTGGTTTGATAACTATAATCATCGCTTTTCGAGATCCACAGCAGAACCAGCCTGCAACATGACTGAGCATCGATTATTTCCTTATTTCCTGATCCTGGCCGCCGGCTCGATCTGGGGTGCGACTTTTTCGCTGGCGCTTATCGCCACCGAACAAGGCGCCCACCCGCTCGGTTTGTCTGCCTGGCAAGTCGCGCTTACCGCCGCATTTTTTCTGGCCGCTCGCCTGTTTTTGAACTTTCCGCTGTTCAATTTCAAAAACCTGCGGCACTACATCGTGTTAGCCGTGGTCGGAATAACCGCGCCAAACCTGTTTTATTACTACGCGGCACCACACCTGTCGGCCGGAATACTCGCCATTACGGTATCGACGGTACCCCTGTTCACCTATGCAATCATGCTGCTGCTGCGCTTCGAATCTGTGGTTGTCAGGCGTCTTTCCGGAATCGTGGTAGGTATGCTCGCTATACTTTTACTGGTAATCCCCGACCAGGGGTTAAGCAGTGATGACGCCACCTTGTGGATTTTGCTGGTGATCCTGTGCGCAGTGCTCTATTCGATCGAAAACGTATATATCGGCAAGGGGATCAACGCAATCATCGATATTCGAGAATTGTTGTTCGGCTCCAACCTGTTGGCGGTGCTGGTTCAATTCCCGCTCGCCATGTATCTCGGCATCGACGAATCCTGGACCTGGTTAGCCAGTGACGCCGGCCTCGCGATCATCGGTATCGCGCTCGGTAGCGGAATTGCCTACGCGATGTTTTTTTATACGATCAAGGCCTCGGGGCCTGTGTTCGCGAGTCAATGCGCCTACGTGGTAACCATATCCGGGGTAATCTGGGGTATTATCGTATTTTCCGAACAGCATACGATCTGGATCTGGATGTCGGTGATAGTCATGTTGCTCGGCCTGTTACTGGTATCACCCGATGACGACGATGTT
>Ga0209271_10000057_pt1 | contig 42320 bp, 30 predicted proteins | sample tdAd002_FD_187123 | JGI IMG/M metagenome (GOLD analysis project Ga0209271, IMG submission 187123) | Marine sediment microbial communities from the Atlantic coast under amendment with organic carbon and nitrate - tdAd00.2 (SPAdes)... | ecosystem: Environmental > Aquatic > Marine > Coastal >... | reverse complement strand
GCCAGGAAAGTTGCTGGTCAAGTATCCATTGCGTGTCGCGCTCAACTTTTTTGTTGCCGATATAGGCAACCTGCTACCGACAGTCATTTCCGGTGCCGAGATTGTAGCGGTGGTCATGTCGCTGCCAACCACCGGACCCATTTTACTCAGCTCCCTGCAAAGTCAGGACATGTACCTGGCCGGATCCTTTTTGATGTTTCTCGCCTTGCTGACCGTATTCGGTGTATTGGTATCAGACATTGCCCTGGCTCTGCTCGATCCGCGCATACGACTCGGTGGAGGGACTGAAAAGTGAATTCCACGCACTTTGTTTCGCGTGAACCCTTCGATCCCCATTCAATCGAAGCACTGACTCCGGCGCAGGAAAAATATTACCTCGCCTCGCAGTGGAAACTGATGTGGTGGAAACTGCGTCGACACAGGCTGGCGGTGATCTGCGGCGTTATCCTGGCGTTGAACTATGCCACCATCATGTTTAGCGAGGTCATTGCACCCTATAACCTGCATAGCCGCAATACCGAATTCATCTACTCACCGCCGCAATCGGTGCATTTGTTTCACAACGGAGAATTTATCGGACCGTTCGTCTACGGCAGGGATTACGAGCTCGATATGGATATCCTCAAACGCAACTACCCCGAGAACAGGAACCGGGTGCAACCCCTGCGATTCTTTTGTCAGGGTGACAGCTACCGATTCTGGGGACTGTTCAAGGCCAGCTTTCATCTGATTTGCCCGCCCGAGAACGGCACCTTCTTTTTACTCGGCACCGATCGCCTGGGGCGGGACATGCTTTCACGAATTACCTATGGCGCCCGCATATCGCTCACCATAGGCCTGGTCGGAATCATTATCAGCTTTACCTTCGGCATCCTGATCGGTGGTCTCGCCGGTTACTACGGTGGTTGGGTCGATGCTTCCGTGCAGAGGCTAATCGAGGTAATCCGGTCATTTCCTGAACTACCGCTGTGGATGGCGCTATCCGCAGTATTACCCGTAAACTGGAGCCCGATTCTGATTTTTTTCGGTATCACCGTGATTCTTGCGTTGCTCGACTGGACCGGACTGGCACGTGCGGTGCGTTCAAAGTTGCTCTCCCTGCGTGAGGAAGACTATTGTTCAGCCGCCGAACTGATGGGCGCCAAACCTGGACGCATCATCGGTCGTCATCTGTTACCCGGGTTCATGAGTCATTTGATCGCTTCGGCGACGCTGTCGATACCGGCGATGATACTGGGTGAAACCGCGCTCAGCTTTCTTGGCCTCGGCTTGAGGCCGCCGGTCACCAGTTGGGGTGTGCTGTTGAACGAAGCGCAAAACATTAACGTGGTAGCGCTGTATCCCTGGCTGCTATTCCCGGTAGTGCCGGTAATCCTGATAATCCTCACCTTTAATTTCTTTGGCGACGGATTACGTGATGCGGCCGATCCTTATAAGTAATCGATGGCTGTCGGCTTTCAGCAGCGTGAATGTTGTCCACTGTGCGCATCAAACAGCAACCGGTTGCTGTGTGAAATCCCCTATAGCGATCAACGCCTGGCAGGTTTTATCGAACGCTTTTACCAGGACAGAATAGCGTTAGAGTCACTGCAATCCACAAACTATCGGATCGTACTTTGTCAGCAATGCGACTTTATCTACCAGGACTCGATTCTGGATGAAAAAGGTATGCAGACCCTTTATGAAGACTGGATCGATCACCAGCAAAGCCTGCATAAGAAACAAACCGCCGAAACAAAACTATATCGCCAGTATGCGGGCCAGATACAGACGTTGGCGCGTTTATTGAAGCAGCGGCCCGATCAGGCTCGAATTCTGGATTATGGCATGGGCTGGGGTTACTGGAGTCGAATGGCGCAGGCGCATGGTTTCGATGTTGTCGGTTTCGAGTTATCGAAACAACGCCGCGAGTACGCCCGCAAAATGGGGGTCACCGTTATTGATAGGTTACCGGCCGAGTTGGCGGGTTTTGATTGCGTATACGCTAACCAGGTATTTGAGCATTTGCCCGATCCGATGCAGGCCCTGGTGGATATATGCCAGCAGTTGAAACCGGAGGGGATAGTTTATATCCGCGTGCCTGATGGTCGAGGTGTCGTCGCCAGGCTGGAACAACGAGGCTGGTCGCCTGAACTACCTGAACTGGGGGCCATTCATCCACTGGAACACATCAACTGTTTCACTCGAAGAACCCTGCTGAGCTTTGCCGCTAAAGCCGGATTAAAACCTTTCAATCCACCGTTGCGTTTAAACTGGGATAGTTTATGGAGTGGAATCAGGCGCGAAGTTACAGACCGGCTATTAACCACGCACCTATTTTTAAGGCGTTAGTAACTGATTCCCCGGGAGGTTTACTCCGCGGTAAGTAATTGCTGAAAGTGTGTATTGCTGGTTTGTACATTTTCAAAAGACCCCTTGTCGATGAGCTTGCCGCGTTCCATCACCATAACTGCATCGAACTGTTCCGCCAGCTGGACCCGCCCAAGCATCCACAGGATGCCGTGATTTTTCATCTTGCCCCTGACGTTGCCGATCAAGCGACGCTCGCTGGCCGGGTCCAGGCTCGATAAGGCCTCGTTGACAATGAGCAAATCGGGCGCCTTTAACAGGGCGCGTGCCAGGCCCAGCTTCTGGCGCTGAATAGCAGACAGGCGGCCACCAGCGACGCCCACTTCGTAATTAAGACCCGCTTCGATAATCTGATTGCGCAAGCCAAGTTCGTTCACTACATCGGCAATCAGGGAGTTAATTTTCGACTGGGCATTGGCCTGCCCGTAAGCAGGTTTGCCAAACAAAATATTGTCCTGTATAGAAATCTGGGGGTTGTAGCTGGACTCGTCGAAGAACTCGATGCCCAGATCTTCGGTGGTTGCAAATTCATGGATTTGGCGACGCGCGTTGAGAATGCGCTGCTGAATAGACTCGGTAATCAGGCCCAGTCGATGACGCGCCACAATCAGTTTGAAGGGTAAGGAAATCAGGCGTCGTCGATCGCTTTGTTGCAGGCTTTGCACGCCATTCTGTCTGGATTCTTGTAACAGTTTATTGAATTCTGGTAAATCGTCGGCTTCGATAAAACTGAATTGCTCGAAAAGCTCGCTGTCCGGCTCGACATCAGAGAACAGGTCGAGCATGATTTCGGCAATTTGCAGGCCGGCATTCAGGAATTCATCTTTAAGATCGTTTTCCTTCAGCGCCTTTTGCATGGCTGGATAGTCGATCAGTTGTTCGAGGTCGATGGCTTTATCGTATACCGTGCCAAATAACAGGTTCTCCGATACCGTCATATTAAGATTATATTTTTCGTGGTCGAAGGGTTCGACCAGGCGGGCAATCTCTGGCTCCCTGAACTTGTCGCGCAGTTGTTGACGTGCCTGCATAACCCGCCCGGCAAGGTCGGTGTTTTGTGACTGATCCACGAATGAGAGCAACCCAAACTGGTATACTTCTTCATCAAGTTCGACGGTCTTGAGAATATCGATAATATGCGTGGTCAGTTGCTCGCGGCTTTGCAGACCAAGCGCCTGGTAATCGATCCAGTCGTCGTCGTAGCGATTGGGTGAATTACCCGCCTGTCGTGCGAGTGTTCGTTCAAGTGCCCTGGAGTGTTCTTCGGATTCATTAGGTAGCGGTTGGTGCTTGAGCACGTAGCACAGATTGTCGTATACAGAGCCACCAAACATGAATGCCGTGCTGCTGACATAACCCAGACGTCTGCCGGTGATCGATTCGGGAACATTCTCCATTTTCCACTCACCAATGTTCATGCTGCCCGAACTGGGAATGACCAGTCTCGACATCAGCAAAGCGAGCTCATCCTTACCGCTATTGCCCAGCCCTACCACGGCACAGTGCTGATCGAACGGAAATTTGAAACTGGTACCGTCGATACTGTAATAAAGTCCATCCTCGCTGTAGCGAACATTGTTGGCCTGAATTTCGAGATCTGGAAATTCGAGCGACTCAGGAAGATGATCGATGATTTCAGTGGAGAGCATATTTTGCGGGTTGAACTGCTGGATGACCTGGCTGTATTTAACTTTCACATCCTCCTTGCGCTGGTAGTAACGCAGCAATTCCTTCCATGGGCCCGAAAGGTCCTTGTAGGCGACCAGTACCGCGACCATCGAACCGATTGACAAATCACCGCGTAATACAAAATAACCGCCGACTGAGTAAAAGAAAAAAGGTGTCAGTTGGGCGATGAAATTATTCAGAAACTTGATGAAAAACTTGCGTTTATAAATATCGAAACGGATCAGGAAAATTTTGCCAAGCCGTTGGCTAATATGGGCGCGCTCGTAGTGGCTGGTATCGTTGGCGTGAATTTCGGTAATGCCGGAAACAGTTTCACCAATGCGACCCGACAAGTTACGCACCACCGCGACCCGTTCCTTGGAGAGTTCGTTGACGCGTTTTTGCAGGCGTGGAATCACAATAAGCTGAAACGGGTACAGCGAAACCGCCGCCAACCCGAGAAACAGGTCCTGTTGAAAAATAAAGAACAGGTAGGTCAGCAGCATACCGCCCTGAAATACTGGCAGGGTGAATGATTCGCCGATAAATTCGCCTAGAATCTCGGTTTCCGAGGTAATCATCGGGATCAGTTCATTTGACGAAACCCGTTTGAAATGCGGCATTGGAAAGCGCAGGATGCGTTCGTAAAGCCCGAACCTGAGCCGGCGTAGCACGCGTTCGCCGAGTGCGCCACGGTAAACATTGAGCAGGTACTTTAAAACACCACTTACTAGCACCACCAGCAGGAAGGCAAAGCTGAACAGCATCAAGAAATCAAGCCGATCCAACGCATAACCGAAGAGCTCATCCGGGATTTCATGTCCTTCCAGCAGATTTATTATTCTCTTGGGCAGTTCCAGAGTGATGTACACCAGGGGCAGGGAAACCAACGACAGCAATATCAGGCCTAGCTGGTCCTTTTTACTATGATTCAGTATGTACTTGTAAAGCGATGGTTCCATAAATTCCCAGTTTTACTTATTCTGATTCGAGCTGCGTGTTTCAGGGACGGAGCTGCTAGCACGCCATCCCCGGCCGGTGTACTATCGCGCATCAATCGATTTATATCAAATACAGGTTATGCCACCCCGGCTAGCAATCGTTTTAAAAGGTTATCCCCGTTTATCTGAAACTTTCATCGCCCAGGAAATCAGGGCGCTTGAATTACGTGGTTTCAAGCTTTGCATTGTCTCGTTGCGACACCCCTACGACCCCGCAACGCATCCGATTCACGCGGAAATTGAAGCTCCGGTTAATTATTTGCCCGAGTATGCACATGATGATATCCCGAGGGTACTGCGGGCATTGTTACGAGTGTGCTGGAAACCGGGATTCTGGCGCGCTCTGATTACCTTCACTCGTGATTTACGGCGCGACCCCACGCGTAATCGAATACGTCGGTTTGCGCAGGCGATGGTTATGGCAAACGACATGCCCGCTTCGGTGCGGCTCTACTATACGCATTTTATGCATACCCCGGCATCGGTAAGTTACTACGCCAGTCAAATCAATAAAATTCCGTGGAGCATATCTGCGCATGCCAAGGATATCTGGACCATTCCGGAATGGGAGCTGCGCGAAAAACTGGCGAATAGCCAATGGCTGGTGACCTGTACCCGTGCCAACGAAAAATATCTCTCCAGCCTGGCCGACAATGCTGACAAGGTGACCTTGCTTTATCACGGTCTGGATTTTGATCGATTTTCGCAAAAACCGGAAGCCATATCGAAACGTGATGGCAGCGATGCGGAAAATACGGCGCGCCTGGTCAGCGTTGGTCGCGCGGTAGATAAAAAAGGTTACCCGGTTCTTTTGGCAGCCCTGGCTGATTTACCGGCTACGATATGTTGGCAGTTTGTGCATATCGGCGGCGGTGAAATGCTCGAACAATTAGAGCAACAGGCTCGCGAATATGGTATCGATGGGCGCATTGAATGGCTGGGTGCATTACCGCAAACCGAAGTTCTCGCGCAGTATCGAGATGCCGATTTATTTGTACTGCCGAGCCAGATATCCGCCGATGGCGATCGTGATGGCTTACCTAACGTGTTGATGGAAGCGCAAAGTCAGGGCCTGGCCTGTCTGTCGACCAATATATCCGGCATACCTGAACTCATAATTCATGCCGAAAGCGGATGGTTGGTCGATCAGAAAAACAGTCAGCAGTTCAAGCAGGCCCTGGAAAAATTGATCACTAATCCTGATTTGCGCAATACCCTGGCGCAGGCTGGTTTCGAGCGGGTGCGTCGGGAGTTCTCCATGGAACGAGGGATCGATACCCTGGTGACCAGGCTCAAGCAGTCACTAGCAGAAGATAAACTGACATGAAACTCGCTTTACTGCGCCATGGCATGACCGACTGGAATCTTGAAAAGCGGATTCAGGGTAGAATCGATCAACCCCTGTCGATCAGCGGGCGCGAACAATTTCAGCAGTTGACTTTACCATCAGTGTTTAAGGCTTACCGTTGGTACTGCAGTCCTTTGTGTCGAGCCGTGCAGACCGCCGAGATACTGGGATTTACTGAAATCGAAATTGAAGTAGCGTTGATTGAAATGAACTGGGGTGACTGGGAAGGCGAGATTCTCAAGCCACTGCGTAAGCGACTCGGCGATGAAATGCGGGATAACGAAAGTCGCGGCCTTGACTTTTGCCCGCCGGGAGGGGAAAGTCCGCGCCAGGTTCAGGCGCGTCTGCAACCCTGGTTGCATCGGATTGCCGCGTCTGGACAGGACAGCGCGGCGGTAGTGCACAAAGGCATTATTCGCTGTATCTATGCGCTTGCCCGCGACTGGGACATGCGCGGTGAATCGCCCATCGACTTCGCCTGGGACTCGATCCACCAGTTCGAGCTTGCCGCAGACGGTACATTACTCGACAGCTACCAATCCATCCCCCTCATCAAGACCAGATAGTTAATTCGTTGCTGACTGACTAATTAAGTCCAACCGCGTTCCATTCCCCCGAGATAGCCTCTCACTGTGGTGGTTATTTCCAGATGGTGGTGGAGTCAAGCCAGCCGACGGCGGGGTGGTTGGAGAGGAATTGCAACAGGTCTTCGAGGAAGCGCCACACGGCGTCGTTTTGAACCAGGTGATGCGTCAGGATGCCGGTGGGTTCATCGCGATCACGATAACCGGTGCGTTTGGCAATCAGGTGCTGGATCAGAATCGCGATCGCGGGATAGACCCCGATGAACCCGCCTGTGTGACGCCAGTTTACAGGGTCGAGATGCGTGTTCACCTGGAGTAATCCGGGGGCGGGATACGCATTTCGACGCACTTTCATCGTCGAAATGCCGGTGAATCCAATTTGGTTCAAACAGGGTAGGAGTTTGCTATCCATTCGATTCCAGGGAGGCACCAGTACCGGGTCAAAGCGATCGGCGAAATGCTGCTCAAGGGTCTGGTAGCCCTGTTTGAGATCGGCAATGAGCTTTACGGTGGCGCGTGTACCGCCGAGTTCGAGCTTGCGTTGCCCGGGTGCGGCGTGGTTTTCATGTGCATAGCCGTGTTGCAATACCGATATCAGTGCTCGATTGCGCAGGAAATCAATCAGTTCGGGCTTGAGTAGGGATGGGATGACCGCAAGCGCCAACGGAATATTCAAGCTGTCACTTAATCCAGCCAGTTTACTCAAGGCGCTACTGGGCTCGGTGGCGTCGTCGTCACGCCACCAGAATCTCGCTGCATGGCCTTCAATCACCCAGGCATCGAGCTCGCGACCGAGCCATTGCCAGGCCCTGGCAGAAAAGGTACTCATTTAGCAGCCATCGCGTCACTCAGCCATTGCGAGATCATGGCGGCGCTGTTAGTTGCTCCCGCAAGGTTTACCTCGAGCGGCAGATGTTGCTTGCTGGCCTGCTCGATGGCCGCAGCCATGGTTGCCGCGGATAATTCATCCTGCTGCAACATCACCAGCCGGCCATGGCGTTGCAGTATTTGCGCGCGCATGGTTTGTTCGATCTCTTCAGCTTCAGCGTATGGGATCACAACCGCGGCCGTAGTGCTGGCCAGAATATCGGTGATCGTATTGTAACCAGCTTGCGAAATCGACAACCTGGCGCGCTTGACGAGCCCACTAAAATCGGGTCGGTTGCGTTCGATACTGACGCCATCTCCGGCAAGTCGTTTCAACTCATCAAGACGAAACTCATCGATGGATGGGCTTACCAGAATTCTCCAATTCAAATCCTTGAGTGACGACAATGGTTTAGCCGCGACCGCGGTTTTCAGAATATCGAACCCGGTTGCGCTGCCGCCTGCGGATACCAGCACCTCATCACTGCCTTCGTTGCCGGGTGGCGATACGCTGTCAGCCGCACAGATATAGCCGCTGTAACAAACCTTGTGCTGGATATGGTCAACGAGGGCAAAGCTATCTGCGAGCCGGGCCACTTTTTGATCTCCGTGGACTAGCACGTGATGGTAAAATTTCTCGATGAGTTCGCAGGTTTCCTGGTTACGTCCCGGTTTTGATCTGGGTTGCAGAATATCGCGTATCGAAGCGACAATCTGAAGACAGTCGGGGCTGTCACGGGCGGCTACAAGTAAAGGTATTAACTCAAAGCGCATCATACGTCTGCCAAACGGGAAGGACTCAGTTATCAGTACCTGCGGTGCGCAAGAGGTGAAAATTTCAAGTAATTGCTGTTTACGGCCGTCGCGCCAGTCCGCATCAATCTCGTTGTCGTTGGCATCAAGCAAACGGCTAAAGCTTCCATCGGGGCTGTAAACCGCGGGTAACTGGTGGAATTTAATGCCTTGCGCAATGGGCAGTGATTGTGGCCTGCCGCCGGATACCAGGTCGACTTCGAAATCGTGTCGCGCCAGTTCGGCCGCCAGTTGCAACGAGCGTTGCAGGTGTCCAACACCAAGCAGGTGCTGGACATAAATCATGGCGCGAAATGACGAACTAATCGATAACTCCAGATTTAGGCAGTTATGCTTTCTTGTGCCGACGGTTCGAGGTATTGGCGTACTATTTCAGCGATATTTTCATGACCTCCGAGTAAGCCAGGTATTTTTGCTGAGGAGGGTTTGGCCTGCTGCGGCAGTGCGCCTATCGCTGCAGCCATCTGCATTGGATCGCGCTCACCCGCGGGATCGAGCATGCTGATCAGTCCCAGTTTCTCCGATCGCTCTGCGCGAATCAATTGTTCCTGCCTGGGAACCGATCTCGGTATTATCAGCGCGGGTTTATCCAGGGTTAGTATTTCGCAAAATGTGTTGTAGCCACCCATAGCGACAATTGCGAATGCTTTTCCCATGAGCAATTCGATATGACTGTCGAAGGTCAGGATATCGACATTCGGCAGTGCTTCGCAGCGATCGTGAAACTCCTGTTGCTCGGTCGGGGGCATAAATGGTCCGGTCACAATAATCGCACGGTTGGGTTGTTGCGTGTCAGCTTCGTAGGCGCGGATTACCCAGTCGATCATTTCGACACCGTCACCGCCGCCGCCGGCGGTTACCAGGATAAAGGGTTCGTCGAAGTTGATGGGCGATACCCAGTTGCGATCGTTGGGAATTTCACGACCCAGGTAGCCGGTATACGAAATCTTGTTAGTTATCGTGCTGGGCAGTTCCAGGCCCTCGATCGGATTTCCCATCTCGCTCAAGCCATAAACCCAGATATCGTGATACAGGCTCTCCAGCACCGGTGGAACCTGTTTGCGTTCCCATTCGGCTTTCAATTGAGTGGATTCGTCCATGACATCACGCAATCCAAGCACGTTGATGCAGCCTTGCTGTTTGAGCATTTCGAGGGTAGTGGTTACTTCTCCCTGCAGGCCGGTAGGCTCTTTATCGACGAGAAATATATCGGGTTTAAAAGTGGCCGCGGTATGATAGATGATTGATTCCCGCATCTGTAAGGTCTGCTCCAGATCGATATGCAGTCCAAGCGAGGTATATTCACCATCTCGTAACTTGATAACCCCGGGTATGCGCACGAAATCGACACGTGCCTTGAAGTCAAAGCTGCCGATGATTGGAGAACCGGACAAAATAAGCACCGACAGCCCCTTGTACTGGGCTACCAACGAGTGGGCGATCGAACGACAGCGGCGCAAGTGCCCAAGGCCGAAAGAATCATGGCTGTAGATAAGAATTCTGGATTGGTCCAGCCGCTCGGCCATTTCACCTGTTCCTGACTGATTATGCAACGCAGACTACACTGAAATTATGGCGAGCGCACTGCCGTTTAGTTGATTTTTTTTGCTAAGTATTTAAATTACTGGCAATCCCTGTGGTCTTGATATGCATAATGTAGAATACGTATCCCGGAGTATGTATTGAATAAAAATCTGGAAAACCGCAGTTCCAATTCTCATCGCTCATTGCCGGGTCGTGATTTTCAGGACAACATCCTGCCGGAACGCCTGCGGATCTCGATACAGGATCAGCAGGAACGTAGTGAAATCCTGATTAGCGTGATCCAGCTGGTAATCGTTTTTGTATTCGGTTTACTTTACGCAATTGCACCGAAAACCTTTTCGCAGGATGCTGATTTTGCGCCGGTGCCCTGGGTGCTGGGGATCTATCTTGTATTCAGTCTGCTGCGTCTTTACCTTGCGTTCAAGCGCAAGCTCCCGGACTGGATGTTGTATCTATCCTCGGTCGTCGATATCGTGCTCCTGCTCGGTCTGATCTGGAGTTTTCACCTGCAGTACGAGCAGCCGCCATCTTTTTACCTGAAGGCGCCGACTTTACTGTACCTGTTTATTTTTATTGCGATTCGGGCGCTACACTTCGATCCGCGATTCGTCATTTCAACCGGTGTCAGTGCGGCCGTCGGTTGGGTGCTGATGGTTATTTATGTGGTGACCATAGATCCCTCCGATAGCATGATTACCCGTGATTACGTCGAGTACATGACTTCCAACAGTATTTTGATCGGTGCCGAGTTTGACAAGATAGTATCGATATTGATGGTAACCGGCGTGCTGGCGCTGGCTTTGCATCGGGCCAGGAACCTGCTCATCGAATCGGTGATAGAAGGTAGCGCGGCACGGGACTTATCCCGGTTTGTGCCGCAGGAGATAGCGCAAAAGGTCATTCAGTCAGAGGAGGGGGCTATTACCGGCAAGGGCGAGGTCAGCGAATGCACGATACTGTTTACCGACATCGAAGGCTTTACCGCAATTAGCGAGACCCTGCCACCGGAAAAATTGATCGAAGCGCTGAATCATTATTTCAGCCTGATAGCTGGACCGATCACCGAACAGGGCGGTGTTATCAGCCAGTTCCAGGGAGACGCTGTACTGGCGACCTTCAATGTCCCCAAGCCCGATAGCGAGCATGCCAGAAACGCGGTTAGAGCTGCCCTGGATATTCAGTCGGTCCTCGATGGCGTGGAGTTTGGTGAGGGTATGCATTTCCATACCCGGGTCGGCATCAATACCGGGCCGGTGGTCGGTGGCCTGGTGGGAACAGGGGACCAGGTCGGCTATACCGTGCATGGTGACAATGTCAACCTGACCGCTCGGCTGGAGCAACTCAACAAAGACTATGGCACTCGCATTATTGTCGCTGAAAGCACTCTGGCGATGATTCCCGATGGCAGCTTTGCATTTAGAGAACTTGGCGAAGTGTCGCTGCGTGGGTTGAATCGTCCGGTCAGAGTTTACACGGTAAACGATCGATAATTAACCAGGCTGTGGTATCGCGCCTAACGAAACTTGCCCAGTTGTTCGAAATATTTTGTCAGGTTGTTGCGCGCCTGTTGCTCATAGCGTTGACAAAAATAATCGGTTACATAAAAGCGTGGTTTTGCCAACAGGCAGGCCTGAAAGTCCCCCGTTCTGCGGTAATATTCAGTATCACTCAGTTGAGCGTTTTCCTCACGCAAGTGTTGGCTGTCACGTAAAAAATCTTTCCAGGGTAGCCCAAAACTGGACAGGTCGATGTCGACCATGTAACCGGCGTCGGTATCATCGAGCGAGCTGCCATCGTGCAAGGTTGCCATAATCAGCCGGCCGACGAGGCCGCGAAATTCATTGTCATGCACGTCCGTTGAAAGGTCCTGGTAGAGTTCAGCGCTCTGGGCTTCATTGTTACGTTTGCCCGGTTCAAAGATAACATCGTGAAACCAGACTGCAATTTCCAACGCGTCGGCATTAGTAGCGAGTGACTTACATTGATCGAAAATAGCCAGGCAATGATCAATATGGACGAGGGTATGATAGTGGCGTTGTGGTTCGTTGTAAGCTTCAACCAGACGTTGATGAATCGCTGCGCTGGAATCTGCCGCGCCGGCCTTCAGGCAGCGCTGCCACAATGACTGAAAACGGCTGAGCCCGCTGATCCCTTGCGCCACGGGCGAGGTCATTAAGTCCCGTCCTGTTGATACACCTGTCTTTGTAAAATTTCTACCTGTGCGTGGGAACGAGTCAGCTTGTCGCTGAGCATGCGAATGACATCGAGTGCAACTTCTGAATTTTCTCTCAGTATGCGGAAAAACATTTCCGCAGTTATCTTCATCGCCTGAAGGTTCCCATTAGCGACCAGCATTGCGATCCGCGGTGTGTTGTTAAGCAAACCCAGTTCGCCGATGAGTTGATTTTGCTGCAGGGTGCCGGTGACCACCGGGCCAGCATCGGTTTCAGTAATGATATCGACTGCGCCATCCATGATGACATAGGCGAAATCAGCGGTGTCACCGCTATTGAACACAACGTCTCCATCAAGGAAGGAAACGATTTCACTGGCGAAGGCGAGCAATTTCAGTTTCGAGGTTTCCATCTTGGCAAACATCGGAATTTTACGGAGTAAATCTGTTTCTTCTGCAAGGTCCAAAGGACGTGCTCCAAACGCTCTTTATGCGTTTAACGCGGCTAATTGCTAAAGATTGGCACGAGGTTGGCCATATTTCAAGAGCTTCGGCAAAGTTAGGGCGGTCGAATTTAATCCCTGGCGGGTTATTTAACGTCTTTTGATGGTGATTTCCTGGCCCAGGCATAGTAACCGGAGACCTGCAGTTCGCTGCTTGGACGGCTGAAAAAGCGCATACCTATGCGGTCCAGCTAGCGTGCCGGCGCCATGCCAAAGCATTTTTCTATATATTAGCGACATTCGATAGTTATGTTAACCCGACATAATCTGCCGCCGGCTTAATAGTTGTTAGATTAATACTTTAACCATATGAAATTTAACGCTAGTCTTGGGCGCAGTGTAACCACGGGAATACGACTATGAAGCATTACCAGATGTACATTGACGGGGAATGGTGTGATGCCGCAGATGGTGGGCAGCTTGAGTCGGTTAATCCTGCTACGGGCGAGGTCTGGGCGACTGCGGCGATCGCGGGCGAAGCCGAAGTTAAGCGGGCGGTCGCTGCCGCCAGTCGCGCGTTGAAGTCCGGCCCCTGGGCTGAAATGAATGCGACTCAACGTGGAAAATTATTACGTCGACTTGGTGATTTGATCGCCGAAAATTCGAAAATGCTTGGTGAAATCGAGACTATCGATAGCGGCAAACTGGCGAAGGAAACCCAGGCGCAAACCGGGTATGTTGCAGACTTCTATTACTACTATGCGGGTCTTGCCGACAAGATTCAGGGTGCAACCCTGCCGATCGACAAACCCGACATGCATGTCTTCACCACGCGGGTGCCGATCGGTGTGGTGGCGGCGGTGGTTCCATGGAATGCGCAAATGTTTCTCACCGCAACCAAGTTGGGACCGGCATTAGCAGCGGGAAATACGGTGGTGTTGAAGGCTTCGGAGACGGCGCCGGCGCCAATGTTCGAGTTTGCTCGCATCGTCGATGAAGCCGGCTTTCCGCCAGGCGTGATTAACGTTATCACCGGTTATGGTGAGCCCTGCGGACGCTTGCTCACCAGCCACCCTGACGTCGCCAGGGTCGCGTTTACCGGTGGCCCAGAAACTGCGCGTCATATCGTTCGCAATACGGCGGAAAACTTTGCCGTGGTGTCGCTGGAGCTGGGAGGCAAGTCACCGATACTGGTGTTTGATGATGCTGATCTCGAAGGCGCCGTGAATGGCATTATCGCCGGAAATTTTGGTGCTACCGGGCAAAGTTGTGTGGCTGGTTCGCGTGTGTTTATCCAGTCGGGCATTCGCGAGCAGGTACTCGAAAAGCTGGTCGAACGCGCGAGCCAGATCTGTATCGGCGATCCACTGGCCGAAGACACCCAGGTTGGACCCCTGTGTACCCGGGAACAACTTGACCACATCAGTGAATCGGTTGATGTCGCGGTCGCAGAGGGTGCGAAGCTGCTATTCGGTGGCAAGCAACCCGAAGGTTTCGATACTGGCTGGTATTACACTCCTACCATCCTCGATTGCCCGCACCAGGACATTCGCACGGTACGCGAAGAAATGTTCGGCCCGATCTTGTCAGCGCTGAGTTTCGAGACCGAGGAAGAAGCGATCGAAATGGCGAATAATTCTGATTTTGGGCTCGGTTCCGGTGTCTTTACGTCGAACGTTGCGCGCGCCTTACGCGTATCCGATGCGATTCATTCGGGTATCGTCTGGGTCAATACTTATCGCGTGGTTTCACCGATCGCGCCATTCGGCGGTTTCAAGAACAGTGGTCCCGGACGGGAAAGCGGTATCGATACAATCTACGATTACACGCGAACCAAAACAGTGTGGATCAATACCTCAAGTGAACCCATGGCAAACCCGTTCGTCATGCGCTGACAGCGTCGCCGATTAGTTCAGGCTTTCCCAGTAGGCGGCGAACTGTACCGCGATACGCCCACTGCGTGATCCACGTTGGGTTGCGAAGCGCAGTGATTCGATGCGAACGTCTTCATTCATTTGCAGATTTCGGGCAAGCAGGGTCTGTTCGACCACTGCCAGGTACTGATCCTGGGTGAAGGGGTGAAACGACAGCCACAGTCCGAATCGATCAGACAGCGAGATTTTTTCCTCGATGCTGTCGCTGGGGTGTAATTGGCCGTCCACCATGGTGCTGTCGAGGTTGTCCTGCATCGATTCGGGCATCAGGTGACGTCGATTCGAGGTTGCATAAATGATGACGTTATCAGGTTGAGGTTGCAACGAACCCTCGAGACAGGCCTTGAGCGCCTTGTAGGAATCGTCGTTGGCTTCAAAGGATAAATCATCGAGGTAAATGATAAATTTACGACCGTCGTTGGCCAGGGTACGGATGATCTCGAACAGTTCGCCGGTGGCGGATTTAGGAATTTCGACGATGCATAGGTCCTGGTCCTCGAACTCGCTCAACTGCGCCTTGATCAGTGAAGATTTACCGGTGCCACGCGCACCCCACAACAGCGCGTTGTTAGCAATCTTATCGTCTAAAAACTGGGCGGTGTTGCGAAACAACAGGTTTTGCTGCCGTTCAAGGTGCAACAGCTCGTCCTTGTCGACCCGGTCAAACCGCGATATCCCTTCCAGGCCGTGCGCGCTCCAGCGATAGGCGGAATAGCCAGGCTCGGTACTGATTTCGGTTTCCCGGGGAAGTAATTTTTCGACCCGGTCTAGCAGAGCATCAAGGCGTTTAAAGAGTTTTTCAGTAGTAGACATCAGGTTCCAAGCTTTTTATATTTGATTCGGTGCGGCTGATCGGCATCGTGTCCCATGCGTTGTTTGCGATGCGTTTCATACTCGGAGTAATTGCCTTCGTAAGTGTAAACTTCGCTGTCGCCTTCAAACGCGATGATATGGGTCGCGATGCGGTCCAGAAACCAGCGATCGTGTGAAATCACCACCACACAGCCCGGAAAATCGAGAATCGCTTCCTCGAGCGCGCGCAGGGTTTCGACATCGAGGTCATTAGTCGGTTCATCCAGTAACAGCAGGTTGCCACCGCTTTTCAACAGCTTGGCCAGGTGCAGGCGATTGCGTTCACCACCGGACAGATCCTTGACAAATTTTTGCTGTGCCGCACCGCGAAAATTGAAACGCGATACATAAGCTCGCGATGGGACTTCATAATTACCAACCACGATATTGTCGAGCCCGTCGGACAACTCCTCCCACACGGTTTTACTGCCGTTGAGATCGTCGCGTGACTGATCGACATAGGCAATTTTTACCGTATCACCGATTTTGATAGATCCTGCATCGAGCGAGTCCTGGCCGACCATGATACGAAACAGCGTGGTTTTACCGGCGCCATTTGGTCCGATGATGCCGACAACACCGCCACGAGGGAGTGTGAATTCGAGGTTCTGATAGAGTAGTTTGTCGCCATAGGACTTTTTACCGGCCTCGATTTCGACGACGACGTCTCCGAGGCGAGGTCCCGGCGGAATGTAAAGTTCCCGGGTTTCAGCGCGCTTCTGGTATTCCTGTGAAGAAATTTCCTCGAATCTCTTCAGACGGGCCTTGCTTTTCGACTGCCGACCTTTTGGATTCGCGCGCACCCATTCGAGTTCAGCCTGCATGGATTTCTGGCGTGCTTTTTCGGAACGTTCTTCATGTTCCAGCCGTTGTTGCTTTTGTTCGAGCCAGGAGGAATAGTTGCCTTCCCAGGGAATCCCATGGCCACGGTCGAGTTCAAGAATCCAGCCGGCGACATTGTCGAGAAAATAGCGATCGTGGGTAACTGCCACCACGGTGCCGGGATAATCCTGTAAGAATCGCTCCAGCCAGGCGACCGATTCGGCATCGAGATGGTTGGTCGGTTCGTCCAGAATCAGCATATCCGGGTTAGACAACAGCAGCTTGCACAGCGCCACGCGCCGTTTTTCGCCACCGGACAAATGTTCGACCGGTGCGTCCCAGGGGGGCAGGCGAAGGGCGTCTGCCGCAATATCCAGCTTGCGTTCAAGCTCCCAGGCGCCTGCCGCGTCGATTTTTTCCTGCAGATCAGCCTGTTGTGCCAACAAGTCGTTCATTTCATCATCAGACATGGGTTCGGCAAACTTCATGTTGATCTCGTTGAACTGATCGAGCAACGCTTTACTCTCCGCGACCCCGAGTTCAACGTTGCCGCGCACGTCCAGACTATTATCAAGTTCTGGTTCCTGTGCGAGGTAACCGATGCGGATTCCTGTTTGCGGACGCGCTTCGCCGGTATGTTCGGTATCGACACCGGCCATAATACGCAGCAGGGTAGACTTGCCCGCGCCGTTATAGCCGAGCACACCGATCTTCGCCCCCGGGAAAAAATTGAGTGAAATATTCTTCAGGATTTCAGTTTGCGGGGGCACCACTTTGCCCACTCCGCTCATGGTATAAATATATTGCGCCATGTGGTCAGTCCAGGATGAGTTGTGCGTATTCTAACAGCGCTTTCGGAATTGAAAACTGTTCAGTTTCGTCGCGGCGTGGTGGCGCGGAATTATTTGCTTAATAATACGGCAACTTCGGCTATTATGTAGGGCAAGACAAGCGCTACACTGATCGACAAAGCAGCCAACAGGTAAGAACTATGAGTATGGAAAAAATGCAGCAACAGAGTTACCTCCACGGAAGTAATGCTGCATTCATCGAGGAACTCTACTCAAGATATTTGAAAGACGAAAATGAGGTTGACGAAAACTGGCGTAAATGGTTTGCCGAACTGAAGAACGGTGAACTGATCGCGGACCAGGATCATCTCGAAATCCAGGCGCAAATGAAATCCGCGGTGCGCAATAAACGCCCGGGCAATGGCATTAGCGGTAGTGAGTTGCATGAGCATGACACCAAACAGCTCAAGGTCTTTCAATTGATCAATGTTTATCGCGTTAAGGGCCACCAGAGGGCACGCCTGGACCCGCTCAACTTGAGCAAGGCGCGCGAAGTCAAGGATATGACCCTGGCTGGAAATGATCTTAGTGCAGCTGACCTGGACACCGTGTTTGGTTCCGGTTCGGTATTTGGCATCGAAGATGCGCCGCTTCGTGAAATCATCGATCGGCTCGAGAAAATATATTGCGGTACTGTCGGCTCAGAATACATGCACATCGAGGATCGTGCGCAAAAACGCTGGATCCAGGTGCAGATCGAAACTTCGCTGGCCAAGCCTGATTTCCGTGAAGGACGACGTTATCGAATTCTCGACCGTATCATTGCCGCGGAAAATCTCGAGAAATACCTGCACACACGTTACATCGGACAAAAGCGATTCTCACTGGAAGGGGGCGAGTCGTTGATTCCGATTATCGATCGTGTGGTGCAACAGGCCGGTGTCACCAATACCCGTGAAGTCGTTATAGGGATGGCACATCGCGGACGCCTGAACGTGCTTACCAACATCTTCGGCAAAATGCCGAGCGACCTGTTTGATGAATTCGAAGGCAATGTCGATATCGATGAGCGCTTTAACTACGATGTCAAATACCACCAGGGGTTCTCGTCGGATATATATACCGATTCCGGGCCGATGCACATGGCGCTGGCGTTTAACCCGTCGCACCTGGAGATTGTAAATCCAGTGGTCGAGGGTTCAGTACGAGCGCGTCAGCGACGCTTCACCGATCGCACCACCAATGACGTGTTGCCAGTCCTGATCCACGGCGATTCGGCCTTCGCCGGCCAGGGCGTGGTCATGGAAACTTTTAACATGTGCCAGACACGGGGTTACAAAACCGGCGGCACGATCCATATCATCGTCAATAACCAGATCGGTTTTACCACCAGTAACCCGCGTGATATGCGTTCATCGCTCTACTGCACCGAGGTGGCACGCATGGTGCAGGCGCCGATATTTCACGTCAATGGTGACGACCCCGAGGCTTGTGTATTCATTGCCGAGATTGCGGTCAAGTACCGCGAGACTTTCAAGCAGGATGTGGTCATCGATATGGTTTGTTATCGCCGTTACGGGCACAACGAGGCCGATGAACCCGCGGTAACCCAGCCGTTAATGTACGATGCGATCAGAAAGCATCCGCGCCTGGCCGAACTGCATGCAGAACGATTAATCAATGAAGGTTTCACCACCCGTGCAAAGGTGGATGAAATGATCGCTGACTATCGCCGAGCGTTGGACGAGGGCGGTGCAGTTGCACTGAATGTTATTTCCGGCCTGGAACCGAGCGCAGCGCGTGACTGGGCCGGCCTGCAGGAAGGTGATGTCAATAATACTGCCGGTACCGGCATAGAGGCCGACCGGATCCAGCAGTTGGGGCAAAGCATTTTAACCCTGCCGGAAGGTTTCAAGATGCATCCACGGGTCACCAGGATCATGGAGAACCGGCAGAAAATGCTCAATGGCGAGCTCCCGGGAGACTGGGGCTTTGCGGAAAATCTCGCCTATGCGACGATACTGGACGATGGTTACTCAATCCGACTGTCGGGTCAGGATAGTGAACGCGGAACCTTTTTTCATCGTCATGCGGCCCTGCATGATCAGGATTCAGGGCAAATTTTTAAACCCCTCAAGTATTTGTCCGCAGATCAACCTCGCTTCGAAGTCATCAATTCATTTTTGTCCGAAGAAGCCGTGTTGGGATTCGAATATGGCTATTCTTCCACCGATCCAAAGACTCTCGTTATCTGGGAAGCCCAGTTTGGTGATTTCGCCAACGGCGCTCAGGTAGTGATAGATCAGTTTATCAGTTCAGGTGAAATGAAATGGGGCCGGCTCAGCGGCCTGGTCATGTTGTTGCCGCATGGCTACGAAGGCCAGGGCCCGGAACACTCGTCGGCCCGTATTGAACGTTATCTGGAACTATGTGCGCAGCACAACATGCGTGTTGTTCAACCAACCCTGCCGGCGCAGATTTTCCACGTGTTGCGCAGCCAGATGGCCTGTAGATTTCGCAAGCCGTTGATTGTGATGAGCCCCAAGAGCCTGTTGCGTCATGAGCGGGCGGTGTCGCCGCTTAGCGCCTATAGCGAAGGCGAATTCATGAAGGTCATTCCGGAAATTGACGATATCGATGATGCCAAAGTTAAACGACTGATCCTGTGCAGTGGAAAAATTTACTTCAAGCTGTACGAAATTCGCGAACAACAATATGATCACAGCACTGCAATCGCCAGGGTAGAGCAGTTGTATCCATTTCCAAAGCTTGATTTAAACACGATGCATGCGCGTTACCCGGCGCTTGAAAATGTGGTCTGGTGCCAGGACGAGCCGCGCAACCAGGGTATGTTCCGCGAATTCAAGAGCCGTTTGAACGAAATATTTGCCCCGATACAGGTACAATACTCGGGTCGCATCTCGGCCGCTTCACCCGCAGTGGGTTACATGGCTTTGCACCAGAAGCAGGAAACCAAACTGGTCAGGGATGCGTTCGAAGCCGAGTATTCGGATAGACTCGAATAGTTAAAAATTAGAAAACACTGGAGCACACAATGCAGGTAGAAATCAAGGTACCCGTATTACCTGAATCGGTAAGCGAGGGAACTCTGGGGGACTGGCATAAACAGGTCGGAGACAGTGTTGCAGTTGATGAAAACATGGTCGATCTGGAAACCGATAAGGTTGTGCTGGAGATTGTTGCCCATAAAGCCGGTGTGATTGAGTCAATTGCATTTGCGTCAGGCGACACGGTCAAAAATGGCGATGTGCTTGGTCTGATCAATACCGAGGCGGGTGGTAGCGCCGAGTCCGCGAACGCAGCACCCGCCGAAGATTCCACGGCAAGTAACCGGGCTAGTCCGGCGGTGCGTAAGTTACTGGGCGAAAACGATCTCAGCATCGATGATATCCAGGGGACTGGAAAGAAGGGTGCGGTATTAAAAAAGGATGTCGAGCTGTACCTGCAACAGCAGGCTCCGCTTGCGCCAGCAGAAGAAGCACCTCGTGTTGAAACACCAGCTCCCGCCCCGGCCCCAATAGCGACGGCGATTCCCGTCGCCGGCCGTAACGATCGCCGGGTACCGATGAGTCGATTGCGTGCAAAAATTGCCGAGCGCCTCAAGCAGGCGCAAAACACCGCGGCGCTGTTGACGACCTTCAATGAAGTCAATTTGAAACCAATGATGGATTCACGCGCTCAATACCGGGATGCGTTCGAAAAAAACCATGGCGTTAAACTCGGCATGATGTCTTTCTTCACCAGTGCCGCGGTAGAAGCACTGAAACGCTTTCCTGCGGTTAACGCCTCGATCGACGGTGACGATATCGTCTATCATGATTACTTTGACATCGGTATCGCCGTCAGTTCCGAACGTGGACTGGTTGTTCCGATTCTGCGTGACGCGGATCAGATGAGCTATGCCGATATCGAAAATGCGATTCGGGATCTGGGTACTCGCGCTCAGGCCGGAAAACTTGGTATCGAAGAATTAACCGGAGGAACCTTTAGCATTACCAATGGTGGTATTTTCGGTTCGATGCTGTCCACGCCAATACTGAATCCACCGCAGTCGGCTATCCTCGGTATGCATTCTATTCAGCAACGTGCGGTGGTAATCGACGGCGAAATTGTGGTACGCCCGATGATGTACCTGGCGTTGACCTACGATCATCGCATTATCGATGGTAAGGAAGCGGTTCAGTTCCTGGTGACGATCAAGAATGTGCTGGAAGATCCGGCGAGACTGTTGCTTGGGGTCTAGGTCGAATTACAACCTAAGCAATCTTTCTGATCTGGGAGCAGTCACTACGAGATAGCTACGTTGTTTCGTTGCTCGCAATTACCAATAGCTCAGGGATTCCCTAAAAAGATTTCATAAAGCTGAAGCGGGTCTTTTCGGAGTCCGTCGAACTCGCATCAGTCAGGGATACTTCACCCGATTCAAACTGTTCTGCCAGTTTTTGCGCATCGACCTCGCAAATGCGCTTGCCGTCGCGATCGACAAAAATGAAAAGGCTGGCATCTTCCGATTTCCAGACTACTTTACCGAGCAGTTTTTGCCCACCCTGCCTGATATTGACCCAAACACCGACTGAAAGTGCACTAACCTGATTGATCTTTTTTGGCTTTTCGGGTTTTACCGAATTAAAAGCCTCGAGCATATCTGTCGGAATCTGAAACACGCCGGTTTGCATCATTTCATCAAACTCGGTGGTGTCTTCCATGTTTTCGAAGGACTGCGCCGATAATGAGCGGGTTCTACGCTTGGTTTCAACGATATTGCGTGCAGTACTTTCGACAACGTTTTGCTGTTCGAGCTTGAAATAGTCCCGCAAGGATTGCTGCAAGGATTCGGCCAGCTTGAGACTGCGCATCGCGCGATGTAGTGAGTGGGCTACATTCGGCAGTGCTATGCGCAACTCTTCCTGCTCCTCGATGGTCGATTTTGGAATCAGCGACCAGACCTGTTTTTTTACCATAGTAATGGTTTTGTGCCAGGGGTCAGAGTCCATTCCCTGCTGTAGCGCGATTTGCACCATTAGCGGTAACCAGACTTTTTCGAACAGAATTATTGAGGTTCCCTGGATTCTCAGTGGTTGTGCGATGTCGGAAAGCCGGGATTTGACCAGGGGCAATACCTTCCTGGTGGCTTCCAGTTTGCGTGCTTTACGAATGGCGGTTTCATTGTCCTGTAAATAGGTTTGATATTCTTCAAGCATCTCGGCATAACTATCGACCGTAATAAATCCGCAGCTTGCCAGGCCATCGATACGTTCACGAATAAACTTGATTCCAGAGAATTCCGGATTATCGCCTTTAGCAATTTCAACTTCGCTGCTGATGATGCCATCCAGCAGGCGTCGCGCCGGGTTGCTGGAACGGCGCAGGAAACCGTCTTCCTGGATTGCGGTAATAAAAACATAAATCTGCAGTCGTGCCAGTTGCTGTTTGACCGGTGAGGGCAGGTCCTCGTCTTCAAATATCATCTTGAACATCAGGTTGAGTTGATCGATTTGCTCGTCAAACTCATCCAGGTCACTGCTGGTGAAGCGTTGTTTCAATTCCGGGAACAGGTTGTCGTACTGGTTTGACTGGCTGCGAGATTTTTCCTTGTAACCTTGTAGCAACATTAGCAGGCAGGCAGTTTGATCCAGTTTCATTGTCGAAGGTAGTTCTGACTCGCTCAAACCATCGATGTTACGCAGTTGAATACGGGCAGGCGGGATGTCCGTGAGCATGCCGTAGTCGATCAATGCCTCGTCGATGCATTTGTATAGCGGTCCCAATGCTGCGATAAAGCGGTCGGCAAATAGATGGTAGAGGGCAATTTTGTAATTAACCTCCATATTCAGCGCGTCGATCGCGTACTGGAATGATTCGCAAAGCCTTTTAACCTGCAGCGGGTTTTCGTAAATACTAGCGCGTGAACGCTTTATGCAGGCCTGTAGCCGCTTTACGATGGCCTGATCAAATTCTTTAAAGGTATCGCTATAACGTGCCGTAATATCCTGCAGTACATCGGTTTCCGTAGTTCCGTTCACTCCGAGGCCAATTATTTGCCAGTCACGCGCTCCCTTTTCCCTCGACAAGGAGTCGGTGTCGGATTTGAACTCGGTAAAGTGCTTGTTGAACTGAAACGAAAAAGATGAACAGATGATGCGTTGCTTATGTCTGACCAGTTTGATCAGGCGCGTACCATCTTGATCGGAAAGGCTCCAGCTGTGATAATCCTCGGCGCTTTCGATCATTCGCACCAACATTTCGCTAGTCAATTTTTTACTGAGGCTATTAATTTCCGCAAAGACATCTTCACCGGATATCGATTCAGATTTTTGGTTTTGGGCTGGATGCGTCATTCGTACCGGGTTTCAAGATATGCTTACAGCTTAATATAGGAGAAAAATGAGCGGAATTCCTGCGACTATTTGCATAAAAATTTGTTTTCCAGCAGTTTTTTTCCGGAAGGCGTAATATTTAACCCTCGCGGTATCCTCAAAACTACAATCGATGCAAAGTCTCAAGTTATTCATCACCGGCCATAAGGGCTTCGAAACCCTGTTGTTTCATGAACTGCGCGAACTCCTGGGTGCGTCGGATGCTGTGCTGGAAAAAAAGTATGGCGGCGTCGAGATCAATGGAGGAATTGAAGCTGCATACCGGGTTTGTCTGCATTCCCGACTTGCGAACAGGGTCTTTTGCGAACTTTCCCGGGCGCAGGTCGAAGATGAAACCCAGTTATATCAGGCAGTTTCTCAAATAGACTGGGGCGCCCATTTCAACGCACGCGACAGCATTGCGGTCGCGACGACTTTATCGCGTTCCAGGCTGGAGCATACACATTTTGCCGCGCTCAAGGCCAAGGACGCGATTGTCGATCAGTTTCGGGCAAACTGCGGTAGTCGTCCCGTGGTTGAGAAAAAGCAACCGGATTTCCAGATCCACATCAATATTCACCATAACCAGGCGAGCATCAGTCTCGATTTATCCGGTGAAAGTCTGCACCGCCGTGGTTATCGTCTGCAGCATTCGGGTGCACCACTAAAGGAACACCTCGCGGCAGCGTTGTTGATGCAAGCAGGTTGGGGCAAGCATAAGATCTACGCAAAACGGTTGGTCGATCCAATGTGCGGCTCAGGGACCTTTGTTATCGAAGCGGCGATGATGGCAGCGAACGTTGCTCCCGGGCTGCAGCGTAGTTATTTTGGTTTCAATAAATGGCTGTTGCATCAGCCTGAATTGTGGCAAGCCTGTATCGACGAGGCGCAGCAAGCGATCGCGATGGATATCGATAGCAGAATATATGCCAGTGACTATGATGCCGGCGCACTGGAAATTGCCCGGACCAATGCAAAACGTGCCCGGGTCGATCAGTTTATCGACTTTTCCCACCAGCAGATTGATGCGCTGGAACTGCCGCCAACGCCGGCCGACACCCTGGTGATTTGCAACCCGCCCTGGGGACGGAGGCTGCAGGGCGAAGCCGATCTGGGCCAACTCTACGGTGATCTCGGAAATGCAGTGCGGCGCATGGAGCCTGCCAGCCTGGCGATAATTTCAGCTAACCCGGATTTGTTGCATCGCCTGAAGTTGAAGCGGATTAGCAGAAAGGATGTTAAGAATGGTCCGCTCGAATGCCTGTTTGCAATATTTGCCACTGTGAGCGATCACGAACCCGTCGAGTTTACTCCAGCGGCCAGTGTCGTGACCGATGAAATTGCTTTGCCGTTGCGTAATCGGCTCGCCAAAAACGCCAGGCACCTGCAACGCTGGGCGGGGCGCAATGACGTCAGCTGTTATCGGCTTTATGATGCGGATTTACCCGAGTTTTCATTTGCACTGGATCGCTACCAGAGCGAGATCGCGCCCGAGGTCGAATGGTATCACCTGCAGGAATACAAGGCCCCGGCCACCATAGACGCCGATAAGGCCGAGTATCGGATTGGCCTCGCGACGGAGGTTGTCAGGGAGTTGTTCTCGATTCCCGATGGCCGCCTGTTCTGTAAAACCCGCAGTCGCCAGCGCGGATCCAGCCAGTATCAGAAACAGGACAGCAAGAACGAGTTTTACCTGGTTCGTGAAGGTGCGGCGTCATTACTGATCAACTTGAGCGATTATCTCGATTCGGGGCTGTTTCTCGATCATCGCATTACACGCCAGATGGTTTACCGGCAGTCAGCCGGCAAAGCGGTGCTCAACCTGTTCTGTTACACGGGTGCTGTCGGCGTGCAGGCGGGGCTGGGCGGCGCCAGTTCGGTCGATAATGTCGACTTGTCGGCTGCCTATCTGAAGTGGGCGCGTGAGAACCATGTGCTGAACGGACTGGATGACGAGACCCGTTACCAGTTTTTACGCGCCGATATTGTTGAGATACTGAACAAACCAGAGCGGTTTGCATTGCAGCAAGACTATGATTTGATATTCTTCGATCCACCGTCATTTTCTAATTCGAGCAAAATGCAGCAAACCCTCGATATCCAGCGCGATCACGAGAAACTGATCAGCCTGGCGATGAAGCTACTGGCGCGGGATGGGTTGCTCCTGTTTTCCACCAACCGGCGAGGTTTCAAGCTTGCTGATACGATTCAGCAGACCTGTAATGTGGTTGATATAACTCGTTCGACTATCGCGGAAGACTTTAAGCGAAACCCGAAAATTCATCGCTGCTGGGAAATAAGGCACCAGGCTTGAGCAGCATGATGCGCGAAAATATCAGCGATTACCGGCAATTATTTCTACAGGACCTGCCGCTGATGGATGTGCGCGCACCGATCGAATTCGTCAAGGGTGCTTTTCCGACGGCCACCAATATTCCGCTGCTGGATGATCGGCAACGTGAGCAGGTTGGTGCCCGTTACAAGCATGCCGGCCAGGATGAAGCGATTCGCCTGGGGCTCGAGCTGGCTACCCCTGAGATCCGTGCCCAGCGCATGCAGTCGTGGCTGGCTTACTGTACAGAAAATCCGCAGGGTTTTCTGTATTGCTTTCGCGGTGGTCTGCGTTCGCGTACGACCCAGCAATGGATGCGGGAGCAGGGGGTCGACTATCCGTTGGTTGAGGGCGGTTACAAGGCGATGCGGCGATTTCTGATCGATGAACTCGAACAGTCCGCCAGAGAAGTGCCGTTAATCTGTGTCAGCGGGTTGACCGGAGTTGGTAAAACCAGGGTGTTACGAAAAATTCGCCATCATATAGATTTCGAAGGCCTCGCCAATCATCGTGGTTCGGCTTTTGGTCGCGATGCTCTGGATCACCAACCCACGGTAATCAACTGGGAGAACATGGTCGCGATCGAGTTTATCAAGCACCGTGACCGCTTTCCCGGGAAATCGATCTTTGTCGAAGATGAAGGCCGCCGGATCGGGCGGGTCAATATGCCCGATTATCTTTTCTCGGCTTTACTCAAAGCTCCGCGCGCTATCCTGCGGGTTGCTACCGAGACGCGTATCAGATTCATCAGCGAAGACTATATATTGCGCAGTTGGCCTGCCTACCGGCAAGCCTACGGTGACGCTGCCGAAAAGGAATTCAGCTTTTTTGTGCTCGACAACCTTGGACGCATCCAAAAACGCCTGGGTGGAGAGCAATATCAGCAAGTGAAGCAGTGTTTTAAATTTGCATTGAAGGAGTTTTTCAAGGATGGCAGTGTCGTTGAATTCAATGACGGGATTAAATTACTGCTCGAACAATATTACGATCCGATGTACCGTTACCAGATTCAAAAGAAAGATCCCGAAATAATCTTCGAAGGCCCGGAACAGGAGTTCCTGCAATGGGCCGAAGAATTTTACGCTGGTTGAACCAATAATTAATAACAAAGTCTTATGCGACTAGATATGCCGGTACCTGGTAGATGAAAAAAATAATCCTGCTCGGATTGTTAGGGATCATCGTACTGATTTTTTTCCACTTCGATCTGGAACAGTATCTGACCCTCGAGTACGTCAAAGCCCAGCAACAAAGCATTGACCGCTACTACGCCGAAAACAGTGTGCTTGCACTGGTTGGTTTCTTCGTATTGTATGTCGTGGTCACCGGGGTTTCACTGCCGGGTGCGACCGTGCTGACGCTGGCCGGCGGCGCGGTATTCGGTCTGACCGCGGCGCTGATCCTGATTTCTTTCGCCAGCACGATTGGCGCGTCGATTGCCTTCCTGGTATCGCGTTACCTGTTCAGGGATGCGGTGCAGGCTCGATTTGGTACATCGCTGAAGGCTATTAATGATGGTATCGATAAAGATGGTCCGTTTTATCTGTTTGCTTTACGCCTGGTACCCGCCTTTCCTTTTTTCGTGATCAACCTGGCGATGGGGCTGACCGGCTTGCGTTTGTGGACATTTTACTGGGTCAGCCAACTGGGCATGTTTGCCGGCACCGTGGTCTACGTCAATGCGGGTACACAATTGGCACAGATCGAATCGGCCAGCGGTATTTTCAGCGGCGAAATTCTGCTGTCGTTTCTACTGTTGGCTATGCTGCCTTTCATTGGCCGAAAAATCATCACACTGCTGGCGAACCGCAAGGCGCTGAAGGGTTTTGTTAAACCGGATAGTTTTGATACCAACCTGGTGGTGATCGGCGGTGGTTCTGCCGGGCTGGTTACCGCCTATATTGCAGCAGCAGTCAGGGCCAGGGTTACCCTGATTGAGAAACACAAGCTGGGTGGCGACTGCCTTAATTACGGCTGCGTTCCTTCAAAGGCGCTAATACGGTCAGCAAAATTCCTCTCGCACATTACGCGCAGCCAGGAATTCGGCATCAAACAGGCCGATGCCGAGTTTGATTTTGCCGAGGTGATGGCGCGTGTTCAACGGGTCATCAAGCAGATTGAGCCGCACGATTCGATCGAACGTTATAACGGGCTCGGTGTCGATGTTGTTATCGGCGAAGCGCGAATCACTTCACCCTGGACGGTCGAAGTCAATGGCGACACGATACGCACTCGCAATATCGTGGTAGCTACTGGTGGTCAGCCATTTGTACCGCCGATCGAGGGCATAGATCAGGTCGATTACTATACCTCGGATAATCTCTGGGATTTGCGACACAAGCCGTCCAGACTCGCGGTGTTGGGTGGTGGTCCGGTCGGAGCAGAGTTGGCACAGGCATTTGCCCGCCTCGGGGTCGAAGTCACGCAAGTTGAAATGTTGCCGCGAATCCTGTTGCGCGAGGATCCGGAAATTTCCGAGATAGTGCAAAGCAAGTTTGTCGACGAAGGAATAAAGGTGCTAACCAGTCATACCGCAAAGCGATTTATCAAACGTCAGGGTAAGGACTACCTGGTTGCAGAAAATGAAAATATCGAAATTGAAGTTGAGTTCGACACGCTCATAGTCGCAGTAGGAAGATCGCCACGCAGCAGCGGCTTTGGTCTCGAAGAACTTGGCGTACGACTCAACCCGAATCGCACGATTGAAGTTAATGAATACCTGCAGACCAGTATACCGACGATTTACGCCTGCGGGGATGTTGCAGGACCCTATCAATTTACCCATGTTGCCGCCCACCAGGCCTGGTATACCTCGGTGAACTCATTATTTGGCCTGGTTAAACGCTTCAAAGTGGATTACTCGGTCATTCCGTGGGCTACGTTTACCGAACCTGAAATCGCACGCGTCGGCCTGAATGAAACCGAGGCGCGGGAACAGGGCATCGAGTATGAAGTAACCCGCTATGGAATTGACGATCTCGATCGTGCGATTGCGGATAGCGAAGCACATGGTTTCGTCAAGGTGTTAACCATCCCTGGCAAGGACCGGATTCTCGGGGTTACTATCGTCGGAGAGCATGCCGGTGACTTGATTGCCGAGTACGTGCTGGCGATGCGGCATGGTCTCGGTCTGAACAAGATTCTGGGTACTATCCATATTTATCCCACCCTGGCAGAAGCCAACAAGTACGCGGCCGGTGAATGGAAACGCGCACATGCGCCAGAACGCTTACTCGGATGGATAGCCAGGTTTCACAACTGGCGGAGGAACCCCTGATGCGACATCATCTTTTCGCCGCGCTCGAAAGAACGCAGAGGCTGGCAGTTACTTATCAGTGAAAACCGAGTTGAATTGCTGGTTGGTTTTGACGAAGGTGGTACATTTACTCAACCACTTCAGTTTCTTGGCACCAGCGTAGGTGCAGGTACTGCGAACCCCGCCGAGCAGATCCTGGATCGTGTTTTCGATTTCACCGCGATAAGGCACCTGAATTTCTCTGCCCTCGGATGAACGGTATTCCTTGAGGCCACCGAAGTGCTTTTCGTTGGCAGCCTTTGAGCTCATACCGTAAAAATTAACGAACTTGCGTTCTTCGAGCAAATCTTCGAGGCCGGTATCGGTGTTGATGACTTCGCCGCTCTTGAAGTAACGCGTGATAATTTCACCACCGCCCTCGTCGTGTCCGGCGAACATGCCGCCGAGCATGACAAAATCAGCGCCAGCGGCAAAAGCCTTGGCCAGGTCTCCCGGGCAGGTGCAGCCGCCATCGGCGATGATATGCCCGCCGAGACCATGCGCTGAATCAGCGCATTCAATCACTGCGGACAATTGTGGAAAGCCTACCCCGGTCTGGATTCGGGTGGTGCAGACGCTACCGGGACCAATGCCGACCTTGATAATGTCCGCACCGCTCAACATCAGCTCTTCGGTCATTTCCCCGGTAACGACATTGCCGGCGATAATGACGATGCCGGGAAAGGCATCGCGTAATTGCTTGATAAATTCCGAAAAACGCTCGGAGTAACCGTTGGCGACATCGACACAGACGTATTTCAGGTTGGCGCCTGTCGTTTTGTGCACTGCCTTGAATTTCTCGAAATCCTGTTCGGTGATGCCGGTCGAATAAGCGACGTTTTCACGTCGGCCGGTATTATCCTCGTGAAAAAACTCGATGAGCTCGCTGGCATCGTAATTTTTCACCAGGCAGGTGAAAAGGCCCATTTCCGCGAGCTTGTCAGCCATCGCGAACGTACCGACGCCGTCCATGTTCGATGCCATGATCGGGATTCCGCGATAGTGTTCGTGGTTATCAGACTGGTAGTTGCGAAAGGTAAATTCGCGTTCGAGTTCCACATCCTTGCGGCTACCCAGGGTGCTGCGCTTGGGGCGGATTAGTACATCCTTGTAATCAAGTTTGCTGTCGTCTTCGATTCTCATGGATAAGCAGGCCTGGTAGTTAGCAGACAGCTGCGGACCTTAGCATGAAACCCGGGTACGGAACAGGTTGCTTAAATGGAGGTCTAAGCTTGTATATGAGCTGGCTTGCCAGCTTGATTCGGCCCTGTTACAGGCGTATTCTGATTTGCAACTCGGAACCACGGGGGATGCGTTGCATGTTGGAGAGTCATGCTTGATAGCAAGGTCTGCCATAACTCGCTACTGATTGATCTCGATGGCGTTATCTACCAGGGCGACCGACTGGTTGATGGATCACTCGAGAGCCTCGACTGGCTAAAGCGATGCCAAATTCCCCATTTATATGTTACTAACACGACATCGCGCTCGCGTGCCGCGCTGTTGGAAAAGTTCATCGGGCTAGGTTTTGAGGCGCAACTCGAAGAGGTGATGACGCCAATCGTTGCTGCCAATCAATGGTTGCATACTCAGCAAATGTACAAGATTGCGGCGTTCGTTACCCCGAGTGCGATTTGCGATTTCAGCGGCGTAGAAATCGTCTCGTCAGAGTGTGATGAAGCGGTAGACGCGATCGTCATCGGAGATCTTGGTGATGCCTGGGATTACCAGTTACTGAATCGCGCATTCAGGCTGTTAATGCAGGAGCCGAGACCGCAGTTGGTCGCCCTGGGCATGACGCGCTACTGGCGCAGCCAGGATGGGTTGCGCCTCGATGTTGCGCCTTTTATCAAGGCCCTGGAGCATGCGGCCTCGTGTGAGGCATGCGTTGTTGGCAAGCCAGCCGCGGCTTTCTTTGCAGCATCGTTGGCTTTGCTGCACCGTACGGCGGAACAGGCATATATGATTGGCGATGATATCGTCGGAGACATAGATGCCGCGCAAGCCTGCGGCATTCGTGGCATCCAGGTCAGGACCGGCAAGTTCCGTGAGACCGATTTAAGCGGCAAAATAAAGCCTTTCGCAGTACTTGATTCGATCGCCGACTTGCCCGCCTGGTGGGAGCAAGTGGTGGTTGACAATCCGTGATCGATTATTTAACTCAACGCGCGTTCCAGGTCGGCAAAGGTTTGCGCACGGGGCGACAGTTCGATTTCTATACCCAGTAATTTTTCAATATGGGTCGAAGAAAACAAGCCGCTAACGACTTGGCCGCCATCCGCATGGGTGTGGCTGACCAACATATGTTGACGGCCTGTTGCCTTGATAGTTTCAACAATATCGCCAACGCTTGCCCTTGCGACTTTATTTTTTGGTAACGCTTCCAGTTGAGCTAACGGGGTCATGATGTCCTGCGCCAGGATTTTTTCACGACTGCCGCCGTGCTGCTGGATATATCGCACCGGTTTTTCGCCAAACAGATCGGTAAAGGTGACCAGACCGTACAATACTCCATCCGCCCTGGTGATGAATAGCAGGCGTACTCCACAGGCGATCATTTTGTCGTTGATCTGGTCGATAGGGGCGGTGGAACTGATTGTGAAAGGCCTGATATAGGCAAAATCGGTCAATACCAATTCGGCTTTGTCTGCGAGCGTTATCGCATCGATTTCAGGATGCTGGCTTTGAGATATCGAGGTTCCGGGTTCAAGCAGTGCATGTGGCAGGGAACGGTAGTTAGTGTTCATCACAACTCCTCACAAATAGACCAGGAGCTCGATTATACCTGAAACAACGCGTTGGTCCGCGCTGTGCTACAAAATCAACTTATCGGGTGCGTGGGCAGACGCCGTCACTGCCGAAGAAGAACTCGATTTCCACATTGGCGGTTTCGCTTGCATCGGAACCATGTACCGCGTTTTCATCGACAGTTTGTGCAAAATCGGCCCGAATAGTACCCGGGGCAGCATCGGACGGATTGGTAGCGCCCATCACCTCGCGGTTCTTTGCAATCGCGTCCTCGCCTTCGAGAACCTGCACCATGACCGGTCCCGAGGTCATGAATTCGACCAGGTCGTTATAAAAAGGGCGCTCCTTGTGCACGGCATAAAACTCGCCAGCTTTTTGCGCGCTCAAATGCTCCATGCGTGCAGCGACGATGCGCAGACCCGCTTTTTCAAAGCGACTGTAAATTTCACCAAGTACGTTTTTAGCGACTGCATCGGGCTTGATGATGGAAAGAGTACGTTCGACTGCCATCGGGGAATCTCCTGGGCTGAAAAATGCTGCGAATGATACTCCTTAGGGTACACTTATGCGACTAATTTTCAGGCTCGAATAATGAAAACCGACAAACACCTGCGCAAGCAATTAAAAGACTATCAACCACCCAGTTTCGGCATATCCAGAACGCAATTGATATTTCATCTCGACGCCAGTCATACCCGGGTTTGCAGCGTGTTGCAATTGCATCGGATAAGCGCCGAAAAAGACACCGAGTTGATCCTCGATGGGATCGAGTTAACGCTGCTTGAGTTGCGCCTGGACGGTAACTTGCTGCAGCCCGATGATTACAGTCTGACCCCGGAGACACTAACGATTAAATCAGTCCCCGACCGCTTCGAGTTGAGTTGTGAAGTGGAGATCGATGCCGCGGCCAATACCCGACTCGAAGGTCTGTACCTGTCAAACGGAATTTTTTGTACTCAGTGTGAAGCCGAGGGCTTTCGCTACATTACCTATTATCTCGACCGTCCTGATGTAATGTCGGTGTTCAGCACCGAGATTCACGCCGACAAAAAGTCTTATCCGGCGCTGTTATCGAACGGCAACCAGGTTGGTGCTGGCGAAGATGCAACGCGACACTGGGTCAGCTGGCAGGATCCTTATCCGAAGCCGAGTTATTTATTCGCCCTGGTAGCGGGAGACCTCGCCTGTATCGAGGATGGCTTTGTCACCTGTTCCGGTCGGGAAGTTCGATTGCAGATATTTACCGAGCACCACAACCGGGACAAATGCGACCATGCGCTGAGTTCGTTGCAAAGAGCGATGCGCTGGGATGAAGAGGTTTACGGGCTCGAATACGACCTCGACCTTTACATGGTGGTCGCGGTGGATGACTTTAATATGGGGGCGATGGAAAACAAGGGCCTCAATGTTTTCAATACAAAATATGTCCTCGCCAATACGCACACCGCAACCGACGATGATTTCCTGGCTATCGAAGGCGTAATCGCACATGAGTATTTTCATAACTGGACCGGCAACCGGGTCACGTGTCGTGACTGGTTTCAGTTAAGTCTGAAAGAAGGATTGACCGTTTTTCGGGACCAGGAATTCAGCGCGGACATGTTTTCGCGTGCTATACAGCGCATCAGCGATGTACGCGTGCTACGTAATCACCAGTTCAGCGAAGACGCCGGACCGATGGCACATCCGGTGCGGCCCGCTTCTTACCAGGAAATCAATAATTTCTATACCGCGACGGTTTATAACAAGGGTGCCGAAGTGGTGCGCATGATTCATTGCCTGCTGGGTGCTGAAAACTTCCGCAAAGGTATGGATCTGTACTTCGAGCGCCACGACGGGCAGGCGGTAACGACCGATGATTTTCGAGCGGCGATGCAGGATGCCTCGGGAATCGACCTGCAGCGCTTTCAGCGTTGGTATGAACAGTCCGGGACGCCGCGAATCGATATAAAACGCGAACATGATGCTGAAAATGGCATTTTATCGCTGATCGTGACGCAACAAGCGGGGACTACCCGGGGTGAACTCAATCGTGCATTTCACATACCCATGCGTCTGGCGCTGTTCGATCAGCAGGGTCTGCCACTGGCGATGGATGCCAACGGCAATCTAGAGCAATTAGTCGATATCAAGGAGCCGGAAACAGTGCTGCAGTTCCATGATATGCCGGCGCAGACGATGATCTCGGCGTTTCGTGGCTTTTCGGCGCCGATTATTCTGCGCACCGATCTAGGTGATGCTGAACTTGCCAGTTTGATGGTTTGCGACAGCGACCCCTTCAACCGCTGGGAAGCGAGTCAACAACTGGCAAGCCGAACCATGCTGGTGATGCTGGAGCAGGACAGGGCGCAATGGAGTCAAACTCAGCAATCATTATTGAGCGCATTCAGCGACCTGTTATCACGCTCACCACTGGATGCTGCGCTGGTAGCCGAGATGATGGTGCTGCCAGGGGAGAAATACATTGCCGAAATGCTTGACCAGGTCGATGTGCAAAAGCTGCGCGAGGTGCGCGAAACGCTTAAGCTCGGGATTGCGTCAGGCAACGAAGGCCAGTTGCTACAACACTACCAGGATTGTATCGACAACGGTGAGTATCAATTACATCCAGAGGCGATAGCACGGCGTCGTCTGAAAAATATATCCCTGGCTTACCTGTTGCATCTTGAGCAAGCTGATTATTTCGGGCTCTGTGAAAGGCAGTTCGAGCGGGCCGACAATATGACCGATCAGATAGCCTGTCTGCAGATGGTGGTACATTATCGACATGCCCTGCGTGACCGTATCGTTTCCCAATTTTACCAACAGTGGAAAGATACGCCGCTGGTTGTGGACAAATGGTTCAGCGCACTGGGTTCAAGCTGCGCGGATAACGCGATTGCTGAAATCAAACCGTTGTTCGACCATCCTGCATATACGTTGGCCAACCCTAACAGGGCACGCTCGTTGCTGGGAGCCATGGTGACTAATTCATCAGTATTTCATCAAGCGGATGGTGCGGGTTATGCTTTTGCCGCGGAAAAAATACTGCAACTGGACGCTATCAATCCACAGGTGGCAGCCCGCCTCGCCAATCCTTTCGTGCATTGGCGCAAACTGGTCGCGCAACAGGGTCAGTTAATGAAGTCACAGGTAGAAGGGATGCTCAGCAATAGTGACATGTCCAACGATCTGAATGAGTTATTGACTACGAGCCTCAAGGATTAGCACGCTTCGATGCCAGTGACTGCCCAAATAGTTCTGCCCGGGCTATTCGATTTACCGCTGCATGAGCTTGAGCCGGAGCTGTTGCAACAGAAATTACCACATCTGAATCGAATTCTTCGGCTGGCAACGGCAAAACCCAACCAGGCTTATACGATTGATGTCATCCTGAACACCGCTTTGGCGTTGCATGATTCAGCACTGCAACCCGGGCTGCCAATGGCGCAGGCCTTCGCCGTGGCCGGGGCTGGTAAGTTGGAGCGCATGCTGCTGTGTCAGGCTATCCATCTGCGGCCGGATATGCACAGTACGGTGATCGTTCCGATACATTCCAATCAGAATAATTTGAAAGATATAGATATAATAATCAATGATTTAAGAGACTTATTTAAAGTAGATTGTGATATTACTGCAGTTGCCGATGGAGTCTTCCTGTTGTGTCTCAAGGAGTTTGATGCGCCAGTACATTACCCACATGTTCTTTCGGTACTGGGGAAAACCGCCAACCCCTTTATCGAGCAGTCGCGCCGGATTCTGCCGTGGTACAAGTTGCTCAACGAAATCCAGATGTTCATGCATCAGCATGACGTCAACCAGCAACGTATGCAGCGCGGTTTGTTAGCGATCAATAGCCTGTGGTTTTGGGGCGCGGGGAGTCGACCACAGGTCCTCGACTCGAATCTGGCATGGTATTGCGATGATGCGCTGCTAAACCGTTTTGCCGAAAGCCTGGGCCTGGCTCCACTGTCCTGTACCGAAATCGAGAAAATCGATAGTTCCAGGGATGCGCTGGTTATCGACCTGCGTCTGATTGAATTATTGAAGGCGGAGCATGTCGTTCCACTTGAGCAGTTACTACTTGATATCGACTCCAGGTTGCTAAGGCCACTGTTGGCAATGGCCGAAAAGGGTCGTATGCAAATAGTGTTGCGCGCAGGCTACGAGTTTGATTTTGAACTCAAACCGTCCGCGCGACTGAAATTCTGGCGTCGGCAGAAGAACCTTGGCAATTGGGTCAGTGCTCACGAGGCCCCTTGATGGTGGATATTCTTTAGCGCAAGACTGTGCGAAAATGCGCTTAAATACGCGAGTAAATCGATGTCTACCATAAATCAAATACCAAACTTCGCCACCGTCGAAGACGTTGTCGAAGAGTTAAAACCCGGCTACCCGGTTTATTGTCTGCGCCTCGCAGAATTAAAGCGCCAGGCGCATTATTTCCTCGACACTTTTCCGGGCCGAGTCATGTACGCGGTCAAATGTAATCCTCACCTGGTGGTTTTACAGGCCTTGTACGATGCCGGCATCCGGCATTTTGACACCGCATCGCTCGCCGAAATCGCGTTGGTGCGGGAGCATTTGCCGCAGGCCGACTGCTATTTCATGCACCCGGTCAAGCCCCGCGCGGCGATCATGACCGCCCACCAGGTATACGGCATCAATCACTTTGTTATCGACCACGAAAAGGAACTTGATAAGATCGTCGACATCACCGGTGGCGGCGACGGCAAGGTGGTGCTGGTACGCATCGTGACCCCGGTGCACGACGCGCAGTATCAACTGTCGGATAAATTCGGTATTGCCGCGGAAGACGCCCCGGCACTGTTGCAAAAAGTACATGACGCGCATTTTCAAACCGGGGTTGCGTTCCACGTGGGCTCGCAATGCCGCAGCCCACAGGCCTTTGTCGACGGGATTGAGACCGCGATTGGTGTAATCGAGGCTGCTAACGTACCAGTACATTACCTGGATGTGGGCGGTGGTTTCCCAGCGCTTTACGAGGATGACCGTCCGCCCGAACTCAGCGCCTACTTCGACGCGATCAAGCAGGCTTTTGACCAGTCCCGTATACGGCGTGACTGCGTGTTAATGTGCGAACCGGGACGCGGGCTGGTCGCCAGTGGCTGTACTCTGCTGACCCAGATTCAGTTGCGTAAGGACAATAAGCTCTATATCAATGATGGTGTTTATCAAAGTCTTTCCGAAACCCTGATGGGTAAGATGAAATTGCCGGCGCGCCTGATTAATCCGGCGCGAACCCCTGCCACCGAATTCCAGGACTTCACTATCCTGGGACCCACCTGCGATAACCTGGATATTCTGCCGGCTCCTTTTTACCTGCCGGTGGATGCCGATGAAGGTGACTGGATAGAGATCGGCCAGACCGGTGCCTACAGTAATTCTGCGGCGACCCGTTTCAATGGCTTTTTCCCTGAAACCTTCGTCTCGGTGGAGGCGCCACCGCTATTGCCGGTGTAGATGGATTCCTCGTCAGCCAGCATTGAACCTGCCCGCCATGCTGGGCAGTCAGATTCACACAAGTCTCTTGTTCCGCGGTCGATGAGTTCGACTATATTGATTTGCATCGGCGGCGGACTCGCACTGGTGGCGATAGCGGCTATCGTACAGGGTGTCTTCTTTGGTTTTGCCAACATATCCTGGCTCAGCTTGAGTGCTCCATTTACTCTTGGTACAGGGGGGAGTTACGTGGCCCAGTACCTGGTAAGAAAAAAACTGCTTGAGCTGGGCCTCAAGCTGGATCTCGAATTTACACAGCGTACGCGCGAACTAAAGAATTCTGCAGACCGTTTTCAGCTTTATGCTGAAGTTTCCAGTGACTGGTTCTGGGAAACCGATGCGCAACATCGATTCACTTTCTTTTCCTCCTACTTGTTCGATGCAACCGGCGCCAGGCCAGAAGAATTACTCGGGAAAACACGTGAAGATTTCCGTATAGAATCAAACGACGCGCTCGAAAATGATCGCTGGGAAAGCCATATACGCTGTCTCCAGCAGCATCTGCCGTTTACCGACTTTGATTATCGGGGGCGGTTACCGAATGGAAGGGAGGTTATTGTGCGCGCTAGCGGCAAACCTTACTTCGGTAGTGAGGGTGAGTTTCTGGGCTACCGCGGTTCATCGTTCGATGTTTCTGAAGCACTCCAGGAAAAACAATCACTGCAGCGTGCTCACGAACTGATTTATACCGCTACCGCGTTACTGAGCAATGGATTTATCCTGTTTGATGCCGATGACAGGATGATGCTTTGCAATGATCGTTATCGTCAGCTTTACGCGGAGGTTGCAGATAAAATTGAACCAGGTGTGACCTTCGCTGAACTCGCCACCACCTTTGCAGATATAATGAACTTCGATACCGCTGAAGCAAAGCAGGACTGGATCGAAAATCGCATCGACCAGTATAGAAATCCGTCGTTAGCCTTCGATCAGGAATTAAAAAACGGGACCTGGGTTCGTATAATCGACCAGAAACTTCCCGGCGGCGGAACCGTGGGATTACGGGTTGACATCACTGAATCCAAACAGATCGAGAAGGAGCTCGAACAGGCACAAGGCATCGCCAAGATCGGCAGCTTTCGCTGGAATCTGGAAAGTCAGCAAATGATATCCTGTTCCGCGGAGTATGCCCGGATCCACGGCAAGGAAATCGCAGATTTGAACCTGCCCAGACAGAATATGCTGGTTGGAGTTCACGCTGATGACCTGGAGCATGTAAAACAGGTCTATGCCAGGTCCCGGATGACCGACGGTCTCTACGAGGTAAAATATCGTATCGTGCGTCCCGATGGCGAAATTCGCCATATTATCGAACGCGGTGATACCTCGATGCGGCGCGACGGTAAAGTTATAGAACAGCTCGGAACCCTGCAGGATGTGACCGAATCCAGGCTGATCGAGGAGGAACTGGAAAATGCACAACGCATTGCGCATGTCGGCAGTTGGCGTTGGGACATTGTCAATGATCGGTTGATTTCCTGCTCACAGGAATATGCAAATATTTTCGGCGTACCACTCGATAGAATTGGTACGTACCTCGAACACGAACTCGAACAGGCACTGCATCCGGATGATCGCGAGGATGTTGTAAAGTTCCTGCGGCATCCCGATCAACAAATGTCGAGTTATGAAATCGAATACAGGATTACCAGGCCCGACGGGCAAATCAGGAACATCATAGAGCGTGGGGAACCGACGCAAATTATAAACGGGGTCATTCTGGAACAACAGGGATCGATTCAGGATGTTACCGAACGCATGGACGATGAGTTCGAAAAGCTGAGGAGCAAGGAAATGCTAGAGGCGGCTATTGAAAATGTTCCTGGCGGGTTTCTGCTGGTTAACGCCGACGGTTATATCGAGCGTTTCAACCGCAAATTTTTCGATCTGTATCCGCGACAACAATTCTTCATTAATGAAGGAGTTCCTTTTGACCGGTTCCTGCAATACGGTGTCGACATACACGTCTATCAGGATGCGTTCGAGGATCCCGTGGACTGGTTGCAACAGCGACTCAAGCGGCATCATGCGGACAGTACTGAGTTTGTCGATCGCCTGACTGACGGGCGCTCGATTCAAGTCGCGTTGCGTCATTTGCCCAACGGCACCCGCGTGGGCATACATGTGGATGTGACCGAGTTGCAACACGCGCGTGAATCCGCCGAGCGTGCGAATGAGGCCAAGTCTGATTTTCTCGCCTCGATGAGCCACGAATTGCGCACCCCGATGCATGGTATCCTCAGTTTTACCGAACTCGGACTCAAGCGACTGGATACCCTAAGTCAGGAAAAACTCCGTTTGTACCTGGAAAACATTCAGATCAGCGGTACGCGCCTGCTTTACCTGCTAAATGACCTGCTCGATCTCTCCAAGCTTGAGGCGGGTAAGATGCGTCTCGATACTGCCACGGTAAGCCTGGCTGACCTGGTAACTGCGTGCATCGAGGAACAGAGCCTGCGCATGCACGAAAAAAACCTGAGCAGCATTTTTGAGCCTGACTTGATGCAAGCATCGTGCGTTTGTGACCGTAACAGGATATTCCAGGTAATGACCAACATAATCGCTAACGCGATCAGGTTCAGTCCTGAGGCTGGTGAGATTCGCATTGAGCTCGAAAATATCGAGGATGGGTATCAAGTTCGAGTATCTGACCAGGGTGTCGGCATACCGGTGGAAGAACTCGACCAGGTATTCGACAAGTTTTATCAAAGTGTTCGTAACCGCAACCAGTCGGGAAGTACCGGGCTGGGTCTGGCGGTTTGTCGTGAAATAATCAGCTTACATCATGGTAGAATCTGGGCCGAAAGCGGGTCCCAACAGGGCACCAGTATTCTGTTCCGGATTCCTCGGCAACAGCCGCGAGCTTAATTGTAGCCGGGTTAATAGTAGTACTCATTTCTCGGCTAGCGATTGTTCCAGGGATTCGAAGGCGGCCGCATCGAATTCCGGCACCTTGATTTGATCCTTTTTCTTGTCGCTCAACTTTTTGATTGTAGTTTCGGCTTGCAAACAGGTTTCATGCATTGCCTTGATCTGTTCGAGCAGGCTGGCGGCGTTCTCGAGAGCCGACTTCCGCGTTTCAAGATCAGCTTCCAGTTTGGATTTCTCCTTGCGCATCGACTGTAACCTCGATTCCACCTGGCCACGTAGCCTGGCTTCATCCATCTTTTGCTTTTTTAGAGTTTTCAGCTTACGCACGACGTTTTCAGGCGTGTCGGCCAACGCCTTGGAAATAGCCTTGAGCTTGCTCTGCTTATCGGTCACCTCTGCCCTGGCTTTTTTTAATGCCTCGGTATTGTCAGCCTTGCCGTTGACGAGCTGACGTTCAGCTTGTTCGCGCGCCCTGGTAGATTCTTCAACCATGGCTTCAGCCTCGCCGCGGGCCTGTTCAGCGGTTTCGGCACGTTGTTTGAAATCGCTGATTTGCTGATCGGCCTGGCTAAGGGTTTCCTGGATCTGGATATCGGCATCTCGAGCGCGTTTAATCGCCTTGTTCAAGGCAGTTTTGAGTTCATCGGTACTGCATTCGGAGTTCAGTCCGAGCGCATCGGTTGCGGCGCCCATCAGAATTTGCTTGCTGATTGCGAGGTCTTTCCAGACCTGCAATTGGATATCAACGTCGTGTGACACTAGTTACCTCAAAGTGAGAAAAATTGGCGGCACATTTTAGCCTAAGAAGCGCTGGAAAAATAGAGCAAAGCGGGTGATATTATCGTCCTGAATCGGGTAGAATGCGCGTTTTTTCAAATACGAGCAAAAACCGTGGAGATAAATCAAGTATTTCAGCAAATCGATGACCTGAAATCCCGGGTTGAATTGCTCCGGGGGTATCTTTGACTACGACCAGAAACGTGAACAGCTGGAAGAAGTCATGCTTGAACTGGAAAACCCTGATATCTGGAGTAATCCGGAACATGCCCAGCAACTCGGTAAGCAAAAAGCCAGCCTCGAGGCAGTAGTCGCGGGACTCGATAACGGATTACAGGCGCTGGTTGACGCCACAGAGTTACTGGAACTCGCGGCCAGCGAAGATGACGAGGCAACCGTGGTCGAGGTAGAGTCTGATCTCGATGCGGTCGAAAAAATTGTAGCTGAGCTCGAGTTCAGACGCATGTTTGCCGGTGAGATGGACGCCAATAATGCGTATCTTGAAATTCAGTCTGGCGCTGGTGGCACCGAAGCGCAGGACTGGGCCGAAATGCTGTTACGCATGTACCTGCGCTGGGGCGAGGCCAAGGGTTTCAAAACCGAGTTAATCGAAGTTTCTGGCGGCGATGTGGCGGGAATCAAAAGTGCCACCATACGCTTCGAGGGCGACTATGCCTTTGGCTGGTTGCGCACCGAAACCGGGGTACACCGGCTGGTACGAAAGTCTCCGTTTGATTCGGGAAATCGCCGTCATACCTCGTTTGCGTCTGCTTTTGCTTCACCGGAGATCGATGACGACATCGATATCGACATAGACCCGTCAGATCTGCGCATCGACGTTTACCGCGCCAGCGGCGCCGGTGGCCAGCATGTCAATCGCACCGAATCGGCGGTACGCATCACGCACCTGCCTACCAATGTGGTGGTACAGTGCCAGAACGATCGCTCGCAACACAAGAACAAGGCCACCGCGATGAAGCAACTCAAGGCCAAGTTGTATGAGCTCGAGGTGCAGATGCGCAATGCCAAGGCGCAAAGCATCGAGGATTTGAAGTCAGATATCGGTTGGGGCAGCCAGATTCGCTCCTATGTGCTCGATCAATCCAGGATCAAGGATCTACGCACCGGTGTAGAAACCGGTAACACCCAGGCGGTACTGGATGGCGATCTCGACCAGTTTATCGAAGCCAGTCTGAAGAGTGGCGCCTAACCAACATAACGGCAACAG